>Ga0182024_10024173_pt1 | contig 10819 bp, 9 predicted proteins | sample P32metaG_FD_120480 | JGI IMG/M metagenome (GOLD analysis project Ga0182024, IMG submission 120480) | Permafrost microbial communities from Stordalen Mire, Sweden - P3-2 metaG (Illumina Assembly) | ecosystem: Environmental > Terrestrial > Soil > Wetlands > Permafrost | place: Sweden: Stordalen...
ATCCGGGAGTTGCCCTGCACGGTCGTCGGCGTCCAGCGATTCGCATCTTCGCGAGGCCCGCATGCCATCAATATGCCGCTGCGCCAATACTGCACGTAGCCACGTTTTCAACGAACTTCGTCCATGAAAATAGCGGAACAGTGACCCTCTGCCGCGCCGCCCGTCCGTCAGCCCATACAATTCCGCAAACAAAGAATCGGCAAGTTCCCGCGCTTCGGGAGCGTCTCCCCCGCGCCTCAGAATCACTGCGGCGCAACTCCTTAGATACGCGCGATAATGGCCCACAAAAAATTCCCAGGCTGGCTCCGCACCATCGCCACAGGCGCACGCCAAAGCGAAATCCGCAACGTGCAGCGCACTCAAATATTCTTCGAGTTCCATCCAGGATGGGGTTTGCAACTTGAAACGGGACGCCGCGCTGCGCGCCAGCTCAACAGCAAATCGCTGTGGAGTGAACGCAAAACGGGCGGCATCCGCCTGCGCATACAGCGTTTCAACAAAACTCCATCGCTGCTTCAACAGCGCGACAATCGCAGCAGCGCAAATCTCGCTTAGATTTTTTTGTTCACCAGGCATTTTGCAAATAAGGCGATAACGCTGCCAAACTGCACCCTGTACCACGTCCAGGCAAGCACTGTCCTAGGTCTAAGGTATTTACGGTATCCCATGCGGTGCTCATTCCAGGCAACCTCGGACGAAACCAGGCGCAACCAACCTGGCCTCTAGAGTATCTTATTAGAGTGTTGCGCTCCCAGCCTGTGCAACAGAAACCGCCTCGTCGGGTTAAGACAATCGGGCAGCGTAGAATTGCGCTTTCGGGAGCATTAGCGACTTCGCGTCCTTAGTACGAAAGTCCTATTAGCCTTCGGAATTCTCGCCAGTACTCTGGTACTGCCAGAGCGCGTCCTATGGCTCACGAGCGAGCTAGGCAGAGGAGGGCCCGTCCCTCTCCAACGATGCACGAGGACGGAAAAAATTTAGGCGGTCGCGGATGACAACGATGCTTGCAGATCCTGTTACGAAATCGACGTTGGGTGTCGGCTTTGGCGCCGAAAAGCGTCGTCCTTCGGACCCTGAAGCTTGGAAGCGCACCATCGGCACTAAGCCGGTTTCCGCTCGCCTGGCTCTCTTGCCGGAAGGTAAACCACGCTGGGGGCGAATCGGCGTCAGCGCCCTCGCGCAAGTAGCCCTGGTTGGCTGCGTGCTGATGGTTCCACTCCTTTATCCCGAACGCATGCACACCGCGCTGCACTACGACATCATTGAATTGGCGCGTCCGGTCGTCGAAATTCCCGTGGCGCCACCTCCTCCACCGCCGCCCAAGATGCGCGAACCCAAGGTTACGCCGCCGCCGGCTCCCGCAGTCGTGGAGCCTGTGAAATTGAATCCCAAGCAGCAGCACGTCTTCGTTGCCCCCAAGGCGAATCAGCCCAAAATTGAAAAGATCGATGTGAAAGCTCCTGAGATAGCGCCCGTTTTGGAGGCTGCCAGGATCGATACGACTTCTAATCAGCCCAAACGGCCCAAGGAAGACGTGAAGCTCAACAATATGAATTCAGGAAGCGCCGCACCCGCCACGGTGAAAGCCCCGGTCGACAAAGTGCAAACGGGCGGCTTCGGCGATCCCAACGGGTTGCCAGGCAAAGGCGATCCGAATAAATCCAACATGGTAAACCGCCAAGGGTCTCCCGCGTTGCCGGGCGGGCCCGGCTACGGCAACGGCACGGCAGGCGATAAAGGCATTCGCGGCACGGTGGCCAGCACTGGATTTGGCAACGGTGTTGCCAACCCACCACAAGGTGGTGGAAAGCGCGGATCCATTCAATCGAGTGGCTTTGGCGATCAGACCGTGGCTGCCGAAGCTCCCAAGAAAAAAGCCGCGCCCACGGAAGGAAATACCACGCAGGTGGATATCCTCGAAAAACCGCGGCCAGAGTATACCGCCGAGGGGCGCAGCTTGCGCCTCGAAGGAGATGTTGTATTGGACTTGGTGTTTCAAGCTGACGGCACGGTACATGTGAACAATATCGTCAGGGGCCTGGGCCACGGACTCGATGAAGCGGCCGTTCGTGCAGCGCAACAAATTAAATTTAAGCCAGCAAAGCGCGAAGGTCAGCAGGTGGATTTTCCAGCCCGCGTGCGGATTGAATTCCGCTTGGCGTACTGAGGGGAGAATGAAAATGGGTAAGGGTAAGGTATTCACGTCGGCGATCTTGCTAGCTCTCAGCGGGCTGGGTACCGCCGCGCAACAACCGGCGCAACAGCCTCCGGCGGCCTATCAGCAGATTGCTCCGACGCCCAAGACCATGGATGAGGTGGTCGATCGCGTCATCGCCAACGAAAATAAAGTAGACGCGCAAATTCGCAGCTTTTCTCCACTCGTGGAAACTTATATTCAGAACCTTAAGCCGGACAAGGATCTCGGCTTCGTTCCCGCCGGTGACAAATATTTTATAGGTCGCGCGAATTTCGCCAAAGGCATGCAGCTCGTGTCGTTGAACGATACCGCTTCGAAGGGCAAGAAACTCTTCACTACCGTCGGCAATTTCTTTTCCTTCGGCATGCAGTTCCTGCCGGACGGATTCTTGCAGATGATTTTCATCGACACCAACGGCTTCGATAAGCAGCACTACAACTTCGATTACGTTCGCCGCGAATTCCTAGGCGAAGTGCGCTGCCTGGTTTTTGACGTCACCCCCAAGGAAAAAAGCGGCAAAGGCCGCTTCAAGGGCCGCATCTGGGTGGAAGATCAGGACTATAACGTCGTGCGCTTCAACGGCGGTTATGGCGGCGGCGGGCACACCAGCTTCTACTTCCACTTCGACAGTTGGCGCACCAACGTTCAGCCTGGCCTGTGGCTCCCTTCCTTCGTGTATAGCGAAGAAAAGGATCTGCACTACGCTCTGACCAAGAAACTCGACTTCAAAGCGCAGACCCGGCTCTGGGGCTACAACCTCGGCAAATCCGCGGAAGAGCAGGAACTCAGCAAAATTCTCGTGGAGACTCCCGTCCAGGACGACACCAAGACCGCCAACGACCTGACTCCGGTGCAAGCGCAGCGTTCTTGGGATCGCCAGGCGGAAGATAATGTCATCGACCGGTTGCAGCGCCTGGGCTTGATCGCGCCCAAGGGCGAAGTCGACAAAGTTCTCGAGACCGTCGTCAACAACCTCGAAGTGACCAACAATCTCGACATCGAACCTGATGCGCGTTGCCGCGTGATGATGACTTCCACGCTCGAGTCTTACACCGTCGGCCACACCATCGTATTAAGCCGCGGCTTGGTCGACGTGCTGCCAGACGAAGCCAGTCTCGCCGCCATCCTGGCCCACGAACTCGGCCACATCGTGCTCGGCCATCGCATGGACTCCACTTACGCTTTCTTCGACCAGATTATCGTGGACGAAAAAGATACCTTCCGGCACTTCGGCTTCCAGCGCACTCCCGAGGAAGAACATGCCGCCAGCGAAAAAGCCATGCAGCTCTTGAACAATTCGCCGTACAAAAACCAACTGGGCAACGCCGGCTTATTTCTTTCTGCGCTCGAAACGCGCCAAAAGGAAATTCCCAACCTCATCAGCGCGCACTTGGGCAATCGCGTTCCGGTCATCGCCGACCTCAAATCGACTACGCCCGTCGACCAGAAGCAGAATCCGCAGCTCATCGCGGCGCTGCCCCTCGGCGGACGCGTCAAGCTCGATCCGTGGAACGATAAACTTGAACTCATCAAGAGCAAACCCGTCGGAACGGTTGCCGAACGCGAGAAAATGCCGTTCGAAGTGACCCCGTTCATGCCGTATCTGACCCGCTATGGTAGCGATGCCGCCAAACCCATAGCCGCTAGCGCGGTTGCACCCGCGGACCCGAACGCCAAGCCCGGCGATCCGGCCCCCGCGAATCCGCAATAATTTATTTCAACAATCTGCACTCCGCGCCCGGTGAAGGAATCACTTCACCGGGCTTTTTCTTTTCTCGCGCCTAGTGCCAACCACGAAGCAATTCCGCAACTCACGGGTTCACCCCGAAGCACGAATATTTGACACCGCCCAGGCCTTCGTTGACCATGCAACTGAAAGGTGTCATCGAGGTGGAACAATGAAACCGATGTACTCGGTACTGGTAATTCTTGCGAGTTTTATGAGCGTTGCTTTCACCAGTGGCCGGATGCAGGACGCGGCAAAGAGCGCGGCGCCCGTCGCCCAGCCGAACACCAGCGAGCCGCTGGCTCGTAGCTTGAACGCGTGACTATTTCCCGGACGACAGCGCGAGCATCAGTTTGTAGTTAAATTCGACGCCATCGTAAAAATCCTGCACGCCGATACGTTCGTCTTTTCCGTGCGCACGGTTCTCTCCCACTTCGTAAAACATGCAGGAGATTCCATAGGTAGGCATTCCCGCGATGCGCAGAATCTTGCCGTCGCTTGCCCCGGTCGACATGGTCGGCACCCACGGCACTCCCGGCCAGCTAGCCGCCAGCGCTTTTTCCATCGCGGCGGTAACCTCCGGCAACAGCGGTGACGCGGGCACGTTCACCACGGGAACAACGCTGCCGTCCGCGGCTTTCTGCTCCACAAATTTCACCGTTACTTTGGGATCGCCCACTACCTTCTCTAGCGTTTTGTGCACCTGCGCCGGATCTTCCCCCGGAAAAATCCTGCAATTCACATTCGCGCGGGCCATCTGCGGCAGCGCGTTTGCCGCGTGGCCGCCCGTCAGCATGGTCGCCACGCACGTGGTTCGCAGCAGCGAATTGTAATAAGGATCCTCGGAAAGCCGCTCGATCGCCGCCTGATCCGGAGGCTCCTGCGCCACGGCGATAAGATCCGCGGCTTCCTGGCCCGTCATTTGCCGCGCCGATTCGCGAAAATACTTGCGTGTGGTTTCATCAATATGCAATGGAAAATCAAAGTTTTGCAGCCGCGCAAGCGCTCCCGCCAGATGATAAATAGCGTTATCCGTACTGGGTACGGAACTGTGGCCGCCGGGATTCAGCGATTCCAGTTGAAAGTCCGCGTACACCTTCTCGCTGGTTTGTATGGCGGCTTGCAATTTCTTCGCGCCCTTCTTGTCAAATTCGCCGCCGTCCAGGTTGATCGAATATTCCGCAGCGATCCAGTCGCGGTGTTCTTTCACCAGCCAGTCGATGCCGTTAAAGTCGCCGCCTTCCTCGTCCGCCGTGAGCGCGACGATCAGGTCGCGGTCGGGAACGTAGTGCTCCTTTCTCAAACGGATAAAATTGGCGATCAGCATGGCGTCGCCTTCTTTCATGTCGCCGCTGCCGCGCCCGTAAAAAAATCCCTCCTTTTCAACCAGTTGGAACGGATCGGTCGTCCAATCCTCGCGCCGCGCTTCCACCACATCCAGGTGGCCGATGAACAAAATGGCCTTGCGCTTCCCGGTGCCGTGAATGCGCACCACCAGATTTTTCTTCCGTTCGTTCGGCCCGGCAACCAGGATGTCTTTCTCCGGAAATCCTGCGTCGCGCAGCCGCTTGGCCATCGCTTCCGCCGCCGTCGTGACGTTGCCCACCGAATCTGTGGTATTAATTTCGATCAACTGTTTGAAAATATCGTGCGCCAGCGGATTCGCTGGCACCGTTTGCTGCGCTCCCGCGGCATGGACAATTCCCATGGCAAGGCCGAAGGGCACGCAAAGATGCTTCCTAAGAATTTTCATGCACACTCCAGAAAAAATCTTACCAATCGATTTTGCGTGGAAATCAGATTCTCGGTTCTTCAGTCTCATTTTTCGCTAGACTTATATGTTAGCCGATCACCACTTCGTCGCGATGGGAGACTCTGCATGACTTTCAACAAACTACGCGCCTGGCAAATAGCGGTCGGCGCGATGTTATTTTTTGCGGGGCTCACCGCCGGACAATTACGCGCCCCTTCCGCCGCGGCCGTAAATCACTTTGGGCAGCCGAAAACCGTGTTGCACGTGGTGATCTATAAATTCCGCGACAATGTCTCCAACAACGACCGCGACATCGCCATTAACGGCATTAAGGATATGGCCGCCAAAATTCCCGGCATCAAAAATATTTGGTTGAAAACCGAGCGCAACCAAATCAAGGAATTCAGCGGCGTTTATGCCATCGAATTCACCAGCCCGGACGCCGCCGCGGACTACGCGGAAAGCCCGGTGCACGATGCGTGGTCCAAACAGTGGCAAGCCGAACGCGAAAACAGCTTGTCGTTCCAGATTTCCAATCCCTAGAACAAGCTTCGGCTTGCGGATTGCGCGTTGGCGCTGCCCCGAGACTCACGCAAAATCCTTAATTGGCGGTGTCTCGCTTAATGCCGGAAACTTTCCGGATCATGGCGTCCTGCACACTGTCCGGCAACAGACGCTTGCTCCATTTCGCGAAGGTGGCCAACGGGGTGACGCCGTAGCGCGCTTTCGGGCTTTTCGCCTCTACGGCGCGAAGAATGATGCGCGCGCAATCCTCGGCCGACGTTCCGGATTTTGCACGCGTGTTGTTGGCCGCGCTACGCGCCGGTCCGTAAATTCTCGCGTAAGGACCAGAGGTCATTTTTTCCGTATACGCTTTTGAGAGTTCCGCCGCGGCTTGTTGAATTCCCGTAACAATATATCCCGGCTCAATCAACACCGTGGAAATTCCAAACGGATAAAGCTCGTGGCGCAGCGCGTTGCTGATCGCTTCGATGGCATGTTTCGTGGCGCTGTAGGGGCCGTAGGTTGGCGGCGTGACCAGGCCGGCCACGGAACTCATCATCACGATCCGGCCCTTCTGGCGCTCCCGCATGTGTGGCAAGACCGCTTGCGTCACGCGAATCACGCCAAAAAAGTTTGTCTCAAACTGGCCGCGCCAATCCGGCATGCTCATTTCTTCCACGGTGGCAATATAGACCACGCCGGCGTTGTTGATCAGCACATCGATGGCGCCGGCTTTTGCGAGCACCGTGGACACTCCTTGCTCTACCGAAGCGTCATCGCAAGCGTCGAGCTGCAGAGTTTCGAGCGGTAATTTCTTCTCGCGCGCAATGGCGTCGAGTCGCACACGCTTTTCCGCGGAGCGTCCTGCGGCAAATACGCGGTAGCCGTTTTCTGCCAGCAACAGCGCCGCCGCTCGTCCTAAGCCATCCGTTGCGCCGGTAATTAGAACTACCGGCGGTGTTTTCGCTGCTTCACTCACCCTGAAGACCTCGTTCGGCCGTGACGTTATTCCGGCTTCGGTAACTGGAGAATCATGCCGCCTTGGCCTGATTGCACCGATGGCAGCCGGCCGTCCCATTTGTCGATCAGCGATTTAGCATTTTCGAGGCGCCGTAATTCGAGCAACTGCGGCGTCAGCGAGACCTGACGGATACGGTTTGAATCCGCTTCGCCTTGCGCGCGCGTGACTTGCGACTTGGCATCGCCTTCGGCTTCGGCGATTTTCTTTGCAGCTTCCGCTTGCGTGGTGGCCAGTTCGTTTCGCGCACGCTCGGCCTGCTGAATGGCCTGAGCTTTCGCGGTAATGGCGGTGGCGATCACCGTCGGAACTCGCGGCGCTCCGATGAAGCCAAACTGCTGCACGCCGACACCCACCGGAGTGAGCTTGGACTGAATCATAGCTTCCACTTGGTTGAGAAAAGTAGCTTTTTTCTCGCCGTAAATATCTTCAACCACGTAGGTGGAGGCCACTTCGTTGAGCGAGTTGCGCACGATATCTCGCAAAATTCCGTGCGTAAAGCGATCCAGATCATCGACGCGATATTTCACATAAAAATCGGGCACCTTGGACGGTTCGATGGCGTAGGACAGTGATACGTCCACGAAGATTTCCATGCCTTCCTTCGAGTTGAAACCCATCTCTTCGTTGATAGGATGCCCTTCGTTCACGTCTTTTGTCCATTTCACCGTCTGCACGTAGGTGGGAAATTCGATGATCTGGGTGGTCAGCGGCGAATAGAGGACCCAGCCGGTACGAATGGGAATTTCTGAAGCGCCGCGCTGCTGACCCGCCAAATTAATTTCCACGCCAACGTGCCCAGCTTCAATGCGCGTGACGCGCAACAGCAGAGAAAACAAAATCACTACGCCGATCAGCACGGCGATGCCAATGACGATGCCTTTTAGTCCGGGAATTGCCGGCCGTAGAGTAAACGCGGGTTCGTCATCGTTACGGCCTTTTCTAAATACATCCATGGTTTTCTCCTAGGGCTAAGTTCATGCGTGACAGTGGGATGCAATAGTAGCGCGAAATACGTACCCCCACCCCGGGTGTTTTTTGCAAAACGTGCGCAGTCGCAAGAAAATAAAAGGGATACGCGAAATTGCGTCTGGCAAAACGTGTGGAACTTCCTGAAAACAAAGGCCGGAGAAATTTGCCGTGATAGGAAGCTTGTCGGGTGTGAGGAAGGGCGTGCGTGAAGGAGGCTGACGCGGAACGCCGTTGCGGGCGGCTGGGCACGGCCAAGGGTAGCGCCTTGGCATGATGGATGAACGGGTCGATTCCTTCGCTCGGGTTGATGGCTGATGTGGTGAAATGTCGATTTGCAGCGCTAGCGTTCGACGCATCAGTAGGCGGTTCATTTTGTCCGCGACCCTTTGCCGTTAGGAGAACTTTATGAAATTTCTATGTGCTGTGTATTTTGAGCCGAAAGCGATGGAAGGGCTGTCTCTGAGTGAAGGGGCGGAGCTAAATCGCGTTTCACTCGGTTACAACGAGGAGCTCCGGAAAGGCGGGCACTTTATTGCGGCGTCGGCGCTGCAGTGGCCGAAGACGGCGAAGACCGTGCGCAGCCGGGACGGGAAGATCGCGGTGAAGGATGGTCCATTTGCCGAGACGAAAGAGGTGCTGGGTGGATTCATATTCGTTGAGGCGCGGGATATGGAGGAAGCGGTCGAGATTGCGGGAAAAATTCCCATGGCGAGGTTTGGGAGCGTTGAGGTGCGGCCGGAGATGAGTATTGGGTAGTGGGAGGTCGGTGGCGCGCGTCGCCACGTTTGGCACCCGGGTGGTAGCCGGAACCGTTGAGCTGGAGCTTCTAGTTCAGCGCCCCGAGCAAGCGGTTGTTTCCGTAAGCGCCGTACATCGCGACCACCCCATCCGCTGGGTACAACGGAAAACGGATCCGGCGCCCGCTTCCGCCGACGCAGAACTACCATTGGGAGCTTCGTAGAGGTATCGTGACAGCCGGAGTTCTTTGCGATGCCCGCCACAAATTTCCAAGGTCTGACCGTTCTAACACTGGAAAGCCGCCGCGGCACAGAAATTAGCCGCTTGATTGAGACGTATGGGGGCAAGCCGTTTCATGCGCCAGCGATGCGCGAAATTCCCCTGGCCTCCAATCTGGAAGCCCTGGCATTTGGAGAACAACTTTTCGCCGGGAAGATTGATATGGTTATTTTTCTCACCGGCGTAGGAGCCCGCGCCATCTGGAAGGTTTTGCAGACCGTGCATCCGGCCGAAAAATTTTTGGACGCGCTGCGGAGAGTCACGGTTGTCGCGCGCGGACCGAAGCCCGTGGCGGTTCTACGCGAATGGCAGGTACCGATCGCCGTCACGGCCCCGGAACCCAACACCTGGCGCGAGCTGCTCGAAGCCATGGACACGCAGAACCTGGATATGCGCGGCAAGCAAATAGCGGTCCAGGAGTACGGCGTTTCCAACCATGAACTTCTGCAAGGTCTGGCGGAACGCGGGGCGCGGGTGACGCGCGTGCCGGTGTATCAATGGGCGCTGCCCGAAGACACTGCTCCGCTGCGTGCAGCTGTCGATGCGCTGATTGCCAAACAGATTGACGTGGCGCTATTCACTACCGGGGTGCAGGTAGAACATCTGTTTCAAATCGCGGAACAGACTGGGAAGAAAAATGCGCTGGTAGCACAAATGCCGCAGGTTGTGAAAGCTTCGATCGGGCCGACTACTTCAGAGGTGCTGCGCGGCCATGGTCTAGCAGTCGATATGGAAGCGTCTCATCCTAAAATGGGTTTTCTGGTGAAGGAAGCAGCGGAACAGTCGGCGAGTCTGGCGGGACAGCGCAAAACGCAACATTAGAAATGCGGGTCGTGGGATGTTTGAGATCTGGCGCGAAAAACGAAAAAGGCCGCCCTGGGTTAACAGAGCGGCCTTTTGTAATTTAATCCCGGCGGCGACCTACGTTCCCACACAGTTGCCCGTGCAGTATCATCGGCTCAGTGAGGCTTAACTTCCGTGTTCGGGATGGGAACGGGTGTGACCCTCACGATATGACCACCAGGAAACTTGGACTCTCGCGGACGACGCGGACCGGTTTAGGGGTCTGCGATCGCGAGAGCGACAACAGAGTCTGCGCCGCAGAGCGGCGGGCAGAGTTTTAAAAGCGCTGGCGTTACAAGCTTGGCGCGAGCCGAGCTAACTGAGTTAACAAAGGCGTGCAATCCACGTTTAGATGGTTGCAGATTTGAAACAAGCTTTCTCAAAGACGGTTTGAGAAAGTTTTATGATTAAGCCGAACGGGCGATTAGTACTGGTCAGCTTCATCCGTTACCGGACTTCCACCCCCAGCCTATCAAAGTCGTAGTCTTCGACTGCCCTTCTTAGACTTTATTGTCTTGGGAGAACTTATCTTAGGGCGAGCTTCTTGCTTAGATGCATTCAGCAATTATCTCTACCAGACTTCGCTACCCAGCGGTGCCCCTGGCGGGACAGCTGGTACACAAGAGGTCTGTTCATCCCGGTCCTCTCGTACTAGGGACAACTCCCTGCAATTCTCCTGCGCCCACACCAGATAGGGACCGAACTGTCTCGCGACGTTCTGAACCCAGCTCACGTACCGCTTTAATAGGCGAACAGCCTAACCCTTGGGACCTTCTACAGCCCCAGGAT
>Ga0182024_10024174_pt1 | contig 10819 bp, 9 predicted proteins | sample P32metaG_FD_120480 | JGI IMG/M metagenome (GOLD analysis project Ga0182024, IMG submission 120480) | Permafrost microbial communities from Stordalen Mire, Sweden - P3-2 metaG (Illumina Assembly) | ecosystem: Environmental > Terrestrial > Soil > Wetlands > Permafrost | place: Sweden: Stordalen...
ATTGTCGATTACCGTTACTGTGTTAACTGCCATTGCCTTTCCTCCTGTAGCCGCCCGCTTCCCGTCCACGGGCGGCCGTTGGTTCCGTTTGCTTCGTGTCCCATATGACAAGAGGGAATTTTTCCCCCGGCCTCTCACACAAGACTGGAGGCCGGGAGAAAAAATTGAATAGGGGCAGAGCGGTTGGGCGGTTACGATTTTGGGATGCGATGACGCGGCGACTTGCGAACGCAGGCCGGGACTCTTTTACCTGGCGAAGGACGCGCGGCGCGGCGAGCCACAACAGATGGATATCTCAGGGCGAAGGAGTTAGTGATCGCTAGAAGAGAAAGTCAGTCGGGGCCGGCGCACGAAAGAGGAAAAGTTGTGGTGGCGGCGCTTATTGCTTTAAATTTTGTCGACGTGTGCAAAAACCCACACCTGAGAGAGACAAAAAACACACGCGCGGACTGAAGACGACTGAGCAGGGACGAAGCGTTGGATCCGAAAGGTAAGGTAGCGCTGCTCACGGGCGGCGCGCGCATGGGCAGATTGTTGCGCACGCGCTTGCGGCACGGGGCGGCGCTCTTGCGCTGACCTATCGCGGCTCCCGTGCTGCGGCGCACGCAACCGCGGTGGCAGCAACGGCTATGAATGTGTCCGCCACAATGATCCGCGCGGACGCAACCAACGAGCCGATGTCGAGGCCGCGGTGGGCCGCGCGGCGAGGTCGCTCGGGCGACTCGACATTCTGATCAACATGGCTTCCATCTACGTGAAGACGCTGAATCCAACCGCGGCCGACTGATCCAGCGCGCTGGATGCGACCGCAAGAAGCACCTTCCTCTTCTCCACTCACGCGGCGCCTATCATGACTAAGACCTCCGGTGGAAGGCGCATCGTCAACATCAGCGACTGGCTGCCCGCCAGCGGGCGTCCGATACGAAGGTCTTATACGTTACTACGTCTCCAAGGCCGCAGTTGTCGCACTCACTCAGAGCTTGGCGCTCGAGCTGGCGCCCGGAATTTTGGTCAACGCGATCGCACCCGGCCCTATCCTGGCGCCGCCCAATCAATCTCAGCCCCGAGGAGAATGCCAAGACTATCGGCGCCGCCCCACTAAGCTTGTTGGGGCGGAGCCGAGGAAATCGCCAAAGCGGTGCTGTTCCTGATCGAAACGGACTTTGTCACCGGCGAGTGCATCCGAGTGGACGGAGGACGGCATCTTTACTAACGAAGGGAGTCTTTAGCCATGGCAGACCATGCAGTCAGTAGCTCAGCCGAGCAGAAAGGGACTCCTGTTCGACCCGATGCGTCTCGTTGACGGCATCGAACTTTCCGACGATCCTCTGCTGATGGCGCGCTCGGCAGTCTACGCGATCTCCTACGAGCGTCGTAAGCAAAGCTCTTCGAGCGGCGTTCTGTCTGCTCCCTAACGACGCTGATAAAGTGTCACAACTCAGCTTTGGCCTAATCCCGCGCGCACCCTTCAGGCTTGACCTGACCGTCTGGACGTTGCGCCGGCGACCCGATAACGCCATCGACCGTTGGGGCGGCCGGGTTTATCGGCGAATCCTCGCGTTTGACGGGTTGCCGGTTGAGGTCTCCGTCAGGCAGACGCGACCACCGAACAAGCCACAGCTGGAAGTCACGGCTGTTTGTGAGCAGCGGCAGCCGCCCCAGCTTAAAGATAGGCTAACGGCAATACTGGAACATACACTGGGCTTACAGATCGACCTCTCCGGCTTTTATGAGATGGCGCGAGACGACCCGAAGATTGGAGCGCTGGTCAGGCGCTTCAATGGATTTCGGCCGCCGCGCTTTCCTACCGTCTTTGAAGCACTAGTAAACGCGATCGCATGTCAGCAGCTCACAGTATTGGTTGGAATCATGCTGCTTAATCGTCTGGCTCAGACACGCGGCAAGGCCTTTGGACCAAGCCCCGCAATGGCGTTTGCATTTCCGACTCCGGAAGAACTGGGCAGCGCACGGCCGGAAACGCTTGGTGCGCTCGGCTTCAGCCGCCAGAAGGCCAGCGCACTAATCAGATTGGGACAAGAGTGCGCGGGCGACGCAAGCCATCTCGAAGCTCTTGCCGAACTCGACGATCGGCAGGCCCTGGCCAGATTACTCGAACTCCACGGGATCGGCCGCTGGAGCGCCGAGTACGCGATGCTGCGCGGACTCGGCCGGCTCAACGTTTTTCCCGCCGACGATGTCGCCGGAGTAAAGAACCTGCATCGCTGGCTCAAGCTTCGGAAGATCCCCGACTACAAAAGGGCGCGCCGTTTGCTGTCCCGTTGGCATCCTTACCAAGGTCTACTCTATTTCCACTTCTTGCTGGCCAAGCTCGACGCGCTCGGCTTTCTTCAGGATCTGACCGAGTGATCGCGTGGTCGGCGATGTGCGCGATCTTTTCTGAGCGTCGCAACAAGGCTCTCCGCGAATCGTGGCCGCTAATGCTGAACCGTTTCTGATTGCTGCGTCCCGGTTTCAGCCTGTTGCCTGCTCTGGACAAGTGGCGGCGTGCCTTTCATGCCTTCCACGTCCAGGCTGTCGGGCGTCAGGATCCGGACGCCGCGTTGATAGGTGAAATAAGCCCAAATCCAGGTTGCAAAAACCTGGATTCGATTCCACAGGCTGGCGAGGTAGAAGATGTGAACCGTTGACCATAATACCCATGCGAACCATCCGCTGAACTTGAGCTTGCCGCCAAAGTCCGCGATAGCAAACGCGCGTCCGATCGTCGCGAGGCTCCCCTTGTCCCGGTAGCGAAATGGCTCAGGGTCTGACTCGCCGGATACACGTCTTGCGATAAGATGGCCAACGTACTGCCCTTGCTGCACGGCAACCGGGGCAAGCCCGGGCGCGAATGACTTCCCATTCTGCTCGATGACCATCAGGTCACCAATGACAAAAACCACCGGATGGCCCGGAATTGACAGATCGGGCAACACCTTTACGCGCCCCAGCCGATCCGTCTCCACACCGAGCGCTTGGCCCAGCGCCGTTCCGCGAACTCCTGCCGTCCAGATAACATTATGACTTCGGATGCGTTCACTCCCGTTGACTATCACGCCCAGTTCGTCGATCCCGGTCACCGCTGCCTGAGTTCGTACCTCAACGCCCTTGCGTTCAAGTTCCCGCTCGGCTTTGCGGGCAAGACCCTCGGTGAAAGCCGGCAGAATTCGCGGTCCCGCTTCCAGCAAAACAATCCGCGCTTTGAGCGTATCGATGTGACGGTATTCGCGGACCAGGGCGAAACGCGCAAGCTCGGCGAGCGCCCCGCTCATTTCAACACCAGTCGGTCCAGCTCCAATCATCACGAAAGTCAGCAGCGCATGAACGCGGTCGGAATCCATTTCCAAGTCTGCTTGCTCGAACGCCTGCAGGATTCTGCGCCGGATTCGCACCGCGTCCGCGGTCGTCTTCAAGCTGAGAGCAAAGCGCGGCCAATCGTCGTGGCCAAAGTAGTTGTAGTGTGAGCCGGTGGCCAGAACCAGATAATCGTACGACAACTGTCGCCCGCCCATCTGGACGCGCCGTTGGTGTACGTCCAGCGCGGTCACTTCGGCCATCATGATGTCGCTGTTGCGCTGCCGTCGCAGCATAAAACGGATAGGCACGGCGATTTCGTCGGACGACAAGCCTGCGCTCGCGACCTGATAGAGCAACGGATGGAAGATTGAATGATTAGTGCGGTCAATAACGGTAACGCGAACAGGCGCGTTGCGCAGTGTGTGAGCGGCATGCGTACCGCCAAAACCTCCACCAACGATTACTACATGCGGTCTTTGGTCGAGTGCGCTCCTCGTATTCTCCACCTGCGACCTCGCAAATACGGGCTTTGGACTGTGTGACTGCCCCGCGGCAAGCAACCCGGCCCCTACCGCTCACACTGTTGCAGTTTTTCGGGACGGTGCCTTCCGACGCCATCCCAGGACTTCGCTTATGACCACAGCCTGATTGTGTTCCTCATCCTTTGCGCTGTAAACGAGAGTCACGGTGCCGCGAGCCGCGGCCTCGGATACCTCTTTTAACATCGCGCGCCTCGGGCCTTCGCAATTCGGCCTTATAGCGCTTGCGGAACTCTTTCCAATGAGCCGGATCGTGACCAAACGATTTGCGTAGTTCGGTGCTCGGCCCAAGCTCCTTCATCCACTTGACCACCTTCACTTGCTCTTTCTTGAGACCGCGCGGCCACAAACGGTCGACCAGGATACGTGTCCCATCGCGCCGCGAAGGCGGTGCGTAAGCGCGCTTGATATGCACCATGTTCATCCTTCTTTTTATCTGTGCAGGTTGAGCCTAGGATCGGAATCATCGATTGTGACTGCTGATTCGCGGGGCAATGCAGCGTCCCAGCGCGGTACCATAGCGCTTTCTCCTTTTCGCCAAACGTGTACCGGTTCTTGAGGTGCGGGCTTGCTGCAAGTGTGCCGGAAGACGGAACGGAGAACGCATTCCTTTTAGCCCGATTCTTGCGCGCGATCGTTAACCCTCAAGAGCCGTTTCGGCGAATCAGCTTGTTGTGCCGAGAATATTTCAGGTTTTGCATTCTGATCTTAGACTCGACGATTCAGCGTGGCACGTGACATACTGAATCGTCGAGGACAGAAACCATTGGTTTCTCCGATTCAGGCCTCCTCGAATTCAGAACTTCGATGACGTAATGCGAGGGAATACTCAGGATGGATGTATGGCATGAAGGAGTGCGTATCGCCAACACCGCTGATTGTTATGACCATAGGGCACTCGACCCGCCCGGCAAAGGAGTTCATCCATCTTCTGAAAGCGCATCAAGTAAAGCGACTCGTCGATGTACGCACCGTCCCACGCTCGCGGCACAATCCGCAATTCAATCGAAGCGAATTATCGCCTGCCTTGCATTCCGCTCGCCTTCATTACAGTTACATGCCCGGACTGGGTGGCTTCCGGCATGCGCGCCGGGATTCCCTCAATACCGGCTGGCATAACGCCAGCTTCCGGGGCTTCGCCGATTACATGCAGACGCCCGAGTTCCGGGAAAATCTGGACAATCTGATCAAACTTGCGAAGGCAGAGCGGATTGCAATTATGTGCGCCGAAGCCGTCCCCTGGCGCTGTCATCGCTCCCTGATAGCAGATGCGTTGTTGGCACGAGGAATTGACGTGCGGGAAATCGCAAGCGCCGTTCGTGCACGACCTCACACGCTTACACCTTGGGGGAAGGTGAACGGAACGCAGGTCACTTATCCTGCTGAACATAAAGATTAAAGGAGGGGAGATCATACCAGTGGCACACGACTTTAAAGTAGGCGACTACGTTGAATGGAACTCGGAAGCAGGACGGGTCCGCGGGACGATCAAGCAAAAACATACCTCCGAAATCACGTTCAAGGGCTACACCGTTCATGCTTCGAAGGAAGAGCCGCAGTATTTGATCGAGAGCGATAAGACAGACCACCTGGCGATGCATAAAGGTTCAGCTCTCAAAATGATCGCAAAAAGCAAAATTTGATTGCAATCTTGCAGTACGATTGCAATTCGGCTGAACCTCGAAAATGCATTGGACGAACGTCCCGCAGGTCTGGTAATTCGTAATTGGAAATAGAATGTGCCGTTGCACCCAGCACTGATGTGATAATGCACCGCTCACGGGCTGCCCTCCATCTTTCAGATGCAGGTTCATGAAACAGGGCGCCATTTCGCAACTGAGACCGGTGGTACGGTCGCCGCATCATCTCGGTCAGACCTCGCGGCAGGATCTTTGGTGGGCCAAACCCTCAATAGTCTTTATCGCTTTGTCGGCTTTCGTCGCCTACTCGGTTTGGGCCGTGATTCAGGGCCGCGACTATCGTTGGGGACCGTATCTTTCGCCGTTTTATTCTCCAGAGCTGTTCGGCAGCACCCGTAGCTGGTTCGGATCCAAGCCAGGTTGGTGGCCCGCATGGCTTCTATGGTCGCCTGCGATGCTGGTTCTGTGGGCGCCGGCCGGGCTCAGATTGACCTGCTATTACTATCGCGGTGCGTATTACAAGGCCTTCTGGGTGGACCCGCCCTCGTGCGCGGTGGGAGAAAGCCGTACACGCTACCGAGGTGAAAATTTCTTTCCGCTCCTGATCCAGAATATCCATCGTTACTTCGTATATCTGGGCCTCGTCTACCTCGTTTTCCTCGCCCACGACTGCTGGGAAGCCTTCTGGTTCACGAACCCAACCGGGGGGGGAATCGTCTTCGGTGTGGGAATCGGTACCGTTGTCCTCGTGATCGATCTCGTGCTGCTTACCGGATACACGTTCGGGTGCTACTCGCTCCGCCATCTGGTTGGGGGCCGCCTCAAACTGCTTTCTGAGTGCCCTCTGCGCGCGTGGCTCTATACCAACAGCTACGCGCTAAACCGGCGTCACACGAACTGGGCCTGGGTCAGCCTCTGCGTTGTCGCATTCGCGGACTTTTACGTGCGCATGTGCGCGATGGGTCTCATAAAGGATTGGCGAATTTTCTGATGGTTCACTACGAGATCATCAGGCACGACGTGCTCATCATAGGTGCGGGCGGCGCCGGTCTGCGAGCGGCCATCGAAGCTACGACGATGGGATCGTCGGTCGGCGTCGTCTGTAAATCGCTGCTGGGTAAGGCCCATACGGTCATGGCTGAAGGCGGCGTCGCGGCCGCATTGGCAAACGTGGACGAGCGCGACAACTGGCGCGTTCATTTCGCCGACACCATGCGTGGAGGCCAGTACCTGAACAACTGGCGCATGGCTGAATTACACGCCAGGGAAGCGCCCGCGCGGGTTCGCGAGCTCGAACCATGGGGCGCCGTCTTCGATCGCACCGCAGACGGAAGAATGTTGCAGCGTAATTTCGGTGGGCATCGCTATCCGCGGCTCGCCCATGTTGCCGACCGCACGGGCCTCGAGATGTTACGCGCCCTTCAGGATCGCAGTGTCCAGACCGACATGCAGGTCTACATGGAGTTCACGATTGTCACCTTGCTGAAGGACGGCGATCGCGTGGTCGGCGCACTCGGCTACAATCGCGAGAAGGGAATTTTCTACGTTTTTGAAGCCAAAGCGGTCATCGTGGCGACGGGAGGCGGAGGACAGGCGTACAAGATCACCAGCAACAGTTGGGAATCCACCGGGGACGGCGTTTCGCTCGCCTATCACGCTGGTGCTGAATTGATTGACATGGAATTTATCCAGTTCCACCCGACCGGGATGGTATGGCCGCCGAGCATCGCTGGCATTCTGGTTACCGAGGGAGTTCGCGGTGAGGGCGGAGTGCTGCGCAACAAGGAAGGCAGGCGATTCCTTTTCGATGACATACCTCCGCCTTACAGGAACCTGACCGCCGATAATGAAGAGGAAGGCTGGCTCTATACGCAGGGCGATCGGAATGCCCGCCGGCCGCCGGAACTGTTAACCCGGGACCACATCGCGCGCCGCATTGTGCGCGAGATTCGTGAAGGGCGCGGGACTCCGCACGGCGGGGTTTTTCTCGACATCTCCTGGATCCGCGAAAAGATACCCCACGCCGATCAGCACATTGAGCGGAAACTATATAGTATGTATCAACAGTTCCTGAAGTTGGCCGACCTCGACATCACGAAGGTCCCGATGGAGGTCGGGCCTACCGCCCATTATCTGATGGGCGGAATTCGTGTGGACAGCGGCTCGCAGATGAGCACAGCGCCAGGCCTGTTCGCGGCCGGAGAGTGTGCCGGCGGATTACACGGCGCGAACCGGCTGGGCGGGAATTCTCTCTCCGATCTGCTGGTGTTTGGCAAACTGGCGGGCGAGCATGCCGCCCGGTTTGCGATCGCGAACCGCTTTGGCACGATTAATTCCGATGAGATTGAGAAAGCGGCCCAACAGGCGCTCGAACCCTTCGAGCATACCCGGCCCGGTGAGTCACCCTACGCGATCCAGCGCGACCTGCAGGAAACGATGCAGGAACTGGCGGGCATCGTACGCACCGGCGAGGAACTGAACCAAGCATTGGAAGCAATCGAAAAACTTAAGCTGCGGGCGGCAACTGTCGAGGTCGCCGGCAATCGGATTTACAATCCCGCCTGGCATACCGCTCTTGACTTGAGGCACCTGCTGACGGTCTCCGAAGCCATCTGCCAAGCGGCCCTCATCCGCAAAGAAAGCCGAGGTGCTCACTACAGGATTGATTATGCCGAAAAGGATCCGGCCTTGCGCAGCGTCAATTCAATTATTTTCAAGCAAGCCGACGGCGCGATGAGCGTGCGCTGGCAACCAATTCCAGAAATGCCTGCCGAACTTAAGCAAATAATCGAGGACAATCAGTGAAAACCGCCGCGACATTCAGAATCTGGCGTGGCGATGCCGGCGATGGCCATCTCATCGACTATCAAACCTCGATTTCCGAAGGGATGGTGGTGCTCGATGCGGTCCGCCAGATCCAGGCCGAGCAAGCCAATGATCTGGCCATCCGCTGGAACTGCAGGGCCGGAAAGTGTGGCTCCTGCTCGGCCGAGATCAATGGCATGCCAAAGCTCATGTGCATGACGCGGCTAAGTTCCCTGTCCTTGAACCAACCGGTGACGGTCGAGCCGATGCGGACCTTTCCCTTGATCAGGGATCTCGTGACAGATGTTTCGTGGAACTTCCGCGTCAAGAAGGAAATCAAGCCGTTTCGCCCTCGCCCCGCGGATACAGCGGACGGGGTATGGCGAATGCAGCAGGTGGACATCGCCCGGATCGAAGAGTTTCATCGATGCATCGAGTGCTTTCTGTGCCAGGACGTCTGCCACGTGCTGCGCGAGCACCAGCTCTTCGACCGCTACATTGGCCCACGCAATCTGGTATATACAGCCGCTTTAGAGATGCATCCGCTTGAGACTGAACACCGGCTTGAAACTTTAAAAGACCGCTATGGTATTGGCTATTGTAATGTGACCAATTGCTGCACGCGGGTCTGCCCCGCCGAGATCAAGATCACAGAAAACGCCATAATCCCACAGAAGGAACGTGTCGTGGACGAGTTCTACGATCCTCTCATCAGGCTTTGGCGCTTCTTTGGCCGGCGTTTCTCGCGGTCTCGCTAGGCCCGCCGCCGCTCTCTACGGGGAGCGGGAATCGGAGAAGCAAAACGAAAACCTCGGCGGCCAGCAATGAAAGACGCATTCGAGGAAATTTAAATATGCCGTTCTTCAGATAACAAATTTGGACTTCCGAAGGACGCTTCCCGTGTTCGCATCGCCACCAATGATGTAGCGTGAGTGTCTCGCTAAGCTCGCCGTCCGCCAACCGCGACGAGACGCCTTGTGCTGCAGACGGCGTCTTTCACGAGGTAATCAGTGATGGATGAGAGTCCGGCGGTAGATCGCCAATCTGAATCGGACCAATCGAAAGAAGTCCTGGATCGGCTCTGCATCAATACCATCCGAACGCTCTCGATCGACGGGGTTCGAAAGGCGAACTCAGGTCATCCCGGAATGCCGATGGGCGCGGCAACGATGGCGTATGTTCTTTGGACGCGCCACCTGCGGCACAATCCCAAGAATCCCAAGTGGCCGGATCGCGACCGGTTCGTGCTGTCGGCCGGCCACGCCAGCATGCTGCTCTACAGCATGTTGTTCCTGACCGGATATGACCTCTCCATGAAGGACATCGAGCAGTTCCGCCAGTGGGAGAGCCGAACGCCTGGGCATCCTGAGAACGATCGCACTCCGGGTGTGGAGGTCACCACCGGGCCGTTGGGGCAAGGACTCGCGAATAGCGTGGGGCTGGCGCTTGCGGAGCGTTGGCTGGCGGCGACCTTCAATCGCCAAGCTGACGACGTCGTGGACCACTACACCTACGTCCTCGCCAGCGACGGCGACATGATGGAGGGTGTCGCCGCCGAGGCGGCCTCGCTAGCCGGCAGGTTTCGGCTCGGTCGGTTGATCGTGCTCTACGACGCGAACCTGATCACACTTTCCGCGACCACGAATATCACCTTTTCGGAGGACGTCGGCGCGCGCTTCGAGGCCTACGGTTGGCATGTTCAGCGGATCGACGGCCAGGACACAGCCGCCGTCGACGCGGCGCTGACTGCCGCGCGCGCGGTTGAGGATCGACCTCGCTTATAGTGGCCCGCACGCACATCGGATACGGCAGTCCGCATAAGCAAGACACGTGGCATGCCCACGGCGAGCCGCTGGGAACGGAAGAGACGCGCTTGACGAAGCGTGCGCTGGGCTGGCCGGAGGATCGTACCTTTTACGTGCCTGACGAGGCACTCAGCGAATTTCGTAAGTCCCTCGCGCACGGCGCGGAACTGGAGGCAGGCTGGCAGCACAGGGTGGACGACTACCGCGTCGCTCATTCCGACACCGCCGAGGAGTTTGCCCGGACGCTGGCCGGCGAACTCCCTCCAGGATGGGAGGCCAAGCTTCCGACTTTCACCTCCGCGGACGGTGAGATGGCCACCCGAGATGCCGGCGGGAAGGCAATCAACGCGCTGGCCGCGGTGGTGCCGAACCTGGTCGGCGGGTCGGGGGACCTCGATCCGTCGACACGCACTATGATGAAAGGGTGCGGTGACTTCGAAAGTCCGTCGGTCGATCAGTCCGGTAACGGGCTGCCGACGCAGGGAACGGCCGGCGGAGTCTGGAGCTACGCAGGACGGAACATTCACTTTGGCCTACGCGAGCATGCGATGGCTGCGATCATCACTGGGATGGCGCTCCATGGCGGGCTACTGCCGTTTGGAGCCACGTTCCTGTCCTTCTCCGACTACATGCGGCCTGCCATCCGGCTGGCAGCTTTGAGCAAGGCGCGGGTGATCTATGTCTGGACCCACGACAGTATCGCGTTAGGGGAGGATGGCCCAACCCATCAGCC
>Ga0182024_10024175_pt1 | contig 10818 bp, 8 predicted proteins | sample P32metaG_FD_120480 | JGI IMG/M metagenome (GOLD analysis project Ga0182024, IMG submission 120480) | Permafrost microbial communities from Stordalen Mire, Sweden - P3-2 metaG (Illumina Assembly) | ecosystem: Environmental > Terrestrial > Soil > Wetlands > Permafrost | place: Sweden: Stordalen...
CGAGCCGCGACCATAGGGAGCGGTTACAAATCCGGAATCGGTAGTGCCGCGACCGTAACGAGCCGCGACCATAGGGAGCGGTTACAAATCCGGAATCGGTAGTGCCGCGACCGTAATGAGCCGCGACCATAGGGAGCGGTTACAAATCCGGAATCGCTAGTGCCGCGACCATAACGAGCCGCGACCATAGGGAGCGGTTACAAATCCGGAATCGCTAGTGCCGCGACCGTAACGAGCCGCGACCATAGGGAGCGGTTACAAATCCGGAATCGCTAGTGCCGCGACCGTAACGAGCCGCGATCACAGGGAGCGGTTAAGATAACGACCCGCGACCTTTGTCTCCGCCTTCAGGAGACAGCGCGCCGGAGCCCGCGAGCGAGTGGGTTACTCGAATTCCGCCGGAGTCACTATAATTTAGGTAACACCATGAAGTACGTAGTCGCTCTCGCCGCCGCCGTCATCCTTATCGTCTCGATGTCTTCGGCGCAGTCCCCTAAGCCGCCTGCACCGCAATCGGCCGCCCCTCCGCCCACCCAGAGCGATGAAAAAACCGACATCACCATCGAAGTCTCCCGCGTGCAGCTCCTGTTCACCGTTTCCGACAAGAAAGGCCGATTCGTCACCAACCTCTCGAAGGACGATTTCGAGGTGTTCGAAGCCAAGAGGCCGCAGTCCATCGTCGAGTTCAACGCCGAGAGCAATCTCCCACTGCGCCTTGCCATCCTCATCGACACGAGCAACAGCATTCGGGACCGTTTCAAGTTCCAGCAGGAAGCCGCCACGGATTTCGTCAACACCGTGATTCGCGAGCACGAAGATAAGGCCGTGATTGTGAGCTTCGACACCGCTGCCGAGTTGGTGGCTGACATGACGGACGACACAGAGAAGCTTTCGAAGGCGATTCGCGGACTGCGCCCCGGCGGCGGCACCGCGCTCTACGATGCCGTGTTTTTCGCCTGCCGCGACAAGCTATTGCAGGATCAGCCCAAGTTCAAGTACCGCCACGCGATGGTGATCATCAGCGACGGCGACGATAATCAGAGCCGCTGGACTCGAGAGCAGGCGCTCGAGATGGCGCACAAAGCCGACACCGTAATTTACGCGATCTCCACCAACCGCTCCGGCATCGAAGGGGATGGCGATAAGGTGCTGCGATATTTCGCGGATCAGACCGGCGGGCAGGTGTTCTTCCCCTTCAAAGCGCAGGATCTGGCTCAGGATTTCGAAAACATCGCCAACGAGCTGCGCCATCAATATAACGTCCTGTATCGGCCGGAGCCGCTCAAAGCCGACGGACTGTATCATCCGGTGGATGTGAGGGTGCGGAATCGCAAGGATCTTATTGTGCGCGCGCGCCACGGCTATTACGCACCGTCGATGTAGGATCACCAACCTGATAATTCCGTGAGCCTGTTCTGCCTGATCCACGGGTCCACACAACGCCCTTCTGGTTGGGATCTTCTTAAGCCCGAGTTGAGAAAGCTCGGACATGAGTCCATTACCGTGGACCTGCCCTCCGATACTCCTGAGGCAAGTGCGGTCGCGTACGCCGGCGGCATCGTGAAGGCCTTGCCGGTTGACAGCAGCGATGTAGTGGTCGTAGCCCACTCGGCTAGTGGAATCTTCCTTCCCCTGGTGGCCGCGCAGAAGCCCTTTCGTCGCATGGTCTTCCTGGCTGCGGCGATTCCGAAGATTGGGTTGAGCTTCCTCGATCAGTTTCAAGCGGAGCCCGACATGCTGCATGGTGACTGGGTCGGGAAGGATCCGACGAAAGACGATGCCGTCGCGATGAACTTTCTCTTTCACGATTGCTCGACGGACGTTGCCAGGTGGGCGCTCACCACGCGACGGTTGATGTTTGCAAAGCAGGCCATTATTGAAAAGTGTCCCCTGGACGTCTGGCCGAACGTTGCGGCTTCGTATATCGTGTGTCAGGACGACCGGACGTTCAGCGCCGAATGGTCGAGGCGCGCGAGCCGTGAGCGGCTCGGCGTGGATGCGATCGAGATTCCAGGCGGCCACTGCCCCCACGTTTCCCGGCCGGTGGAACTCGCGCGAGTCCTGGCCGAAGTTTCCGAGCCGCGACCAAGCCGCGCTTGCGCCAAGGGAGCGGCCTAAAATTCCATTGAAAATGATCTGGGTTTTACCCGCCCGCGATCACAGCCTTCGCCCGCGCCACCTCCGCCACGCTCCACGCCTGCGCCGGGCACCCCCGCGGCGCATGCGGCTCGTCGCCATCGTAGATTTCGCCGATCGAATCCGGGCACGCGCCCTCTAACGCGTGACGCTCCAGACGTTCGATCAGCCCCTGACAGTATGCTAGATTTTCGGCGCCACCCCCAAACGCCACCAGGTACGCATCCACAAACGCGCCGATCAGCCAGGGCCACACGGTGCCCCGGTGATACGCGCCGTCGCGCTCAGCGGGCGATCCCTGGTAACGCCCCTTGTATTCCGGATCGCCGCGGTCGAGCGTACGCAATCCCGCCGGCGTAAGCAGTTCGCGCTCCACCATCCGCACCACCGATCGTTGTTGATCACGCTCCAGCAAGTCGAACGGCAAGCTCACGGCGAATATCTGATTCGGGCGAATCTTCGTGACTGAGCCCCGGTCCTGGATGACATCGTACAGGCACTCCCGCGCCGGATTCCAGAACTTCACTCGAAAACTCTCGCGCACCAGATCTGCTTCACCGCTAAAATCCGCAGCTGCCGCATCGCCCAGGTCCTCGGCCCACTCGGCAGCCAGCCGCAGCGCCCCATGCCACAACGCGTTGATCTCCACCGCTGCGCCATCGCGCGGCGTCACCACCCAATCGCCCAACTTCGCGTCCATCCACGTCAGTTGTGTGCCGGGATCTCCGGCGCGCAGCAGATGATCCTCGGGATCGACGCCGATTCCGTACCAGGTCCCGCGCCGATGCCACGCGATGATTTCCTTGGCCGCGGGAAAAAACGTATCGCGCAAAAACGTTCGATCCCCACCCGCCTTCAGCCACGCCCGTACCGCCTGAAACATCCATAGCGTCGCGTCCGCCGTGTTGTATTCCGGCTTCTCGCCCGCGTCCGGAAAACGATTCGGAATCACACCCCGTTGCATGTGCGCGAGAAATCCTTCGATGATCGCGCGCGCTTCGTCCAGCCTGCCCGCGACAACCAGCAGTCCCGGCAAGCTGATCATGGTATCGCGGCCCCAGTCCGTAAACCATGGATACCCGGCAATAATCGTCGGCCTGCCATCTGCGCGCTTGACGACGAACGGATCGGCGCGCACCACTGGAGCCTGATACTGAGGGGCGGCTTTGTGCCCCCCACCGTCGCATCCTAAGACAGTGACGGACGCGCAAATCGGCGCCCACTCGCCCGGCTTCAGATCCAGCACGATCACGCCCGGCGTGTACAAGTCCTCCCGAAAATCCAACCCGCGTTCCTGCTCCATCAGATATTCGATGTTGTAATACCAGTCGGCCCCAGGTTCGAAACGCCCGTCGTGATGAAACTCGATCTGAGGAAGGCCTCCGAACACGTCGCCTCGCGCGTGGCCCAGGGAATGATAATCGCGATAGGCCAGAAACGGGCGCACCCGCAACTCGATCGCGCGATCTGCTCGATAGCGGATCACCACGCCCTGGCGCCCCTCCATCAAATAGACCTGCTTCTCCAAATGAACACGCGCCGGCGCCCCGCTATCGATCAGAAATTTCCACGTCGCGCACGGGTCGCTCGTGAACTCCTCCAGCCACTCGCAGCCTTGCAGTGCAACTCCCGGATACTGGCAAACCCCCAGCCCGTGCCATCGGCCGCCGGCCCCTCCGATCACTACTTCTTCCTCGACCCGTGACAACAACGCGTAGCGCTCCACCGGCGGCCGCAGGCTCGCGACCAGCAAAGCGTGATAACGCCTCGTGTTCACTTGAGCGAGCGTTCCCATCGCGAACGCACCCGTGCCGTTGGTCTCCAGCCACTCGAGTTTCGACGCGCGCGAAAAATCCCGAAGCGTGTCCCGGCCGATTCGCATGACGATCACCCCTTCTTAATATCGCGATGCGTTTCCTTCACCCGGAATCCGGCCGCGCCCAGCCGCTTTCGAATCTCATTCGCGATCAGCACGCTGCGGTGATGCCCGCCCGTGCACCCGAACGAAATCGTCAGATAGCTCTTGCCCTCCCGGATATAATGCGGAATCAGGTAAATCAGCAGCTCCGAAATTCGATCGATAAACTCCGTGGTCTGCGGAAAGGAACGGATGTAGCGCGCCACAGCCGGGTTCTTGCCGGTCAGGTTCTTGAACGCCGGAATGTAGTTCGGATTCGGCAGGAACCGCACGTCGAAAACCAGATCGCTGTCGGGCGGGACGCCGTGCCGGTACCCGAAACTGGTCACCTGCACTAGAATGTTGGGCTCCGTCTTCACCCCGCGAAACGAGTTGTGGATGGTCTCGCGCAGCTCGTGAACGTTGAACTGGCTGGTGTTGATGATGGGGTCCGCCAGTTTGCGGATGGGCGCCATCTGCTCGCGCTCGGCGCGGACGCTGGCCGCTACGCTCTGCCCGATCCCCAGCGGATGCGGCCGCCGCGTCTCGCTGAAGCGCCGGACCAGAACCGCGTCGTCGGCTTCGAGAAAAATCACCCGCGCGGGAATGTGCCGCCGGATGCGCTTCAGCAGGGCGGGGAACTGGTCCAGCGCCGCGCCTTCCCGAATATCCACCACCAGCGCCGCCCGCCGGATGTTGGGCGCTTCCTTGGCCAGCTCGGCGAACTTCGGAATCAGCCCGATCGGCAGATTGTCGACCGAATAGTAGCCCAGGTCCTCAAACGCCTTGAGCACCGTGCCTTTGCCCGACCCGCTGAGCCCGGTGATGATCACCAGTTCCGTCGGCTTGGGCGGACCCGGTGCGTCCTTCTTCATCTCTAAAGCATAGCCGTCATGCTCCAGGCGTGGCCATCCGTTGATCCACCACTCCCGTACTTATACGTTGAAGGACAGCGGGTGAGCCGTGCTTTTCCGTGGAATCGGTCGCCCGATCGCGTACGGCAGGCCTCCGGGAATGCTACGCCCTTCGATCCGGCCGATCTCCCAGACGTAATCGGGCGCCTCAAACTCCGCCGTCAGTTTCTTCATCTGCTTGGGCGAGTAGACCCGAAACAGCGAAACCATGCCGTCCCAAAGTACGACTAGGGGTGTCAGCGGGATCAGGTAGGTGAACACCGCGTACGTCCAGCGGAACGGCCGGGCGAACGGCATCAGAAGGAGTACGGCAATGGGAACCCCCACCATCATTCCGGCAGTGAGCAGCGTGCCCGATCCCGATTCGAAAACGCAGATCGCGCGGCGGTGTTCGAACGCATCTCTTAGAATCGATTTGGCCGCATTCGGACGAAAGTGGTGAAACGCCGAGAACATGGTTCGCACGCCCGCGAGCTTAGGCGGTACGCTCGCGGCGTCCACCGGTTCAGCCAGCCAGACTATCCGCGGATGCTCGACGGACTTCGGATTCGGGTAAAGATCGGTGAGCGTGGCTCGCACGTCATAGCCGCGCTTGACCAGCTCTTCGACCATCAACGGCATCGCGCCGCCGGAGCCGGAGCATAGGTCGACGATTTCCGACGGCTCGCCGGGAGGAAGAACCGTCGAGAGTTTTTCCGCCCACCTCGCCACCAGCTGCGGCAGGAATCGATAGGCTGTCGCGAGATACGCCGTCTCCGCATCCCGGAGAAGTCGGGGAAACCACTGCTGATCTCCGAACTCAAACAGATGGAGCCGCCGCATCCCGCTGGCCCTTACGACTCGATCAAATCGAAATTCCCATCCCTCCGCCGCACCAGCACCGAAACGCATTCGCGATCCGAGTCGCGATACACCATATAGTCGCGACCGCCCTCCATCTCCATCATGGCCTCGTCGAGCGTCATCGGCTTCCGGCGATTCATATGGTTCACGCGAAAAACGCGTTGCGCCTGTGCTTTCTCGATGAGCTTGGCCGACGTCGGCGCCGGTTTTGTGCCGTTGCCGCGGACGGCTTTCCCCGAGGTCACTTCCGGCGCTGCCTGCTTGCGCCCCGACCCGTTATGACGCCTGGCCTTCTCGCGCCACTTGCCGCGCTGCTTCACCGCTTGCGATTCCAGCTTGTCGAGCGCGATGCTCATGGCCGTGTAGAGGTCTGTATCCGCCCCCTCCCCGACCAACTGGTGATCGTAAAACTGCAGCGTGATCTCGGCGTGATGCAGATGACGCTCCGTGGTGATCGCCACATGCGCCTCTTTTTCGCCTCTTCGTTCCAATAACTTTGATAACTTCCCGAACTTTACATCGACTTTCTTCTGTAATTGTGCGGGCAATTGCTGTGCAATGCCCCGGTAGGTGATGTTCATCTGAAATCTCCGCCCGGCTCGGTGGCGCAGGGCCCGTGGCGCAGGGCCATGCCCTGCGAACAAACCCCTAATCCCGAACCCGTCTTTGATGAGTGGATGGAATCCGCATATCTTCTCGATACTTGGCGACCGTACGCCTGGTCACGTTGATTCCTTCCGCTTGCAATCTTTCGGTGATTTGTTCGTCGGTGAGTGGATGGATGGCGTCCTCCTCTTCAATCATTTTCTTCACGCGCCGCTTCAGAATCAGCAGCGGCAGCGCGCCTCCCGATGGCCCTTGTACCGCTTCCGAGAAGAAATATCGCAGCTCATACACGCCCTGCGGTGTGTGCGCGTATTTGTTCGAAACCGCGCGGCTTACCGTGGAGGGATGCACGCCGATCTCCTCCGCGATCTCCTTGATCATCATCGGTTTCAGATAATCGATCCCCAACTCCAGGAAATCCAGCTGCCTCCGCACCACGCTCTGGCACACCTTGAGGATGGTGTGCTTCCTCTGCTCGATATTTTTCATGAGCTGGATCGCCGACGCGTAGCGTTCCTTAACGTAATTCCGGACGTCGCGATTCGGCTCATGGTCGCGATCGAGCATCTTGCGATACTGCGGATTCAGGCGCAACTGCGGAATGTCGTCGTCATTGATCTGAATCAGGTAATCTTCGCCGTCTTTCGAAATATAGACGTCCGGCTCCACCTGCCGCGCCCCCGGCCCCGAGTATTGCAATCCCGGCCGCGGGTCCAGATGCTTGATCACGTCGATGGCGATCTGGATATGCTCCATCGGCCTGCGCAGCAATCGCGCCAGTTCCTTCGGCTGCCGCTGTTCCACCAGTTTCAGATGATTGTGGACAATCTGCCACGCCACGCCGCCTTTCCCGCCGCGGCTTTCCAGTTGCAGCAGCAGGCATTCGCGCAGATTGGCCGCGCCCACTCCCGCCGGGTCCAGCGTATGGACCACGCGCAGCGCTTCCGCTAAATCAGCCGGATCGTGCCCGTCCGATGTCGCCAGTTCCTCCGGCGTCAGCATCAGGTAACCGTTCTCGTTCAGGTTTCCGATGATGGTCTCCGCCGCGTCGCGGACGGCTTCGGTCAGCGCCACCAGCGCGAGCTGCGAATGCAGATGATCGCTCAGGGTAACCGGCGAGGATAGAAACGTCTCAAACGAAGGCTTCTCGACGTTTTCCGACGCCGGACTCTTGTAGCCGGGGTCCAGATATTCGTCGAAATACGTCCCGAAATCGATCTCGTCGAACGGATCGGCGGTGGTCTTGGCGTCCACGATCTCGGGCGTTTCCGGCGCGGCCGCTTCCACCATCGCCGGCTCGGGGTTGCCCATCGCCGCCGCTTCGATCTCGGCGCCGTCAGCCTCCTGGCCCTCTCCGTCCGGGGCGCCGGCCGTCACCTCCAGGATGGATTGATCGGCCGGAGCATCCAGGCGTTCGGCTTCGAGCAGCGGGCGCAATTCGTCGGGACTCAGCTCCTCCAGGCCGTCTGCCGATTCCTCAAGCACAGGATTCTGGGCCACTTCGGCCGAGATCATGTCCTTCAGCTCCAGCCGGTTCAACTGGAGCAGGCTGACCATCTGGACCAGCCCAGGTGTCAAAATCTGCTTCTGCTGGACCCGTAATTGCAGTCTCGGCGACAGCGAACTCATTGCTGATTTCAGTTTAGCACCCAGGTGGGGCGGACCCCCTGGTCCGCGGCCGACGCCCTCGTCGGCCTTTCGTTGCAAACCCGAAGAGCCGGACCAGGGGTCCGGCGCGGACGAGGGCGTCCGCCCCACATACTGCTCAATCTGTGAGACGCACTTCACTAGCGCGCCATGTCGGCACATTTTCAATTAAACTGAACTGACTGGAGCCTATGCCGACGCTCTCCTCTGGCACGCGACTTGGCCCTTACGAGATCCTCAAACCCATTGGGCACGGAGGCATGGGCGAAGTGTATCGCGCGCGCGACACACGGCTTGGCCGCGATGTCGCCATCAAAGTCGCCGCGCAAAGATTCAGCGAACGCTTTGAGCACGAAGCGCGAGCCATTGCATCGCTGAATCACCCCAATATCTGCATTCTGCACGACGTTGGTCCGAACTACATCGTCATGGAGCTGGTGGAGGGAGCACCCCTCAAAGGCCCGCTGCCCGTCGAGACGGTGCTCGATTACGCCCGGCAAATCTGCTCGGCGCTCCAGGCCGCGCACGAAAAAGGGATCATCCATCGTGACCTGAAGCCGGGAAACATCATGGTGAGCAAAGGCGTTGTCGCGACCGGCACGGTCAAGCTTCTGGACTTCGGACTGGCTAAGGTGACGCACTCCTTCAGCAGTCAGGACGAGACCATCACCGAAACTCGCGCCGGAACCATCGTCGGCAGCGCCGCCTACATGTCCCCCGAGCAGGCCGAAGGCAAGCCGGTGGATGCGCGCTCCGATATTTTTTCGGTTGGCATCGTGTTGTATGAGCTGATCGGCGGACGGCGCCCCTTCGTCGGCGACACGGCCATGTCGACCATGGCCGCGATTATTTGCGAAGAACCGCGTCCCCTCGACGCTCCCGAGCCGATCTCGCGAATCGTCATGCGCTGTTTGGCGAAGCTGCCGGCGGACCGTTTTCAGAGCGTGGCCGAATTGAAAGCGGAATTAGAGAAAGCCCAAAACGCGGCTCATCCGGGGCCGGCCCCGCCGCCATCGCAACCCTCCATCGCCGTGCTGCCCTTTGCCGACATGAGTCCCGGCAAGGATAGCGAATACTTCGGCGACGGAATGGCGGAGGAGATCATCAACGCCCTCACCCGCATCCCCAATTTCAAGGTGATCGCGCGCACCTCGGCATTCGCCTTCAAGGGAAAGCAGGAAGATATCCGCAAGATAGCGGGGATTCTGGGCGTCGCCAACATTCTCGAAGGCAGCGTGCGGCTGGCCGGGAATCGCGTCCGCATCGCCGCGCAGTTGATCAGCGCGGCCGACGGCAGCCATCTCTGGTCGGAACGGTTCGACCGGGCTATGAGTGACATCTTCGCGATTCAGGACGAAATTTCGCAGTCGATCGCGGATGCGCTCAAAGCCCGGCTGGGTCCGCGTTCACGAACCGAAGCGGCCGCGCGGCCGACCGCGAATGTGGAAGCCTACCAGGCCTACCTCGAAGGCAACCACTACCTGGCGGAAATGACTCCCGCGGGAATGGCTCGGTCGCTCGAATGTTTTGAGCGTGCCCTGCGCCTGGATCCCAACTACGCCGCGCCGTGGGCCGCTATTGGCGAGCGCGCGTTGTACCAGGCGCTGTACATAGGGGCGCGTCCGCGCGATGTCATTCCAGACGGCATCGTCGCGGTGAACCGGGCCTTGGAACTGAATCCGGAATGCGCCGAGGCATATCACATCCGTGGAATGGTCCGGACGTTTTATGAATGGAACTGGACCGGGGCGGAAAAAGATGTCGCCAGGACCCTCCATCTGAATCCAGCCTTTGCTCTCGCGCACGTCGCCCGGGCGAACATTCTCGCCGCTCTGCGGCGCAACCAGGAAGCGGTTGCGGAGATACGCGAGGCTTTGGAGCTTGATCCGCTCAACATCACCACGCGCCGGTCCGAGCTCTTCGTCCTGTATGCGACGGGAAATGGAGAGCTGGCCGTGGAACGGGCGCGCTCTCTGGTCGATTTGTTTGGCGCCTCCTGGGTCAGTTGGGCGTTCGCGGCGCGCGCGTTGATCCTTCAAGGTCTGCTCGCAGAAGCGGATTCGGCCCTTCAAAAAGGACTGGAGTTGAGCCCAGGCAACGTGCAATTGCTGGCGTGGCTCGCGCTGGCACGCGGCCGGCAAGGGCGGGTCGCCGATGCCGAACGAATTCGGGCCGGGATTGAGTCGTCGGCCGCACAGCAGTACGTGCCGTTCTGGCTCCGCGCCCTGGCGAGTGAAGGCTGCGCAGACCTGGAGCAGTCCTACCGATTCATGGATCAGTCGCTCGATGAGCGCGAACTCAACGCTCCGCTGTGGGTGCTTGGGAGACGGGCGGAGCTCGGGTCAGATCCGCGCTACCAAGCCCAGCTTCGCCGGATCAATCTCGCATAACTTCTTTCTGAACCGCTTTCTGAACCGCTTTCTGAACCGCGAGTGTCAACGAGCGGCACGCCCAACCTCTTTCAGAACCGCGACCGTCAGGGAGCGGCACGCCCAACCTTTTTCTCTGAACCGCGAGTGTCAACGAGCGGCTCGCTCACCTTCTTTCAGAACCGCGACCGTCAGGGAGCGGCACGCTCAACCCTCTTTCTGAACCGCGAGTGTCAACGAGCGGCACTCTCAACTCCCCACCAACGCTCAACCCGCCATCCCGAAACCCCCAATCACCGCAGTAACTAACTTTTTTCCACCTCTATCTCCTCTCGATTCCTCCACTTCGCACTTTGCTCCACACGACTTCGCACAATTTCCGGAGTATCTTGAAACCGAAGAGATC
>Ga0182024_10024176_pt1 | contig 10818 bp, 11 predicted proteins | sample P32metaG_FD_120480 | JGI IMG/M metagenome (GOLD analysis project Ga0182024, IMG submission 120480) | Permafrost microbial communities from Stordalen Mire, Sweden - P3-2 metaG (Illumina Assembly) | ecosystem: Environmental > Terrestrial > Soil > Wetlands > Permafrost | place: Sweden: Stordalen...
GAGTGACTTCAGAAGCAAACGAATTGAGCTGATCCACCATGGTGTTGACCACCCGCGCGGTATGCAGGAATTCGCCGCGCAGCGGCCGGCCGTCGACTTCGAGAGACATGGATTGAGACAAGTCTCCCTTGGCTACCGAACCGATCACGCGCGCGACCTCGGTGGACGGCTGAACCAGGTCGCCGATCAGGCTGTTGATCGAGTCGAAACACTCGGCCCAGGATCCCGTGGCGGATCCGATGGAGGCCCGTTGTGCGATCTTCCCTTCCTTGCCGACGGTCTTGCTGATCCGCGCAAACTCGCTGACCATCCTCTGGTTGAGTTCCAGAATGTCGTTGAGCGTGTCGGCGATTTTGCCGGCGACGCCAATCTGGTCGACAGGCAGCCGAACGTCGAAGTTGCCCTTCTTGAAGGCGATCAGTGTTTTAAGCAGTGCGTTGTTGTCGGCGGTTTTCAACCCGTTCTGGGAAGTGCTCTCCGCGGTTCTCATGCGATCGGCTCCTTATTCCTGTATATTCGCTTGGCACAGCATATGTGCTCATTCTTCAATAACTTGCCCGAAAACACAACAAAGCAAAAAGCAGCCCAGCGCCGGAGGAGCCTCCTCTCCTCCTTCGCTGGACTGCCCTCCGAATCCAGATTGCAATGCCTGTCGACTGGTCCGCCGCCCTAAACTCGCGCCGCGGGTCCGTGCCCGGTGGCCGTGCCGCTTGCTGCGCCGGCTTCACCGCTGGATGCGATATCCTCACCACCCATTTGTTTCAACAGGTTTTTCGCCCGCGTTTCGCTGACGGAATTGTCGCACCGCACCGATAGCAGGACCGCGCCTGCTTGGATCCTCTCTTCGTATCGCTTCGCTTCAAACTCCGGAATTCCCAAGCCGGTAAGCGCACCGGTCAGATCGCCGGCCGAGCCACCGGCGCCCACGCCAGCCAGGGCTTCCATGATCGGGCCGACTGCGATGAACGGGCCTATTCCGGGAATCGCAAGCGCGTTAATTTCGCCCAGAAAGGCAAAGGTACGGTCGGCGGTAGTCGGTGTCGCAGTACCTTTGGAAGTCTTGGTACTCCCCTCCTGGGCGAGCGCCCGGGCGCTTCGATGGTCTTGCAGTAAAACGGAAATGTCGTCGCTCGAAAATCCAGATTCCATAAGTCGAACCACCGCTAGTCCCGCCTGAACGTCACTGCGATAGACGCCAAATGCGTCGATAGGATTCCCCGCCATGACAAGTACTCCTTTCGCGGTATATAAGCAAGGCGCACTCGTCGATTGCTTAATTAAAATGAATGCAGTGATTGCAAGCCCGTTACCATTGCGTAACCGATTGAAAATGAGGACCTGGGAGCCGTCGCCGGCATCCTCCCCGTCTTTTTTACGTTCACGAAATGCCCAGTGCGCAAATTATGCGCGGTGTTTTCGCAACGAGCGCAGTGGATACATTAGACCGCGCTCTGGAGGCATCGTCCCGCTTCAGCGTACCGGCTAGTACGCTGATGAACGGATCGGGCAAGCAGGACCGGTTATCACACCAGAATCAGACCGGCGATCCGATTAGCTGCGTGACCAGCAACATCCGACTCGATTCAACGTTTCGTCGCGCCGGTGACTGACCAAGGGTGGTCAGCTCTAGCCGTACCAGTTTATCCGGCAAGCGTTTTAGTGGGTCCGAGCGACCAGATCAGACTCGTTCACAGTTCGCCGGGACGATGAAACTGGCCGAACAGTGTGTCGGAGCGGCTAATTCGCGGGTCCTATCTGAATTTGGCCCTCTACACGCTAAGAGAACTGTGGCTGGTACATGCTCGTCTACGCTTCGATCATCGTGTTCGCGATTGCGGCCGGCGGAATCGCGGGTAACCGTCCTGCTTTCGCGGCTTTCGTGGGTGAGGTGCGAAGTCTTTTCAGTGCAGCGGCATTGGGCGCGGTTCGATTTTTCGAATGGTTCGGCGCGCTGGGGCTCTTCTGCAAGCGCGTCGCGCGCGCGGCGTTCACGCGGCCCTTCGAATTCCGCGAGCTTCTTCGCCAAATGGATTCTATCGGCGCCATATCGCTGCCGCTGGTTGCGGCGGCGGGTGCGGCGGTCGGCGTGGTGCTCTCGCTTCAGACACGGGCGAGCTTAGCGCGATTTGGGGCGAAATCGATGCTGCCCACAGTCATCATTTTTTCCATCGTCAAGGAGACCGGGCCGATCATCACCGCGCTGGTGGTGAGCGGGCGGGTGGCGGCGGGCATCGGCGCCGAGCTCGGTTCCATGAAAGTTACCGAGCAAATCGACGCGATGGAAGCCTCCGCGATCGACCCTTACAAGTACCTTGCCGCCACGCGCGTAATCGCGTGTATTCTGATGCTGCCCTTGCTTACCGTGGCGGCGGACTTCTGCGGAATCCTCATGGGATGGATCTCCCAGACATTGGCTGAACCCATTTCACTGCGCCTGTTTCTCAACCACGGCTTGAGCGGTGTCAGCTTCAATGACTTCCTTCCGCCGACGCTGAAGACCGCGGTGTTCGGACTGATTATGGGCCTGGTCGCGTGCTTTCAGGGGATGCGCACCACCGGCGGAACGGCCGGCGTAGGCCGCGCGACCACCAGCGCGGTGGTGATCTCGTCCCTGCTGATCATCATCGCCGACGTGGTTCTGGTGCGGCTGATTCTGGTGTTTTTTCCATGATGAAAGACACGACGAGTAGCGTGGCCGGCGCCATCCAAAATCCGAAAGCGCCCGATCCGCCAAGGGCAGACGGGCCGCCGAAGGCAGACCGGCCGCCGATCGTGATTCGAGGACTGCGAAAGTCCTTCGGATCACAAGTGGTGCTGAACGGAATCGACCTCACCATAGATTCGGGCAAAACCGTTTCGATACTCGGGCAGAGCGGGGCCGGGAAGAGTGTGTTGTTAAAGCTGATCATCGGGCTGCAGGCGCCGGACGCGGGAACCATCGAAATCCACGGCCAGGACATTGCCAACGCATCCCATGAGGAACTGACCGAAATCCGGAAGAAGATCGGATTCCTGTTTCAAAACGGCGCGCTGTACGATTCGTTGACCGTCGCCCAGAACGTCGGATTTCCGCTGGCGCGCCATACCCAGCTCACGCGCGAAGAACGAGAGCAGCGCGTGCACGAATTGCTGTCGAAAGTTGGCATGGAACGTGACGCCGCGAAGATGCCGTCGGAAATCTCGGGAGGCATGCAGAAGCGCGTGGGACTGGCGCGAGCGCTGGCTTTGGATCCCGAGATCGTGCTGTTTGACGAGCCGACCGCCGGGCTCGATCCGGTGACCGCCGACGAGATCGACGGTCTCATCGCCCAGTTGAAAAGCGACCGGCACATGACTTCCATCGTGGTCACGCACGACATCCACGCCGTGCGGCTGGTTTCCGATCGTATCGTGATGCTGCGGCAGGGGAACGTAGTCATGGACGGAACTTTCGAAGACATGCAAAAAGACAAGGACGAATTTATCGTGCGGTTTCTGAAAACCGCGGCTTAGGTGAGCATGATGACTAAAGAATTTCGACTGGGCGCGTTCATCCTTCTGACTCTGGGATGTTTTATGGTCGCGGTTTTTCTGATCGGCGATCGCGCCGCCATGTTTCATTCGAGCTACCGCGTGAACACCCAATTCGACAATGTGGCGGGTCTGGAGGAGGGCGCGGCGGTGCGCGTCGGCGGAATTCGCAAAGGGATGGTGAAGCACCTGACTCTGCCCCGGAAGCCGGATGAAAAAGTGACCGTGGCGATGGAACTGGAGCAAGCCACTCGCGAAGTGGTGAAGAAGGATTCGATCGCCGCGATCAAGTCGGATGGTCTGCTCGGCGACAAATATATCGAAATCGCGTTCGGCTCGGAGAACGCCGGAAATCTCACCAACAACGACACCATCGCGAGCCAGGCGCCTATCGACATTTCCAACCTGATCGCGAAGACGGACAAGATCCTCGATACGGCAAGTTATGCCGTCGACAACGTCAAGGATCTGACCGCCAATCTCGACGTGATCAGCGGGAAAATCAATCAGGGCAAGGGAACCGCGGGCGCGTTGGTGAACGATAAGACCATGTACACGCAGGCAACCGCGGCCGCATCGGCTCTTTCGGACGACGCGGAAGCGCTGAAACATAATTTTCTGCTGCGCGGATTTTTCAAGAATCGCGGGTTTGAAGATACCGGGGATCTCACGAAGTACCAGATCGCGAGCCTGCCCTCCGCCAGTCCCGCGAAGTCGTTTGCATACGATTCGAAGAAACTCTTCGACGATGCCGACAAGTCGAAATTGAAGAACGGCAAAGCGCTCACTGAACCCGGACAATTTCTCGAGCAACAGCCGTTCGGGCTGGCGGTGGTCGCGGCGTCCACCGGAATGAAGGGCGACAGTCAAAAAGACAAGCTCCTGACGGAGGCGCAGGCGCTGGTAGTTCGAGAGTATCTGGTGAAGACCTTCAAGTTCGACGATGCGCATCTGAAGACCATCGGTCTGGGAAAAAGCAACAACACGGAAGACGTCAATCGCGTCGAGATTCTGATCTACCCGCCAGGAACCACGACGCCGCCGGCTCGCGAGCAGCGCGCGGCCAAACAGTAAACATCCGAGCCCTGCTTTCACTGGGCGCCTCCCTGGAGTCTCGAACACGGTCCGATGACCTTTTGTTCACACCTGAGAGCGCACTTTCTGCGCGGCCATTGTCTCGCCCGATGGAAACAAAACACATCGACTGTGGCAGGAAACTTGCATCCATCAAGCCAAGGAGAGAGAACCAGATGCTGTATTGGGCTTTGACATTTTTCGTAGTGGCGTTGATCGCGGCGATTCTGGGGTTTGGTGGAGTAGCCATCGCCGCCGCGAGCATCGCGAAGATCTTGTTCTTCGTTTTTCTGGTGCTGTTTCTGTTCTCCCTGGTTGCACACATGGCAAGGCGCATATAGCCGGGTGTCTAACGGGAGTGGAAAAGTTGCTCGGAATAACGATTCAGGATGGAGACAGATCAATACTTGAGGAGGTCGCTTATGAATAAAGCTCTGCTAGGGTTGCTTATTGCCGCGCCGCTGTTTGCGGACCGCGACATGGACGAACACAACAAATGGATGCGCGAATCAGCGGTCACACTGCAGGAAATCACGAACGCAGGGGACCGCGGTATTCCGGAGCACCTGATCCGCCGTGCGCAATGCGTCGCCGTGATCCCAAATCTAAAGCGCGCGGGATTTATCGTCGGCGCCAAATATGGAAAAGGCGTGCTAACGTGCCGGACACCGGAGGGATGGAGCGCTCCGGCGATCATGCGCATTGAAGGCGGCAGTATCGGTCTTCAGATCGGCTTAGGCGAAACCGACGTGGTTCTCCTGGTTATGGGTGAATCCGGGAAGAACAGACTGATGCACGACAAATTCACGGTGGGTGGCGATGCGAGCGTTATGGCCGGCCCCGTGGGGCGGTCGACCCAAGCCGAAACGGATGCGACGATGAGCGCGGAGATCCTGGCGTACTCCCGTTCGCGCGGACTTTTCGGCGGCGTGTCACTGGAAGGCGCGACGCTGCGTCCCGATAACGACGACGACGCCAAGATCTACGGCCGGCCCGTCTCCGTTGAAGAAATTCTCCACGGCCACGTGACGCCGCCGCCGGCTGCGTCCGCTCTCTATAACGAGCTGAACCGTTTCCCTCATGTGGAACATTAGCGTGTAGCCACTTCCCGTGACCGTAAGTAACGCAGTCATGAACCGAGGCTTGTCGGAGGAGACGCAAAGGAGCGCGCGCGAACGTTAGGACCATCGCCGCGCTCCGCAGCCGGGAAGAATGTGAGCAGAAGAAACTATGCCTTTGGTTTATATAGTTTTCGTGCTGATTGTGGTGGGCATGGCGATGTGGTTGATCAATACCTACATCCCCATGGCCGGAAGTATCAGAAGAATTCTCAACGCTGTCGTGGTAATCACCGTGTGTGTCTGGGTGCTCAAGGCCGTGGGGCTGTGGGGCGACCTGGTCAATTATCGAGTGCCTCACTGAACTCCTAAATCCGCCGCCGTCGTGATTTGAGTTTCTCGCGAGTGCCGAGCATATCTTCCCTGGAGACATGCGGCACTCGCTTTTTTCTTTCAGGGAACCCTGCTCCTTGAGAGAGCACACGATCCTGTACCGGCCCGCCATATCAATTCGTGCATGACTGGTTAATATGCGCCAGTCGATGCGCTGCGCTTCTTTAGATATTTCTGCTTGCTGTGTCACCCCCGGTTGGTGTCGAAGCCAGTCTGCCTCATTGGGGGAACACTCGCTTCGCAAGTACTATTTTTCCCTGGCACGCGGAAGATCCAGCCTGTTCGAGTAATCCTTACCAACTTGCGAGAGCGAAGAGCAGGAGCCATTTAGCACGCAAGCTGTTAACTGGCGTAGAGTTCCGAACTTGGCACGCGAGATGCAACTGTCCCAGGTGCAGAGTGACTGTGGCAGTCATTTGTTGGCACTTTAAAAATGGAGGAGTACAAAATCGTGAAACTATTACGTGTGATTCAAACCGCGGGTTGTGCAGCGCTTCTTTTTGCCGCGCTCTCGCCGCGAACCCTGCGAGCGGACGATTGGAACAAGAAGACGCTCATGACATTTTCGGACGCGGTCCAGGTTCCGGGCGCGACGCTGCCGGCCGGGACTTACGTCTTCAAACTCGCCGAATCCAATGCGGACCGTTATATCGTCCAAATCTTCAACGAGCGTGAGAATCATATATACGCAACCGCCCTCGCGATCGCGGACATCCACCTGACGACGAGCGGTAAGACGCTGGTCAGCTTTTATGAAGCGCCCGTGGGCCAACCGCAGCCGGTAAAGGCGTGGTTTTACCCCGGCGATAACATTGGCCGCGAGTTCGTGTATACGAAACACGAGGCGGCCCTGATCGCTGCGGTCGGCAAGGAAACCGTTCCGTCCGAAGAAACATACGGAACCGCCGCGTCGACCCAGACTCAGCCCGCGGAACCCGCGGTCACGGAGCAGCCTGCTCCCGAGCAACCTGCGCCTGTGCCAGTAATCCAGGAAACGACCACGACCGCGGTGACCGAGCCGCAACCGGCTCCGGCAACGCAGAGTGAAGAAGTAACCACCCAGAGTGTGGTTGCCGCGGAACCTGCGCCCCAACCGACCACGGATCAAACTACCGACCAGACCAGCGACGCAGATCAGCCCACCACGTTGCCATCGACTGGCAGCGAGTGGCCGCTGGCGGGGTTGGTTGGATTGTCTTCGCTGGCCGGCGCTCTCGCATTGCGGGCCGTCCGGCGCTTAAGCTAAGTTCGCGCCAATCAGAAAATGATCGTTGCATTTCACAAATGGAGGTAAGATTCGATGAAATACTTAAGTTTGATTCAAACTGCGGCTTGCGCCGCGCTTCTCTTCGTCGCGCTCCCGCCTCGAGCGGCGCGCGCGGACGCTTGGGACCAGAGGACGGTCATGACATTCTCGGACACGGTCCAGGTTCCTGGAGCGATTCTGCCTGCTGGAACCTACGTTTTCAGGCTTCGCGACTCCCAGTCAGACCGCTATACCGTGCAAATTCTCAACGAGCGTGAGAATCACATGTACGCAACCGTCCTCGCGATTCCGGACTATCGCGACACGGCGCGGGAAAAGACCGTGGTGACCTTTTATGAAGCTCCCGCGGGCCAACCTCTGCCCGTGAAGGCTTGGTTTTATCCCGGCGAGAAGTATGGCAGGGAGTTCGTGTATACGAAACACGAGGCGGCGTTGATCGCTGCCGCGGCAAAGGAAACCGTTCCATCGGAAGAAACATACGGAACTGTCGCGTCGGCCCAGACTCAGGCGACGCAGCCCGCAGTGACTGAGCAACCCGCTCCCGAGCAAACGGCTCCCGCGCCAGTGACCCAGACAGAGACCCCGACCGCGGTGACCGAACCGCAGCCGGCTCCGGATACGCACAGTGAAGAGGTAACCACCGACAACACCGTTACTCCGGAACCTACGCCGGAATCGACCAGTGACCAGACCACTGACCAAGCCACCACGTTGCCGTCGACCGGTAGCGAGTGGCCGCTGGCAGGGTTGATTGGTTTGTCGTCGCTGGCCGGCGCTTTCGCGTTGAGCGCGGTCCGGCGTCTAAGTTAGATCGAGGCAATCGCGTGATCGCAAGTTAAATGGTGCATCGCAATTGAGAGTTACGGTTGTATTGAAAATGTCCAGCGCTACAAAATGGATGGAGCGCTGCTTATGGGCGATCGGGTTCCTGGCTCTTGCCGCCTGGTTCGGCGTCTGGTTCAACGCCAGACAGCAACAAGCGGAGGGGAACCGGGAACTCGACCGCCGTCTTGAAGCACCGCGGGGAGCACCGCCCGCGACGGCAGCCACGCGGGGCCGCTCCTCGTTGCCATCGTCGCGGCTTGCGCAGGGCGAGCTGATCGGGCGAATCGAAATTCCCCGGCTCCGCGTTTCCACCATCGTGTTTGAAGGCACCGGCGACAAGGTGCTGAGTATCGGTGTCGGTCATTTATCCGGCACGGCGCTTCCCGGTGAGCAAGGAAATGTGGTGCTGGCGGCGCATCGCGATACGTTCTTCCGCCCTCTGCGGAGTGTTCACAAAGATGATCGGATCGTGGTGGTCACACCAGCCGGAACACGCCGCTACCAAGTGGATTCGACGGCGATTGTGTCGCCAAACTATTTGGAAGTTCTCGCCCCGACGCCCCGTGCGACCCTCACCCTGGTTACGTGTTATCCGTTCGAGTGGTTCGGGCACGCACCCAAGCGATTCATCGTGCGGGCGCATGCGATGGACGATCTAAAGTCCACGCGGACGCCAGGCTCTGCCTGGAATGTCCAGACGCACACTGAAGGAGTCCAGCCGATGCCGGCGTCGATCACCCAACGGGAGCCCGCCTTCCACCGGTCCCTCCGAAACGCGCGGCGATACATACGGTAGCCTGTTCGCAGCCCGAGCCACTCGCCCGGCATGCCGGTCCGGTTCTTCTTGCGACCGAGACCAACGCCGTGCCGCTGGAAGAGCCTGCTCCATCGGTGAAGAAAACCGGAGCAGTCAGGGCGTCCACGGCGGTTCCGGAAACAGCCGTTCCGGAAACCTCGGAACCCGAACTGGCGACCGATGCTTCCGCGGCTCCCAGGGGCAACCGCGTGATGCGTGGTCTAAAGAAATTGAATCCGAAACGCCTGTTCGACTTGAATTCTTGACGGTGTGTAAGCATCGCCGTGAGTGACGGCTGTATCATGATTGGATGCGCGGGAGGTCGATGTCGCGTAACGCGTGGCAGAACAGTATCTTAAGGAAAGCAAGCCAAAGAAAGGTCCTATGACCAGATTGTTATTTGCATGCGTGGGTGTAATCGTTTTGACGTTTGCCGGGCAGGCACAAAACACTGCTTCCAAGACAAAAGCGGCCGGCTCCTCGATTCCGAAGGCGCCGGATGGTCATCCCGACCTGCAAGGGTTCTGGACTAACTCGACGATCACTCCTCTGGAGCGTTCGGCACAATATGCGGGCAAGCTCACCGTCTCCGATGCCGAAGCCGCCATTTTCGAAAAGAGTCAAGTTCAGGATCTCAAGGACGAGGACGGCCAATCCGACGGCCCTCTTCTGCGCGCGTCGGGGTCCGCCGGCGTTGGCGGTTACAATGCCTTGTTTATCGATCGTGGTTCGGAGCTGACCCGCGTGGATGGTGTGAAGCGGACTTCGTTGGTCATCGATCCGCCGGACGGAAAGATTCCGCCGAACACTCCGGAAGCGCGCCAACGCCAGTCGGCGCTTTTTCGTAATTTCAATAACTATGACAGTGTGAAAGTCCGCCCTCTTTCCGAGCGATGCGTCATCGGGTTCGGCTCTACTTCCGGTCCGCCAATGATGCCGGACTATTTTTATAACAACAACTATCAGATCGTTCAGACTCCCGACACCATCATGATCATGGTCGAAATGATTCATGACGTCCGTGTGATTCGTTTGAACGGAGAACACGAGCCATCGAGCATCAAAAAGTGGCTGGGAGATTCAATCGGGCACTGGGAGGGCGACACGCTGGTGATCGACACCACGAATTTCCGCGCAGACAACGCATTTCATGGAGCGTCGGAAAACCTGCACGTGATCGAACGCCTCCGTCGCATCAACGCTGGCACGATTCTCTATCGAACTACCATCGATGATCCCTCTACGTGGACCAAACCATGGACCATAGAGTATCCGTTCCTCTCGACTCGCGGTCCGATCTTCGAGTACGCATGCCATGAGGGTAACTACGCGATGGAAGATATCCTCGGCGGCGCGCGCAAAGCCGACGCAGAGTCTGCCGCCAAACCCTCGGCTAAATAAGACACGCCGGAATCCTTGCGCAATTATCGGAACCGCCCCGGTTGTTGGCGTAGAGCCGAAAACCCGAAGGGTAAATTGGTCGGGGCGAGTGGATTCGAACCACCGGCCTCCTGGTCCCGAACCAGGCCGCTTTCCCTAACTCCTTGATTACAGAAGAAATATTTTTGTAAAATAATTCGATTTGAGCACCAAAAATACGCCAGTGGGTGGGCAACTGGGTGGGCAGTTGTCATAGGAACTGGTTTCTTGATGAAGCACAAGCTCATGCGGCCTAGGCGACGGGCGTGTGCTCCGCCACTGCTTGCATCGCCTTCTTCTTCCGAAGAAAGCCGCCCAGAATCGGATCACGTCGAAACGAATCCACGCCGCCAATGCTGGCGGGCTAGATCGCGGCGAGGTCAAATGAAAACCTCTTCAATTTGTTCAACGGCGTAACCTGCACCAAGCGTTTTCGTTTCTGCAGCTGCCCCACCACGATACCAGGAGCGACACCA
>Ga0182024_10024177_pt1 | contig 10817 bp, 8 predicted proteins | sample P32metaG_FD_120480 | JGI IMG/M metagenome (GOLD analysis project Ga0182024, IMG submission 120480) | Permafrost microbial communities from Stordalen Mire, Sweden - P3-2 metaG (Illumina Assembly) | ecosystem: Environmental > Terrestrial > Soil > Wetlands > Permafrost | place: Sweden: Stordalen...
ATGTCGATCAGACCAGGCACGTCTTCCGCGGAGACGCGACACGCTGCCACGTAATAGCCGTCTTGGCCTTCCCAGTCATCTAGATCGCGAGGATTCTTCGCCTCGCACAAACGACGAACAAGGGACGCTTCTTGGTCCGTCATGAGATATCACCTCCGTGCCAGTGATGCTCGATCGCCACCTAGAATTGCCTCGCGGCCGCCCGCTCGATTCTACGGACCTTAAAGTTATATCGCAATATTTCTTTCAATCGAAAATACAGCCCTGTTCAATTGATCGTTCAGAATCCAGTAACCGCAGGTAAAGCGTTCAGAGTCGGCGCATACACCGTCGGAAAAACCGATCGCTCTTTGGTAATCGAGCGGCTCTTCGAGTGAAGACGCCACGGTCTGCCCCGTTCGATCGCTCAGGGCGCTCTGAATTCAGAACGCGTCGTACATCCATTCACCGTTGTGATCGGGATTGCCGATAAGGCGTTGGCCGATCGGATCGACGACCCAATCAAGAGCCTCAAGCGGGATTTGGCCGATCAGAACGGGACAACCGGTGGCCAACTCACCGACCTCAACGACGCAGTCCCGCCCTTGGATCGTTAGCCGCACGGCGTCAAAGACTCCCATTTCGGCCACGCCAATTGCCGAGCGAATCTTGCGGGTGCGGCGCCGCTTGAGGCCCAATTGCTCGATGAGCGGCAGGGGAAGTGACAGCATTGTCGCCCCTGTATCAACGAGCGCGTCGGGCACTTCAATGAATCGTACCCGATCGGGCTCCAACCCGCCGCGCTCATTCTGATCCAGGTCGGAATAGTTTTCGATCTTGGCCGCAACGGCGACTCTGCCCATTTCTGTGGCACTCATTTGATCCCCCGGGCGTCCCGCACACAGGCCGCCATTATCGTTACGACTCCAAATTCTACGTCAACTCAAGGTTGCTGTCCAAGCCGCCGACGCGATTCGTGGATCACCGCAGGCGAACGGCCGGTGCCACGCAAGAAAGTCGTTGTTTGAAAACATGATTTCATCGTCTCAGTTCTTCGCAGCCGGTGGTTTGGAACGTGTCGTCCGCGGTCAGAGATGGAAGATTTCGAATTCCAGCGCATACAGACCTTCCAGCTCTCTTACGAAAAACGAGCTTGCCAGCCCCATCAGCGGAATCTCGTCATTCTTTGGGTCGTCAGGCTCTGTGGTAACCGGAACCTGGGCCATGAACCAACCCCGGCCGTCACGATTCTGCGGCTGAAATTCTGCGGTGTCGTCAATGGCTCGGATCAGCCGATCGTTCGGCACGACCACCGTCCATTAGACGTCGCCACCAAAAAACGGGGTGACTCGCTTCCTGAGCGTCTCCGGTGTCCATGTCGTCCCGTTCGGCCAGTGGAGCGCCACGATTGCCCCAACGTAATCGTCGGCAGCGAGCATTTCGACCCATCTCCAGAACCCGTCGAGGTAGTTCGCCTTCGTGTCGCACAACGGCAATCGGATCCGCCGTCCGCCATTGAAGTTCTCCATTGCCATCTGTGCGATGTTTCGGCGCTACGGCTTCCGCCGCTTGCGGTGTGAGCCGTTCTCGCCGTTTGGAGGCTTAGGCTTCGTATCGAGCGATACGATTAAGAGAGGCTCAATGATCGTCGTTGAATCGTCTTGTCCCACGTAAACAACGCGCCTCGCACCGACAGCGACAAAGTCGGGATGTTTAACGAGCAGTGACCGTCCGTCGGCCAACTGAATCGTGAACGACTCGAATGGCTGCCGATGCAAAGCTTCACGTACGGCGGCATTCTCCATAAACATCGACCCCAATGTCGCTTGCAAAAACCCCGCAGCCAGCATCGCGCTGACTGAGGGGTTATTTGAGTGGCGGGGACAGGATTTGAACCTGCGACCTCGAGGTTATGAGCCTCGCGAGCTACCAGACTGCTCCACCCCGCGGCATTGGCTTCGTGGCGCTTGATGCACCCGAGCAATGCAGATTATAGCACATCCCGGTCGTAGGTCAAACGACGATTCCCCGACCTCTTTGCCGCTTGCCAAGCGCCGACGGTGACATAGGTTTGTCGAAGATAGAACGATTGTTCGGGAAAATCTGGCTCGGGGAAGCACAGCCTATGCACCGGTTGGATGTCAAACGGATCCAAATCGCCGACGCATTGCGGTGGTGCGGCGGTTGCACGGGACAGGGACGGCTGCGGGTCCGCGACGTGATGACGCCCGCCCCCACCTGCATCGCCTCGAGCACCAGCGTGCTCGACGTGGTGCGGAAGTTCCATGCCAAGGAATTCCGCCATCTGCTCGTGACCGACACTCGTGGCCGGTTGCTCGGGTTGGTCAGCGATCGCGACGTGCTGCGATGCTTCGGACCGGGCCGATATCCGAATCCCGAGGTGTTGGCCGGCATTTCAGCGGCCGAGATCATGAGTGCCGACCTGCTGACGGTTCGTCCCGACCAGCCGTTGCTGCAGGCCGCCACGGAAATGCTGACGCACGGGATCAGTTGCTTGCCGGTGTTGAGCGACGACAAACTCGTCGGCATCCTGACGAGCACGGACTTGAGCGCCGTGTTGGAAGTGCTGCTACAAACCTCCCACGCGGCAGCCGTCGAACAATCGGAAGAGGCATCCTGCCGCGACTGTGAACCGTAGGGCTTCTGCCGAGAAGGCGCGTTCCACGATTCACGCCTCCGGTTCCACGGCCTCCTGTTTTCGGTTTCTACCCCGCGGTCCGCATGTAGCGATTCTTGCAGTTGGACGCCGCGTGAGGGGTGTGGGAAAATTCTCGGCCTGCCAAGGCCTTCCCCGCCGATGATTGGCTCAGGTGAGTTGAATCGTCCGCTCGAAGTGAGCGGATCGAGTTTCGATCATCACTGGACCCAAGGAGGGCCAAATTTCGCGGAGGGATCCCGCCCGGCTGGCACGACCGTGCTGGCCATTGATCGCGTCTAGCTTCCGTCGTCGACGGACAGGAGACTGCAATGGCGAAAGATACCTTCCGCGTGGTGACTCGTGGAGCGGACGGCAAACTGCGAATCCGCGACTATCATCAATCCGAGCCGCTCATCCGATTGCACACTCAAATTGGCGTCGACGATTGCAGCACCGATCTGGGCTTGCGCGGGCAGCCGGTGTTTCGCGGGCTGATCGGCCCGATGCCCGAGGGAAAGAACGTCGTCCGCTACGAATCACCGGAAGTGTTCGAATCGCTCACCAAGGAATGGACCGCCACGAAGACCGCCCGGCGCACGCGAAACAAGACTCCAGCGTGAATGGCGGCGAAACTCGCGCGGTGCCAGCGCTCGCGACAGGCGCGCGAGGCGCCGAAGTTGGAGTTCAGGCGTTAGCCTGCCGCAGGCTAAAGCCTGAACTCCAACAGCCGCTTCCCGGCCTCTTCTCAAGGCGATTCGGAATTTTCCGGAATTCGCTTGCAATCGGGGGCGCCGATGGCGGATAATTCGGGCAGACAACAGCCAATCGGTTGACTCTTCTGCTTCGCTGATCTGCATCCTTGCGTTTGCGGCTTCTTTGTACTGCGTCCGGAACCGCAGTGCCCACGGTTGCCAATCCTGTTGATTTGCTTCGCTGCGCAACGGCTTGGTCTTGGGGGCTTGGTCTTGGGGGCTTGGCCTTGGGTGCTTCGATCCGGGCGTGCGTCGATTCGCTCGTCGGTTCGGCGTTTGACGCTTTGCACCTTGACGTCAAAACGCTATCTCTTCCACCAAGGTGCTTCCGGAACAGGAAAAGGTGGTGTGTCATGCTGCCAATTCGGATGGGAAGAAGCGCATTGTGTTTGTCGTTGGGAACGGTGATCGCCGCGTTAAGCGTCTGCACTTGGGCTGGTTCCGCAAGGGCGCAATCTGGCGGCGGTGCGGCGAAGGCCCAGACGGCGCCGGTCGCGGAAGTCCCCGCGGAACAGCCCGACGTTCCGCCGCTGGCACAATTGCAGCGCGGCGAGGAAATGTTCATGCGCCAATGGAAGGCCGGCGATTCTCATACGCCGACCGGCGATGGCTTGGGGCCAATGTTCAACGCCAGATCGTGCGCCGAGTGTCATAGCCTCGGCGGAATCGGCGGCGCCGGCAAGAATGAAAACAATGTCGATCTGCTGAGCCTTCTCCTGCCGGCGCACAAGGAAAAGATCGACCGCAACAAGTTCCGTCTGTCGATGACGCAGTTGCATCCGGCGTTCGCCGAGGGGACGCCGTTCGTGCGACCGTCGATCACACTGCATAAATTCGGCGTTAATCCCGAGTACAGCGAATGGCGTCACAAGTTCTTGGCGACCGTCGCGCCAAACGACGCGGATTTGCCGAATGTCAAGGCAAAACGGAATCACTCTTCGGCTTTCCATTCGGCCGGCACGATTGCGACGCAAACGACTGCCGTCTCTCAAGCCACTGGAACGCCGATGCCGATCAGCTTCCGGCGCACTCAGCGCAATACGCCAGCGCTGTTCGGCGTCGGCCTGATCGACTCGATTGCCGACGAGGTCATTCAGCAAGCCGCCAAAGAGCAAGCGAAGCAGCACACCGGCGTCAAGGGGCAGGTCGCGTTGTCCGGAAGCGGCGGCGTCGGCAAGTTTGGCTGGCGCGGACAAACCGCGTCGCTCAAGGAATTTGTCATGGGGGCGTGCGCCAATGAGTTGGGCCTTCAGGTGCCCGGCCAAGAACAGCCGGTCGATCCGCTCGATCCGGCGCATAAATCGCCTGGCCTCGACCTGACGCAAGAACAGTGCGACGATCTGACGGCATTCGTCGGCAGCTTACCACGTCCGACGCAGCGAGATCCTTTAAGTGCGATGGATGCGGAGCGATTGACAACCGGCGAGCATTTGTTCAACAAGACGGGATGTGCCGTTTGTCACATGGAACGGCTTGGCAGCGTGACTGGCATCTTCAGCGATTTGCTGCTGCACGACATGGGTCCGGCTCTCGCCGATCCTGTGCCGGCAAATTCGCGCGTCGCAAGCGTCGAGCATGCAACTCGATCTTTCAGCGGCGGCTACAATGGTGGAGCGGGTCCTAGCGGTGCCGACGTTTTCGTCGATGCCCCGCCCGAGACTCTCCGCGAGTGGCGAACACCGCCGCTGTGGGGCGTCGCCGATTCGGCTCCTTATCTCCACGACGGCCGAGCGGCGACTCTGCAAGAGGCGATTCTGGCACATGGTGGAGAAGCAACTTCGGCCCGCAAGAGCTTCGCCGCGTTGCCGACGCTGGAACGCGGCAAGATACTCGCGTTCTTGGATAGTCTCACTGCGCGGTGAATTGCAGTGTGGTGAGTGCCCCTCGGGGTCAGGCACATTTTTCGGCGTCAACTCCCGTGGCAAGTTTTGCCGCCGTAGGCCGAAAAATGAGCCAGACCCCGAGGGCGCTACACCTTTTTCGCCCGCAGCATCAGCACCGGCACGTAGACCATGTGTTGCACGCGGCTGGCGGTGGTGCCAAGCAACAAGTCGCCCAACAGCCGGTGTCCGTGGGTGCTCATCGCGATCAGGTCGCATCCCTTTTCTTCGACCCAGCCGACGATCTGCGTCGCGGGCTCGCCGAATGCCAGATCGGATTCGACCGGAAAACCTTCCTCCGCAAGCTGCGCCTCGACCCGGGCCAGATACGCCCGGTCTTCCGTGATTTCGCGGGAGACGGCGTCGCGGCCATATAGCCGCGCCGCCCAACCGTCGGCCACGTGCAACAGCACGATCCGGCTGCCCATCAATCGGGCCAGCGGCCGGATGTGATCGAGGATCGCCTGATCGCTGGGCGACGTGTCGAGAGTGACGAGGATTTTGCGATACATAGTTGTTTTCTCCCGGCGAGTTGCCGCACGATTCAATTCCCCGAAAGCACTGCCCACGCCTGCCGCAACGCGTCGGGTAGGCCGTAGATGTCGAGCGCCGTAATCAGCAGGCACGAAGCCCAGCCTGCCGTGAATAGAAACCAACCGATGCGGTGTTTGCCCATGAATTTGCGGCTGCTTGTGAAATGCATGAGCGGAAACATGGCCAGCGGAAGTTGCAATGCCAAAACCACCTGGCTGAGATTCAACAAATCGGTGACCTTCGCTTGGGGACGCAGCGTAACCACCAGCACGGCCGGTGTAATCGCCAGCGAGCGCGTGATCAATCGCCGCAGCCAAGGGCGAATCCGCCAGTGCATGAACCCTTCCATCACCACCTGACCGGCAAGCGTGCCGGTGATCGTGCTGCTCTGGCCGCTTGCCAACAGGGCGACAGCGAAGAGCACGCTGGCTGCGACAGTGCCGAGCAGCGGAGCGAGCGTCAGATAGGCGATGCGAATCCAGTCGTCCGGATCGACCCCTGTTCCCTTGACCATCGAGGCAGCGTCATGCCCGAAGAAAACCATCGCCGCCAACACCAGGATCGCGGCATTCACGAAAAACGCCAGCGAAAGCGCGACGGTCGAGTCGATCGAATTGAATTTGATGGCCTTGCGAATTGATGTCTCATCGGATTGCAGCTTTCGCGATTGAACCAACGCCGAATGCAAATAGAGATTGTGCGGCATCACCGTGGCGCCGATGATTCCGATGGCCAGGTATTTCATGCCGACATCCCGAAAGCCGGGCGACAACAAGGCTCGACCCATTTCTCGAAAGCTGGGGGCCGTCTGGGGGAGCACGAAAATCTCGATGAAATAGCAGACGGCGATCGTCGCGATTAGCACGACGATGACCGCCTCGATCATGCGCATACCGAACCCTTGCAGCGCAAGCAGCACAAGCACGTCGAGGGCCGTTATCGCAACGGCCCAGGGCAACGGGATGTGAAATAGCAGATTGAGGGCCACGGCGCTACCCAACACCTCCGCCAGATCGCAGGCGGCGATTGCCAATTCGCAGGTCAGCCAGTTGGGCAATCGGGTCCAAGCGGGATAATGGTCACGGCAGGCCTGTGCCAGATCTTTGCCCATCACGATTCCCAACCGCGATGAACAAATCTGCAAAATGATGGCCATTGCGCTGGCCGCCGCCACGACCCAGAGCAATTGGTACTTGTATTGCGCCCCCGCTTGGAGATCGGTGCTCCAGTTGCCAGGGTCCATGTAGCCGACGCTGACCAACAGCGCCGGCCCGACAAAGGCCCCATATTGCCGCCAAAAGCCCGCCTCATGCGGCGGCAGAGCGACGGAGCCGTGTAATTCGCCGAGCGACCGAGTGTTGCCACGCGCATCGACCGGCGATGATCCGACGACCGCGGCAGCGCCGTCGGTTGTCGAATCGGAGGCCGCATTTGCGTCGTTTGAGCCGGTCATTGAACCGAAGCCGCTAGTGTTTCCCGCCGAAGCAATTGCTTCGCGGATTCATCACTGTGCCTTCTTGAGCGTCGTCAGATATTCGACGAGGTCGGTCAGGTCTTGGGTCGTCATCAGCTTTTGCAGATCGGCCGGCATCAGCGACAGTTTAAGTTGCGTCTTGCTGGCGATGTCGCTGGGTTTGTAGGTCTGCACGATCGCTTCGGCCGTCTTGATCGACACTGCATCCTTGGTCTCGCTGACGATGATTCCGGTCACCACGTTGCCGCTCTCCAATTCGAGACGCCATGTTTCGTAGTTGTGCGCAATGGCGGCGCTGGGAAACAAGATCGACTCGTAAAGGAAATCGCGTGTGGCTTTGCTGCCGATCTCCGAGAGATTCGGGCCGACCTCTTTGCCGACGTGATTGACGGTGTGGCACTTGACGCAGGTTCCGGTGGTGTTGAACACGACTTTGCCGTGGTCGGCGTTGCCGCGAAGCTTCGCCAACTCGGCCAACGGAGGCAAATGGCTGCCGCCCGCCGCTTCCGGCAGCTTGATATACTTGGCCGCGGTCGCGCGAATGCGACTATCGCCCGACGAACTGAGGGCTTTTCCGACCGCATATTGCACTTCGACCGGCACCTTGCCTTTGCTCGCCAGATCGAGCAACGCCAATTCGCCGAAGCGGCTGTGCGCGAGAGCTTCGACCGCCGAGTTGCGAACCGCCGGAGTACGCGAGGCATCGAGGATGACGGGTTGGATCAGGCCAATTGCCGCCCGTTCGAGCGACAAGCCCAAGACCGTCAGCGCCTTTTGCGCCGTGGCATCGTCGCCGGCCAAAGGCTTCTTGAACAAGTCCTGTCCCCCGGTGCGGAGCAGTTGCTCCGCCGCCTTGACGCCGAGCGTGGTGCTTGAATTCTCCAAAGCGATCGCCAAGAGATCGGGGTTTCGATCCGTGCGATGGAATGTCGCGACCAAATCGACGAATTGCTCGGTGCCGCGGCAGCCGTCGAGCGTGGAATCAATAACCGCCTTCATGTCGGGCGTGTTCGGCACCGCGCCATGCAGTTGCTTGATCGCGAGAGCGTTGATTTCATTTTGCCGCGAATGATGGCCGCCGAACAAACTAACCAACACGGCCTGTTTGGACGGATCATTTTGGAAATCGAAAGCGCGGAAGTAGCGAACTCGCTCGGCCTCGTCGGTCGAGGGATCAAGGATCAATTTCGCCAAGAGCGGCAGCGACTCCTTGCTGCGACTGCGCCAAACGATGTCACGGCCGCCGGGGCTATTCCAATCGTTGCCGACTCGCTTCAACCAGTTGGCGAAAAACTCATCCCATTGCTTATCGGCGCCGATCCCCAAGGCTTCGAGATACCAACGGTCTTTGCCGTCGTTCTGCAAAGCCAAATCGGTCCACAAATCGGCGGCCTGCGGCGATGGATTATGTCGCAACGCAATCGCACATTCGCGCCGAACTTGCGGCGACGGATCCTTCACCAACTGCGTCACATAGGGCAACACGTCGCCGCCCAATTCTCGCGCGGCTCGCAGCGCCGTGACGCGGATATCGGAATTCGAATCCTTCAGCGCCGCTTCAATGTGTTTGGCGGCATGGCCTTCGATCTTGCTTAGAAGCCAAAGCGCGCGGGCACGGTATCGCGGATTATCGGATTGAGCAAGCTTTTCAAGAGCCGGCTCGGCTTCCACTGCGGCGGAATGCAATCTGGTCCAGGCCATGTAGCGGACCGAGAGACACGGATTCTTCAACGCCTCGATCGCGCCGTCGATCGAATTGAAATCGAACTTGGGAACAACATATTTGCTCCCCTTGGGCGCGACGCGGAAGATGCGGCCACGATCGGTGTCGCCCTGGGCATGTCCGCCGACGCCCGGATCGTACCAGTCGGCAATGAACAGCGAGCCATCCGGCGCGATGCAGACATCGACGGGCCGGAACCAGCGATTCCGCGTGCCGCTGAGAATGTCGACGATCTCGGCCTTGTAGCCGGCTCCGTCGTTCGTCACCGGATATGCCCGCACGATGCTCGGTCCGGCGTCGGCATGAATGATTTGATCGTGAAAGACGGACGGCAGCAGATCGCCTTCGTTGATGGTGATGCCGCAAGGAGCGCCGGCGCCGGTTTGCAACAAATTCGGCACGACGCCCGGATCGCTCAGATGCCAATGGCGGAGGGGAATCTCCGTCGGCTGACCGAGGTAGGGCGAATTCCAACCGGCGCCTGTGAATTCATCCACATATCCATAATTGCCATGCTCCATGACGTAGTTGATCCGCACGCCGCGGTTGCCGTCGTCGTCGTTGTCGGATTGCCAGAGAGTGCCGAAGCTATCAACGCAGACTTCGTAGTTATTGCGAAAGTTGTGGGCCAAGTTTTCGAAATGACTGCCGTCGAGATCGCAGCGGAAAACCATGCCGTCGCGATAGGGCCGGCCGCTGTCGTTCACTTCATTCCCTTCCAGGTCGAAGACCGGCTTGCCATTTTTATCGTGAACCGAGTGGCCCTCGTTGCCGAAATTCCAATACAGCTTGCCATCGGGGCCGAAGACGAACGCATGGGCTCCATGATCGTGCTGGGGATTGCCTGTTTTCGTGAACAGAGTTTCTTGCTTGACCATTTTGCCCGTGGTGTCGGCGGTAAATTCCCAGATATTCGGCGAGCAAGAGACGATCACCTTGTCGCCGAGAACGCAAACGCCCATGGCGGCATCAATGTCGCGGCCCTGATAAAAGGTCGTCACCTTGTCGGCTTTGCCCTCGCCGTTGGTGTCTTGCATCACGAGGATGCGGTCGCCGGCTGGGCGGAGGCCGTTGTGTCCGCGATAGTTTTGCACGTCGCACACCCAGACGCGGCCCAACGGATCGACATCGATATTCGTCGGATTGGTCATCTGAGGTTCGGAGCAAAACAGCGTCACTTCCAATCCTTCGGCGACGTCGAGATAACTTGTCGCCTTGGCCGGATCGTGATCGACTTGTCCGCCGCCGCCGGCCGCGCCACCACCAGTGTTTGCAACCAGGCTTCGCGGCGGCGGTTCGGTAAAGACAAGAAATCGCACGCTCGATGCCGATGGATTGCCTTGATCGGTGCCTCCGTTGTCGAGCCCGGCCCGGCAGGTGAACCGGGTGTAGCCAGAAGGCAGGTCGTAGACGATCAGCGAGTTGGAATGCGTGCCGATTCCGTAGGGGACCGACTGGCCGTTGATGCGCAGCGCCCCGCCGCCGGCGTTCAGATTCACATGCGGCTCGCCCCAACCGGCGTTGGCCGATTTCCACTTCAAATCCGTGAGCTTCTTCTCGCCGCTGGCGCCAATCAATCGCGGCTCGGCCCAATCGGCCCAATCGGCCGAGATGCCATCATCGGCGTCGTTCACGACCAGATAGAGGCGCTTCGCGCCTGTGATATCGACATCGACGGCAACGGCGTGGCCGGGCGTCCGCGAGGTGACGATCGGACTGGAGAACTTCGGCTTGTTGTCCGCGCCCCAGGCCGACGAAAAAGCCGCTAATGATAGTGTCGCAATTACGAACGCGGGCAGGCGAGAGAGAGTCCTCA
>Ga0182024_10024178_pt1 | contig 10815 bp, 6 predicted proteins | sample P32metaG_FD_120480 | JGI IMG/M metagenome (GOLD analysis project Ga0182024, IMG submission 120480) | Permafrost microbial communities from Stordalen Mire, Sweden - P3-2 metaG (Illumina Assembly) | ecosystem: Environmental > Terrestrial > Soil > Wetlands > Permafrost | place: Sweden: Stordalen...
AGAGTCGTCTCGGTGAGCAAGAGCGGTGGGCGTGTGTATCTCGGATTCGGAACCGACAGACGCAGGGATTTTGCCGCCTCGATTTCCTCCGACGATTTGAGGAATTTTCGCGAGACCGGGGTCGATCCATTCAGCTATGCGGACCACGTGGTGCGCGTGCGCGGCTGGATCGAGCGACCGGGGCGTCCTGAAATTGAAGTAACCATTCCCGAGGACATCGAGATCATCGAAGCGCCGACGTTGCGCGGCGCCGTCGCGCCTTCGTGATGAAACAAATGCAAGTGTGGAGCAATCTGGCGGCATGGCTACCCGTATAGAAAACCGCATCGCATCTGCGATGTTCATGTTCGCACTGCCCTGCCAGGCGGGTCTTGCCTCGCCGCTGTTCATTCCGTTCGATCTTTCGCGCTCCGCCATTGGTCTCGACGTCAGGGTCAAATCCGCCCCGCTATGTGATCCTCGACACCGGCGTGGATCCTTCCGTCATCGATATCGGTCGCGCCAATGCATTGGGCATAAGAATTGATCGTGGCAGCGCGGGGGAAGTGTCGGGAGTAGGAGACGCCAAAAGCGCACAGGCGTTCCCTACAACCATAGAGTCTCTTGCCATCGGAGGCCGCTCATTCCCGCCGGTAGAAGCCCTGGCAGTCGACATGCGCACGCTTTCCGCGAGCTACGGCCGGACGCTCGACGGCGTGCTGGGCTACAGTTTCCTCAACGGCAGGAGCGTGCTGATCGATTATCCGGGGCGGGTGCTCGGTATTCTGGATCGGCCGGGCGACGCGACGCCCGAAATCCAGACCTGCCGCAAGCGCTGGAGCGTACCGATGCGAACGTTCGAGGGTTTTCCGGTGATACCGGAATTCCGCCTCGGCGCGGCCCTGGCGCCGGTTACTCTCGACACCGGCTCGAACGGCGGAATTTCGCTCTATCAGGATGCACTTGATCTGGCGGGCGTCCGCGCCGCACTCGTGCAAAAGGGCGAAATTTTATCTACCGGCGCCCGGGGGCATTCGACATCGACGCGCTATCTGTTGAACGTGCCGGTGGGGTTTGGTCCGTTCGGACTGCCCGGCGGCGAAACCGTATCGCTTCGCGATATCAGGGGCTCGAGCGACACGCGTCTCGCCAATGTCGGCAACACGATTTTCGCAGCGATGAAGCTGACGATGTTGCTCGATTATCGGAGCCGGGTGATGACCTTCTACGGCGATTGTCGCTGAGCCCTGTTATGCCGCTTTTTTGAGCAGCACCGTCTCCACGCGCTTGACGGCGGCCTGTTCGTCGATCCTCTCGACTGCGGCTACCTCCCGCGCCATGCGCGCCAGAGCGGCTTCGTAGAGCTGCCGCTCCGAGTAGGACTGTTCCGGCTGGCCGCTGGCGCGATGCAGGTCGCGCACGACTTCGGCAATGGAGATGAGATCGCCGGAATTGATCTTGGCTTCGTATTCCTGGGCTCTCCGGCTCCACATCGTCCGCTTGATGCGGGCACGGCCCTTGAGCGTGTTGAGCGCGTTCGCGACCACGTCGGGCGAGGAAAGCTTGCGCATCCCGACGGCCTTCGCCTTGGCGGTGGGCACCCGAAGCGTCATCTTGTCCTTGTCGAAATTGATGACGAACAATTCGAGCTTGATTCCGGCCACTTCCTGCTCTTCCACCCGTGTAATCCGGCCGACGCCATGAGTGGGGTAGACGACATGGTCGTCTGTCTTGAAGTCGAGTTTCCTGTTCGAGTTCGCCGGAATTTTTTTCTTTGGGGCCGTCATTTCGCTGTCCATTCTCAACATGTCGTGCCTTTCTTTGCCGGCGGCAGGTTCGCCAGGTCAGGAACAACCCGGCGTCAACACAGGCCCGAAAGGCCATTCCGGACAAGGCCCGGAGCAAATGGGATCCTGTGGTTCGGGGCCTTCGGAACTCGGGAGGCCAACGCAAGCACGTGATGTGCCTGCCAAGCCGACCTCACCCTATATATCACGTCACGCGGCCTTTGTGAAGGCAGAAGTAGCCAACCGCTTGAAAACCCGTGATTTCTTGGGAATTCTTTAGAAATGATAATATTACGCGACGTGAATGTTCGGCGCACAATCCCTGCGGTCACGCCGTACCGTTTGTGGAACAATTTTACAGTCCAGACCCCGGTTTTTCGCTGAAATACGTCTCGAACTTTGGCTGAACCTGGTCGAATTCCTTCGCATCAGGGGGCGGGGTGCCTTTCTGTGTAATGTTGGGCCATTTCCTGGCGTATTCTGCATTGAGCGTGAGCCACCGCTCCAGGCCGCTTTCGGTGTCCGCCTTGATGGCGTCCACGGGGCATTCCGGCTCGCAGACCCCGCAATCGATGCAGACGTCGGGGTCGATCACCAGCATGTTTTCGCCCTCGTAGAAGCAATCCACGGGACAGACCTCCACGCAGTCCATGTACTTGCATTTGATGCAGGCTTCGACGACGACGTAGGTCATGGCACGCTCCTCGGCACCCTCAACAGGGCGTCGGCCGTCAATTAGGACGCCGGGGAAGCGGGATCAAGGAGGGTTTTGACCCACGATTTTGTAGAGTCTCTCGGCGTCCGGGGCGGGGCCGCGCCGTTCGGCGATCGCCTCGATCCGAACGGCCACCACCTCGCGTCCTCGGGGCACTGTGACGATATCGCCTGGCCGAACAGCGGCGCTGGGTTTTTCGATTCGCACGCCATTCAGCCGGATGAGTCCGGAGGCCGCGGCCTCCTGCGCCTGGACACGGGAGCGATAGAAGCGCGCGTGCCAAAGCCACCTGTCGATCCGAACGCGTTCGGTCATCGCGTCAATCCGCCGCGATCAGCGCGGAAAGCTCCGCGAAAGGCGAATGGGCGTAAGACGGCGCCTGGTGTTGCGCCGCGAATAATCGTTGCCGCTGGGGCCGCCCCATTTTGCGGCGCCAGACGCGTGTGTGCGGCTCCGTCTCGCCGACAGACACCAGCGTCCAGCCCAGTTGCGCCACGACGCTTTCCGCCGCGCCTGCACCGGCGCCCAGCAGAGAAACAAGTCGGGGCAGCGTAGCTTCAGCCGTAGCGCCGGTTGCCGCTGCTCCGGCGAGCACGTCCTCCATGCGCTCGAGAATATCGAGACGAACGGCACGTGCGGCCACGCGCCGAAAGCCGGCTGCTTCGAGAAAGCCATCCGGAAGCCACTCCTCGGCCGGGAAGGACGTCCAGCCCGCTCGAGGCGGCGCCGGAATCTTCTCCTGTCCGGTCCACGCTCCCCAAAGAAGCGTCACCACGCTGGCCGCCTCCGGACGTAACAGGCGCGGAAGAAAAATCGAGTGACGCCCCCACTCGACCCCGAAACGCCGTAGCGCAAGCTGTGCGGAGCGGAGATCGGGTGGCAGCGTCGCGCGTGCAGGGTTCAGCGAGCCGAGGGATTCGCAAAGCTGGTGGGCGACGCCGCGAGCTGCCGCGGGAAGGGCCTGCGCAGAACCGGGTCTGGCTTCCGCGGCGCGGCGCAATGCGATCAACGGATGGAGGCGCGCCGCGATCCGTTGCCTCAGCCAGGCGCGCAGTCTTGCGGCGACGGAATCGCGCGTATCGCTTTTCAACTGTTCGTCACATTCCAGCGCAAGATCGGGCTCGAGTGCACTTGTTCCGCGCACCAGCCGCCCTACGATCGCGCCCTCCCAGCGCACCCGCCCGTGCTCGCTGAGAGTGATCGCGGAATCGGGCGACAGCTCCAGTCGTTGCGCCCTCGACAAATACTCGCCTTCGAGCCCCTTTGCGGCTGCGGCGCGTAGCGCGCGTTCGTGCAGACCTTCGACGCGGGAACCAGGTATGAAACGAAAGCCTTCGAGCTTGCCGATCACTTCCCCGCCGATGAGAACCGCGCCGGATTCATCCAGACGAAGGTCGAGCGTTTCCTCGTCGCGCAGACTGCGCAGAAGGATCGATGTCCGGCGATCGATGAAGCGTTGGGTGAGACGCTCGTGCAAGGCGTCCGACAGGCGGTCTTCCACGGCGCGGGTCCGCTCCTGCCAATGGAGCGCATCCCGCACCCAACCCGGACGGTGGGCCACATAGGTCCAGGTGCGGATTTGCGCCAGGCGGCCGGAAAGTGTCGCCACATCTCCCTCGGTTTCGTCGAGCCGTGAGATGTGGCCTGCAAGCCAATCCTCGGGCAACGCGCCTTCGTGGCTCATCAGGTGCCGGTAGATATGTTCGATCAGACGCGCATGCTCTTCCGCGGACAGCTTGCGAAAGTCCGGAAGCTGACAGGATTCCCAGAGCGTTTTGACCGCCGCCGGGCCTTGTGCCAGGGCGGCAATTTCCTCCCGGGCGGTGAGAAGGCGAAGGCATGTGATATCCATCGCGGGCCGGGCCTTCGACAGGCCGCGCAGCGGGGGCGGCAGTTCGAGACTGCCTGCCAGCGCGCCCAGCGAGCGAAAGTCGAGAACGGAATTGCGCCATTGCAATTGGCGGATCGGCTCGTAGTGATGGCCTTCGACCCGGGCGATTGTCTCTTCGTCCGGCGCTTCGCAATCCCCCGTTGCTCCAAACGTTCCGTCGTTCATGTGACGGCCCGCCCGTCCGGCAATCTGTCCGATCTCGTCGGCCCGCAACGCGCGCACGCCCGCGCCGTCGAATTTTTCGAGCGCGGCGAAGGCGATATGGTCGATGTCCATATTGATGCCCATCCCGATGGCGTCGGTGGCCACCAGGAAATCCACATCGCCGGACTGGTAGAGCGCCACCTGGGCGTTGCGCGTGCGCGGGCTCAGCGCCCCAAGCACAACTGCGGCGCCGCCCCGCTGCCGGCGCACCAGATCGGCGATGCCGTAAACATCCTCGGCGGAAAAGGCCACGATCGCCGCGCGCCGCGGCAGGCGGGTCAGCTTCTTGTGCCCGGTAAAAGCCAGGTCGGAAAAGCGCGGGCGCGTCACGAAATGCGTTTCCAGCACGAAACGACGGATCGCGCCCCGCATCGTCTCGGCGCCCAGGAACAGCGTTTCTTCTTCGCCGCGGGCATGAAGGAGGCGGTCGGTGAAAACATGCCCGCGCTCCGGATCGGCGCAGAGCTGAATCTCGTCGACGGCCAGGAACGCCGTCCGCAGATCGAGCGGCATCGCTTCCACGGTGCAGACGAAATAGCGCGCCTGCGGCGGCACGATCTTCTCTTCGCCGGTCACAAGTGCTGTGGCCTGGGCGCCCTTGACGCGCACGACCTTGTCGTAAACTTCGCGGGCGAGAAGACGCAGCGGCAGACCGATCAGGCCCGAGCGGTGCGCCAGCATCCGCTCGATCGCAAAATGGGTCTTGCCGGTATTGGTGGGGCCCAGAACCGCACCGACCCGTCCGCCCTCAGCAGAACGTCTCGCGCCGCGGGCCGCTTGCCTTGCGATCATCGCCTGTCGAACATCGGGTTTCCGCCTCGCCCTTGCAAGACGGTCCGCTGACACTCCCAGTGGTCTGGTGTTCCAGATTGCTCGGAAATTGATCTGTGGACGCCCTGTGGGCAGGCCTGTGGATGGCGGGTTAACAACCGGAACATCTCCAAAACAAACGATGTCCGAATCGCTAACAGACTCAATATCGTGATTTGTTCTCACGCAAATTCTTGTCTGTCAAGTGCATGAATGGCCCATATGATGTGTACAAACCCACAGATGGGCCTGCGTGGGACGAAACAAACCATATGCTCCGTAGACAGAAAATTCGATGACGGATCAATAACGCGAGTGTGACATCTCATCGCCGCCTTGCCGCCGCATGGCGCCTGCGATACTCCGCAAGCCGAAGGAGACGGCATGACGGGTACCACGCCCAAGTCCTGGGCTGCTCTGGCTGCCAAAGAGCTGAAGAACAAGCCGCTCGGGGAGGCGGTCTGGCGCACGCCCGAAGGCTTCGACGTGAAACCGCTCTACACGGCGGCGGATCTGGATGGTCTTGAGGCACTGGACAGCCTGCCGGGCTTCGCCCCTTTCCTGCGCGGCGTTCGCGCGACCATGTATACGGGCCGGCCATGGACGATTCGGCAGTATGCCGGGTTTTCGACCGCCGAAGAGTCAAACGCCTTCTACCGGAAGAATCTCGCGGCCGGTCAGATGGGCCTCTCGGTCGCTTTCGATCTGCCCACGCATCGCGGCTATGACAGCGATCATCCGCGGGTGACCGGCGATGTGGGCAAAGCGGGCGTCGCCATCGACAGCGTCGAGGACATGAAGATCCTCTTCGCCGGCATCCCGCTCGACAAGATGTCAGTTTCGATGACCATGAACGGCGCCGTCATTCCCGTGCTCGCCGATTTCATCGTCGCCGCGGAAGAGCAGGGCGTGCCGCCGGAGAAACTTTCCGGCACCATCCAGAACGACATCCTCAAGGAATTCATGGTTCGGAATACTTACATCTATCCGCCCGAGCCTTCGATGCGCATCGTGGCCGACATCATCGCCTACACGGCGAAGCGCATGCCAAAATATAATTCCATCTCGATCTCCGGCTATCACATGCATGAAGCGGGCGCGACCGCCGTGCAGGAGCTCGGCTTCACGCTGGCCGACGGGATGGAATATGTCCGCGCGGCGCTGTCGCGTGGCCTCGATGTCGACACCTTCGCGCCGCGGCTTTCGTTCTTCTTCGGCATCGGCATGAATTTCTTCATGGAGATCGCCAAGCTCCGCGCCGCGCGCCTCCTCTGGGCGCGCATCATGCAGGATTTCGGCGCGAAGAAACCCGAATCGCAGATGCTGCGCACCCATTGCCAGACCTCCGGCGTCTCGCTGATGGCGCAGGACCCTTATAATAACATCGTACGCACCGCCTATGAGGCGCTCGCCGCCGTGCTCGGCGGCACGCAGTCGCTCCACACCAATTCCTTCGACGAGGCCATCGCGCTGCCGACGGAATTCTCCGCCCGCATCGCCCGCAACACCCAGCTGATCATCCAGCACGAGACGCAGGTGACGCGCAGCGTCGATCCGCTCGGCGGATCTTATTACGTCGAGGCGCTGACCCATTCGCTCGCCACCCACGCGCAAGCGTTGATCGACGAAGTGGAAGCCATGGGCGGCATGACGCGCGCCACCGTGGCCGGCGTGCCCAAGCTGCGCATCGAAGAGGCCGCGGCGCGGCGCCAGGCGCGTGTCGACCGCCGCGAAGATGTGATCGTCGGCGCGAACAGATTTCAGCTCGAGACCGAGGCGCCGCTCGAAACCCGCGACATCGACAACGCGGTCGTGCGCGCACAACAGGTGGCGCGGCTCGAATCCATCAGGGCGAAGCGCGATCCGAAAGCCGTGAAGGCCGCGCTGGCGGCGCTGCGCGAGGGCGCGGCCGGCGATGCCAATCTGCTCGAACTCGCCATCGTTGCGGCCCGTGCCCGCGCCACGGTCGGCGAAATCTCCGACGCGATGGAGACGGTGTTCGGGCGTCACCAGGCGGAGATTCGTTCGGTGTCCGGCGTTTATGGCAGCGCTTACGAGGGCGACAATGAGTTCGCCGCCATCCGCGGCGATGTCGAGGCTTTCGCGCGCGAGGAGGGCAGGCGGCCGCGCATCCTCGTCGCCAAGATGGGCCAGGACGGCCACGACCGCGGCGCCAAGATCATCGCCACCGCCTTCGCCGATCTCGGCTTCGACGTCGATATCGGCCCGCTGTTTCAGACGCCGGAGGAAGTGGCCAAAGACGCGATCGAAGCCGATGTCCACGTCATCGGCATCTCCAGCCTCGCCGCCGGCCACCAAACGCTGGTGCCGCAACTGATGGACGCGCTGAAGCGCGAGAATGCGGGCGATATCCTTGTGGTAGCGGGCGGCGTCATCCCGCCCCAGGATTACGCCGCGCTTGAAAAGGCGGGTGTGGCCGCGATCTTCGGGTCGGGGACGAATATTCCGGCTGCGGCGCGGCATGTGCTGGAGCTGATACGGGCGCGAAGGAGAGAGTAACGGTACACATAAGGTTGCCCCGACTCCCCAGCCCATCCGCGCTGGTAGTTTTGCGGCAAAAAATGTTGACTTTGACTGGCTGACATATGGCCGAAACTACCCTCCAACTTAAACAGGTTTTATTTTACTGGTCCGGTTACATTCTTTGAATCCGGCAACTCCGAAACGTCCAGGGTTGTTACCTGAATCTGTGGCCCATCGAATTGCGCAGCAAGTATGTCGGCTCTGGTTTGGAGATGCTGAACAACCTCTGCGAACGACAAAACGATGTCATCGCTAGCACGAATCCATCCCTTGGCCCGGCGTTTTTGGTGGACGAGCAGCAGTACTCCATGGCGGGCATCCTTAGCCCGGAGATATCGGTTGGCGAGCTGATCTTCGAGGGCTTCTTCAAGGTCGGTCAATGACCATGTCTCTGCCACCTTGACTTCGATTGGCAGAGAAGCATCGGCCGCCTTCGCCCTTAGCCTGAGGTCCGGTTCCTTCTCTTCGACCACATGCGATTCTCGCTCGACAGAATATGCGCGCTCTTTTCGATTGCTCAGCTCGTTGGCGACCCAGACCTGCACTGACTTTTCGTCGGGAAGCAGCTTCAGCGTCGCACCCTGCGCAAAATCGGCATTGATGAGGTCGTGCTGAATGTCAGCGATCCGATGCAAGGCTACTTCCTGAAGTTCCGCTGGTGTCCGCGGAATGGCATCAAATTTCTGTTCGAGCGCGAAGACCTCCATGGCAGGCCAAGGCTGGAGTTCCGAATCATACTGGGCCCGCTCCCTTGCGATTTCAAGCATCCGTTCCCGAGCAATGGGAAACCCTTCCATATTGGCCATAGCGCGTAGGCTCTCGTACACGGGGCGCCCCCGGATCTGGATAAATTGGGTGAACAGGGCATCTCGCGCATGTTGAGCGTGGTCGCGTACGTCCGGCGAATACACTTCACCGCTCGGGTGCCGGATGTCTTCGTCATATCGGATTGTTTGAAACGCAATGAGAAGAAGGCGATGCATGAGAAGAACGGGGATAAGCGCCAAGTCAATCCCGCGATTGAATAGGCGATCACCGACCAGTTGGGGCAACACACGCTGCGCCAGCTGTGTCTGACTCGCTCGATCCAATGCATCCAGCCTTTTCGCAAGAGCTTCAACGGCAGCGCTCGGATCGATGCCAAATGCGGTCGTTAGATATATGCCGGCAGCCTCTTCAGAGGCCAATTCGGAGACCCGTTGCAAGCAGAGACTCAGCAACTCTTTCTTCTCCCGGTCGAGGCCCTTCAGAATTATTGTTAGTATGGATGAAAGAGCCGAACGAGGAATTTCCAAATCCGACTTCAGTCGTGCAAAGAGAGGAAGAACCACAGTACGACTGACCGCGGGAGTTGCACGGGCTACATCCTCCAGTACTCCAACACGAGGGCCGGAGTTGGCATCATCCAGTTCAAAGTCGATCTCTTTCAGCAGGATATTACCTACCGGTCCAGGCCATCGCTCAGCCAGTGCTGACATCCAGCTGGGAAGTCCGTTTATCTCCAATGTCGCATAAGCTGCTGCGCGCTCAGCCTCGTCGGTCGACAACCGACCCGGCCAATCCAACGTGTTCTTTGCCTCGATGGAAATGGCGGTGATACCCATACAGTCCACGAGCATGATCGTGTTACGTTTGTCGGCGGGCCGCTCGCTTTTGAGAGTTGGTGCATGCTTTCTCCACTGGATCCGCAGTCCCTCGCAAAAAGCCGCTGTTGCCTCCCTTCCAATAAGCCGTTCAAGGGGTGCGGTGTCGGCAAAGGAATACCTGTTGGTGCCCTCGTGCATACGTTCGAAGAGCTGCCAGAGATAGTAAAGCCGAGCATCAACCGTCTCGGCTGTAGGCTCCATAGGGTTACGCAGGCGTTCAGGGTTCGCCATTACATCGTCGATGAGGTTTTTCCATGATTTGTCTTGTTCCGCCTGCACTTCATCGTGCTTCCGCCTGTGTGTCTGTGACTCGGCTTCAAGTGCCTTCTCTTGCGCAGTTGTCTCCCGAGGCGCGAGCCATGCCGACAGCTTCTGCTCGGACTTCGTGGAAGATCGAGGCGCGATTTCGCGAATCCTCGCGAGTAGGTCGTCCGGATTTCCAGCGGCCCGCCAAACCTCAAGGAGTGTACCAAACGCAAGGAACCGCTCAGCCTCCTCTGCTCGGCCGGTGGCATCCACTGCCAACCAATCGAAATCCTGGGTCGATAACTGCATGGGCCAGCCGAGGATGTTCATTTGCCAGAGCTGTTCCAAGGGCTTACCGTTTAGGAAGGGCGCGCCGGTCAACGTTTGTGCCGCGCGCCAGACGGCGGCGCGCCGACGCTCGGGAGAGAGCTGCACTTGCTCCATCAGCGCATTCGACTCGGTGCGCCCGCTTCGAAAATGTTCAGCTTGCTTCAGCCGCATAGCAGCATCGATGGCCGCGAGCGGTGCCTCTGCGGGCGGCGTCAGTTCGAATATGCGCTGCGCGGTGGCTGTAATGGACGGCAGATAGGCTTTTTCCTCTGGTGTCTCCATGGTCCCGTATTCTTGGCGGCCCGGTCCTAATTGACTTAAGAGCCCTGCGAGGAGCGGCTCTAGATCGCCGAGAGCCGCGATGCGGCCAACAAGTCGCGGTCCACGATATGCGAAACCGAGGCTGTCACTTCGATCCCCAGCGTCCATGTCAGCAAGCAGACTGAGAAGGTCGGAGACACCGATGTAAGCAGGAAACAGTTTCTCGAGCCCCTCCCATATGGCTACGCTCGGGAAAGTTGCTGCGTGCGCAAGTATGTGCCTAGGCCGCGTGGACAAATTTGAGCCAGTAGCGTGCTGAAGCCAAGAACAACATGCCGAGGAATGTCTGTGCAAGTTGGTCGTATCGGGTAGCGATCGCTCTATTGATTTTGAGGTGGCCGA
>Ga0182024_10024179_pt1 | contig 10815 bp, 8 predicted proteins | sample P32metaG_FD_120480 | JGI IMG/M metagenome (GOLD analysis project Ga0182024, IMG submission 120480) | Permafrost microbial communities from Stordalen Mire, Sweden - P3-2 metaG (Illumina Assembly) | ecosystem: Environmental > Terrestrial > Soil > Wetlands > Permafrost | place: Sweden: Stordalen...
GCCGGCGGACGGGTGAGCGGTGAGTAGTCGTCGTGAGCTGGTGATCCACGTCCGCCTCAGCGAGGTGGAGCTTGAGCGGATCGACGCTGAGCGGGGAGCGATGGGCCGGTCGGCGTGGGTGCGGGATCGGTTGGCGCAGGCGGAGGGGTGGCCGGCGCCGGCGGCGGCGGGGCGCGCGCCGGACGCGCCGGGGGTGGTGGTGGATGCGCTTCAGCAGTTGCGGGGGGCGGCGAATAATTGGAATCAGCTCGCGCGGGTGGCGAACGAGTCCGGGGAGCTCCCGTCGGCGGCTTTTCAGGCGGTCGGCGAGGAACTGAGGGAGGCAACGGCGGGGGTGCTTGCAGAGTTACGGGCGTGGCGTGAGCGCGAGCCCTGGAGCCAAGGGAGCCGGGAGCGGTGATTGCGAAGGTGTCGCGGGCGCGGGATCCCGGGGCGATGGTCCGTTACGTGTTCGGGCCCGGGCGCGCGGAGGAGCATCTGGCGCCGCGGGTGATCGCGGGGAACATCGCCGCGGCTGATGAGCGGGCGGTGCGTGAGGGGTTGCGCGCGCAGGCGCAGCTGCGCTCGGATCTGGGGCGGCCGAGTTATCACGTGGCGTTGGCGGCGGCGCCGGAGGATCGTCGGATGAGCGACGCGGAGTGGGCGCGGATCAGCGAGCGGTTCGCGGGGGATATGGGGTTGGGGGAGTGTGCGTGGGTGACGGTCCGTCACGACGACGTCGCGCGGGATGGGCGCGAGCACGTGCATCTGTTGGCGATCGCGGTGACGGGGGCGGGGGAGCGCTGGAATGACTCGCTGGATCGCCCCCGCGCGATCAAGGTGTGCCGCGCGATCGAGGCCGAGCGCGGCCTGGCGGTCGCCGACGCGCCCGAGCGAAGGGTCGGTCGGGAGGCCCGGACGGCGCAGCCGGCGCGTCACGCCGCGGCGCGAGCGGACGTGGTGCCTGATCAGCAGCGCGCCCGGGCGGGGCTGGAGCGCGCGATCGACCGCTCCGACGGCAGCTGGGCAGACTTAGAGCGCCAGGCGGGGAGCGAGGGGCTGCGCTTGGCGTTTAGAGAACGCAGCGGCCAAGTGACCGGCGTCGGGGTGACCGTCGACCGCTCAGACGGGAAGGGAGAGCGCACGTTTCGCGCCTCCGGGTTGCACCGATCGCTCTCAGCCGCCCGGATCGCCCAACGGCTCGCCGGCCGGCGAGAGCAGCTCAGAACCCCGGAGCCGGCCCAGACCCGACCCGCGCAGACCGCGCTGGCCGCCCATGACACCCGTCGCGCGGAGCTCGAGCGCGCACGGGCGGCGCTGCCGATCGCCCAGCTGGACCGCCTTGACGAGCTCGCCGGCCGCCGCCAGGCGCTCCTGCAGGCCGCCGCCACAGTCGGCGAGCAGCTCACCGGCCTGGGGCCCGCGCCGCGGTGGCGAGCCGACCGCCACGCGCCCGACCGAGAGCAGCTCACCCGAGGCCTGGACGACGCGGACGCCGCCCTGGCCGCGGTCGACGCCGAGCATCATCAGCTCGCCGAGCAGCTGCACGACTTCAACCCCGCGCAGGTCCGCCACCAGCACGCCACCCTGACCCGCCAACTCGCAGAGCACCAACAACAACGCGACGCCCTGCAAGCCGCCGCCCTGGTACAGGCGGCCAACCCCGCCCGCGGCCACCAGCTGCCACCCGGCAGCACCGACCAGCGCAATAGCCCCGGGGCACCCACCCGCCCGCGTCAGCCCGATCGTGGCCCTGGCCGTGGCCACGGCCGCTGACAGGGGTCGACGGGGAAAGCTGCTCGCCCCACGCCCGGCTGACCCCGAAACCAGGGCTGCCCGCCATAGGTCGAGACGGTTCAGCTCTGAGGGGTTAATACCCGGCTTACAGCGCGTCGCGAGAAACGCGAAGGCGCCGGCGAAGCCTCAAAGCCCGGATCGGGCCGGCGCTGGTGATCTGCTCAAGCTGTGCTCGCAGCTCCTCAGACGTCGCCACGGCGGCTGCGGCCTGGCGATCGATCATCTCGCGCTCTGCCTGCAACCGGGCTGTCTCGATCCGCGCCTCTTCACGCTCGCGCTCTGCGGCGCGGCGATCCTCGGCGGAGGCCATCAGCTGTCGGCGCTCGTCGGTCAGAGCGTCGGTAAGACGTTCGATCGCCTCCAGGGCCGCTGCGAGGTCTGGGGAGGGTTGCGACGCCGGTCGCGACTGTCGTGTCGCAGCGCCTTCGCGCTTGCCCTCCAGGGCCTCGACTAGGCTGCGCTTGGTGACCACTGCGACACGACTGTCGTGTCGCATGTCGCGCTGCAGTTCGCCGCGCTCGAGCATCCGCTCGACGGTTCGCCGGCTGACGCTAAGCGCTTTCGCCGCCTGGTCTACATGGACGAAATCGTCCTCTGCGGGGGCGGCCAGCTGAGGCTGGGGTGTGTGGAGGAACTCCGACATCTGTCGCGACAATTCGGCGTCCTGTCGCCCGGTCCTGCCTCCGGGCGATGTCAGGAGTTTGGTGCGACACGCGACACGACTGTCGTGTCGCACGTCGTGGCGGCCAGGGCCGTGCGGATCTGCCGGCGGACAACTGAGCGCTCCGCACGCTGCTGCTTGTTCGCTGCGGTTCCCGAGGAACGCCAGGACGCCCCTTGCCGAGCTTCTGCACGAGCACGCGAGCCAGTCAACCGACGAACGATCAGGCACCAGCCGGCGCGGCGTTCGCAGCGGACCATCTCGTACGCCGGGTCGACAGCGACGATTCGCTCACCCGCTCGGTTGAGCGCTCGCCGAGCGTCGATGGATCGCGCGTATTTTGCTACGCCTAGCGACTCGAGCGCGGGTGTGCCGAGTCCGATCGCAGTCTCCTGACGGCCGTCAAACGACTGCTGTGGCCACCGTGCCCATCCCTCAAGACCAGCCCACACCCTTGATGCCAATCCCGGTCCAAGCGCACGGAGGAGATCGAGATCGAGCCACGTGCAGCGGCCGGCGTGGACTTGCTGAGCCGGCCACCGTCCGATCTCGACCTTCAACGACGTGGATGCCTTCAACGCTCCCCATTCGCGGGGGGTGGTGAGATCGAGTCGGGTGGTGGCGGTCCAGACATCGCCGATCAGCGAGACACTGCCCTCGAGAATTCGTTCGACTGCTAGTTCGGGGTCGGCCTCAACTGCTCGCACGGTGATGGTCGCGGCCTGGAGCCGCATCAGGGACCGCCTCAATAGGCGGTATGCCTTGCCCCCGTCGTCTCCCCATACGCGATTGGCGAGCTGGTAGACGGTCGTCTCTACGGTCCGCGTGTCCGCATGACCAAGCGTTGGATCGTCTGGCAGCTCGACGGGGAGCTGAGCTCCGAGCTGTGAGAGAAGTGCCGCCCACACTCGGAGATCGTGCATCGAGAGCTTGCGTTTCCCGGCAACCCATCCAGCGCCGAGAAGGCATCTGGCCACGAACGCCTCGGACGGCGGCTCACAGTTCACTGAGGGCTCCCACACGGGGTGCAGGAGGCTATCCCGCGGTGCTTGGCCGTGATGGCGGACCGACTCCACGATGAGCAGTGTCTCGGTGGAGGCGGACAGAAAAAGCCCGGGAATTTAGTCACGCTGGGGGCTTCTGGGCCGCTGCGGCTTGCGCGCCGCCTTAAAGCCCGGACCGCCAGTCACCCCTAAGCCCGGACCGCCAGTCACCCCACACCCTTTAAAGCCCGGACCGCCAGTCACCCTGGATAAGTCTTAAGAGATAAGTCCTAGAGGATTCGCGCGAGCGAGCGCGCGCGACACTCCGAGATGCGCACGGCGACTGTGGCCCCACTCGCTCCGCTCGGGGCCCGTCGCCGCACGCCAACTGGCCGCTCGGAGGTGGCTGGCCTGCCCGTAGTCGCGGCGCTTCGGTGCTGCGGAGTCCTTACGGCAAAACTGCAGCAACGAAGGGGACGGGCGGTGGCTGAGCCAGATCCGCCGGCACCGGCCGTCTCGGCCGGGATCAAGACGCCACCTGCGGCCGTCTTAGCCCCTGCGCCGCCCCGACCGGCATCGAAAGGTCGACCCCTCACCCTCGTTGCCTCAGGAGTCCGCACAGACGCCCGAGCAGGCAGCGGAGCGTCAACGGATGATCGACGAGGTTCTCGGCTACGGATCTCAAGCCTCGCCGCTGGTGGTGACGCTAACCAGTTCTGTCAGGCTGGCTTGATGTAATGGGTGGGTGGCCCGGCCCAGACGCGCGCTCAGTCAGGAGACCCGGGGGCTGCTTGACCAGGCGTGGGCGGCGCACCTGGAGGCTGAACAGGCCCGCTGGCGTCGTGACGCGCTCGCGGTCAGCGCCGCGGCGCAGGGCGCGACCTGGCGAGAGGTCGGCGCAGCGGTGGGGATGAGCCCCCAGGCCGCGCATGAGCGCTACCACCACCGACTCCAGACAGAGCAGCGACCACAGTGAGCCCGACCGCAACCCGTGGCGACAGCCGTACTTTACGAATCCGGGTTCTGCGGGGCGCGGATCCGTGAGCTTGACCAGGTGCCGCCCCTGACCTCAGAGGCCTGATTGGGGAACAGGTGACGCGAGCGCCCGGCGGCGTCGCGCAGCGGCTGTGAATCGACCTCGACGCGGGTGTGGGGAATCCCTGCCGCCGGCCATTCGCAGACGAAGGACAGCGGACCGATCGGCGGCAGCGGCCACATCCAGAACCCCTGATGCCAGCGACCGCCGCCGCCGCCACCACCCATCCCCCACAAGACGGGTCCCTCGGGCTCCTCTCCGGAGCGCGTGAAGCTGCCGAGATTGCTGGTCTTGCGGCCATCGGCAAACGCAACACCAAACCGCAGCATCGTCTCGTAGGTGGATCCTCCCCCGGGCCTCTGGTAGATCCCGTTCAAGGACGGGTCAAGGTCACCGGCGGTCGCTGCGGCAATCACGTGCAGCTCAAAATCGAGTCCTGTGGGATACGCGGCACACCGCCCGATGTACACCGCAGCCTGCTCGCTCTGCGCCACGACCAGTTCGAGCGCCACCGCACCGGGAAGCACGCCATACGGCGGCTCCATCCACTCCGGCGACGGCGGTCGCGACTCGGGTTTCCGAGGCCCAGGAGGCGAAGGGAAGAAGTCTTCGTCCATGCCCCGGAAAGTACCGTCCGAGAGAACGGCCGCCGCGACCAGGCAGAGGTCAGGTTCACATCCTGTCTCCCCGATCACGATCACGGCTGGAGCAGCTCAAGGCCCAGCCCGGCTCGAGCGCGCTCGCTGAAGGCCTCTCGCCCTGCCGGGTCACGTTTACGCTCAGACCGCCTCCGGGGTCTGCTGATGAGTCACGTTAATGACCCAAAACGTGACTCAAGCTGTCTGTCAGGGCATGTTCTGCCTGTGACGACTCGGCTCCTATTGATCGTCGCCGGTTATCGGCATCGACTCTTCGGTATTCGGTGGCGCGTCGCTCTTCGTCTCACGAGCTCTCTCCCAGTTTGCTCAGGAGCCGGCCGCGCGATCTTGTACCTGGCCCCATTTGTTCTCGGCGTGCCATCCGGCCGCAGTTTGCTCGACCGGTGCGACCCGGCCATAGGCCGAGTTGTGGTCGTGATCTAGCGTTGGGGGCTGGCGCCGACGGCGTGCCGGTGTTCTGGCGTGTCGGTTCGCATTGTGAGGTTCCGCACTTGACGTGAATCAGGGCGTTGTGGAAGCATCTCTCGCTTCTCTACTTGGACCGAGGGCGAGCGTGGGCGTATCCGTACGGATCGGGTTGGCCAGGACGCGGGTCATAGCCGTGTTGTTGCTCGTCGCGCTGGTGCTTCTGGTGGCGTCTGGGACGGCTTGGGCGAGCGGGCCGCCGTACTGGTCGGCCCCGAAGTCCAGCGGCATTTCCAGCGGTGGCGGAGTGGGGGTCAGCTGCACGGGTCAGTTCTGCGCGTTTTGGAGCGGATTCGGGGACCCCGGCAACTTCCAGCCGTACGTGAACACTTCAGGCGACCTGACCAGCGCCTCGCCTCAGTACGGCGGCGGTTACATCGGCTCCCCCGGCGCCTCCAATCGGATCGAAGACGTCGCCTGCCTCTCGGACCAGCTGTGCCTGGCCGCCACCCAGGGCAATGGTCTGCTCACCAGCTCTGACCCGTCGTCGTCCTCGCCGACCTGGACTGCTTTGGCGCTTCCGGGCGGTTCGACGAGTGGGTCTGAGCCGGCTGCTGTGTCGTGCCCGACTGCCTCGCTGTGCGTCGCGAGTGGCGGTCCAGCCGGAGGCGGCGGCGGGCAGGTGTGGGCCACCAGCGATCCGGGCGGCCCGGCGTCCGGCTGGACTGACACCAGCCTGAGCGTGTCGGGGTCCGATCCGATCAGTCTCCTGTCGTGCACCGCGGCGGGGCTGTGCCTGGCGACCACGGACCTGGGCCAGGCGTTCGTCAGCACCGATCCCGGCGCTGTGTCTCCGACCTGGACGGCGACGACGATCGCCGGCACCTACGGCGGATCACCGTACGAATCGATCCAGAGCATCTCCTGCGCGGGCGGCTCCCTGTGCGTCGCGGTCGACAGCGCCGGGAACACGATCACCGACACCGACGCCGGCGCATCCGGGTCGGCCTGGACGGTGCGCAGCATCTCGGCCGACCGGCTCGACGGCGTGTCGTGCAGCTCGGTCTCGCAATGCGTGGCGACGGGCGTGGACAACTCTTCAGGCGCCGCGGAGATCCTGCAGAGCGACGATCCGGAGAGCTCGTCGCCGAGCTGGGCGGTCGTGGACACGCATGGAGCGGGTGGCGTGAGCTGCTCCAGCGACCAGTTCTGCGTGGTCGCCAACGACGGCGCGCCGATCGTCGGCACCGCGACGCCGATCGGCGCTCCGACGGCCACGATCGGATCCGCCCAGGCCGATTCGAGCACCGCGGAGACGGTCGGCGCCACGGTTGACCCCAACGGGGACCCGGTCACGTCGTGCCAGTTCTTCTACACCGCGCCGGGCAGCTCCGGATCCGCTGTCCCGTGCACGCCATCGCCCGGCGCCGGGTCCTCGCCGGTCGACGTGAGCGCGACGCTCACCGGGCTGAGCACCGGGGCCACGTATCAGTATTACGTGGAGGTCCAGAACAGCTATGGCATCGTCCAGTCTCAGACGGCGACGTTCGTGGCCGGATCGTTCGGGGGCGGCGGCCCCGGAGGTGGAGGCGGAGGCGGCGGAGGCGGCCCCGGAGGTGGAGGCGGCGGAGGCGGGGGTGGTCAGTCGTGCGCCAAGAACTTGGTGATGCTGACCGCCGTAGCGGAGGCGCAAGGGTGCTTTACGGCGAGCGGCGCCGACTACACGACCACGTCGTCGATGTCGCTCAACGGGATCACGTTCTCGCCCGGTCCCGGGGGGCGCGTCACGCTGTCTCCGCGCAACCAGTCGATCGAGGGCACCGGCACGGGCGTCGTCCGGATCGGGGCGCTGCCGCTCGACACCTGGGTTGGCGCCAACAGCTTCGGCTTCAGCGGGGCCACCGAGCGGATCTACCTCAATCCGTCTCGCAACCTCGGGATCACCCTGTTCGGGTTCGGGCTGGCGGCGCCGATCCAGGGGCAGTTCAGCGCCGGGGGGGCGACCCTGGCCACCCACCGTCGGCTTTGATCTGTTGCACGCCCAGATCGCGCTGGGGGCCGAGATCGAGACCCAGAGCGGCTCTGGCCTGGAGAAGATCACGCTCACGCCGGCCAGCCTCGGCGCCGGCGGGGCGCTGCCCGGTATCTCGATCGGCGGTCTGATCCCGGTCAGCAAGTTCTCCTGCAGCTATCAGCCCAACAGCGGCTCGTCGATCTGGACCTGCTCGGGCGCGGTTGACCTCGGGAGCGTGTTCGGCGGTGAGAGCAAGAGCGGCGAGGCTGCCGGCAGCCCGGCCGGTGAGGGCGGCGGGAGCCCAGCCGGCGGGGAGAGCGGGGGCGGTGGGAAGTGCAATCCGGAGAGCGCGTTCCCCACGGTCAGGCTCTCTGCGGGCATTCAGATCAACCCGTTCGCGCTCGCGTCGCTCGGCTTCAGCGTCACCAATGCCAGCTTCGACATTGAGCCGCCAGACCCGCTTGTCGTCGTGACCGGCTTTGGCGCGAACTTCGTCTACGAGCCCAACCTCGCGATATCCGGCAGCGTCGACCTCGGGGCCGGGCCGTGCATCGACGGGGAGCGGCCGTTTGACGCGACGGGCACGGTCACGGGCGCGCTGGGCTCCAAGGGCTTCTCGTTTGACGTGGAAGGCCAGCTCGATCTCAACCTGCAGACGTTCAAGACCCAGCTCGCCAAGGCGAAGTTCGAGTACGCCAGCCAGTACGGGAGCACCAAGATCAGCTTCTCGGTCAACGCCGGCCTGACCGTCGACGGGTTTGGGATCTCTGGCAACATCGACGGCGCGTTGACGACCCACCCGTTCGTGTGGCAGGCCGGCCTCGGCGGTCAGATCAACGCGTTCGGCGCCTCGGTGTCGGGCCAGGGGGTGCTGTCAAACGCCGGGTTTGGAGGCTGTGGAACGCTGCACGTGGCTTTCTGGAGCGGCTCGGTCGGTTTCAAGCACTTCTTCAGCAACGGTCAGACCGACTGGGACGGCTGTGACTTCTCGGGCCTGTACACGGTCACCGGCGCGGGGGCCAGCGCGCTGGGCCAGCCACGGATCGTCCTGGTGCCGCGGGGCGCGAGCCGGTTTGAGATCGCCGTCGGCGGTGCCGGGGGCGTGCCCGCGGTCAAGCTCGTCAGCCCGACCGGCCAGGTCGTCACGGTGCCGGGCACACCGAACCGGCTCGCGGTCACCGGCAACGTGCTGGCGGTCAACGTCCCCGGCACGCGCCGCGCCTACTTCGTCATCGACCACCCCCATGCGGGCGCCTGGAAGGTGGTGCCGCTCCCCGGAGCCCCCGAGCCGACCTCGGTGCTGGCCGCCCGCCCATACGTCTCTCCCGCGATCCACGTCAGCGTCACTCGCCACGGCCGCCGTGAGCGGCTGAGCTGGCGGCTGCGCTCCCAGCCGGGACAGAGCGTGCGCTTCTTTGAAAGCGGCCATGCCGTGTACGCCGGCATCGCGCAGTCCAGCCGAGCGCAGGGCAGCGTCGAGTTCACTCCCGCCGCCGGCCCCGGCGGGATTCGCCGGATCTTGGCCGTGGTCAGCGTTGACGGGTTCGTGCGCCGGCAGGGGCTGGTGGTCGGTCGCTATCGAGCCCCGGCGCCATTTGCGCCCGCGGCGCGCGACGCCCGCTACGAGCTGAAGCGCTCAAAGCTGACCGTGTACTGGAAGGCCGCCCGGGCGCGCGTGCGCTACCAAGTCGGGGTCACCTTCAACGATCGGCTCACCTCCCAGCTACTCACCTCGCGCAGATCGCTGACGCTGCGCCTGCCCGCAGGGTTCAGCATCCACAAGCTGACGATCGCGACGCTGTATCGCGGACGGATCTCAAACGTGACCACTGCCAAGCGCGTGAGCCCCAAGCGCCCCCGGCGCCGCCGCAAGCACAGATAACAGATCCCCTCAACCTAACTCTGACCGACCCTCGAGCGATCGGGGTCGATCCGGATGTTGAACGACTTACGCAGCAGCGTCTGCAGCTGCGACACGTCCAGCACGAACACCTCACCGTCGGGACACTCCACGATCCACGCCGCCCACCCTACGACCCGCGAACAAGTTTCACGCCCAGGCGCTACCGCTGTTTGCGGCAAACGCGCACCGCCGCGATTCGGGCCGAGTGGACGGGCCCGATGACCCAGCTCGCAGCCATCCTGCCCTCGGATCGGAACGAGCTCATACGGTCACGAAACTGCATACAAACGTGACTATCCCGTCCGGGGGTCTTGAAAGACTCCAGGGATGAGCTCAGCGACGAGAACCAACTCCAACAGCAGCCCCGGCGTGCCCGACACCGCTCGGCGATTGGCTGGCCGGCTCGCCGACGCGTTTGAGCACGACCAGGCGCTCGCCGAGCAGCAGAACGATGCTCAGCATCGGCTGCAGGCGGCCAACGGGGACCTGTGGTCGGGGTTGCATCCCGACGCGCTGGGGTTGCTGTATGACGACACCCACGCGGCCGGGATCATCGAGCCGGCGCCGACCCGTAGTCGGATCACCGCGGTGATGGCGGACGCGCGCAGCGCGGGCGCCGACGACGAGGCGATCGAGACCGGGGTGCTGGCGGCGGTCCAGGAGATCCACTGGAGGATCCACCGCGCCTTCTCTGAGTACCAGCGAATCAGCGAGGACCGCCGGCACCTGGCCGCCGAGATCGGCGAGTTGATCGCTCAGATGGTCGCCGCGCTGGTCGCGGCCGGCTGGACCGAGGAAGCCGCTCGCACCGCTGATGTGCGGGCGCTGGCCGCGGCCGCCGCGCGATGACCGCGACTCGTTCGTCGTCGGCGAGCTCTGAGACGTCGCGGCGTCGCCCGCCGGAGGTGTTGACCGAGGCCGAGGCGGTCGCATTGATCAAGGCGTGCTCGACCCGGGCGCCGACCGGGGTGCGTAACCGGGCGTTGATCGCGGTGCTGTGGCGCTCGGGGCTGCGGATCTCCGAAGCCCTGAGTTTGGAGCTGCGCGACGTCGACCTCGACGCTGGGAGCTTGCGGGTGCGTCACGGCAAGGGCGATCGCAGCCGGACCGTCGGCGTCGATGAGCAGACCAGCGCGCTACTCGCCCGCTGGATCGATCGCCGGCGGCGTCTTTCCCCCGGCGCTCGCTCCCCGGTGTTTTGCACTCTGCAGGGCGGGCGGATCGACACAAGCTACATCCGCCGGCTGCTGCCGCGCCTGGCGCGCAAAGCCGGGGTCGACCGGCGGGTGCACGCCCACGGGCTGCGCCACACCCACGCCGCCGAGATGGCCCGCGAGGGCACGCCGATCAACGTGATTCGCGACGACCTCGGACACAC
>Ga0182024_10024180_pt1 | contig 10814 bp, 6 predicted proteins | sample P32metaG_FD_120480 | JGI IMG/M metagenome (GOLD analysis project Ga0182024, IMG submission 120480) | Permafrost microbial communities from Stordalen Mire, Sweden - P3-2 metaG (Illumina Assembly) | ecosystem: Environmental > Terrestrial > Soil > Wetlands > Permafrost | place: Sweden: Stordalen...
AGTAGCAGCCCTCAGCGGCTAAAGCCGGATTCATTACACAGCAGTTATGTACGGCCTGAAGGCCGTACCCTTCAAACAAAGCGAGTTTTTCCGCAGCCTGTTTAGCCGCTGAGGTACGCTTTTTCGAGACCTACAGGTGAAGGAATGTCCTCTCGCGGCTGACTCTGTGAAAGTCCTTCAGGCCGCACTCCGGATTGCCCGCCACCTCGCAAGTGCGGCTGGCGGGGCGCCATGGTCGAACTATCTGCCCACCAGCCGCGGACCTATTCGAGGAACTCCTACTTCCACTCCCAAATTTTGGAAGTTGTGCTGCCGGCGGCATCTACTCGACAGGCGCGGTAAAATTCCAGAGAACTCGGGCCCCTGGAGTGAGCGGAGGCGACAGGTGAAGAAGATTGCGTTGAGCGGGTTCTTTCTCTTGTTGGTGGTTTTGGGAATTGCCTACAATGCGGCGCATCATTCTGTTCCAAGCGGCGTCGACGCGGCAGTACCCGGGCAGAGCGTGCAGACCGGCGACCTGGGCGCAACCAGCGCAAGTTGGGTAACCATGCGCGATACGCGGGAAAAGGCATTTTCGATCCAGGTTCCGCAGGGCTGGAAGACCTACGGTGGACTGTTCCGCTACAGCACCATCGACGCGCGGATGATTGTCGACATGACCTCGCCGGATGGGCTGACCGATCTCCGAGTTGGGGACTCGACGGTTCCTCCCTACCGGGCGCCTGGTCCCTTTCTGCGGCCGGGACCGGGTGTGGCCGCCTATGCCTCCGGCAGTGTGTTCGCGACCAAGTATGGTCAGGCGCGATTCGCCCCCATGTGCCAGGGGCTGCACTTGACGAAAAGTGATGCGCTGGCGCCAAAGTATCATCCCGCGGCAGTCGGCATAAGTCACACTACGGCCGGCGAGGCATTCTTTAGCTGCACCAGGAGCGGCGCGCCCACGTCTGCATACGTGTATGCGGAGACGATGCTGATGGGGCCCGGAGGACCGGGGTCGACCTGGGTGGTGGTGGCGCTTGGCAGTCTGATGGCTCCGTCGGAGCAGGCAAAGGCGGCAGGCGCGACGCTGCAACACTCGGGAGAATCGCTGGTGATGAACCCGGCGTGGATCGCTATGCAGAACCAGTTGAACAACCGGGCGATTCAGCAGATAAACGCCGCGACACGGGCGACCATTGCGGCCACCAATGCGGAGAATGCGCGTGAGCAGGCGATGATCAGCGGACTCCAGAATGACAGCTTCAACGATGTCATCAATGGCGTTCAGGCAACGGTGGACACCACGACCGGACAGCACTACATCACGCCGCTGGGCCAGGGCGGGCGGCAATGGATCAACGGAAACAATGTAGTGGTCGAGTCCGGCCTGTCGCCGGGCGCGGGGTTCACTCCGCTAACGCCGGCAAGCCGCTAGAAGAGTAGCCACGGCCATGCCGGCGGACTCACTTCGGCAACGGGCAGTCCCCTTCTCCGCCATCGTCCGGCTGACGGATGAGAGCCACCGTGATGAGCGGACTGCTGGTCGCTGGTCACACCACAATTTCAAGGGATCGGGAAGACTTCGACGAGCTAGTTAAAAAACTCAGCGAATCTACTCAGGTCATTCCACTTCGAGCGTATAGATTTCCTGAGTGCTGATGCTGCGAAAGATCAATGGAGAGTCGTCAGGGGCGATTCCGAACCAATAATTTGCGTATTCCGAGTCTGTCAAACCCACAGTTTTATCGAGATTTGTTAACTCCTCCGTCTTTCCGTCGCTCAGCCGAAAGCGCATAATCCGGAAACGAGCGAGCTTTGCGAGGTAGCTCTCAAAGTAGATGTATCTCCCATCGTGTGACCAATTCTCATAGCCAATCTCGCCGCCGAATGCTTGCCTCCATTTCTGTGTGGCAAAGTCGAAGAGATACAGGGTTTCAGGCTTTTCAGTTCTTATGGCGGCCATGTGTCTTCCATCCGGCGACCAATGGGGGGAATAAAACCCGAATGAACCCGGTAAGACAGAGACACGCTTCGACACCAGGTCGATGATGTAGATCGGATTATGAGGAACCTGAAGCGAGCCGAATGCCAGCGAGTTTCCGTCGGGAGACCAATTCGCGTCCATCTGACTTTCTTCGCTCGGAAGAACTCTTTGTGGGGTGCCTCCTTCGCTCGAGACAATGTATATGTTCCAGACCTTATCGGGTAGTCTGGCATTGAACGCAATTTGTCTGCCGTCAGGCGACCAGCGCGGCAGAAAAACCTGCAACGGCGGAAAGGTAAGCTGAAGGCGATCCGTTCCATCTATTTTGCTCCGCCACAACGTGCCATCGGAGTAGGAAGTGTAGGCAACCCATTGTCCGTCTGGAGAGAATGCCACGCTGTCAGCTGAGACTCCCGGTAGATACGGTATGAATTCAAGGCTACGAGCGTCGTATCGGGCTAGCTCTGAACGACGCGAAGTGCCGATGGCGAAGATCCGCTTGCCATCCTTGCTGGGCAGAGGATACTGAAAGTCCAAAGGACCGTTCGTCAGCCGAAATGGCTTTTGTCCTTGCCTCTTTGCCCAGAGACCTCTCTCCTCCGGCAACACAAAGAGATCGTTCCTTCCATTGCGCTTATCCTGATAGACAAAAAAACTCCCGTTCGCTGCCCACTCACCACAACATCCATCAAGCACTTTGTGCAGGCCGGCCCCATTTGCCGCAGCCTCCATAATTGTCCTGGCATTCGATGAATAGTCAAAGTTCGTGAAGCGGAAGGTACTGACATCCGGCGAAAAGCGGAAGTATGAGGGAGTGCCACTTGTCGCAAACAGCCTTCGAAAGGAGGAACCGTCTCGTTGCACGGAGTCGACTTCGCGCTCCATTCCTAGAAGGACGGTCGTTTCGTCGGCGCCAAATCCAGCGGAAGAACCGAGGATTGTACCAACACGGCGCGGAGATCCTCCTGTTACCGGTTGAACCCAGAACGAGGTGTCAAAAAAATCGTCGTCATTGGCTACCAGAAACTCGTGTCCTTCCCTGGACATATCGAGCAATGCGGGCACCTTGAGGGGCAACGGAAGCGCAACGACCTCCCCACCCTCGACGGACACCTGGGTGACAAGATTGTGCTCGTTAAAATAGATTCGCGAACCATCTGTAGCCATCGGGCCGGATTTTGTCCGACCATCATCGGTTAGTTTTGTAAAGCGGATTACTCTCAGCGTTGCCTTTTCGCTGAAGACACTTTTCCAGTGGGTCAGGGCAGCAACGGTTATTAAAGCCACTCCGAAAACCATCAACCCGTAGTGCAGAGGTTTTAGGCTGGCGTTGGGTGGTGGCTTCGGCGGAGCTTCTTCGGCCAGTTTTTTCGAGGCAGGGCCGCCACTCGCAACGGGGGCTACAAAACGGTACCCGCGCCGAGGTAGGGTTTCGACAAAGCGCGGGCTTTCCGCGGAATCTCCGAGCACTTCTCGAATCTTATTGATCGCCTTATTGAGACTATGGTCGAAATCGACGAATGTGTCCGGCCAGAGTTGCTCTCGCAATTCTTCCCGGGTCACCACTTCGCCCGCATGCTCCAGCAGAACGGTCAGAATCTGAAACGGCTGGCCGCTCAGTTTGAGCTTCACGCCAGCCCTGCGCAATTCTCCGGCACGAAGGTCAAGCTCGAAGTTTCCGAAGCGTAAGGGGCGAGGCTGGGTTTTCGCTTCTGCCACTGCGGATGGTCCTCTCGGCCTTCCAGCTATTCCAAATCTTGTTCCCAGAGCCAGGATAAAACTCAACAAGTCAAAGTCCATCAATGGCTTAGCCGGTGAGTTTTTTTTGACCCGCAGGGACTCACATTTCACCCGTTATGCATTGAGGTAACCGCGCCAAATGTATCAATGTCGCCCTCGCCGCGCAATCCGCGAGGAGGAAGTCGACATGAAAAACGCGTTCTCCAATGCCCATCTTGAGCTAGTTGCCCTTTTCGCCCTGACTTCGATTGCCCTTCCGATGCTCGACGCCGAAGCGCGTTGCCCGGGAGGCATCGCTAGTGTAACCCCACGATTCGTTCAAGGCGCCCTCATCATTATTCCGGTGAGGATCAACCACAAAGGGCCATTCGATTTCATGGTAGACACAGGAAGCCAGGTTACGGTGGCCGATCCATCGCTGGCTTCAGAACTCGACCTCAAGCCTCAAGGCGCAGTCGGCCTTGTTTCTGTTGCCAACTATGCGAAGGCATCCATCGCTGTTCTAGAAACCTTGGAGGCTGGCTCCCACACTGTCGACAAGCCCTTTGTTCTCGTTAAGGAACTTGAGCAGATTCGAGCTGCCGACCCCCGCATTCGCGGAGTCCTGGGTGAGAATTTTTTGGCGCATTTCGATCTGCTCATCGACTATAGACACAAAGTGGTTTGTCTGGACGCGACAATGACGCTGGCGGGGTTTGTGCATGGCGAGCACATTCCGCTCGTTGCCCCCCAGCACCCTGAGAGTGAATTGCCTTATATGGAGCGCCTGGTGATCTCTGCCCGTCTCTCGGGCGCAGGACCCCGAGAAATCTTGCTACAGGTGGATTCCGGGAGCGACGGGCCGATTCTTTTTCCGTACCCTAAGAGGCCGGAACTCAAGAGACTGGAGAGGGCCGCGCTACGGACGAGCGGAGCAAATCAAGCTTTCGCCGCCCTGGCCCCGCAGGACATGCGGATCGGCGCTCATATGTTGAGCAATATCTCATTTGTGACCCCGGTACGCTTTGGCCAGAGCCTCCCGGCACCGGAAGAAGACGGCTTGTTGCCAACCGTACTTTTCCAAAGTGTGTTCATCAGTCACGCGAATCGCTATGTGACTTTCGATCCGCGTTGAGGATCAACCCCCCACCGGGATCTACCCGCAAAACGTTAGGACTCTATCGTGACTGCCCCGGGCGGACTCACTTCGGCAACGGGCAGTTCCCTTCTCCGGCATGGTAATCTCCAAGCTTCCCATAGTGGATTGCGATTACCCTCTTGGTGCAAGCAAGCCGCCCTCCGCACGGATTTTGTTGGCATACGCCTGTGACAGCTCCATGTTTCCTGATCGCGCGGCGGCGGTCTTGGCTCCAATCAGAGAATCGAACCTATTGGGAGCCAGTTCTAAAGCCTGTTTGTAGGCTTCAAGCGCCTCGGCTGGTTTAGCCATCTGCAACAACATATCGCCCAGCATCTCACCAGTGGGCCGCGGCAGAACATCCGCGTAGTACAGCGGGTGATCCCGTTCGTACTGCGCGATGTTTCTGAGGTGAGCTACCGCTTCATCGCGTTTGCCCTCTGAGAACATCGTCCACGCCTGAGCCTCGGTCAACGCCACGCCCAAAACGTGTCCCCATCCATGTTCCTCATCCCAGGCGGCAGAAGACTTGCGATATAGCTCGAGCGCTTGTTCTGCCTTGTGAGCATTGCCGGAACGAGCTGCACCGATTGTCTCAATCCAGTAGGCGTCAAAGTTCTCTTCAAAACGAGATGCCGGAGGCGGTTCGATTTTTGCAGCATCTTGCCAATTGTGAGTCTCCAGATCGTAATAAATTCTCGCGTCAATGGGTAACCAACGATCGCTTCCTGCTTTCGCTACCTCTTCGATTTGTTTGATGATCTGCTGCGCTTGCTTGTCCTGGCCCAACTGCAGGTACGCGTATTCGATATTGTTTAGCGCGTGAAGTTCATCGAATCTCCCGTCGCGTCCAGTTTTCGCCCACTCGGCAGCAACCCGAACCGATGCCTGATTCGTTTCAATTGAATCTTTCCAGTAGCCGAGTCGATTGAAGATATGCGACGGCATGTGAAGGGCGTGTGGTGAGTCGGGAGCAATGGCCGCATATTTCCGGGCTGCTGGGAGTGCTTCTGCTGCAAGCTCTGCAGTGTCGGCTGCATGGATGATGTAATGAGCCGCGCCGGGATTGTTAGGATACTGCTTGAAAATAGGCAGGAAGATCGCAAGCGCTTCTCTCCGTTGCTGAATTCCTCGCTTGCCCGGTCCTGCCGTCCAAGTCAGCCCCAAGCCGTAGAAAAGGCTCGCATTTATATCATCGGGATACTTCTGCCGAATCTCCTGCATGCGGTTGAGATATTTGTGCCATCGGTCATCACCTGACGTCTTATCGTATCCCTCGTACATGGCGCGAACCGCGTCCACGTACATTTGCTCGCGCTCCGTTCCTGCCGGGATCGAAAGCCACGGTTGGAGCTGTGCCCACCCTTTCGCGAGATCTTTCTGGGGCGCATTCGCGCCGCTGCGCTCAGTCGTTGCAAGAGCGATCCCCCACGCAGCAATCACACACTGGGGATCGTCGCTCTCGACCGCACGAAATGCTTCTTCTGCTTCTCTGAATTCAAACGAGTGGAGCAAAGCAAGACCGTAGTCGAAACCCGACTGGACCTCGGCTTTGCAGGAGATCGGGAAGTGAACGTCTCCGAGTTCTGCTTTCTCGGCCGTCAAAGCCGAAGACATCAGGAGGAAGACTACAGCTAAAGTGACCGCGAAATCGAGGCACATTCGACGCAAGGAATTACCTCCGGGAGACAGGATACCCCTTGCGGTTGCATCCGGCATCGGCCAGCAGCGCCGTAGTGAACTTCCCGCAAACGGGATTCCCCGTAACTTCTGGACATTCGCCATTGACTGGATGTCCAACCGGGAACGACCAAACATCATCGTCGGAGCCCTCAAGGGGTGGAAAACCGGACCGACTATCGCGGCGCGGTCGGAGCTCGAAAGCCACCGGCTGTTGACACACCTATACCTCTATGGATAACCTCGGCATTCCACAGTTGTCTAGGTGTTAAACAAATGGCAACCATCACTTGCGACGGGCACTGGATCTGGCAATGCTAAAAACTCGTGGGCCAATGGGCAAATTCCATTACAGCTTAAAGGCAGCCGGCAGGAAACAGCTTGCGCAAACCGAGAAGAACTTCGAGCACCTGGTACAAGGCGTTCGCGCCATTCTGGTTACACGTAGAGGGAAAGTATGCCATTGCTCCGTCGTGCACTGAACCTTTTTTCACGTTCGCGTGTAGATCGGGAGATCGATGTCGAACTCGCGTCACATATCGAGATGCGGATGGAAGACAACCTGGCCGCTGGTATGACACCAGAAGATGCCCGTCGCGACGCCTTGCTGCGTTTCGGCAATCCGACAGCGACCAAAGAACGCGTGGTCAACGTGGACGTTGCGCCGTTTCTAGCTAGTATCTGGTCGGATATAAGTTATACCTGTCGTCAACTCGTCAGGAACCCTGGATTCGCTTTGACAGCAATCCTGGTGTTGGCTCTCGGTATTTGTGCCAGCACAGCGATCTTTGCCTTTGTCGATGCCGTGTTGATCACCCCGCTACCTTACAAAAGCCCTTCCCGTTTGGTGGCCCTCTTCGAAAGTACACCCCTGGGGCCGCGTTTCCATCTCTCGCATCTGGACTATCTCGACTGGAAAAAGTTGAACCATGTCTTCACCTCTCTAGAGGCCTTCGACCAGAACACCCTCGCACTGCAGACCGCTACCGGGGTGCAGCGCACAGAAGGCGTCACGGTGGGTGCGGGGTTCTTTCGATTGCTGGGAATTACCCCTGTCCTGGGTCGTGACTTCCGTCCCGGCGACGACACGGCGGGCGCTCCACGCACTGTCATCCTGACCTATTCCGCCTGGGAAAAGCGGTTCGGCAAACAGGACGAGGTGCTCCGAAGGACGGTAACTCTGAATGGCGCGTCCAACGTTATTGTTGGCGTGCTGCCACAGTGGTTCCAATTTGCCCCTGCGGGCGCGGCTGAATTCTGGATGCCGCTGCAGTCCTCTCCGAAACCCGAGGATCGCGGCGAGCACGGCATGCTCGCATTCGCCAGGCTGAGAGACGGCGTCTCGCTGCAAATTGCGTCCGCTGACATGACCACCATCGCGCAGCAATTGGCAAAGCAGTATCCCGATGCGGATGAAGGGCGAGGAGCCACCGTTGTGCCGTTGACCGAGCTGATCGTCGGCAGCCTGCGCCCGACGCTGTTGCTGCTGTTGAGCGGAGCGGCGCTGCTGCTTCTCATCGCCTGCGTGAATGTCTCCGGTTTACTGCTCGTTCGCCTCCAGAGCCGCCAACGCGAGCTAGCCGTGCGCGGCGCCCTGGGAGCCTCCGCCGCGCGGCTGACGCGGCAATTAACAACAGAAGCAGTTGTATTAACTCTGGCCGGAACTTTGTTGGGTGTCGGAGCCGCTTATGGCGCCATCCAGCTCTTGAGACAGCTTATCCCGCTCGACATGCTGGACACCATGCCGTACCTGAAGGGCCTCGGTCTGAATGCACATGTCCTGCTCTTTGCCGCAGCCATTGGATTGGCGTCTGCGGTGTTGCTCTCCTTGATCGCCATCGCTCGTGCTCCGTTCTCGGACCTGCGGGCTGGATTGACGGCCGGTGGTCGCGGCGCCGCCGGGACCGTCTGGCGCCATCTCGGCGCGAACATGGTAGTGGTGGAGTTATGTACCGCGATGGTGTTACTGGTAGGAGCCGGATTGCTATGTAAGAGCTTTTATAAGCTGCTTCACACAGAAATCGGCCTACAACCAGATCACCTGGCCGTGGTGCGCATGTGGGCGCCGCAATCGAGATATTCCAAAGACGAACAAATCATTGCGCTGGCCCGCCAGGTAATGGATGAGGTGAGACATCTACCCGGCGTGCAGTCCGTTGCTGTCGCCCATCAAATACCAGTTGCAAATCTTGCCGGCGGGAGTTCGACCTTTGAGATAATCGGCAGCCCCAAACCACAGGAAAACAACGAAGCAAACAGCCGCCAGGTCAGTTCGTCTTACTTCACCACGGTCCAGGCGCGCTTATTCGCTGGCCGATGGTTCACCGAAACGGACGATGCCTCAAAGCCTCGCGTTGCGATCGTGAACGGAGTATTTGCGCAAAAGTACTTCGCCGGAGAGGATCCTCTCGGAAAATCTATTCGGTTTGATGCGTCGCAACCTCCGATCGAAATCGTCGGCATGGTCGACAACATCAACGAGGGTCCGCCCGACGCGGACGTCCAGCCCGCACTTTACACACCATTCAACCAGGATCCTGATGCCGGTTTCTTCGTGGTCGTCAGGACGGCACAGGCACCTGAGGCCATATTGGCTGCGCTGGAAGAAACCCTCCACCGTATAAATCCGAATATTCTGACCACCGGGACGGAAACGATGGAGGGCAGGATTCATAACCTCCAGTCGACCTGGCTCCGTCGCTCTTCCGCATGGCTATCGGGCGGCTTCGCAGCCGTGGCGCTGTTGTTGGGCGTGGTCGGACTTTACGGAGTGATCGCCTATTCGGTAAGCCAGCGGACGCGCGAAATTGGAGTACGTATGGCACTCGGAGCTCAGCGTGGCACGGTGTACCGCCTCATTCTTGCCGAGGCGGGGCGGTTAATTGCAGTGGGGATTGGAACTGGATTGTTGGCAGCCATCGGAACAGCGACACTGATGAGCAAGCTGCTATTTCAGACCAAGCCCTGGGACGAGGGTATACTCGCGGCCGTTGCGACGGTTCTGGCGATCTCCGCTATATCGGCCAGCTTCATCCCCGCACGGCGCGCCGCTGCAGTCGAGCCGACGGAGGCATTGCGAGCGGAGTAGTTCGCATTGTTAGAGAGAGTGAATAGCTGAGGAATGCTCGAGTTTGTTGAGAGTCAACGCCTTGCCGTCTTGTATCAGGGCATGGCTTCCAGCCATGCCGCAACACTACGGAAAGGAATCGGGCTTTAGCCCCTGGGTATGGCGAACCCTAAGCGCAATGCGAGCGGGGATCGAATCCTGAGTCCGTCGCGCAGGTTTTTTGTAACCACTTCACCTATCTGGCAGAACGAAAGCGAGCAGGGGCTAAAGCCCAATCATAGTTACACCTGTGCGGCACGGCTAAAGCCGTGCCCTTCGTAGAGACTTTTTCCGCAGCTTGTGAAGCCCAATTCTCTTCTCATTCTTGATACAAAACCAAACACAGCATCCATAACAGGCAATATAGCCGCGGCCGGAATCCAGCTTCTGCTTCGAAGAGCGAGGCCGTCGCCTACCAGCCCGAACCTGTCGCAAGTTGATATGCGCGATGCCCGATTGCTCAAGCGATTACGCGATCACACGAGCTTGGTTGACATCGACGATAGACCTGGAAGCTATCGGCTTTACCTGGTCAGCATTGAGGATCCGTGTATTTGCGGCGTAACCGGAAACTGCGGCATCGACATCGTTGAGGTGGAACCCGGGCGCATCCGTATCGTCGGTGGCGCGAGCGGTTGGGGTTATGCCCTAGTTCATCGAGAAGGACCTCTTGGCCTTCCGGATGTGTTTCTAATTCAAAACATGTCTGCTGCCGATTCAGTGGTGGCGGGCTTCGCGAACCTGGGCGGCGAATGGGGACAGCTCTACTGCGGGGCGGGGGAAAACGACCACCTTGACATTAAGCAATGTCGCTAGAGAAGTTTCCGATGACTTGCCGGTGCTTCTCCCCATTGGTGAACCGTTTCCAGCGAACTGTTTCCACTCGGTAATCACCCCAAGTTATTTATCGGCTGCTTCCAGGATGACCTCACCGCAGCCATGTGCTTCACAATGGAACTCAGCGAGTACCTCCGGACAAAGCAAGTTACTGGCGAACACGATTGTTGTTACAGAGGTGCAAGCTCTTGCTGCGGGTACCGTGGCCATCAGAACCGCCGTTCAGATATTTATTCCAATGACGGTAACCGGGGCTGACATGCAATTTCGCGTGATCTGGGAAATCGACATTGATGCTGAGGGACCCAAAGAAGCGGCCCGGGAAGCACGGGCGATCCAGCTGACACCCGGCATGTCAGCTACCGTTTTTG
>Ga0182024_10024181_pt1 | contig 10814 bp, 6 predicted proteins | sample P32metaG_FD_120480 | JGI IMG/M metagenome (GOLD analysis project Ga0182024, IMG submission 120480) | Permafrost microbial communities from Stordalen Mire, Sweden - P3-2 metaG (Illumina Assembly) | ecosystem: Environmental > Terrestrial > Soil > Wetlands > Permafrost | place: Sweden: Stordalen...
CAGCGGTGCAACGGTCGCGTTGTTGGCCGAAGAGCTGGTTGACATGTTGAAGCGGAGCGCCTACCCGCTTACATTGCGACAGGAGGCCGAGGTAGCGGAGCTGTTGGAGGCCAACACGGTCCTTGGCCACACAGGGCCGGGAAGGGCGGCCCAGGGCCCGGCCAAGGCCGTCGCGCGCGATCTCGAAGAGCGTCACCGCCGCGAGCAGCGCCGGCAGCGGACCGATGAGCTCCGCACAGGCCTTGCTGCCCTCGCTGGGGCCTACCGGGACCGCGCTGTCAGCGGCGCCCTGCCCATCGGCCAGGTTGCTGACGCGGTGGCGCTGATCGACGGGCTCTCAGCGGACCTTGCCTTCAACCCCGGCGAACTGCTCGCAATCCAGGCTCTGCTGCTGCGCCTTGACCGCCTCGGCTGAGCGCGCCGCAGATGTCACTGTTCGATAAAGGCAACACGCGACCGGGCCTGCGCGTCCGGCCGTTTCTCACCATGGCAACTGATGCGGACCGCGACAATGTCACCGTTGAAGTCGAGCGGGCCGGCGTAAGACGGCCAGACGCCGGGTAGGCCTGACCCCACTTGCAGGCCGCGCCCGCGGACGTCGTAGCTCACCGGGTTGGCCCCCGCGAGCTCGACCGGTGGCCCGCGGACGCCGTCCACAGCCAGAGTGACGAGCGCACGACCGGGGACCGGTACTGCAACGTCGGCGGTGACAGTGACGCGCCCGCTCGGCAGGTCCTGTTCGGACCTGGCCACGCTGATCGTCCTGCCGAGCAGGTTGGTGACGTAATGCGCCCGGCGGCCCGAGGCCAACAGCACAAATCCGCCCTCTGGGCCACCGCTGGAGACAATGACGCCCTTCACCCCTTCGGGTGGGACGTCAAGCACCGCGATGATCGTGTGGGACCGGTCGTGGAGGTCGGGGCTCGCCGCCTCGGGAAGCTGGACCGGGCCGTGGTAGACGTACTCGGCTCGAGCCTCGAAGATGCCATCCGGCTTCCCCGCAGGCGAGAGCTGCTCGCTGAGAGGGAGCACCTGGTTACGCCGGGCTTCGCTCCACCAGAGCTCAACCAGCTCCGCCACCTTGTCGGGCTTGACCTGGGCGCGGTCCTCGCACTCCGAGAAGTCATCGTCGAGGTGGTAGAGCTCCCATTGGTCAGCCTCGAAATCGCCGTCGTGGAGGTCGTGTGAGGTCTCGGGGACGAACTGGAGCATCCGGGCCGACCAGTGCGTGGCCACTGCCTTCCAGCCGTCCGCCCAAATTGCGCGGTGGCCCAGCATCTCGAAGTACTGCACGCGTTTGCGGGTCGGCTCGCCGGCAGAGGCAAGCGTGTAGGCGAAGCTGACCCCGTCGAGCGGGCGCTGGCGGTGACCCCCGAGCTCGTCGGGCATGGCGGTCCCGCTTGCCTCTAGCAAGGTCGGCATTATGTCGACAGCGTGATGGAACTGGCTCCTCAACCAGCCCGGTTCGGCCGTGCCTGCCGGCCAATGCACGACCAGTGGCGCCCGTGTCCCGCCTTCGTGAGTGAACTGCTTGTACCAGCGGTTGGGCGTATTTCCCGCCATCGCCCAGCCCGCTGCGTAGCAAGGCGAGGTGGCCGGGCCGCCCCACTCGCCGAGGGCGGCGAGCTTGGCCTCCACGCCGTCGGGCATGCCGTTTTCGGCCGGCACTGGAGAACGGGTCCCGAGCGGGCCGCCTTCGGCTGTTGCGCCGTTGTCCGACAGGACCATGATCAGGGTGTCGTACAGGGCCCCTTGCCGGCGCAGCGCCTCCACAAGCCGACCTATCTGGCGGTCGGTGTGGGACAGGAAGCCGGCGTAAACCTCCATTTGACGTTCGCAGAGACGACGCTCGGGTGCTGAAAGTTCCGACCATGCCGGCACCCCGGGGTTAGCCGGCGGCAGGACGGTCCGCGCCGGGACCACCCCGAGGCCTATTTGCGTCTCGAGGCTTTGCTGGCGCACCAAGTCCCAGCCATCTGCAAAAGCCCCCCGGTAGCGGTCCGACCATTCAGGCCACACCTGGTGTGGTTGGTGCATTGCGCCGAAAGCTAGGTAGCAAAAAAAAGGGCGGCTCGGCGCGACTGCCCGGTGCTCGGCGACCCAGGTGATGGCGTGGTCGACGAGGTCCTCGCTCAAGTGGTAGCGCGCCCCTGCCTCTCCCGCGGGCGCCGCAACCGAATGGTTGTCCTCGGTGAGCTCCGGCCGGTACTGGTCCACTTCGGCCCGCAGGAACCCGTAAAAGCGCCCGAAGCCCTGGCCGAGCGGCCAGAGGTCGAACGGGCCCATCGGCGTGATGTCTTCGACCGGCGTGAGGTGCCACTTCCCGAGGGCCATCGTGGAATAGCCATCCGAACGCAGCACCGCCGGCAGCATCGCCGCCTCCTTCGGGATCCGGCCGTTGTAGCCGGGATAACCCCTGGCGAGCTCCATGATCGAACCAACCCCGACCGAATGATGGTTCCGACCAGTCAACAGCGCCGCGCGCGTCGGCGAGCACATCGGGTTGACATGGAAGTTGTTGTAGAGGATCCCTGACGTCGCCAGCTGGTCGATGTTCGGGGTCTTGACGCGACCCCCTAGGCCGCCGTAACAGCCGAGGTCACCGAAGCCGGTGTCGTCCAGGACAACGACCACTATGTTGGGCTGCGCTACGGAAGGTACCTCATTTGACCGCGCCGGCGAGCATGCCGCGGACGAAGTAACGCTGGAACGAAAGGAAAACCGCTAGCGGTATGACGATCGAGGCCATGGATCCGGTGGCGATGATCCAGAAGTTGGCCGCCAGTGCCCGTTCCTGGTCGTAGATGAACAGCGTGATCGGCACGTGCGGGTCCGCTCCCAGGATGACCAGCGCCACCAGCAGGTCGTTCCAGGTCCATATGAACTGGAAAATCGCCAACGAAGCGGAGGCCGCTATGCCGATGGGGGCCACGACACGGGCGAACAACGTCCACTCTCCCGCACCGTCCACGCGGCCGGCTTCGATCAGGTCTTTCGGGATCCCCCTGAAGAAGTTGCGCATCAAGAAGATGCCAAAGGGCAGGCCAAAAGCGACGTGGAAAATGACCACGCCCGGTATCGTCCCGTAGGGGTTCCAGCCTGTCCACTTGCCCATGTCGGAGAAGCCTTCGACGACGGGGAGGATCGCCACCTGTAGCGGCACGACCATGAGCCCGACGATGGTCAGGAATATGAAGCTGCGCCCCCGCCAGCGCCCGAACACGAGCGAATAGGCAGTCAGGGCAGACACGAGCGTCACGAGTATGGTTGCCGGGACCGTGATCTCGAGGGAGGTCCTCAGCGAGTCGAGCGCACCTCCGGCACCAAAACCTGAAGGCACGGTCCCCCCCTTCGGACCGGCGAAAAGGTTCCGGTAGTTCGAGATCGTGAACTCCGCGGGGTTGGCGAACAGGTGCCACCACCCGGACTGCTCAAAGAGAGCCTCCGGGCGGAAAGAGATGACCAACATCGAAAAGCTCGGCAGGAGCCATAGCAGCGCGACCAGTATTACGAACACGGTCAGCAGGTGGCGGGGTGCATGAAACCGTGCCATGATCCCGGGGCCCTTCACTTCGCCTTCGCCGATTAACGCAAAATCGGGATCGGCGGCGACGGGTAATTCTGTGGTTGTCATCTCTCGCGGCCCCCCGTTCGGTCAAATTGATTGAATATCGTCGGGCGTACTCGCCCGTGCATGCGTGTCAATTGCCGCCCCCCTTGATCCGCTTGAGGTTGAACAGCATCGCGGGGATAACCAATAAGAACAGGACGACGGCGAGCGCACTGGCCAGGCCGGTGTGTATCCCGTCGGTGAAACCCTTGTAATAGATGTCCGAAGCCAGAGTGCTGGACTGCCCGCCGGGCTCCGAGGTGTCGGCGCCCAGGTTGATGATTATGTCGAAGATCTTCAAGACGTTGATGATCATCGTCACCAACACGACAACGAGCACCGGGGCGAGCATGGGGATCGTGACACGCCGCAGCGTCTGCCACTCGGTTGCCCCGTCGACATGGGCCGCCTCGAGGGCTTGCCGGTCAAGCGCCGCTAGCCCAGCCCCCACGATGACCATCGTGAAGCCCGCCCAGATCCACAGGTAGGCGACGATCATCGATATGTCGACGAGAGGGACGCTGAGCAACGCCTGCTCGGTCTGGCTGAGGTTGGCGGTAGGCGTGAGCGATTGGCCGCCCAGCCAGGAAGTCCCCACGCCGCCGGCGCCGAACCCGGCGGTGAAGTTGGACGCCGCTACCCGGACATGGAAGATGCCGGCACCCACGTGCGAGAAGCTGAAATACCCGGCGGGGCTCGTGGTCGTGCTGGCAACTGTGCTGCCGGAGCTGTTGACCAGCGAGAGATGGAGCTGCGGGTAGCCGTCCTCACCGGAAAGTACCGAGGTCGAATCGGTCGGGTTGTTCGGCGAAAAGTCACGCCAAACCAAGCCGGAGACGCCGCCCGGGACGACCTTGGGCGCCACCGCCTGCACGGCCCCCAGCGCCTGGAAAGTTGTCGGCGGGAAGCCGGTAAGGCCCATCTTCACCACCCCGCCCGCTTTTACCGCACCGGTGCTCTGGACAGTCCCGTGCGGTCCTCCCACCGCTCCTGTCGAGGCGAGCGACGCAGCTGTTTGGCCCGGTTGGAGCGGGTAAGCGCCCGGCGGGTTGAAGACGTCCTCTACGACCTGAGTGAGAGCGTTCACCACCCCCACGTGCGGGTTTACGTCAAAGATCTGGGCAAAAACCATGGAAGAGGCCGTCACGCTGAAGACGACGGGCAGGAAGATGACGGTCTTGAACGCGGTCGCCCAGCGAATACGCTCCGTGAGCACGGCCAGTACCAGGCCGATCGTGGTCACGACGAAGGGGAAGACCAGCACCCAGATGACGTTGTTGCGGAACGCGATGAGCGTCTCCGCCGTCGTGAACAAGTCCTTGTAGTTGGTGAGGCCAACCGCCTTGGTATCTGTTTCGTTGAAAAAGCTGTCCTTGATCGTGACTATCGCTGGGTAGATCACGATCGCTAGCAGCCAGATCGCCCCCGGGACCAAGAAGGCGATGGACTGAAGGTGGTCCTTCAGGGCTGCGTTCTCAACGGACCCCTTCTTCTTCACCGGTGGAGCACTTTCTACCGGGCCAACGGTTACTGCTGCCATTTCGCTGCCATTTCTCCCGTCCTTACTGTTTGTTGGCGTCCCTCGCCAGTCTCTTGGGGAAAAACGGGGGGCGTGGCCGGAGCTACCGGTCACGCCCTCGTCCTTTTGTTGAGGCCCTTAGGGGTACCCTCAGGCCCGGTACACAATTACTAGTACCGTTTGCAGCCCATTTCTACTGTTAGTTCTCAGCCGCCCATCGCTGCGGTCGCCTGCTTCTGCATGGTCGCCTCGATTGCGCTAATGTTCGACGAGCTCGGGTTCTTCACGAAGTTGAGCATGTCGGCCCACAAGCTGGGCTCCCAGCCCGTCTGGAGGTCGTCGAGGCTGAACACGAAGCCAGTGGCGTGGGCCAGCTCGGAGGCGTCAGCCTGCGTCACGGGGTCCGGGTAGCTGCTCAGGGGTACGAGCTTGTTGGGTGAAGCGTAGCCCCCGAGGTGGGCCCATATTTCAGCCGGCTCAGGGCTGGCGATGTACTTCATGAAGGCCTTGGCCTGCGGTGTGGCGTGGAACATCATCCCCACGTCGCCCGCCCCCTGAAGTGCACTGGCGTTCTTTGCATCCGCAGCGGGTGCCGGGAACGGGAAGAAGTCGTAGCAGGGGGTTTTGGACGGGTCGGCGGTGCACGCCTTGCCGCCGGCAGCCTTTGTCCCAGCGGTGGCGTTGGGCTCGTTGCCGGTGATCTCCGACACGACGAAGTCAGCTTCGATCACCATCGCGGCCTTTGGCATCGCCCCAGACTTGGGGAATACCTGGTCCGCGCAGCTCGGGTAGTTGCCTCCGCTGCCAAGGGCCCCGGAGGTGCCGCCGAGCAGGTTGGCCGGCGCGACCAGCGGTGCCAGCGTGTTAAAGGCTGTCGTCACGGTCGGGTCCTGCCAGGAGAGTTTGTGGGCCGCCAGTTGGTCGTAGTCGGCGGGCCCAGCAGTCTTCAGGTAGACGTTCTGCCAGAGGTCGGCGACCGGCCAGCCGATGTCACCGCAGAGCGAGAAGGGCGTGACACCTGCTGCCTTCAAACTGGCAGCGTCACCGATGAGCTGCTCCCATGTCGTCGGAGTCTTTTTGATGCCGGCTACGGCGAACTCGGCCGGGTTGTACCAGATAGTGTTCTTGTTGGCGGCCTTGAACCAGATGCCGTACAGCTTGCCGTTGTAGGACGCGAGCTGGTTCCAGACCGACCCGTAGTCCGAGGCCTCGCTGCCGATTACGGATGAGGTCAGGGGCACGATCGAGCCTTTTTGAGCCAGCGCCGTCAGTGCCGCCGGCGAAGGCACGAACGCTACGTCAGGTGCTTTGCCACCGGCGGCGGCAGCTTCGACGGCAGCGGCGATGTTGCTCGACTTGCCCTGGTAGTTGATCTTGACGCCGGTCTCGGCGCTGAACGGAGCGTACGCAGCCTCGAAGTACTGCTGCTCGACACTCGTCCATTCGGACCATACGGTGAGCGAACCGCCGATGTGCGACAAGGAGGCTGTCCTTGTCGATGCGCTCGCTGGCAGGCTGGGGCCGACCACAGTGGCCCCTACCACCAACATGCCCGTTGCCGCTGCTACCGAGAGCAGCGAGGTAGATCTGCGTGTCATAGTGCTACTTCCCCTTTTGAGTGTGGGCTTCATTGCTGTGTCTCTCTCCTTTCTGTTGTTATGCCGGATCGGCGGTTTGACCGGCGTGTGCCGGTTCAAATAGCCAGCGATCGCCGGCAATTTGACCGCCTGCAACGCGCAACGCCGAAGCGGGCCGTTGCTCTGTCCCAAGCACAGCGGTGGTGCTCCGCACGACTAGGCGAGTGGGGGCGTGCAGTGCCACCGGCGGTGCTTCACCAGGTCGGACCACCGCGCCAACCAATTGCTGTGCAATTTGGCGGCCTTGGTCCCGGACGTCCTGGCAGATCGTTGTCAGGTCAAAATATTGGGCCATCGGGTGGTCGTCGAAGCCGATCACCGACATGTCTGCGGGCACCCGGAGCCCCGCGCGGGCGAGGGCGCGGAGCGCACCGAAGGCCATTTCGTCAGACTCTGCAAAAATTGCGGTCGGAAGGTTGCGCCGGCTGAGCAACTGGACGGTTGCTTCGTCGCCACCCTCGACCGTGAAGGCACCGTGGCCCTCGAGATCCCGGTCGGTCGCCAAACCTGCCGCCTCCAGGGCGGCCCCGTAGCCGGCGTGACGGCCGAGCGGGGCGGTAAAGTGCTCGGGCTCGCGGGGGTCGCCCGAGATGATCCCGATCCGTTCATGGCCCAAGTTGATGAGGTACTGGACCGCCTTGCGGGCGCCGTCTGTGCCGTCGATGCTGATGCTCGAAAAGCCCGGCACCTCAGCTCCGACCATGCAAACCGGGACATCGAGCGCACGCAACGCGCTCACCTCCGGCTCGGTCAGGGCCAGCGTGACGAGCAGGACGCCGTCGACCCGCTTGCGCAGGAGCCCGGAGGAGAAGTAGCGCTGGCGCATCTCGGTGTCGCCTACGTGGTACAGGATCATGTCGAGGCCGGCTTCTCTCACTACCTGCTCCGCCCCGCCCAGGACCTCGGCGTAGAACCACCTGGTCAGGTACGGCATGACAACTGCCACGGTGCCGGTGCGCCCGGTGGCCAGGCGGTAGGCGGCAGGCGAGACGCTGTAGCCAAGCTGCTCGGCCGCTTCCCGGATCCGTTCGGTGGTGCTCGCCGAGATACCGCCAACGCCGCGGAGCGACCTTGAGACGCTCGAGGGGGAGACCCCAGCCAGGTCTGCCACCTCTTTGATAGTCGTCTTGGCTTTGATCGGCGTCTCGGCCATTCCCCCACCTACCTCGGGTTTCCCACCCGTGACAGGGCCCTTCCTATGGACCAGCGTGCGACCTTCGGGATCGTAGCGGCGCAACCTTTGTCGCGCAAGCGGTTGCGTAGGGTTTTTTTCCAGCGCAGCCGTTGCACGACAATCCGATAGTGCGAGATGAACCCAAGCGGTTGCGGCAGCCTGGACCTTGTTGCGCCAGGCTCCGTGCGGTCACGTTCGCAAGGGCACCCACGGGGCCGATCTTGGCACCTTGTGCCCGTCTGTGGTTGGCATGCGGCGCTGGGTGCCGGTGTGGGACGCTGGCCACATGCGCTACGTGTTCCGGCCCCCGGCGGACGTAGCGTCGGGCTTGCTCAGCTTGCCGTGGGGCCTTCCGTTGGAGGAGTGGAAGGACGACCGGCTGGTCGAGATCCGCAATCGCGGTGCCTCTCGCCACGTCGTGCGCTTCGTCGCCGAGCAGGGCGGGCTTTTCGCTCTCAAGGAGTTAGAAGAGGGCCTCGCCCGCCGGGAGTACCGGCTCCTACGCCGGCTGTCCGATATGGGCATACCTGCGGTCGAGCCGCTCGGGATCGTCGTCGACCGGGACGTCTACAAGGGCACCAAGTTGGACGCGGTCCTGTGCACCTACTTCCTCGAGTACTCGACGACGTACCGCGCGCTCTACTCGGACCCCCACCGGTCCCGCCCGACCGACCGGCTCCTTGACGCCCTCGTCGAGCTCCTCGTGCGGCTGCACCTTGCCGGCTTCTTCTGGGGGGACTGCTCGCTGTCGAACACGCTGTTCCGGCTGGACGCCGGCTCTTTGCAAGCCATCTTCGTGGACGCCGAGACGAGCGAACTGCACCCAACTCTCAGCGACGGCCAGCGGGAATATGACGTCGAGCTCGCCTTCGAAAGGGTGGGTGGGGAGCTCCTCGACCTGGCCGCCGCTGAGCTCCTGCCAGCCGACGTCGAACCGCTCGACCTCGCCGAGCAGATCCCCGAGAGGTACCAGCGCCTGTGGGCCACCCTCACAGAGGACGTCATAATCCATCCTGAGGACCAGCGGTACCGCATCGCCGAACGGTTGCGCCGCCTGAACGACCTCGGCTTTGACGCCGATGAGGTCGAGCTGGTCAGCGCCGCGGACGGGTACCGGTTGCGGATCCGGACCCGGGTGGCCGAGCCGGGCCATCACCGCCTCGTCCTTCGCACGTTGACCGGCCTGGACGTCCAGGAAAACCAGGCTCGCCGCATCCTGAACGACATCGCCAGCTTCCGCGGCCACCTCGAAAGGAAAGAGGGCAAGCGTGTGCCGATGACGGCTGCGGCGAGCCGATGGCTCACCGATGTGTACGACAAGGTGATGAACCTGAGGCCGCCCGAGCTTGCGAGCAGGCTCTCACCTGCAGAGATGTTCCACGAAGTGCTGGAGCACCGCTGGTTCCTTTCGGAGAAGGCCGGCCGCGATGTGGGCACGACGGCGGCCGCGCGCTCGTACTTCGACAACGTGCTGCCGACCGTCCCGGAGCACCTCGTCGCGGTGTCCCCGGTGGAAATGACGTCCCGGTTCGGAGAAGACACCGGCAGCTGGATCCTGGACGACCCGGTCCTCGGGACGCCTTCCAAATCGGACAGAGGCGCCGAGCCCAACAGGAGCTAGGAAGGGCCGTGGAGGGGGCCCAGCGAGCCCTACGCGCGTTCCTTTGCCCACAGGCGCACGCCATGGTGCATAATCTCTATCTAACATCTCTCGAGAGGGAGCCGGCTCGGCCGGCGGCAGGAGGGGATCATGGCAGAAGTTGTCCTGGAGAAGGTTTCCAAGGTTTACCCGAACGGCCTGCCGGCGGTGTCCAACTTGGACTTGGACGTGGCCGAAGGAGAGCTGATGGTGCTGGTCGGGCCGTCGGGCTCGGGCAAGTCCACAGCGTTGCGCATGGTGGCGGGCCTGGAGGACATCACGTCGGGGACACTCAAGATGGGCGGGCGCGTCGTGAACGACCTCGCTCCGAAGGACCGCAACGTGGCCATGGTGTTCCAGAGCTATGCCCTGTACCCGCACATGACAGTGGGGGAGAACATCGGCTTCTCGCTCAAGCTGCGCAAGGTCCCCAAAGACGAGCTCAACCGGAAGGTTAAGGATGCCGCGGCGCTGCTCGGGCTCACCGACTACCTCAACAGCAAGCCTGGCCAGCTGTCTGGTGGCCAGCGCCAGAGGGTCGCAATGGGCAGGGCCATCGTGCGCGAACCGTCCGTGTTCTTGATGGACGAGCCGCTGTCCAACCTCGACGCCAAGATGCGCGTCCAGATGCGTGCCGAAATCTCCCGCATCCAGCGCCGGGTGGGCGTGGCGACGTTCTACGTCACCCACGACCAGACCGAGGCGATGACGATGGGTGACAGGGTCGCCGTGCTACACAAGGGTGAGCTCCAGCAGGTCGGCACCCCCAAGGTGCTCTATGAACACCCGGACAACCTGTTTGTGGCCGCCTTCATCGGTTCGCCGGCCATGAACCTGTTCGAGGCGATCCTTTCGCCCGACGGCACCGAGCTCAAGCTCGGTTCGCAGTCGCTGACCCTGCCGGAAAAGGTTGCGCAGGCCCGGCCTCGCCTGGCCGCCTACCGTGACCGCAAGGTCATCGTTGGCATCCGCCCTGAGAACCTGGCCGATGCAGCGATCTCGCCACCTTCTCCTGGCAACACGCTCAACACCGAGGTCGAGCTCGTCGAAGCGCTTGGCAACGAACTTCAGGTCCACTTCCTGATCGATGCCACCCGGGCCCGCTCCGAGGACACGGCGGCCGCAACAGGGGAGGCCGAACTGGGCGAGCTCCAGTCGCTCCACCTCGGCGAGGCGCACACTGAAGGGGTCGCGAGGATCTCGCCGCGTTCACAGATCACCGCCGGGACGCGCGC
>Ga0182024_10024182_pt1 | contig 10813 bp, 13 predicted proteins | sample P32metaG_FD_120480 | JGI IMG/M metagenome (GOLD analysis project Ga0182024, IMG submission 120480) | Permafrost microbial communities from Stordalen Mire, Sweden - P3-2 metaG (Illumina Assembly) | ecosystem: Environmental > Terrestrial > Soil > Wetlands > Permafrost | place: Sweden: Stordalen...
AATCTGGAATAGTTGCCTTTCACGCGCAGCAAGCCCGCAGAGTAGATGCGGTTGAGCTCGACGACTTCGGATGCGACTTTCTCGAGAAAATAGCGATCGTGAGTCACAACCACGAAAGCAAATTTCGCGGTGCGGAGCAACTCCTCCAGCCATGCGATGCCTTCAAGGTCGAGATGATTCGTGGGTTCATCAAGGAGCAGGACGTCGGGCTCGGTGACGAGGGCCTCAGCAATAGCGAGGCGCTTGAGCCAGCCGCCGCTGAGGCTGGCGGCCTCTCTGCTGATGCCGGGGGCGCCAGGGGTATCGCTTTCCGTAAACCCGCTGCGGCCGAGAGTTTCGCGAAGCCGCTGCTCGCGGTCCTCGGCCGGCACGGCGCCGCGTTCGAGTGCGGCTTCAACGGCCTGACGGACTGTGATGCCCGGCGCGAAGCCGGAGATCTGATGCACATAGCCGATGCGTACGTTTTTGCGGAATGAAACTTCGCCGGAGTCAGGCTGCTGTTCGGCGCTGAGGATCGCGAGGAATGTGGATTTGCCTGCGCCGTTGGGGCCGATGAGGCCGATGCGGTCACCGTCGTGGACCGCAAAGGAAATGTTGTCGAGCAGAGGATCAGCGCCGAAGCGTTTGGAGATGTTCTGCGCGATGAGGATGGGCGGCATGTTCTTAGTTTACGGAGCGGGGGCTGCTGCACCTCCAGGGAGACTTCACTTGCCGGGCGCGATGGGGTACATGGCGGCGGGGCTGGGAGCTGCGCCCTGAAGAAACTTCTAAGCCGGGGTTGTGGGTTCGATTCCCGCCTCACCGACCTTCGCGCGATTCCTGCCGCTATAGTTGGGAGAAGGCCTATGAATTCCCCGCGAAAGCTTTTCATTCCTCCGTATGTTCTCCTCCTTGCCTTGTTGCCTCTCGGCATCGCGCAGCAGGTCAGCTTCCGCATCACGCCGCTTCGTCCCGTTGAGGAGCTGCGCGCAGAAGCGTTGAAAGAACAGCCCCCGCGTGAGCAGGGAACTTTTCTCAAACCCGATCTCGTGGAGTTGACGACGCTCGATCCCACAATCAAGCTCGACATCCGTTACGCCACCACGAATAATTTCCTCGGGACGCCCGTCTACATCCAGGCGCGCGCCTTTCTTCAGCGGCCGGCAGCGGAAGCATTGCTTCGCGCGCATCGCGAGCTGAAGGCTTACGGATACGGTTTGATCATCCACGATGGGTATCGTCCGTGGTATGTCACCAAAATTTTCTGGGAAGCCACGCCCATCGATAAAAGGATCTTTGTTGCCGATCCGGCGAGGGGCTCGAACCACAATCGCGGATGTGCCGTGGACCTGTCGTTATACCTTCTGACAACCGGAGAGGAAGTAACGATGCCCAGCGGCTACGACGAAATGTCGGAGCGCGCCTACGCGGATTTTCCCGGAGGCACGGCAGACGAGCGCGCTCGCCGCGCCCTGCTGCGCCGGGTCATGGAGAAACAGGGATTCATTGTCAACCCGGAAGAATGGTGGCATTTTGACTATAAGGATTGGAAAAAGTATCCAATCATGAATGTAAGATTCGAGGATATTGACAGGTAAAGAAACCGCAACCGGTCAGTGTAACGGCGGATTGCGCACCTGATCATTGCTCAACTTCGGCAGGTTCCAGCGATGGGTCAACCGCGCATATGCCGGCATCGGTAGTTGCAGCAACAGCGGCCGGCGCTTCGGATCAAGCCAGGTGAGCAGCGTCTCCAGATTCATTTGAGACATGGCGGTACATCCAGCCGTGCCTTGGCTGTGGTCGTGCCAGATATGGAGAAAGACACATGAGCCGCCCCCCGGCTCCGGCACATCCTGATTGCGCCTTGCAATCGTCCGGTTGTGATCCACTACGATTCCCCATCGGTACGACTCGCCGGTGTCCCGCATGTGCTCTGAGCTGTTCCAGTCGGCAGCCACGGCGGAGCGATCCACAATGCGGTTATAGTATTTCGAATGGACATCGTCTACGCATTCGATCGATTCGGTCAGCGTCAGATACGGCAACTTCAGCCCTGGCAGAGGCTGATCACTGTATCCAAATGCAGAACCAAGATCGAAGATGCCGGCCGGCGACTTTCCGTCCCCCTCCTTTTTCACGGGATCGGATGCGAGGCGAACATCGGGGTCGCCGGCCGCGACCAGGCCGATGCCCCACCCCATACCACTCCTGCCGACGACAATCGGAATCGGCTCGCCTAAAGGGCGCCAACGCTCATGCATGCGCTCAAATCGCTGCAACTGCCCTTCGACCGCGCCCCAGTTCGATGTGACAACCACGATCAACTGAGTGGAACCAACGAACGGATCCCGGTTGGCGGCGCCGGCTTGAGCGGCAGAGACTGCAAACCTACCTCCGGGCAGCAACAGTAAAACGAGGATGTAAATAGATCTCATCATTGGCAGTGTAAGTCATGTCGTTCTCTAAACCGGAGAATCGAAGACAATAGCGCGTTTTCACGCGTTTCCTGCGGGATCGGCCCTGTGGGCTGAGTTTATGAGATCCGAAACAGCGGGAACAGTCGCGTCGGGCGCGTCGGCCGGATTAAGAGTTTATTGAAGAGTCTCTGCATGTGGCAGTTTCAAACAAGACCGCTGGATGGGTTACCGCATCGGCTGGAAAGCGGCGTGAGTGTTCCGTGCCAGTTAGTCTCACGCCAACTGGGCAGAACTCGCCGGGCCGTTCATGAGCCATCGGAACAAACCAGGACCTATCGCGGGGAACTAATGTCGACCGCGGGGAAGTGAATCTTCAGCTTGTAGCAAATGAAGAGAACCAAGATCGCTCCCAGTGTAGAAAAAATAAGGCCGGCGGGGTGATACCGCTCGTTTCTTGAGCGAAAAATGATATGGGTGACGCCGCCCCCGAGAAGCGATCCGATGATGCCGAGCACGATTGTCCAGCCCATCGTCAGGTGCACATGCATCACCGATTTTGCAATAACCCCCGAGACAAGCCCGATGATGACATACCAGATGATGTGAAACATACCTTTTCCTCCATTGCCTTCAGCTGAGATTTTTGAATCGGCGCCAAGTCCCTAAAATTGTACTTCTGCCGAGGGGAAATGCAACACCAACAGTTGCGGGAGGAAAACCGGGCGATTGGCGTCGTCCTGGACTGGCTAGTATAAATGAAAGCCCTTGTCGCCGATTTTTCAGATGACGGTTCCTCCCGCATTTTCCTCCGCGATTTGAATTCTGCAAGGAGGCGAGAAGCTAAAGATGGTCAAAGTTATACAGTTTGTGGAGGCGGCCGACGCACTTTGTGGAAATTTGCATGCCGGCTCCGCGCAGATCGCGGGGCTTATCCAGGACTCTGGCTCATGCAGCATGCGCGACTCGACCGGCGAATTGGAGTAGCGAGCCGAGGACAGAGCGCCGTTTCTATGCGGCTGTTACATCGCGTGGACTGAGTTTGGCCGGAATAGTTTGGCCAACTGACCGGGCGGAACCGGCGGGCCAAAAAAGTTTCCCTGGGCTTCGTCACAATCGTGTGCCCACAGAAACTCCAGATCTTCAGCTGTTTCAACCCCCTGAGCAATGACCCGGAGGTGAAGGCCCCGACCCATGTCTATGAATGCCTCCACGGCGGCTGTTGCACCGGGAACAGTGGCGATCTTGCGGAGGATCGACCGATCAATCTTGAGAGCATCGACGGGTAATTTCCGCATGCTGCTCAAGCTGGAGTTGCCGGTGCCGAAATTGTCGGCGGTCACATGCACGCCTTTATCCCGGAGGGCCTTGAGGACAAATGCCGTGCGCTCGGGATGGCGCATCAGCACAGTCTCGTTTACATCCAACTCTAAAATCGACGGCTCCAGGCCAGTCTTGTTGAGCGCTGCGAAGAGCCCGTCCAGAAAATCCTCACTGTGAAACTGCACTTCTGAGACGTTAACGGCCATGGTTTTTGCGGGCATACCCGCATCCGCCCAGGTTCGAGCTTGCGAGCATGCTTCATCGAAGACCCAGGCGCCGATGGGCAGAATCAGACCGGTTTCCTCTGCGATGGGAATGAACTGCCCCGGAGGAATGGTTCCGAGCGTGGGATGGTTCCAGCGCGACAGCGCTTCAGCCCCGGTGATAGCTCCCGTCTTCAGATTGACTTTGGGCTGGTAGTGCAACGTCAATTCGTTCCGTTCCAGGGCGTGCCACAGATCCTCCCTGGTGAACTGGCGCTCAAATGAGCAGACGTCCAACTCCGAACTGTAGAACTCACAGCTCTGGCATCCGTTCTTCTTGGCCCGATACATTGCAGTGTCTGCGTTCCCGATGAGCGTCTCTGCGTCGGAACCATCCTCGGGGCAAATGCTCATGCCGATACTTGCGGTGACGTGAACCTGATGGCCGTCGATCGAATAAACCTCGCCCACCGCACTGAGCACCCTTCTTGCTGTAGCAGCGGCATCTTGAGGCCGATGCACATCTTGCAGCAACACTGCGAACTCATCGCCTCCGTACCGGCTGACCGTATCAGGGTCGCGTACACAGGCCAGCAAGCGTTTTGCGACGGATTGAAGAAGCTTGTCGCCGGTCGCATGTCCCAGGGAATCGTTAATGTGTTTGAAGCCATCCAAATCCACGAACAGTACGGCGGCCTGCCCGCGGTGTCTCCGCGCAAGAGAGATCGCCTGGCCAACCCGGTCGCAAAAAAGCAATCGATTGGGCAAACCGGTCAGAGAATCATGTTCGGCCAAATGGGTCATTTGCTCTGACTGCGCCCGCGCCGCGCTTACGTCGCGAAAAACAATTACCGCTCCGGTGACTGAACCTTCGAGGTCGTGGATGGGTGCAACTGAGTCTTCAATGAAGATTTCTTGACCGTTACGTTGGATGAGCACACTATTCAGCGGTAGTTTGCCCGTGTGGTTTTCCGATGCCGCCTTTGCCATCGGATCCAGGATCGGCTGGCGCGTGGTGGCGTCCACAATCCGTAAGATTTCAGTCAGGTGCCTGCCGACTGCGTCCTTTATCGGCCAGCCCATCATGCTGCCTGCGATGGGATTGAAGTAAGTGATGTTTCCCGACATGTCGGTACAGACCACGGCATCTGCGATGCATTCGAGGGTGGCCTGGGCGCGATCCTTTTCGTCGGTCAGGAGTTCTTTGTTTGTCGAGCGCATGACGGCATTGCCCAGGACTTGCATGAGCGTCCTCGGCTCGATCTGGCCCTTGATGAGATAGTCTTGTGCGCCCTCACGAATGGCTTGCATTGCCTTCGGCTCGTCGTCCAAGCTGGACAACAGCACAATCGAGACGTGGGGCACGGCTGCACGCGCACGTCTGATTGCCTCCAATCCTTCCGGATCGGACAAACTCAAGTCCAACAGGACAATGTCAACCTGATGCCCCTTGAGATATGTCTCGGCGTCTGCAAAACATTTGACGTGGGCCAACTCGAAGGAGTGTGAGCCATGGTCGTCGAACATCGCTCGGATGATGCGAGTTTGTTCGGGATCATTCTCGATCAGAAGAACGGTCTTGTCCGGGTTTGTTCCCATTGGCTTCACCTCGGCACGAGCAACCTTCGGCCACTTGCCTAGAATTCATGAGTGCGTAGAGCCCTCCCAGACGAGAGTGATCAAGCATCTCAAAGCCCGGGCAATAGTACTGTTCAGTTTTGCTCACAATTTACTTGGATACGCAGTGTCAGCTGCGATCCTGCGGGAGATATTGTGAATTATCGTCCTGATTCGGTAGCAGTTATCCCTGCCGGCAAGCCGGGGGTTCAACTTCTCCGCCCAAAGCCGGCATGTTAACTGATGTGGTGACTCCTCGCTACCATTAAAGACACAGTTAGTAACTAATCTATTCACCATTTAGCTACATGGCAGATCTCCGCCTGGCGGCAATACACCAGGAACCCCGGAAATGCTCGCCGCATTCATCTATATAAGGTCGCTGCTCAATATGCTCCCGCGATGCTCCTGCGCGATCAATCGCCTGAACGCAACGCGCAAAAATCCGCCATGCGCCCATTTCGTGAGCTACTTTGATCCGTTGCTATGCGCAGCCTCGCTGCAGACTATGGGAGCGAAGACATGAGGGGTGGGCCACTTGCAGCGGGAGCCTCGTGCCCAGTCGACGCCGGAGCCGAATTTGAATCGAGAACGTTGACCATCGACCAGGGGCTGCCGGCCAGATCGTAGTGAAACTCTCCCTGCTCATCGATCACGAGCCTGCTTGCCCGGTATAGGAATCCTGTGCTCTTGGTATTATCGGTGTCATTCATGTCGAGTTGACCAACCAAAAGGTCGAAGGACTGGGAATCCGAGCTCGGATTGACTTCATCCGCTTGAAGCGGACGGTTGGCGATAAAGGTGATCTGCCGCCCGGCTGGCGTTACAACCATTTGGATGAAGGCAACGTCAAAGCTGAGATCTCCGGTAATCGAGCATAGACCGGCCGCTTTCGTTTTGGAGAGCGCTGTGGCCAATTCCCGATCATGGCCTCGTTGGAATGCCAGTGAAAGAACCTGCAGATCCGCAGAAGTGGTGTAGTTGTAAACGGTCAGCGTTACGCGGACCACGTTCCCGTCTTTCGTATACGTGGCCTGAATCTTCTCTGAACCTGGACTGCTGGAGAAGCCCGGAGCAGATCCAAATGCTAACAAGGCCGCGAGCAGCAAGCTGGAGGGTCCTAACTTGCGGACCCATTGAACGATGCTTGTGAGTCGTTTCATCTTGGGATCCTCCAGGACATCCACCTTATCGAGAAGCTCTTCGTGCTGCGTACTGTGCATTATGCTGCTGACCTTATCTCTTGAGGGTTCTGGACCTGGACGAGCTCCTCGAAGATGGCACGGAATTGGATCATCGCCGTACGGAACTCTTCAGTGCTTGCCTCAATCCCTTGGGTCCGCACCGCGATGGCGTGTGCGGTGCGGTAGTTTTCCATCACGCGAGGGTAAGTGACGGAGACATCCGCGGCGCGCTGATCAAAGCTGTCCTTGGGATAGCCGCGGGCCTCGAGGAGCGAAGCGATCAGTTCGTCGGCCTGGGTGACCGCAGCCCCGGGGTGATCGAGGAAGCGGGCTTGCACGGTTTGCCACTCGGCGGCGAAACGCTCCCGTGCGGGGGCGCCGAGTTCGCGGATCTTCAGTGCGTGCACGCGGGATTCGCGACCGGCAAGATTTCCCTCGACCTTACGCGAAGAGCCATGTTCCAGGACAGCGCGGTCGTATTCCGTTCCGAAGCGATTGCGGAAAGCCGCAGTCCGGGCTTTGCGGCGTCTAAGATATTCGCCAACGGCGAAGGCAACCATGGCGAGTACAGCCGCTGCAATGATGAGCTGCGCGTTCGTGAAGTGATTGAACATTGTGTTCTCCTACACGGAATTCCCGCGATCGCAAAGGTTGCATGGGACAGGCTCTGCAGACGGGAAGGCACCTACGCAGAATCCATCATGCGCGGCCATGCGCATGGATACTGGCCACAATTGCACACCGTAGAAGTGAAGGGGATAGAAGAGAAATCTATGAGAACGCCAGCCGTCGTTGCAACGCGAATCACTCCCGGATCAATCCCGGTCGCGATTGCGCCAGGCTGTACTGCTGCCACTTGAATACCGCTCGGTGGCGTCCCGATCGCTGAAAGCGCTAACGCGAGTGCGACCATCCTTCAGGCTCTCGTCGTCGCACCAGGAACTTTGCCGGAGGAGGTCCCTGTCGTACTCGGGCCCGAAGTAATTGCGGAAGGGCGCCATTTCTTCACCGCGATTCTCAAGGTACGCTCTGACGGCCTTTACCGTGCCGAGTATGAAGACGAAGGCGCCCACGACCAACAGGACAATCGCAAGTTGTGACATAGCGTTCTCCTTTGCATGGAATGCCCGCGGGGACCCGAGCGGTATGGCCACGCAGACGCACTCACGTCAACTGTGAAGCAGGCGGGGGCAGGCGTCTGGTCAAAGTGGCTCAATTCGAAGCAATGGTGAGCCGCGCTGTGAACCCCTTGGGTGGATTGCCACTCCCGACTCATCCACATTTTTGAAAATGTTACATCGGGCACGCTACAATCAGGCAGCGCGCAGGCAGCGCGCCGCGGGGAATACGACGCGGTAACGGAGAAGAGATGACCGGAAGCAAGCACAACCATGAAGGAAACAGCGGCGACAGCGGTGAACCCGAACCCGGCCCCTACTGGAAGCGGATGCATCGCGACTGGCGCTTCTGGATCGGCGCCATCTTCATGGCGGCTGCGCTCGCTATTTATGTTCTCAGCGGCGACCTGGCATGGGTTCCACATGGCCACCGGCTCCCCTGACTGTCTCTTCAGCCGTTCCTGAGCAAAACTGAGCGGCTTTCATCTCGCTGCTCGAGGAGACTATTTCGAGGTGCGCTAATTAGTGCGGCAGCGGCGATTGTGGCCTCTGTGGTTTCATTTTTGGAGGTGTCCATTTCACCGTTGTCAGGGACAATGCCATTTGGTACAAGTTGACTAAGACGAATCGAGCCGCCCGTCCGCCGGGCGCAGTCAAAGAGGATCATCGAGATGCAAATTCAGCCTCCTCTCTCCCCACAAGATGCGCTGGGGCCAGTCCATGCTTCTGACAGCGAGACATGGCTTCACGCGCAGACGATGGGAAATGGGCTCAACTGGATCTTTGTGATTACCTTTGCCATTCTTCATCTTGCCGCGCTGGCCGCTTTGTTTTGTTTTCGATGGTCGGCACTGGTTGCGTTTGTGGTGGTGTGGGTGCTGGCGCAGAATGTCGGCATAGGGATGGGCTACCACCGCCTGCTAACTCATCGCGGATACGCTACTCCCAAGTGGCTGGAGTACTGCATTACTACCTGCGGTACGCTTGCTCTCCAGGGCGGCCCCATCTACTGGGTGGGCGTTCATCGCATGCACCACAGATTTACCGATAAGGGGGGAGACCCGCACTCGCCGCGTGACGGGAAGTGGTGGTCCCATATGGGATGGATTCTGAACGGCTCTCTTCGCAATAAATCAACGGAGCTCAAGCGCTACACTCCGGATCTGGCGCGCGACCGCTACTATGTCTGGCTCAGTAAGTATCACTGGATTCCGTTGACCATCGTTGGCCTCACGCTTTTCGCGTTCGGTGGATGGTCCTGGCTCCTGTGGGGCGCTGTTCTGCCGGCAACCATTGGATTTCACGTCACCTGGATGGTCAATTCCGTCACGCATCTGTGGGGTACGCGGCGCTTTTCCACGAGTGACGACTCGCGGAACAATTTTTGGGTGGCGCTCGTGACCGGTGGGGAAGGATGGCACAACAACCATCACGCATATCCGGTATCTGCCCGCCACGGGCTGGCCTGGTATGAAATCGATGTCAATTACTACGGCATTCGTCTCCTGGAAAAGCTCGGCCTTGCGAGCCAAGTCAAAACTGCCAGCCTGAAACACGCGGGAAAAGAGCGAGCCATTTCGATGTCGGGAAACGCTGGGGAACTTCAATAGGCGAGCGTTCCCGCGGGGCAATGTCTTAAACATACTGTCGTGAATGATTTTGTGCGCTCCGGGCCCATTGTGAGCAGAGTTGAACATTTTTTGCGACGCCATCTGACATAAGGTCGAGAGGCATAGCTTCGAGCCTGGAGAAACCCCTGATGGCACCCGACACGACGGTAAGGAACGATCACAACTTCAACTCAAGGAAAATTCTTGCAGCGATCGGCAACGGTGTGGAAATCGTGGCCTTTCCCAGGAAACAAACAGTCTTCGCGCAGGGAGACACGACCGGCGCCGTCTTCTACATCCATGAAGGCGAGGTTCGGCTCACCGTCGTATCAAAGTTCGGCAAGGAAGTAACGCTGAGCATGTTGAGCGAGGGAGAGTTTTTTGGAGACGGTGGTCTGGCTGGACAGCCTTTGCGCATGGACTCTGCGACGGCAATGACGGACTGCAAACTTCTGCAGATTGACAAGAAAGCAATGATCCTTGCGCTGCAGCAGAATTGCACTCTCTCAGATCTGTACGTCGCATATTTACTGGCGCGGAACGCCCGATATCATGAGGCTTTGGTTGACCACCTCTTTGATCCCTGCGAAAAGAGAATAGCCCGGGCTCTGCTTTTGCTTGCTCGTTTTGGCAAGGACGGCGCGCCCGAGACCGCAATCCCGGAGGTCTGCCAGGAGACCCTCGCCGATATGGCGGGCACAACCCAGTTGCGCGTCGGGTTTTTCCTGAACAGGTTCAGAGAATCAGGGTTTCTGGCTTACAGCAGGAGCGGGCTGCAGGTCCACAGTTCACTTCTTGCCGTAGTTCTCCATGACTAGCTTCGGGCGTCCCCAATCCGCAAACGAAACTCCCAGGCAGCAATAAGCCGCAGTTTGCGGGCGGATGCAGCAAAGCTGCTTTATTGCCCACCCGCGCAGAAGAATAGCGGTCTCTGCGCCGCCAATCTTTCAGCGGCGAGCGGAACTTGCCGCAGATCACCCTAGTGGAATACCCCCAACAGGTAGCACACGAGTAGAATCACAAGCACTGTACCAAGTCCTATGCCTGCGCCTCCGCCTCTGCCCCATCTGCTGTAGCCGAAATATCCGCCGCCCCCGCCGAAAATCAGCAGCAGAACAATAATGAGAATGATCATCTTCGTTCCCCTTTCAATTCGGGCATCCCGTTCGATTGCAATTGCAGTTTTCTACGCTTGATCCGAAAAAACTGAGCAATTGAATACACACGCAACGGCGGGGCTGTGCCGGGGCGCGGATGCCCGTCTACGAGGCGCTGCGGCAGCCGTTTCACAGCTCACGGTTCCTATTTTTCAGGCGCGATGCCGGGTCTAGATAACTCGACGTTGGCGTACTGCGGGCACAC
>Ga0182024_10024183_pt1 | contig 10813 bp, 11 predicted proteins | sample P32metaG_FD_120480 | JGI IMG/M metagenome (GOLD analysis project Ga0182024, IMG submission 120480) | Permafrost microbial communities from Stordalen Mire, Sweden - P3-2 metaG (Illumina Assembly) | ecosystem: Environmental > Terrestrial > Soil > Wetlands > Permafrost | place: Sweden: Stordalen...
GGGCTTGGTCCTGCGCGCCCGCTTTCGACCGAAAGACTCAGCATCCCGTCGCTCGACTCCTCGAACCGTCGATCACTTCAATCGGTGCTCCACAAGGTCGCCGATCGGTGGATCGAGGCTAAGTACGTCGACGGTTTGTGTTTGGGGGGAGCGCCCCAGCACAGAGATGTCTCCATTCGAGGGACGAGTGATGCCCGCCGCCATGCGCAACAAGGTGGACTTGCCAGCCCCATTTGGCCCGACCAGCGCCGCTACCCGTCCTCTTGGCAGCTGGAATGAGCAGTCTTGGAGGCCCCAGGTCCGTCCGTAGCGCTTCCCTAACCCTGATGCTGTCAGCGCCGCCTGTACTTCAACCATCGACTCGCCTCCCCCTCTTTGCCTCGTTCTCTCGTATCGCTTCAGCAAGGAGGCCCCGGATGCCCTCCTCGTCCACTCCGGCACGTTGAGCCTTGGCGACCCACTGGCGAAGTTGCTGCTGCAGCGCAGCCGTGCGTTTGGGCGTGGTGGATGGCACAACCGAATCCACCACGAACGTCCCCAGGCCGGGACGACCCTCAACAAGCTGCGCAGTCTCCATTTCCCGGTACGCACGGTGAACGGTGTTCGGGTTGATGGAGATCTGCGTGACCACCTCACGCACCGAGGGCAAGCGGTCCCCGGGATGTAGCAGCCCAAGTCGAACCGCTTGGGCAACCTGGTCGACGAGTTGTCGATACGGTGGCACTCCGGTGCGCGGATCGAGCCGGAAACGGATCAGTGCTTCCTCGGACCCCATATAGGTGTACTAGTACGGTAGTACAGTAGAGTCAAGCGCCTGAGCCCAGATTCCCGCCTGAAATGTTCTGAATCACCGTCCTGTATGTGCCTCCCGACCAGTGCTCGGGCCGGATGGGCGGGGGCCTAGTGCGACCGGTATTCGGGGCTGTGAAATTCCTAACCGCGTCAAGGGGGCGTAGCCTCGCCTGCTGAGCGAGCCAGCGCGGGGCGCCAATGGCGACCCCTATCTCGTTGGCTCGCTCACCGCGTCAGGGATTCGAGACCGTCGGCGGGCTGCGGGGTGGGATCGAGTAGCTGTAGGGTGCCACTGCAGAATCGGTGTCCTGAGTCCGGCCGAGCATCGGACCTATGGGCGTGCGCGGAGCGACTCCGGAGCACTCCGAGCGAACCGATCTTTCACGGGGCGCGACCGATTCTCATTTCGAGGGTCTTCGATGGCTTGATCGAGGCTGGCGGGTGCCCCGACCGCAGCGGCCTACGCAGCCTTTCGGTAGTACTCGTGAATCAGGCCACCGAAGAGATCCCGACGTTTGACCGAGTCGTCGATGCGTAGCGGCAAGACGTCTTTGGTTCCCTCCGGGGCAACAAGCTCGAGCCCGCGATGGGGTCGCTCGCAGTTGTAGTGCTCGACGTAAATCTCCAACACCGATCGAAGATGCCGTTCGCCCAGGACGAGCACCCGATCGAGGCACTCGGTGCGGAGAGTCCGGATAAACCGTTCGGCATAGGCGTTGGCCTTCGGTGCCCGCCACGGCGTGCGCAGGATCTTGATCCCCTCGGCGCGGAATACCTCATCGAAGACTGGGCAGAACCGCTTGTCCCGGTCATGAACCAGGTAGCGGATCGGTCCGTCGTGGCCTTCTCGCGCCTCGGTCAGGTTCCGGGCGATTTGGGCGCACCAGGCGGCATTGGCGGCACCGTCGGTCACCCCACCGATGAGGACCTTCCTGCTGTGCAGGTCGATGAAGAACAGGACGTGGAGGGTCTTCAAACGAACCGACTCGGCGGTGAAGAGGTCCCAGGCGATGATCGACGAGGCCTGGGTACGCATGAACTGACGCCAGGTCTCGCGCCTTGGCGGGGGTCGACGCTTCTCGGCCAGGATTCGTCGGATGCTCGTCGTCGAGATCTGGGCGCCGACCTTCTTGAGCTCTCCTCTCAGACGGCAATAGCCCCAGGTCGAGTTCTCGCTGGCAAGACGCCAGACGAGAAGCCGCACGTGGTCGGGGATCCGGCCTCGCGACACGACCCGATGGGGGTAGCGCCACTTGGCGCGGACCAGCTCACGATGCCAGCGTCGGATCGTGTCGGGCGTGACGAGGAACGACACACGATCCCGGACTGGTCGCAGGCGCTGGAGGACGGTGAGCACCCATCGCTCCTCGGGTCGGAACCTTGGCCGGGTCACCTGACGGTGGAGTACGTCGAGCTCTTGGCGCAAGACCAACAGCGCGAGGTCTTTGGACCGCGAAGAACGACACTGGAGCAAGAGCAGGCGAAGGATCTGTCGGAGACCGATGGCAGCGAGACGGAAGGCCATAGGGTCATTGTCGCCGGTGCGACGAAAGGAACGCACGGGAGAAAGAAATGCCTGGAAGAGAGCAGACCCTCAGGTGGCAAGCTTCAGGCCTTTGGTGGCGCCGAGGGCGCGGCGCAGTCCGATCTCGGCACGTCGTTCGAGGACGGAGATGATCATGATATTGGCGACACCAACTGCACCGACGAGGAGGGCTACGGCGCCGAGACCGAGGAAGAGGTCGTTGAGGGCTCTTTGTGCGTCGGCCCGGGCCACGAGGGCTTGGAATGGTTGGCTGACGTTGACCTAGCTCGGAGCATCTGGGTTTGCCGTGGATGCATGGAGCGGCTCGACGGCGTCGTCGCTGTCGGTCTGGGCGCGCACGTAGATGGTGGAGGGACGTCTGAGCCGAGGTCGGTCTCGGCCGCCGAGTAGCAGAAGAGAACGGAGGCGTCGATGTCGAGGGCGAGGATGGCGGGGCTGATGATTCCGGCCACGTGGAACCATTGGCTACTGACCCAGATGCGCTCGCCGGGGAAGACGCGGTCGATTCCCAGGCGTTGCGCGTCACGAGACGACGTCGACCTGCTTTTCCGGTCATTCCAGCGCCTAGGCAACGACCGCACCACGCACCCTGGCGGGCACGGACTCGGGCTCTCCATCGTCCGGGTGGTCGTCACCGCCCACGACGCCGGCCTGAAGATACAACTCCGTCCGAGCGGTCGGCTCATCGTGCAGATCTTCTTTCCGCTTTCACCCGTCCCCGGGAACAATCATGGAGACGTTGCCGTGCCGGCCACGACAGACATTCAGCGAGTTCGAAGAGCCGGCTCACCGATCGAAAAATGAGGACAGCAGGAGCCTGTTTCTCGCACAAAGCTCTGACACATTAGGCGACTGCGCTGACATCGAGCCTGACCGCATCCACGACCACGTGTGGCGAAGCGCAAACGGCCACCCGGGTAACTCATACTGTGCGTAACGCTTCCGTCGGCGACAGCCGGGCCGCCCGCATCGACGGGTACAAACCGGCGATGCCACCGATGATCAGGGCGGCGCCAACACCGCCGTAGAGGGCCACCGAGGGAATTTGCAGCGACCAATCCTGGCTCCGCGCGTAGATGGCGGTGGCCGCCAGCCCGATGAGCGTGCCGGCCACACCGCCAATGACAGCGAGGAGCACCGCCTCGACGAAGAACTGCTCCGCGACGTGGCGTCGGCTGGCGCCGAGCGCCCGGCGCAGTCCGATCTCTGAACGGCGTTCGAGGACCGAGATGACCATGACGTTGGCGATCCCGACGCCGCCGACGAGGAGGGCCACGGCGCCCAGAGCGAGGAACAACCCGTTATACGCCCCTTTGGCGGCTGCTTCGGCCTTCAAGATATCCGATGGCAGGTTCCACGCCACGGTTGAGGGGTTTGCCGGGTCCACCGTGGCGTCTAGCACGCCGGCCACGGCGGTCACCTGGCTCGGCACCGTGCGCAGCAACAGTTCGGTGGGGTGACCATCGAAACCAAAGTACTGCTCGGCGATGGGGAAGCCGATGAAGGCCATCGAGTCCATCTGGGAGACCAGCTGCACGGGATTCAAGATGCCGACGACGGTAAACCAGTGCCCGCCGATCCACACCTCGGTCGGGTTGGCCAGGTTCTCGATGCCGAGCAGGCTGGCCGCCCCGGCGCCGAGCACGACCGCCGGGAAATGAGCGGTCGCCGCGTTCAAGAAGGTGCCGTGGGCCATGGCGGTGCCGAGGGTGGCCGGCAGGGTGGCGTCGGTCGCCGTGAGCGAGATGCCGTTGGTGTCGATGCTCGGAACAAGAGCGGTGCGGAATACGTAGGTGTTCGAGATGGTACCGATCTTGGTCACGTCGGTGACCGGTCCGATACGTGCCACCATGCCTTCGGATGTGGTGGGCAGCTCGGTCTGCTGGCCGGAGGCGGTGTTGCTGGCTTGGACGGTGATGAGGTTGCTGAGCTGCCCCAGCTCGCTCAGCAGGCCCGTCTTCGACGACTGGGAGATGCCAAGCACGCCAACGATGGCAGCAATACCGATGCTGATTCCGAGGGCGGACAGCGCCGCCCGCACCCGTCGGCTGCGCAGCCCCAGGCTCCCGACCCGCAACAGGTCGCGGCCCGTGAGCCGCGAGCCGCCGGCGTCACGAACCGGTCGGCGTATCACCGATGATCCTCCCGTCTTTGATCTCGATGCGCCGCTCCATGGCGGCGGCCACCTCGAGGTCGTGCGTGATGACCACGATGGTCGTGCCCTCTTGGTGCAACTCGCGCAGCAGTTCGAGAATGGATGTCCCCGTCGCCGAGTCCAGGTTCCCAGTGGGCTCGTCGGCCATCACCAGGGCGGGCCGGCCGGCCAGAGCTCGAGCGATGGCGGTGCGCTGCTGCTCGCCGCCCGAAAGCTGGTTCGGACGGTGACCCATGCGGTGGCCGAGCCCGACTCGCTCGATGGCCGCACGCGCCAATTCGCGGCGATCGGCCAACCTTGCGCCTCGGTACATCAATCCGTCGGCGACATTGTCGAGGACGCTCAGGCCGTCGAGAAGAAAGAATTGCTGGAAAACGAAGCCGAGACGACGGGCGCGGAGGCCCGAGAGCTGGGTGTCGGACATGGTCGAGGTGTCCTCACCGGCGATGCGCACCACGCCGCGACTGCACCGCTCGAGGGTGCCCATGACGTGGAGCATGGTGGTCTTGCCTGACCCCGACGGACCGACGATGGCGACCAGCTCGCTCTGGTCGATCCGCAGGTCGACGCCAGCCAGAGCCACGACCGGGGGGTCACCGGGATACTCCTTCTCCACGTCGATCAGCTCGAGGACCGGCGCGGGGGCATGGGGCTGGACCGGGAGGGGCAGCGTCGGGTCCGAGACGATCAGGGTCATGACGACGGCACCTGGACCCGCATGCCCACGCTGAGGCCCGAGCCGCTGACCTGGACCAGGTTGTTGGTTGAGGAGTAGAGGCCGGTCGTGACCCCGACGAGATGGCTGGTGGTGCCGGTCACCAGGTCCACGCCGTAGCCACCACCCTGGAGAGCCAGCAGCGCGTTCACCGGCACGGCCAAGACGTTGGGCGCCCGTTGCGTCGTGATGTCGACATTCACCGGAGCCTGGTCCAAGGTAGCCAACTCCGGCGTGCTGTCCAACGTGATGGTGACCGGCACCGTCGGGGTGGAGCTGCTGCCGCTGCCGCCCGACGAGCAGGTCGATTGGGCGGCCGTGCTGCTGCCGTTGGTGGCACCGGTGCCGGACCCGGTGCCGCCACCGACCGCGCAGGTGGCCACGTTGCCGACCGTCTCGATGTGACCGCCGACCGTCGAGCTGCCGTTGGGCAGCACGATCGACACCGCGTCGCCGGGCTTGACCAAATACTCCTGACTCACGTCGAGGTCGAGTGTGACGATGGGGGTGGTGCTCGTGGCCGTGAGAACCGAGCCGCCCCCGCCCCCGGCGCTGGCACTCCCGCTGCCCCCGACGGACGAGCCGACCGAAGGCGTGACCGACGTGACCCGAATAGGGCCGGGCTCGAAGACCACTTGGCCGAGCAGGACCTCGCCGGTCGCAGGCAGGCCGAGCGCGCTTTGCCAGCGCTTCACCGCGGTGGCAGTGGCGGACGAGTAGTGGTTGCTCTGAGAGAGGCCGGCGCCGTAGCCGAGCGCGATCAGGTCCTGGGTCAGCTCACCCACGTCGGCGCCGTCGGACATGCCGACTGAGAACGCCCTGTAGGCAGCGATGGAGCCATAGAGGAGCGGCACCGGCTCGTTGCTGACCGAGTAGACGGACTGGCCCTGACCGATGACGTCGCCCACCTTCGGCAAGGCGGTGTAGGTCGTGCCCGGGTTCACGGCGTTGGCTTGCTGCAATGACAGGGTGGCTTGATCGCCCGCCAGCGTCGTCCGGTCGGACGCGACCTTGGCCAGGTTCTGATCGTGGTCACGGGTTGCGGTCGATTGAGCAGTAGCCAGTTGTTGCTGGGCTTGGCTGAGTTGGGTCTGGTCCTGGCCGACCTTCTGGACGTCCGAGCTGCATGTAGGAGTCGATGCCCCCGACCCGGCGCAGTCGAGGGCCTGGGTGGCCTGGTCTGCGCTCAGGGTGGACTGTTCGGCGCCGACGCCGCTCTGGGCCGCAGCGATCGCCTGGTTATCGGCAGTCGACGCGTCGGATTCGGCCTGCTCGTCGGCGGACAGGCTCTGCTGGTCCTTGGTCACGGCCTGCTGATCCTGGTCGACCTCCTGAGCACTGGCCCCTGAAGGAGCACCGATGGTGTAGGAGCCCTCGTAGCCAATTGAACCGCCTACTTGCACCGACGTGGAGATCGTCGTACGCACCACCGCCGCAGTGGTCAGCGAACCGCCGCTAACCGGCGACGATGAGCCGAGGCTGCCGTGGTTACCGCCGGTGGACGCTACGGCCACCCCGCCCGCCACCGCCCCCCCAACCAGGGCGCCGGCCACCGCGGCGATCGCCGCCACCCGTCGAGCCGAGAACTCAGCCACCGGCACCGCCCGAGCCGTCTCCGTTGAACTCGATCGACCCCGGCTGTTGCGAGCCGCCGCTGCCGAAGCCTGTCAAGCCGGTCTTCTGGACGCACAACTTCGTGGCGTTCTGGAAGACCGGGTTGCTAAGGTTCAAGTCTCCCCCCGCGGCGCGATTGAACGACAGGCCGCCGTTCGCGGTTGGGTCGGGGAAGTCCGGGACCCCGTTTGTCCGCATGCACTCGGAGTACTTCACCAGCTGGGCCTGGCTTGGTTGCTGCTGATTCTGCCCCCCCTGCAAGTCGCTTTCAGCGTCATCGATGTACGTCCGGCAGTACTGACCCGGCCCGGCGTTGCCCTGCCCCCCCTTGTTCGTCCCGTCTATCCCGCCAGGAATGGCGACGTTCCAGGTCAAGTGGATCACCTTGCTGGCGTCGATGGTCGGATCGGCCTGGCCCGGATCGCCGTGGGCGCGCATGCACGCGGCCCACTCGTCCAGCAGCTGGGTCGGGTTGCTGCTTGGCAGCGCGGTCGTCGAGCTCCCCCTGCCTGCGCTCCTGCCGCTACTGGTTGCCAAGGTGGTGGTGGTTCCCAGGTTGGCGACATGCGGCGAGCCCGACCCGCCACCACACGCGGCCAGCCCGATTGCGGCCGCCGCGGCCAGGATCGCCAGCCTGCCTGATCGCCGGCACCACGTTGTTCTGTCTCGTCTTCGCATCTGGTTCGCTCGACTGGTCTTCTCGGCGTTCTCTACGGTCACGTCGTGGCCTCACATCTCGTAGTTATGACCCCCCAAGCGGGGACCGGTTGGGAGCAGTTGTACGAAACGACAGGTCACAGCCCGGTCACAGTTGTTACCTGGTTGTGACCTTCGAACTGGCATGTTGTGAATCGAAAGGGCCCGCCGAGGTGCCACCCGATCGGCCATGGCAGCTGCCACGCTTGTTGCCAGGAGGAGACGATGAGAGTGCTGGTAGCTGAGGACCACGAACGGTTGGCCAAGGCAGTTGCGGCCGGGCTGCGCCGCTACGGGATGGTCGTCGATGTGGCGCTGGACGGCGACGATGCCCTCGCTCGTCTGGGCGCCAACCGCTACGACGTAGTGGTGCTCGACCGCGACCTCCCCGGGACCCACGGCGATGAGATCTGTCGCGCCCTTGCTGCCGAACGATGTGAGAGTCGAGTGCTCATGCTCACCGCCGCCAGTTCGGTGCAGGACCGGGTCGAGGGCCTCAGCTTGGGCGCCGACGACTACCTCCCCAAGCCGTTCGACTTCACCGAGATGGTCGCCCGGGTCCAGGCTCTAGGCCGCCGACCCGGCGCTCCTACGCCCGAGCACCTGGGCTACGCCGACCTCAGCTTGGATCCCGAAAGACGTCTCGCCACCCGCGCCGGGCGACGCCTGGCGCTCAGCCCGAAGGAGATCGCCGTGTTGGAATGCTTGCTCACTGCCGAAGGTAAGCCGGTGTCGGCGGAGGAACTGCTCGAACGAGTGTGGGACCAGGCGACCGACATGTTCACCACGACGGTCAAGTCGACCATCAACCGGCTACGCGCCAAGCTCGGTGATCCACCGATGATCGAGACCGTTCGCGAGCACGGCTATCGCATCGGAGACCTGTGATGGGCGCCAGACACCCCCGGCTCGCACCACCTTCCTGGCTACGATTGCCCCGCCGCACCGCCCGTCGCCGCCTCACCACTCTCTACAGCGGCCTCTTCCTCCTCTCCGGCGCCGCGTTGGTCGCCATCACCTACGCCCTCTTTGAACGGGCGACCGAATACAGGACGCCACAACTCCCGACGGTCCCGAATACTCCCGCCATCCAGAGTCTCCAGCTCTCACCTTCGCCGGCAAATGCTCTCTTCCAACTGGGGCAGGTCCAGCAGCAGCTGGCACAGGACCAGCATCAGTTGACACTCCCTTCGGGCGTGTCAGTAGCGCCCGGGGGTCCGCTGGCCCAGCAAATAGCACAGGTCCAGCAGCAGCTCACAAAGGACCAACATCGACTGGCGCAGGCCCAACATCAGCTGGCACTGGCCGTACATCAGGTGGCACAGACAGGCACCATCCAGGCCGCGCAGCGAGCCACCGACTCGCACCAGCTTCTCGTCAACTCGGGAATCGCGCTGGCCATCGTGGCCGTGCTCGCGCTCCTCGCCGGCTGGTTCGTTGCCGGCAGGATGCTGCGACCCATCCGGACCATCACTCGCACGGCCCGAAGGATCTCCTCGACCAGCCTGCACGAGCGCTTGGCCCTCGACGGCCCGGAGGATGAACTCAAGGAACTCGGGGATACCCTCGATGACTTGTTCGGGCGCCTCGACGCTGCGTTCGAGGCGCAACGTCACTTCGTCGCCAACGCCTCTCACGAACTGCGTACCCCTGTAACCGCTGAGCGCACCCTCCTGCAAGTCGCGCTCGATGACCCCGAAACGACGAACGCCGCATGGCGCTCCACCGCCCAAGAGGTGCTCGCGTCCACTGACGAGCAAGCGAACCTGATCGAGGCCCTCCTGACCCTCGCTAGCAGCGAGAGTGGGCTGAACGGACACGAACCGGTTGACCTCGCTGTCACCGTCACCGAGACCCTTGTCGATCTCCAGCCTGATATCGACCGTCTCGGGATCCGTATCGACGAGGTGACGACTCCGGCCTTCCTAGAGGGAGACCCCCTGCTCGTCGAGCGGCTCGTCGCCAACCTACTTATCAACGCAGTACGCCACAACGTGGTCGACGGCCGCATCGAGATCGTGACCGGGGTGGAGGAAGGTAAGGCCGTCTTGTCGGTGACCAACACCGGGCCACTCATCCCACCAGCTGAAGTCGACCGCCTGTTCCAGCCCTTCCAACGGCTCGATCCGCGCCGGGCGCATTACAAGGACGGACACGGTCTCGGCCTCTCAATCGTCCGAGCAATCGCTACCGCGCATCAAGCCAGCATCAGCGCCCATTCCATGCCCAACGGCGGGCTCTCATTTAGTGTCACCTTTCGGAAGCCCACGAACCTGCAACTCGGCTCCGCAAGATTCATCCAAAGCGACGGGTACAACACCGACCTCGAGGTCGCGACCCCATGACTCGCCCCTACGTTGATTCAGTGCACGTGCATGGGGCATGCCCTATGCAGCCCATGCACGGCGTCATCGATCAAAGGTTCGACCGCGAAGGCGCAGCGTGAGGACCGCGTGCGCGGTGCCACCCTGCACGGTGCTGCAAGGCTGAGTAGGTCCCGAGAAAAAGCCCCGAGAAACCCCGATCTTCGACCTCGGCCCGAATGCGAGAGCGCTGGTCAGGCGCGCGTGCCCTATGCAGGAGACGCTCCGACCAGCGTTTCAATGGTGGCGGGGGAGATCGCTGAACCGGGGATTCCTCGGTTACGAGGACAGCGGCCCCCAGACCCGTCCCAGCGGCCCTACAGGTTCGGTGTGACCCAGGGCTTGCTGTGCACTGTCACCGACTTTGCCCCGCTTGGCCTGCGCTCGGGACAAATCGCGCGGAAGACGGTGCCCCCATGGCGTTGCCATTGTGGGCGGTGTAGGACCCGTCGACGTGGTACACGTGGTACGGAATTCCATGGTTCGCGCTGCACGAAAAACGCACGCACCATGGCTGACTACGGTCGATAGTGGTCTCTTACGGTCAACCGAAAACGCCGATCATGCTGCGTCAATTGGTAAAAGTGCAGGTAGGAAGCTCGGGAGCAATCACCTTGCCAAGGTGAGGGTCGCGGGTTCGAATCCCGTCGTCCGCTCCAACTTCGAGCCCAGGTCACAAAAGTCCAGGTCATGGCGGTGCAAGGGGCCAGAAATGGCCCATGATGCGTCTTTGGAGCCGATCTGCACCTGTAGGGTGCCGAATCTCGACAGGCCAGAACAGGAACTGCCATCCATTCTTGCCACCGTCACTAGTGCCCTGACCGGCAACGTTGGAGGGTCGCGTCCACCACTCTGACCTCCGGGTCGCGCAGAATTTGATCGTCTCTGACGAGGAGGTCACGTGCGCGACGGGATACGCGTTCGAGAGATCA
>Ga0182024_10024184_pt1 | contig 10813 bp, 12 predicted proteins | sample P32metaG_FD_120480 | JGI IMG/M metagenome (GOLD analysis project Ga0182024, IMG submission 120480) | Permafrost microbial communities from Stordalen Mire, Sweden - P3-2 metaG (Illumina Assembly) | ecosystem: Environmental > Terrestrial > Soil > Wetlands > Permafrost | place: Sweden: Stordalen...
CTCGATGCCGGTGTGCAGATAGCCGATATCCGGCTGGCACTTCACGATGATCTCGCCGTCGAGCTCCATCAACAGCCGTAACACCCCGTGCGTGGACGGGTGCTGCGGCCCCATGTTGAGCACCATGGTGCGGAGGCCGGTTTTTCCCTGTTGTTCCGGTTGTGGCCGCGCTTCGTTTTCGAGTTCGACAGGCATGCTTATATCCTTGACGCTTATATCCGAGACCCTGTGATCGGATAATCTTTCCGCAACGGATGGCCATCCCAGCCTTCGGGCATCATGATCCGCCGCAGATCCGGATGGTTGAGGAAGCGGATGCCGAACAGGTCGAACGTCTCCCGCTCATACCAGTTGGCCGAACGCCACACCGATGTCACCGATTCGATCACCGGATCGGAGCCGGGAAGCCGGCACTTCAAGCGCAGCCGCTGGTTCCGGTCGATGGAGTGCAAATGGTAGACCACCTCAAAGCGCGGCTCGGCCGGATACCGGTCGACGCCCGTCACCGTGCTCAGACGCACGAAGCTCTGATCGTATTTCAGGAACCCGCACACGCTCACGATCTTGGGCGGGGCAATCTCAAGCGTCAGCTCATTGCGGTCGAACTTGCCTGCGGCGATGGCATCGGCATCGAACGCGTCTACCGCTGCTGCAACAGCCGCTGCTGCAACAGCGCCAACCCCGGCAACATCAAGACCTCGCAGATTTTCGGGTAGCATATCGAATCGCCTAGCGCTTCCGGCCGCCCATGTCCGACCCGGACCAATCGAGGGCGCCCTTCTTCCAGATGTAGAAGAATCCGGAGAGAATCAATATCACGAATACCAGCATCTCTCCAAACAGAAATTTCGACAAGCCCGGCTCGCGGTACACCACCACCCACGGATACAGAAAAATGGCCTCGATATCGAACAGGATGAACAGCATCGCCACCAGGTAGAATTTCACGCTGAACCGCTGCCGCGCGTCGCCGGTGGGCACGATGCCCGATTCGTAAGGCATGTCCTTCACGCGGTTGCGTATACGTTTCCCGAACACGTAGGAGATGGTAATCAGGGCCGCCGCCACCACCATGGCGATAATGGCCTGAACGAGGATGGGAAAATACAACTCCGGGTAGGAATCAGGCATGGCGTTCAGAAATGAATGGCTTCAACTATAGACTATAATTGGTTGAAAACCGGGGTGTCAACCGACGCATGCCTGTCTCTATATCGGTAAACGGCGAACAGCACTTGACGGAAGAGGGCCAAACCATCCTGGAATTGCTGAGCCGCCTGCAGATCGACCCGGCCCGGGTAGCCGTGGAACTGAACCGGCGGATTGTGAAACAGCCGCGCTGGGGGGAGACGGTGGTGGGGGCGGGGGCGGAGATTGAGATTGTGCAGTTCGTGGGCGGCGGGTGAGCCCTCAGACGTAGCGCATCGCTTTAGTTGCCCGGCGGTCGAGCGAAGCTCGCCCCATGCCGCTTCGCCGCACGAGAGCGACGGCAAGCTTAAGCGTACTCCACCCATCTGGCTCGCTGTGATCGCAAACACTTCCGACGCTGTGTTTAGTGACCTTCGTGGGTGGCAATCCCGAAGCGAGCGGCGTGCGAAAACTCGCTGGGCAAAAGGGCGAAACCTCACGAAAGCCGAAACCAACGAATTCAAAGCTCTCCTGCCGCGACTCATCAAGCAGTGAGGAAAAGCTCGCAGCAATGACAAAACAGACCTCGTCCAAGAAACCTGCCGGCAGCCGTGTTGCCCCAGACCGCCGTGCGCACCGGCTTTCCGCGGGGGCCATAGCGGCTTGAAGCTGAGCGGCTCCGTTCATCAGGCTCAGCCTAAGGCACGGTAACGGGCAGTGAAGGAGATAGATCGTGAGTATTCGGTCTGAACCAAAAGCGAGAACTAATGAAGAGGCCTATCAGACGTATCGGGGCTATTGTCAGGACCGGCGCGGCCGCAGCGGACCGGATACTCCGTCTGAACCGGCTGATATCTGGTTTCTACTACGAGTGGTTGGTTTCTGGATGGGGCGATATAGCCGGCGCAAGGATGCGATCGACCGCTATTCCTACAGCGACGACGGACCCCTGGCCGACACGGTCGCGAGGGATCTCCTGATATCCCGAATTCGCAGCCGTAATGCTTCGTACTCGGAGCTTCCGAGCCTGCCGGAAGAGCAACTCGCTCTGCCGGTAGACTTTTTGCGCAGTAAGCGCCTGGATGTCTCTACGCTCCAGGACATCCCAAGTTACGGCCCATCTGTCATCTCGCTCTGGGCGGATGCGAAGGCGCAGGGTCACTCCGACAGAGAGGCTGGGTTTTACATCTGGCGCTGGGCGAACTTCCAGCCCCCTGCTTGGGACCGTGATGCCCAACGTGAGAAAGCCGGGCTTCCCAAGATCGATCGCAAACTCGCTAAACTTCTCAGGCAGGTCACGATTTGGCGTCTCACGGGGGATGTGGATAGACCCTGGGAAGCCGATGTGCCGGATCATCGCTGGCAAGTGCGTCTCAATGACTTTCCGGACGACTACATGTACAGCCTTCTGATCGACGGCGAAGTGGCTGGCGACTTCCATAACTGGCCGCAAGCGTGGGATCGGGGCCAACCGAGGCTCATCGAACGGAATGTCGCCCTGGTGGTGCGCGCTACTCCGAAGATCGACCCGGCGACCCTGCTCAGCCGATATCGGGACGGCGATCGCGAGGCCGTGTGGCGCAATTTGGTTGCGCTCGGGGCTGATGTCCGCAAGAAGCGCTACAGTTCGACGGCCCGGGCCGTCGCGCGTGAAACCATGCGGCGAGCGGGCCACAACGTGAAACTGATCGTGGACCGGTTGCAGGAGCTGGACTATGAGTTCCTTTGCGACCTGGAGGATGTGGCTCGGCCGTCCACGCCAGAGGAGCGGTACGTGCTGGCCGCCGCCGAACGCGGAGGATTGTGGGTCCCGCTGTCGCTTCGCGCATGGGTTGAAGAGGTTGGCTGGGTCATGTTGGCCGGCTCTCATGATGCCCTCTGCCCCGTCGACAACAAGGACGGCGAACCGGGCATCTACTGCGATCCACTTCAATTTACTTTGCATGAGCTTAGCGGAGTATGCGAGAGATGGGATGGTGAAGGCGCCGATGATGCGGAGCCGATATCCTGGGCGATCAGCTTTGACGCTGCCGACAAGGCGGGCTTGGCGCTCGATTGGGAAGCCTCGGGAAGTTACGGCGTGCAACTACCGAACGCTGCGGCCGACGCAGTCCTCGAAGGGGAATCTCACGGTATCACTTTCGTTGAGTATCTGCGGTTGAGTTTCCAATGGGGCGGATTCCCAGGTTGGGCGAACTACGAAGATCGGCCGGAGAAGGAACTGGCATACCTCAGAGAGGGACTCTTGCCGCTTTGATTGCACGCAACAGGTAACTGGTCCGTCGCCGGCACTAACTCTATGCCAAACCCATACGTGCGGCGCGAGAAGACTCTCTTGGGCAGTCCCAGCCGCGGTCTACACGGCACGCGACCCCTTGGGATGCGAAAACAGTGCGCTGCGGTCAGTCCTCATGGGGCCGACGGCGCACAAGTACACCGAGCGTCGTACTCTTTAGCCTGGTCGCCCTCATCGATTAGAAAGCACTTCCATCCGGCGCCGTCACACCATGCGAGAGCCACTGGGTCGTAATGCAGATCCAGCTCCATATTCTTGGATATGAGCTCCGCTACACACTGCTTTCCGTCGGAACAGACACAACCGGTGCATTTGCGGTCTGCATCGATTTTCGCCAGCACATGCTTAAAGAACGCCTTCATAGCGTCGTGTTGCGTGCAGCCATAGCCGACGTCGGCGCCGGTTATCGTGATACTTTCTTTCTTCGTAGGGCATTCTGGCATTCTTTCTCCTATACCGTGCTACCAGTATGATAAGCCTGTGTTCTGAAAAACTGCGCTGGTTCTTTTCCGGCTTTGTCATTTCAAGAGAGTCGCCCGCGCTGTCTCTTCAATCGAAAACGACGGGCCGAAAGTTGGTGCAGCTAACATGCCCTCAACGGTGGGTAGTACTGCAGGTTAACAATACTTTACGGCAAATGTACCTTTTGACGCTGAAATCGTGGTTAGCTGGAATGATACAAAGATCGGCAGAATAGCCGGCGAAAGCAAGCCTCGGAGGATTTTCAATATTGCCGCGTAGCATGTCCCTGCTCCGTTTTTCCGGAGCGCTTCTCTTCCTTTGCGCCTCGGCGCTGAGCCTCTCCGCGCAAGTTCGATCGCGAATCGCGGGGCCGGTCGATAACTCGTCCACGGTCCGCCTCGCGCGAACCACCCACCCGCTAGCCACGGCGGCCAACGAAATCGGTCGCGCCGATGCAAGCCTGCCCATGGAGCGGATGTTGCTGCACCTTACCAGCGGCGCCGGTCAGGAAGCCGCTATCGAGACATTGCTCGCCGGCCAGCATGACCCGGCTTCGCCGAGCTACCACCAATGGCTCACTCCCGATCAGTTCGGCCAACAATTCGGCGTCGCGCAGGCCGATCTGGACGCCATCACCGGTTGGCTCAAGTCTCAGGGCTTCACGGTGAACAGTATCGCCGCCGGACGCCGCAGCATCGACTTCAGCGGCGCCGCGAATCAAGTGGAACAGGCATTCCACACCGAGATCCACCGTTATAGCGTCGATGGCGTGGAGCATATCGCCAATTCCACCGATATTTCGATTCCCAGCGCGCTCGCGCCGGTGGTCGGGGGCGTAGTCTCGCTACACAATTTCGGCGCTCATCCTTTGCACAAGGTCATCAGGCGCAATCCGCTGACGGACCTGTCCGGCGGCTCGTACGCGCTTTCGCCTTACGATTTCGCCGCTATCTATGACGTGGCCGCCCTGTGGAACCTGAACTTCGACGGCACGGGCCAGACCGTCGCCATCGCCGGCCGTACCAATATCAACCCGGCCGACATCAACACCTTCCGCACCGCTTTTGGTCTCCCCGGCAACAACACGCAGGTCGTGGTCAATGGAACCAATCCCGGCATCGTCAGCTCCGGCGAAGAAACCGAGGCCGATCTCGACGTGGAATGGGCCGGCGGCGTGGCTAAAGGCGCCACCATCAAGTTTGTGGTCTCCGCCAGCACTAATAGCACCGACGGCGTGGATCTTTCGAGTCAGTACATCGTCAATAACAATCTGGCTTCCGTACTAAGCTTGAGCTTCGGAGGCTGCGAGTCCCAGAACGGTTCCGACAATTCCTTCTATAACAGCCTTTGGCAACAAGCCGCGGCGCAGGGCATTTCGGCGTTTGTGGCCGCGGGCGATAGCGGCTCGGCCGGTTGCGATCTCGATTACTCCACCACTAATAGCGGCGCGGATAACACGCCTGCCGCCAGCCACGGTTTCGGCGTCAACGGGCTAGCTTCCACGCCTTACAACGTCGCCGTGGGCGGTACCGAGTTCAACGATTCCGCCAGCCCTTCGACTTACTGGAACACTTCCAACAGCAGTAACGCTGCGTCCGCCAAGGGTTACATCCCCGAGGTGGTTTGGAACGAGAGCAGTTACACGGCCGGCGCTACCAACAACAGCCTCTTGGCGGGCAGCGGTGGAGTGAGCCAGCTTTACGCGACGCCCTCATGGCAGACTGGCGCGGGCGTGCCCACTTCCGACCCCGGCGCGAGCACGCAGCATCACCGCTATCTGCCCGACGTTTCGCTCAATGCCGCCGGACACGACGGTTACCTGATCTATCAGGAAGGCCAACTGGAGCTGGTAAGCGGCACGTCCGCTTCGACGCCTTCATTCGCAGGCCTGATGGCGATTATCGACCAGTACAGCGGCGGCCGTAACGGCAATCCCAACACGCGCCTCTACCCGCTGGCCACGCAATACCCGGCGCTGTTCCACGACGTGACCGGCGGCACGAATGCGGTCCCCTGCGTTGGCGGGTCGCCCAACTGCTCGTCCACCACAGCGGGCACAAACGGCGTGATGAACGGCTACAGCGCCGCCGCCGGCTACGACCTCGCGACGGGATTGGGTTCGGTGGACGCTTACGCGCTGGCGCTCAAATGGTCGAATGCGCCGGCGCCCCTCAGCATCGCGTCGCTCAGCCCGAACCCGATGACGGCATCGGCTTCGAGCCAGACTCTCACTATTAACGGCGCGGGTTTCCAGTCTGGCGCCACGGTGAAAGTGAGTTATACCGGCTTCAGCGGCGCACTGACCGTCACTTCGTTGACCGCCACTCAGATTCAAGCCACCATAATACCGGCTCGACAGCGCAAACCTTCGCTGTACAGGTGACCAATTCGAGCGGTGCGGTTTCAAACATCGCCAGTCTGACCGTCAACGCCGCCGCCACATCGACGCCGGCAATCACGTCTCTCAGTCCTAACCAGATGACTGGTTCTAATTCCAGCCAGACTCTGACCATCGCCGGAACGGGCTTTGCCGTTGGCGATTCGGTGCAGGTTACTTTTTCCGGCGGGGGCATCACCACGCTGCAGATTCTCAGTTTGAGCGCAACTCAAATCCAGGCCTCCATCGTGACCGGCGCAATTTCGCGGACTTGGGCGGTGACGGTGGTGAATGCGAATAACGTCGCATCGAATTCCGCCGTCTTGCTGGTGTTCCCGCCGCCTCCGCCAACCACGCCGGTGATTACTGCGGTGAGTTCGCTGAAGGCGGCAAACACCACCCAGACACTCACCATCGCGGGGACGGGCTTTACGCCTGGTAATAGCCTGAAAGTGATCGTCGGTTATAACGGCTACGGATACTACTACCCGGTTATTACGGCCACTGCGACGCAGATTCAGGTCCAGATCGACCCGGGCACGGTAGCGCGCACGTGGGAAGTCGAAGTGATCGATTCCAACGGCGCCATCTCGAACGTCGCCACGTTCCAATCGCAGTAGACAAGCCAGGCAAGGGCTTCGCCCTTGATATCCCTGCGGATATGGGAGACAGGAGTCAGGAGACAGAAGTCAGAAGGCGCAGTGGGCGATTGAATCGAATGGATTTGCCAACACAACGAGAACAAAATTCTCCTTGGGGACGAATAACGTGATTAAACGAAGCCGCGGTTGTTAAAGACCGCGGCTTTCGCTTGCCGGCGGAGCGCCTTCATGCGGGGATCTACCCATCCTTCGCGGAGGAGCGGCCGGTGACTGCCAGATCCGGATCGTTCCGGACAGATCGCCTGCGACTGGTAAGGTCACACATGTGAAGCGCGCAATCGTACGCAGCCTCTGAACCTCTCGGAGACCCGGGCGCATCCAATCATCGTTAACCTCAACACGCGCATACCGTGCGCACAGGAGAATCCTAATGCCATACGTCACTGCCGGGAAGGAGAACTCCGGCAACATCAATCTCTACTATGAGGACCACGGCTCGGGTGCGCCGGTTGTCCTGATCCACGGCTATCCGCTGAGCGGCGCTTCCTGGGAGAAGCAGACGGCGGCTCTTCTGGCTGCGGGTCACCGTGTCATCACCTATGATCGCCGGGGATTCGGCAAGTCCAGCCAGCCGGCAACCGGCTACAACTACGACACCTTCGCCGAGGACCTGCACAAACTTGTCACGCAGCTCGGATTGCGGGACTTTGCGCTGGCCGGTTTCTCCATGGGCGGCGGCGAAGTGGCGCGCTACTTTGGGAAGTACGGGTCGAGCGGAGTGAGCAAGGCGGTATTCATCTCATCGGTCCCGCCCTTTCTTCTGAAGACGCCGGACAACCCGGAGGGTGTGGACGGCAGTGTCTTCGAGGGGATCCAAAAAGCCGTGGCCGCGGACCGTTACACGTTTTTCACCGAGTTTTTCAAGAATTTCTACAACACCGATCTCCTGCTGGGAAAGCGGATCAGCGAACAAGCCATCCAGGCGAGTTGGAATATCGCCGCCGGCGCCTCTGCCACCGCCAGTCTCGCGTGCGTCCCCACATGGCATGAAGACTTCCGCAAGGACCTGACTCGCGTCGACGTTCCCACGCTGGTCATTCACGGCGATGCGGACCGGATTCTCCCTATCGGCGCATCGGGACTTCGGACCGCCAAATTGATCAAGGGGTCCCGCTTATTGGTGGTGAAGGATGGACCCCACTGCATAACCTGGACCCACGGGGACGAGGTGAACCGGGAGCTGCTCAACTTCCTGGGGGAAGGAATCGGGGAGCATACAACCTCGGCGCACTAGAACTGGACCGAAGCCGTCGCCGACGAATCATTCATCGAGTTCTACTTCAAGGGGCGCCGTTTCAGACCGGCGCCCCAACCGTCAATCGGCTCGCTCCGCCGGTGATCCGTGCAAGACGCCGGAACCACCACCGATGGAACGGCGGCCACCTGCCGTCGGGATGATCGACAGTCGGCGCTTCGTCTCTCGCCGTCACGCGCCGGGCACAGTGCTTCGCTGAGGTCACTTCCCGATAACTCATGCCACGCCCCAACCAAGGCGCTAATCTGTCACGAGCCCCATGTGGCAGTATAGATGCAGGGAACTTGACACCATGAATATCGAACATTTCAAGAAGCTGTTGCTCGCCAAACAGCGCGAGCTCCAGGCCAGTCTCGCCGCTTTGGAGGGTGAAGCGTCGGCTTCGGGCGCGGCCGAAGTTAGAGATTTCACAGACGCTGCCACCGCCTCGCAGGGCACGGCGGAAGCTTTCGAAGAAGGCTCCATAGTTTCGCAGACGCTGGAAGAAGTGCAGGACGCGCTACGCCGCATGGAAGACGGCAGCTACGGTAAATGCACTGTGTGCGGACGCGAGATTGCACCCGCGCGCCTCGAAGCGATTCCCTGGACGCCCTATTGCCTGGAAGATCAGGAAAAGTTGGACGGCAAGACCGTTCAGGGCGCTACGCTATAACGCGCTCCCAAGCGCCCTTAACGCCCTTAGTATCTTGCCGTTTTGGCGCCAGCCCTCAAGTACTGTGCCTCCCCTTGGAGACGAGCCGCTTTCCGCGATTTGAAGGAGGGCATAGCCGAACGTAAATCTCATGTGGGCCGGTTTCGTTAGAAATGTAAGCGACCTACTCGTCATGCTGTTGTGGCGCGCCGGCATAATATGGCGCATTCGGCAACCTCGCGCGTCAACCGCGAAGTAGTCGCGCTCGACAGCCAGGGAAAGAATCCCGCCCTCAAAATTGTTCGCGCGGATGTTAGCTTGGATGTCGCGCGCAGAAAAATCGTGCCTAGAATGCGATATGATCGGGTCAGCCGCCAATGACAACCGACGAATTCTTTGGTGAAAACCTCGATGCCGCAATCGTGGCTGCCGTGGAGCATGCGCGCGAGGAGACGCTGCGGTGCGGCGTGCCGATCTTCTATCAGGATGAAACAGGTCTTGAAATTATGGAACAACCCGACGGCCGCAAGTTTGAGATTCGCTACATTCCGGGCGCTCCGATGGACCATAATTACGACGTTCTGCGAGAACTCCAAACCGCCGCTTGACGCGCGTGCCCAACCTCACTGTCTTTGCAGGCCCGAATGGCTCCGGGAAGAGCACTATTGTCGCGTGGCTCAAATTCGAAGGCAAAGTGAATCTGCTCGATCCCGATGCCATTGCAAAGCGGATCGACCCTGCCGATCCTTCCCGTGCGGCAATAGGAGCGGCGAGAGAAGTAATCAACCGGACGCGCGAGTACTTGAGCCGTGGGGAGAGTTTCGCGGTGGAGACAACCTTGGCAAGCAGAGCGATGCTCGCAACCATGACCAAAGCACAAGAAGAGGGCTTCTACGTGCGGCTTGTATACGTCTGTCTCAACGAGCCTGAACGCCACATCCGGCGCGTACGCGAGCGCGTCGCGCGGGGCGGCCATGCCGTCTCTGAGGATGACGTGAGGCGCCGCTATGGACGCAGCCTGAGAAATCTGCCTGCCGCTCTGCGGATCGCGGACGAGGCGAGGGTCTATGACAATTCCAGTGCCAATCCGCAAAGGGTCTTCGAAACGCGGCGGGGAATCGTCACGTGGCGCGGCTCCGTTCTGCCTCAATGGGCGAAGACGGCATGTGAGCTTCTGCGTCCGGAAGCAAGCTGAAACATGCGCCATCACTCTGGCAGTATGATTGCTATGTTCCGGCGCGAGGAGGTATCTAATGCAACGTTTCGCAATATACTTTAGCGCTCTAACTCTCGTCACCAGCCTCGCCGTGGCTCAGAAAAACAGCGGATCCGGCGACCGGATGAACGCCCTACAGGCGAATAACGGTCAAGACCGAATCTCGCGCGAAGTCCGTCACGAGCTCGTCATGCTCCCTTACTACGGCGTGTTCGACAACCTCGCGTATAGCGTCAACGGCACAGTCGTCACTCTCTATGGCCAAGTGACCAATCCCACCCTCAAGAGCGGTGCGGGCAACGTGGTGAAAAGGATTGAAGGCGTTACCAAAGTCGACAACCAGATTGAAGTCTTGCCTCTCTCGCCCATGGACGATCAAACCCGCCGCGCCGAATACCGCACTATATATAGTGAGCCTGCGCTGAGCCGGTATGCCATGCAGGCGGTGCCGCCCATCCACATCATTGTGGACAACGGCAAGGTGACCTTAGTGGGCGTGGTGGACAACGCTGGCGATAAGAACATCGCCGGAGTCCGCGCAAATACCGTCTCCGGCGTATTTTCGGTGGTCAACAACATCCAGGTCGCCGGGAAGTAGTTCTCTGCTACCATTACCCTTTCCGAGGGGTAATGAAAATAACGTTTTGGGGCGCCGCCGGGACCGTCACCGGGTCCATGCATCTGGTCGAGACCGGCGGCAAGCGAATTCTGTTCGATTGCGGTCTCTATCAGGGCCGGCGCAAAGAGGCCGACCAGAAGAACCGCCATCTACCCTTCGACGCTTCC
>Ga0182024_10024185_pt1 | contig 10813 bp, 8 predicted proteins | sample P32metaG_FD_120480 | JGI IMG/M metagenome (GOLD analysis project Ga0182024, IMG submission 120480) | Permafrost microbial communities from Stordalen Mire, Sweden - P3-2 metaG (Illumina Assembly) | ecosystem: Environmental > Terrestrial > Soil > Wetlands > Permafrost | place: Sweden: Stordalen...
CCAGGAGTAAGTGGCGCGCCCGGAGGGATTCGAACCCCCGACCCTCTGCTTAGAAGGCATGGGGCGGGAATCCTAAATGCCCTACCGTCCGTTGCTTACCGGGATGCTGTTCTAAAATCTGCCCCTCAGTTGGGCTACGTTGGGCTACAAAATTTCTGTTTCCCTGAGACGTTTTGTGCAGTCAAGGGTGCAACTGGAAAACGGGGATACCGTCGGCCACAGTCTAGGCTCGCGGCGTTGAGGAGCCTCATCTGTTGCCTCCTGAAATGGGTCCTCCTGCTACTTCGGTTTTCTCCTCGGCTCATTCCAATTGACGCTGGAGCATCTTGGGCAGCGCACTTGGGGCTTACCAATTCTCGGGGTCCAAGCGTGTTCGCAACGCGAGCAATGAAGCTGACTGGTGGGTTGGTTCAAATTTGGCTCTAGCCTCTGCGAACTAATCTGGGACACTGTGGCCATTAAGGCAAGGAAACCTTGTTAGGATTGTTAGCCTGAGCCCGGTCGAGAGCCCACTGGCTCTGATAGACGAGATTGCCAGCGTCGCCAGTTGTCACCACACCGAAGAGATATTCACGACCGCCTTCTGGGCTGCTGTGAAGAGCGGAAAACGGGCGACGGTATCCACATCGAACTGGATGGATTTCGTATTAGACGGGGGGAAGCTCGTGAAGCTTACGACGTTGGTTCAGGGAGAATTTGGCGAGTTCAATGCCGATTTAACGCGAAAATTCGGCGCTCGAACCAGCGAAACAGCATTCCCCATGCGGAATACTATTGGACAAAGATCATTTGTACGTTTGGAACGCACAAACTCTCTCTGCTCGCCTTCGTGAGGATAACAATCCTGCATCTCAGAACCACCACTTCGTGCTCGTCGTTGAATCACGAGGAGAACACGACCGAGAACACTGAAACACTGCGTATTGTGCTTTCGCAAAAACATCTGTTTTCGGAACACCAAAACAGGCCAATTGTGACCTATAGCTTGAATCACTTGCGGGTTCTCACGTGTAGGGGTTCGGAACACAGTGGAACTTCTGCCGGGTAGCGTCCGCCAGCTACACTGAATCACCACTATCTTCGGGTAGCTTGATCGACGCGGCCAAGATACTCGTCAAACCACGCTAGGACTTCCTTTGACAAGTCGTTCTTCCTTTGACTGATGTCGTGGGGCGTATCGAAGACCACGTGCCTTTTGTCCGTATCGGGCGTTCCGAGCATGCGGAAGAACGGGTTTTGTGCCCGATCCAATGAAAAGGTGAAATCGTACCGGCCATTCACCATCAGGACTGGCTTTTTCAGCCGCGGCGCAAAATCTACCTGGTCTCGACCGGGAGCGGGATTGCCCAAGAAAAAGCCTCCATCCAGAAACACGATCGCCTTGAACCGGTCTTCTAGCGCGGCGAAAATCACGCCGTAGGCGCTGCCTTGGCTAACGCCCACGTAACCCAGTTTGGTCATGTCAATTTCTTTGCGAGTCACCAGGTAATCGACGGCACGTCTCACCTCCTTCGATTGTTCGATCACCAGCGCCCGGTCTTCTACGCTACCCGGGTCGGGCCGGTTTCCTGCTCGCTCATACGTTCCTTTGTAGATGGGGTAGAGAAGAGCCCGACCGCTCTTGATGATGTAGTCCACGAATTGGAGGTCACCTAGGTTTTCACTGCTGGGCATGAAATTCACGCGGGCGCTGGGGAAGAAGAGCGTCGCCTGAAACGGTTGCGGAACATTCTTCGGCAAATACAGGTACATCGGAAGACGTTCACCCTCATACCCAGCGTCAATCGTGATTTTTTCCTTTGTCCAATCCGCTGTATTCTCCACGATTCCGCCGGAAGCCGGATTCAGCGCACGCCGATCGTATGCATACATGGCCCTATAAATCTGGAAAGTCTGATCTGACGCGGGTTTGGCCTGAGAAAAGTCTCTTGGCTTTCTAATCAGGGGGCCAGCCGCGGCATCCGGCAGCGCTTCAAGGTTCTTCACTCCCCGAAAGCCGTTCATGGGCGACCGGTCGAACGGTGAGAGTGCTTCCGGATCGAGCGCCTGGTAAGTTTGGGTCCGCCACGCGCCACCCAATATGAATCGCCGACCCATCTCGGCCTCATTCAAGCACCATTCCCTCACATTGCCAATCATGTCGTAAGTGCCGTAGGGACCAACAGCCTGCGATTTTCCTACGGCGATCGGTCCACTCGCCGAGAAATTACTTTGATTTATGCTGTACCGTGCGAGCTCGGGCGGAGCCGCCTTGTACCACTGCGGCAGTGCTGGCAGGGCCTTTCCCGCAAAAGCCAAATACGCTGCCGCCTCGTACCAGCTCACCCCGGAGACAGGATAGTCAGCTTGCCCTTCTGGGAAATGACCTGCTTCCCAAGTGGCTGGGCCCGGCCGACCAGTCGGATCGCGAAACGAGTCCATCGCCTCTTCCCATCCCATCGCCTTTCCATCCCGTATAAATGGTTCTTTCCAGTACGTCCGGTTTTGGTAGCCGCCCTTGTCGACAAATTCCTGGTATTGGCTGTTGGTGACTTCGAACTTGTCGATGTAAAACGGTGGAAGTCGGTATCTTAGCCAACCGATGAAATCAATAAACTCTATCCACCGGCCACGATCTAGATACACCATACCGGCCTCAGTTGCCGGCGATGGTCTCAAATCGAACTGCATTGTGGCCGCGGTTGGAGGCGCCGTCACCAGGTCGCCAGCTTCCGGTTTCGAGATTCTCCAGCGAAAGTAGCCATCGGGAATCCGAGCATGCTCAACAGGAGTGGTGCCCAAGCGAAACCACTGGCCATCCGGCGAGAGGTAATCCTGAATCTGGACTGTTGCACCGGCAGGCTCGGACTTAATAGACACAAATTTGCTCGAATCTTCGTCGATTTTTCGGAGGTGCAGATCGCCAGGCAAGTAGCTGCGAGCTTTTCGTATTATTTGAAATGCCGCCAGCGGTTTCTCTTCCGCCATGAGCTGCTGGAATTGTGGCACTGCTTCTTCGGTGGCCCAGCGTTGATTTTCAAATCGCTTGTGAGCCCACACCACTCCCACAATGCCTGCGATAACCAACATGGCCGCAGGAATCATCCACGTCGGTCGCGAAAACACGGGCCACACATGCCGCTCGTGGGAATCCCTCAGATGCGACAATTCGCGACAAACTTCATCGGCGGAGTCCGGCCGGTTCTCTGGCGCGGATTCCAACAGCCGCTTAACCAAGTTGTCGAGACCTTTCGAAGCCGGTACTCCCGACTTGGCCAGCGGTGGAATTGCGGCAGAAGCGCCGCTAGCAAGGGTGGTACCGAGCGAACCGCCCGGCAACGGCAACTTCCCGCATGCCATTTCATAGATCACGAGCCCTAAAGCAAAAAGGTCTGCCTGGGGACCAACCGTTTTCCCCGAAACTTGCTCAGGCGCCATATACGCCGGCGTTCCCATGATCAGGTTTGGCTGCGTCACGGTTCCACCCGTATCGGCCGTAATCTTCGCCAGACCGAAGTCCAGGACTTTTAGTCCGTTTCGCGTAACCATGATGTTGGCGGGCTTCAGGTCACGATGTACGATCCCGTGCCGATGGGCTTCCGCCAACGCTCCGGCGATTTGCGTCCCGCACTGAAGCACCTCGCCAGTATCAAGCGGGCCTTGTTGAATGAGCTCGCTGAGAGTTTTCCCTTCGAGCAGCTCCATCACCAAGTAGTCGGGCCCGATATCGTGAAGTGTGCAAATATTCGGGTGATTCAACATCGCGATAGCCCGGGCTTCTCTCTCGAACCGGCTGCCATATCTCGCAGGCAAAGTTTTGATCGCAACGTGACGTCCCAGGCGTGTGTCCACGGCGCGGTACACCACTCCCATGCCGCCTGCTCCTAGGCGGTCTTCGATTTTATAGGGACCGACTTTGGCTCCGACTGTCAGGACGGTGGCTGTGGGAGAAAGAGGAAGGGCTTCCCATGCAGGACGATTCAGGATGTCGTCTATGAAAGTATTTTGCTTCAGCATAGCCTCTACGCTGGCTCGCAAATCTTGATCATCTCCGCAGGCGTCGGCAAGATACAGCTTTCGCATTTCGCTGTCGCGGGCTAAAGCGGCATGAAAGAGTTCTTCGACCTTCTTCCACCGTTCAGGAGTCATTTCGTTGCTTTCGTGGCCATTTCACGCTTGAGCCAAGCCTTAGCCAGCCTCCAGTCGCGCATGGCCGTGTCTGGCGAAACCTTCAATACCGCAGCTGTTTCCTCCACGCTCAACCCGCCAAAGAAACGCAACTCCACAACCTTACTTTTCCTGGGATCGAAATCCGACAAGGCCTTGAGCGCGTCGTCTAAAACAACAAGATCGTTTCCTTTTTTTTGCGGACCTATCAATGTCTCATCGAGAGTGACCTTGGGAGCGTTCCCGCCGCGCTTCTGATATCCACGCGACCGAGCCGAATCAACCAGGATTCGCCGCATCAGCTGAGCACTGATGGCAAAGAAATGGGCGCGGTTTTGCCAGTTGACCTTCTGGGAGCCAAGTAGTCGCAGGTAAGCTTCGTTGACTAAGGCCGTGGTTTGGAGCGTGTGGCCTTGCCGTTCCCCGAACATATATCGCCGCGCCAGGCGGCGCAGTTCCTGATGAACGATAGGTAAGAGCTCGTTTAGAGCCGACTCTTTCCCCTGCCCCCAGGCGTGGAGGAGTTTGGTAACACCCTCGGGGCTGGAGTCCGACACCTGCGTCACCCTCGTCAACCTAAATCGCAGAGTCCATTTGTGTTAAGGGGCCCGGGAGAACCGCCGCAGCGCCCATTACTAGTTACGCACTAAGCAACTGCGGGCGAGTATAACCCCTAGGTTCTATCTCAGCCAGAAGAAATTCCCCGCCGTTTACAGTTTTCGCCCGCGGTTCTCGCCTTCCCCAGCAGGAGGGAAGACGACGATGAGGCTGAGCAAATGGCACTTGAAGGCGGCGATCATTTTGGCGGGGCTTGGATGTAGTGGACTGGTTCAGCGGGCAATGGCAGGGTCCCAGGAGCCGAACACCGGTATTACGGTTCACGTCTATAACTATGCCAAGGTGAGCCGTCACAATCTAAACGAAGCGGAACAAGTCGCGGCAAAAATCTTCCGCAACGCGGGACTGGAGACCCAGTGGGTCGATGACTCCGAAGTCTCGAAAGTCACACAAGAAAATCCGGCTGACCCTTCGCTGAAGAGCCTCACGCACTTCCGCCTCAAAATTCTTTCCCACGGCATGACCGATCGACTCGCCCTTCACGATGATGTCATGGGATTAGCACCGGGCGCTGGTGCGGACCGGGTTATGGTATATGTCTGCTACAACAGAGTTGAGGATCTGGCCGGGACACAACTCAAAGCACAAGCTATGGGAACTCTCAGCCGACCCGCCGGCCTAGGACGGCTTCTGGGTGCGACGATCGCCCACGAACTCGGTCACGTGTTGAACCTGCCGTCGCACTCGGGAATGGGGATCATGCGAGGCCGGTGGGATTCCAGTGACTTGCGCGATCTCAGCTATGGCTCTCTTCTTTTCACACCAGCACAGGCGGAAGTGATACGAGCCGACTTTGCACGGCGGTACGGCTCACCTTCAGTTTTATTCGCATCAGCGCAGCCCTATAAAGCATTCTGAACACCGGTACGGCGGGGCGCACCGGCATTTACGGGACATTTTTGATACGTCCTGATTAGCCGTTACCGGAGATGTGGAGTACTGGGCCGGTATTTGTTCGGAGAATAGTCATCCACATACAACCTAAACTGCGAATTGCAGCTAGAATGCGGTTATGGATGCCAAGTTCCCGTTGTTTGTCTTCGAGAAAGACGACGGTTCAATGCGTTTGATTGAAACGCCCCAGCGCCTTCTCTACCATCTGGAGGCAATCGACATAGAAAACAACGAATACGTGTTCTGGGATTCGGGTATGCGTGTGACGGCTAAGAACGGTGAAATCGACCGAATCGCACGGTGTGACCAATCGATGTCACTCTCGGACGCACTCAAAACTTATATTCGCTCTCACGGGCTTGACGTGTCCCTTGAAGGCCCTCCCATAGATATTTGGAAACGAATTCAATCCCAAATTCCAAAAAGGCTGCTTGCAAAACCTGATGGCTGTTGATTCAGCGGTGCGTGTGAATCAGCCAAAACCAATTCCTTTTGGCGGCTTCGGAATGCCCTTTCCCGACCAACAGAATCAATCGTTTGCGGCTGGTAGGAATGACAGGATTTTGGCGGGTGCCAAACCGAGCCTCCGAACCGTTCCCTCACCAAGCCCCAGCTTTTCACCAATAGCGAGCCAAGAAAGTCCCTGAGCGCGTAGATCGAGAATATGAGCGACGTCGGCTTTTACCCGTGGACGACCGATGAGTTTGCCCTTTGCCCTCGCATTTCGCAGTCCTGCCCTGACGCGCTCCCGGATCAGCGAGCGTTCCAACTCTGCGACCGCGCCCAAAACTGTGAAGACCATTTCCCCATCGGCGTGGAGGTATCGACACCCTCAGTCAGGCTTACGAACTCGATCCCGAGCGCCTGAAACGTCTCTAACGCTCTGAGGAGATGCGACACCGAGCGGGCGAACCTGTCGAACTTCCACACGATAACCGCATCAAATTGGCGGCGGTGCGCGTCTCCGATCAGGCGATTCAATTCTGGCCGCGAGTCCTTCGCCCCCGACACTCCCACGTCAATGTATTCGCCCGCGACATCCCATCCTCGACGTTGGCAATATTCCCGCAGCTCCCGCGTCTGCATGTGCGGGTCTTGCCCGTTGTTCGTTGAAACTCGCGCATAGATAGCTGCTCGCATTTTCGGTCGCTCCTGTTTATCAAATCGTGCTTTCGAGGTTCTGGGCTGTGGGACCCACTTCGAGGAGGGAAAAGAGCATAGCGGTCCCGTGTGCATCCCTCCTGTAATGGGTCCATCCCCAATCAAATGGCCAGCAATTCCGTTTCAAGGCACATCAGAGCATCGCGGATGTTGTTGGACGACTCCTTCACGATGCGGGCCAAATTCGGTGCTGATGCGCCATTCGCCTCGGATTGCCAGATAGCATCAAGCAATCGTGTGGCCTCGCCCGCCAGACCGTAGCTAGAAAACTCGATCTGCCGTGTACGAGAAAGAAAGCGTGCTTCGAGGCCATCGGTTGCGTTGCAGGTGAAGACGAAAATGGTCTGGGGCGGAAAAGCGGTGGCATCCAGTTTCGACAAAAAGTGTAATTGTGCGGCGTTTGACATTTTGTCGGCTTCGTCCACGAGCACGATGTGGAATCCGCCCGCCACCGGAACATACCAGCATTGTCGAATCACCTCCTCGACGTTGGCGACATTGCATTGTTGAGAGGGGATGTGGTGAACCTCTGCCCGGATTGCCTCAGCAAGCGCGAGAGCCATCGTGGTTTTTCCGGTTCCGGGTGGCCCGATAAAGAGCCACGCGGATGAGTACAAATTGGCCGCGAATTTGGCCAGAATCCGCTTTGGTTTGTCGAGGCCAACGAAATCAGCGATTGCGCGAGGCCGATACTTCTCCGAAAGCGGCATCGGAAATGGAAGAGTAGTGCTCATTGGTGGTCGCCCGCTTCCGCTTGAGTCTTGCCGAGGATGTAATCGGCGGCTTTCTGAGCGTGCGATGCGGCGGAAATAATCAGGCGCGAATCAGACTTGAGTCTCTGAATCCACGATTGCAGATAGCTTGCGGAATTGGCGATAGTTGCGTGCGAAATACCCGCCATTCCCGCGGGCATCGCCGCACCCATCTCCGCGATTAGCTCTTCTTTGCTGTAGGATTCGGAGCCGAATTGGTGGTCTGCCGAATGTTCCTCGAAGCGATTCAGGCGCGATTTGTGGCCGGTCGAGTGCGTGAGTTCATGAAACAGCGTCGAGTAATATCCTTCCGGCGACTCAAAGCAATTGCGCGATGGCATTCCGACCATATCCGCCGATGGCCGGTAAAACGCTTGCGAATGCTGCTCGATTCGCGGCGCATTCGGCATCCAATTCGCGATGGATTCGCATTCGACTAGCGGCTCGATAGGCTTGCGGTCGTCGCCGTGGAGTGCTTTTAGTCCCTCGCACTGCTCGATGTTGAACACGCGGTAATAGCGAAGCAATGCGGAAGTTTTGTTCTCTCGCTCTCCCGTCTCGCGGTTCTCCCGCGCATATTCGCTGAACTTCCAGAACGAAACGACCGTGCTTTTCTCGCCCTGCCGAACATGTGCGCCCAGTTGCTTAGCCTGATTGAACGTCAGCCAATACGGCGAGCCATATCCCTGTGTTGCTAGCAAGAAAACATTCAGCCCTCGATAAGGCTTTTTCGAGATGAGATTGCGGGGAATCGACGTTGACCACGGCTTGCGCCACGGTGCAACACCCTCTTCGAGTTGCTTCAAAACGCTTTCGGTGATGATCTCCGGTACGGTTGGCATCGAATTGCCTCCTACCGTTTAGAAAAATTCGCCGTTTTCGGTTTTCCCTAGGAGTCGGGGCTTCCGTAAAACGAAAATCGATTTCTGCATGGAAGAGGGTCAGCGCGGTTTTGAAAATCAGAAATTGTTGTCAGCCGACAACCCGCAGCTTGTGGACCCATTTAGAGCTGGAGGACTTGAATAAGCTGTCAGCAAAAACACGCTTGAATTGAATCCGCAACCGGAGCGATGCCGCGCCTTGACGAGCGGATTCTCAGGCGCAGTTTAAGTTCGCCCTTCGGGCCAATCAATGGGGAGCTGGCTACTATCCGGGGAAACGATACTTAGCGGACGTGAAATTTATATGAAAGCCCGGAACCGAAGAATGGAGCTTTTCACTTGATAAGTCGCGGTATCGAAAGCGAGCCAGAGCACGTTTGCTCCTCTCCTGATTTTCCGTTGATGCGCGCTTCCGATACAGCACTAGGACTAATCAGGAGTTGAGCTTTCGTTGCCAACTAGCATGATACTTTCGCAGGGCCGCTATCCTGTCCCGTTCCTCATTTCTTGAGAAGAGACTGCCAGTTCAGCACCACCGTGAATGGTGTTTCACGCTGCGCTTCCGGCACAAGAAACAAAAATCGTTTGCCGTCCGGCGAGGGCGCCCATGCAGTGCGGCCAAACCGGCCCGAGCTTCGCACCGGGGCTTGAAAAAGGAATCGAGGCGCGTCGGCATGGAATGCGGGATGCGTCGTCACGCTGACCGCCATGAGCCTTGTGTCGAAATCGAGGTAGTAAAGCTCACTTCCGTCCTGCCGCCATGCCGGGCTGTTCCCTCCACCGTCGGAAATAAGAAATTTGTCCCCTGTATCCGAAACGCCTTCTCCCGAGGGATCCGGTGAAAAGGGACGAACGTAGACCTCGCTACGTCCCGATTCATCGGAGACGTATGTCACCCATTGTCCGTCTGGAGAGAAGTGCCCGTCATGCTCGTCAAATTCTGTGCGATGGAACGGAAAAGGTTTCTGGCGCGCGGCAAGCGGAAGTACCCACAAACGGTTTTTCGAATCCCCTTCGAAAACCGCATAGAGCAGGAAGCGTCCGTCGGCCGACCAGCTTGAAGGAGTCTTCCATTCGTTGGACTGTATAAGAAGTGTAGCAGCTGCCGCTCCGCTCAATGGCTTCTCATAAATGTCAACCATCTGTCCGGGTTGGTCCTCAACACCGAAGATGATGTTGCGCCCATCTGCTGCCCACAAGGGGGGCCGATCGTCAGCTGCAAGATTGACGTCAGACCGTGTGCTCGTACCTCGCGCCACATCGAGCAGCCACAGGCTCGAAGCCTCACCTGGGTTCTGCCTCGATAAGAAGGCTTTGGTGCCGTCCCATGAGAGACTGAGTCCCCGATAAGCGCCGGGCTCTCCCACTTTCCCGAGAGCCTTCCCTTGCGCGTCGAACCACGTAGGCTCGTTCTCCACATTCCCGAGTGACCAATAAACGAGAGTACCCGTGGCCGAAATCGAGAAAAGACCGGCGTCGAGAAAAGCCTCAATAGGTCCGTCGACGATTGGCACCGATTCGCCCGACAATTTCATATCGCGGGCGTCGAATGCCTGCGCCATCAGCGCGCCGCGTCGAAGGAACAGCAATTGACCGGAACTGGCGTTAGCCGATGGCACATAAACTGCACCGAGGCCCGTCTCGGCGAGCCTCCTCGAGTCCTGCTCCTCGGGCTTCGCATCCAACGAGCCTACCGAGACGAATCCGCTCGTGCCCGTATCGCGCAAGTATAGAAAATGCCGTCCATCCGGCAGGAACCAAGGCTCCGTATGCGCGACGTCTCCGTGTGCCGTGTTCAACACCGTCAGCGGAGTCGCGACGCCGCCTGCCGCGGAAACTCGCATCAATGATTTGCCGAATCGACCAAAAATGATCACGCCATCCTTATTCCATGACCCACCGACTGGCGCCGCATCCACGGCGCAGACCGTTTCCGGAGGGCCGCCCGAAATATCAATCTTCTCCAGATTTTGGCCGGCATCGAAACCGACGAAGCGGCTGTCGGGCGACCAGAACAACTCTGTACTTACCGACTCGGTTCCCATCAGTGGCCGGATTTCGAGCGAATCCATGCTGCGCATCCATATCCGCGGAATTCCGTCGGTACTAGTCGCCACAAACGCGAGCTTTCGCCCATCCGGAGAGACCGCGAAGAGCCCGCTGAGATGCAGCGGCGGCTTCGCGGGCAATGGAATTTGCAGCCGCACTGTTGGCGCGGGAGAAGCCGTGCGCAACTGGGTCTCGTAGAGCCATACAAACGCCGCCAGCGCAACCCCTGTCGCCCCGAATAGCGCCCACGGGATCGCGCGGCGCCAGAGCGGCGTGGAGACTTTCGCAGCGCCCGTGACGGCAGGCTCTGGC
>Ga0182024_10024186_pt1 | contig 10812 bp, 7 predicted proteins | sample P32metaG_FD_120480 | JGI IMG/M metagenome (GOLD analysis project Ga0182024, IMG submission 120480) | Permafrost microbial communities from Stordalen Mire, Sweden - P3-2 metaG (Illumina Assembly) | ecosystem: Environmental > Terrestrial > Soil > Wetlands > Permafrost | place: Sweden: Stordalen...
GAGTAACGAAATCGAGGTACAAACCGCCTGATAGGAGGCCGTCTGTGGTGGAGACCTTTCACTAGCCTCGACTGATTCCAAGACACTTAGCTGGATCAGAGGCGTCCAACTGGTCAAGTTGGGGTAGCCATATCGAGGTACGGGGCTCGCCAAAATCGTTCAGACTCCCCTGGAAGGCTAGTTCCTGTGCCGTGTAGCGACGCAGCGTAACCGGATGGGGTAAAGAGTCTGCCCAGGGCCGATGCGGGCACGCAAAGCCCCTACATCAGTGGTCACAAATTCGGTCCCCGGTCTTGGGAATAATAAAAGTGCCTCAGTGCATAGCTTCGTTGGTTGAATGACTGGCAGGCGTTTCGGCAAGCTTGGAGGTTGACTGGAGGGCCGACTTATACCTAAAAGACGGACCATCGCTTTGCCACACCAGCCGTGCGGATTTCTGGAACTGGTAAACGGGCAATGCTCGGGCTCGGGGGTTCGAGCGAAGACTTGTACCGCACGAACGCAATGAATCGCATGGAGCTTCCCAGATTTCGTGGGCATTCAGCGTTTTGCGGTCGAGAACTACGAGGATTACAGTGTCACATGTGCCCAACTTCGGGCAACCTAACCGAGTACCACAAGGATAGGCGCGCCCAATTATCTGTATCCGTTCGCTCCCACGTAACGCGTTGTAGTTGCCGTTGCGATCACTGACGAGCGTCAAGCCAAGAGTTTCTCCAGCCACGTACTGTGCGATCTCGTCCGTAACGCACAACAGCTTCCCTGTCAGCAGCATATATTCTGCTGCTGTGCGTTTGATCGCCAGAAGGGTCGCGCGCAGTCGGGCTTGGTTCATATTGTTCAAGCCGTGGGCGGTCTGCAACACGGGTTGATTCTGACCGACTTTGTGGGCCATCGACCAAACCTCCGGGGATTCAATTCATGATAGGCCGTGTGTATAACCGATGGTACACAAACTTTCGGAAGCGAAACTTTTGAATCAACGTCCTTTGGCGGCGCTCCGAATGGCTACGCAATAAAGAAGCGGCCGTGCAGCCCGCCCTGCCTGGTTGCCCAGAACAGTTCGAACCGCACGGCCGCCGCCCCGAAAGGTTGAAGTTGCGGCCTATTGCAAGCCGACCTGCGTTGCCTTCACCGCGCACCCGGTAAGCGTGCAGGGGCCCGCAGAGCCAGACCAACCCACCGTAAATCCGAGTGGCGTGAAGTAGATGCTGGAAGCCTGGGCTTCGGTCGACACGTTATCGACGACGATTCCGCTCGTGCCTCCATCTTCAGGAAGGAAAGCCGCGAAGGTCGACAAGTCTGGAACGGTGAGGTCATCGGTGACGTCGACCGACATGAGGCATCCCCCGGCCGGGGCTGCGGTGGTCTCACCGCATGCGATGCTGTGTGCCTGAACGCTGAAGAACATCAAGTCTAGTGGAACCCCTGTGCCGCCGCCGTTGGGATTGTAGACTTCTGTCACCGGTGAGCACTCGTCGCTGGGGTCGGTCGCGACCGGCAAGTAGTCTGCGGTGTCAGCCCCAGTCACAAGTCCGTCGCTGTTGAAAATGATACGCCGTAACGCGGTATTCCCACCACCACCAGGAGGTCCATTGGGATCGATTGCGCACACGTACATGAAGCCGGTGACGGTGGTCGGCCCCGTGTTGCTGTAGTAGTTGTTGTCGAAATCTCCGCTGTGCAGCACGATTCCATCTCCGTTCAGCGGCCCGAAATCAGCGAATGCAAAGTAGCCGCCGGTTGTTTGGCCGGTGCCGCAAACGCACATGGCCGTCGTCGAAGCCTGAGCAGCGAAGGCATGGCCGGTGGTACTTTCCCCTGCGAACACCAGCACAGTTCCCAGCGAGGAATCCACAACCGGCGGATCGGGCATGCCGTTGCTGAAGGAATTATAGCTGCCGACAGACAGACACGGGTAGGTATACGGAGCGATTTGTCCGTTGCACGCACCGGCGATGTCCGGAACGTTATTTGTCTCGATGTAAAGAAGATTACCGTTCACGTCGGAAACGAAAATGCGCCCTGATAGTGAGTCCTCGATCGGACCGGTAAGCGCCGGGTTGGCCATCGTATTCATGAATACAGGCCAGCCGACGGTGTTTTCGATTGGAGTTCCGCCGAGAGTGCCGAAAACGCTGGTGAACTGGTGGACGTTAGCCTTGTCGGTCCCAACATACAGAATGTCCAGATCGTAGTCGTAGTATGGTGCAGAATTTGTGTCGCTCGCAGGTCCGGGAACGATGGTCCCACCAGTATAGATGGAATCGTTGGCGAACGACACATTCCAAATGCAGCCAGGGTTGAGTCCTCCGCAAGCCGCCCAATCACTAGGCGAACCAGTTACGTTAAGGAGCGCGGCGGGAGTCACGATAGTGCCCTGGCCCGCCTGCCACTTCACGACGTGCAGCACCGAACCTTCGCTCGCTGAGCCGGTCTCGACGAAAGCCACTTGCGTACCGTCCAGGGACAAGGTGACCGAAGTGCTGGTTTTCCCGTCAGAAAAGCTAGTCGCCGCCGTGTAGGCCCACATTTCGTTGGGCCCGGTCCCCGAGCAAACACCAGCAGGGATGGTTCCGGTATAGAGATTATTAAAAGCAACCAGAAGGCGTGTATTGGTGTTGTAGACCACGAAATCTTTAGTGCAGTCCGGCGTGGCATTGATGTCAAACGTGTACTTGGCAGGAAATTGCTCGTCGCCGACGCCCGGAACGACAGCAGGGGGATCGACGTCCGTCTTGAGGGCGGTGCCATTGAGAGCGACGCTCCAGTCGCGATGGACCGGATCCGCCTTAGTTGGTTTCGGCAGCGGGCGGCTCCAACGGTTGCCGAATCGCTCGGTAATGCTGGAATCGTTGGCACGCGCCTCCGCTAGGCGCCGAACCAACGGCGCGTTGCGGCGGGCGACCTGCATCTTGTAACGGGTGTTGTTCTCCAGGCGTTTCGCTTGTTCTTTGGTCCGGGGCGCGCCGAACACTACGTGTCGCGTGCTCCAGTCGCTCACCACCGGCTGGCGGTGATGCGCGGCTGCGATGGGGTGCAAGGTATCGGTAATCTCAGAGGTCGCGCCCACTTCGCGCGATGCCACCGGCAGCGCTTCGCTGCGTGCAGCGAGGAAGTCATATGCGGGCGCGGCGATTCGCACACCAATCGCAGGAGTCTCCGCGGTCACGCCGGAGAATCGTTCTACGGGGGTCGCACCGCGCAGGTCGTCGGGGCGCGGCTGTGCCATCACCATGACGGCCGCGGTCGACAGTGCCAAGAGGGTGAGACCAATACCTGCCAATTTGAAACTTCGGGTCGCGGTTCGCGGGCCGGAACTCATCTTAGAACCTCACTTTGGAGTAGCCGGCTCGCCTGCTATGCCGGCATGTCAAATTCGATCAGTACTATCGCAACGGGACTACCCAGCTATTGGAATCGTAGAAGGGGAAATCGCGGAAGGATACTGTACGTTGGTACAGGTATCGGCGGGGTTGTCTTAAAGATAACGCATCACGGCCTAAGGGTTATCCTGTATGCCTTAGCGGGAGTTCGGGCTAACCTTGGAGACACACTCTTGTCGAACCATTTTAGGATTCCTAAAATTTGTGGGCCGCGCAGCCCTGCGTTCGGTCCTTCTGGTTAACCGCCATACACTTCATTCGCTGACCAGCCTGTAAATTTCTGGAGGAGTGGCCGTCGGGTCCAAAATCAAACCCAACTTCACTGCGATCGAAGTGTCGGTTCAACTGCCAATCCTCAGCAAGTTCCAATCGCCCCTTGCCACAAGAACAGAAGTGCCGTCGGGATGAACATCGATTCTTTCTGTGTACCGCAGGAAATGCATGCGGGCAGGTCCGAGGTCGGTGCTCAGGCACTCACGCAGATTGTGTATACGACCCAACGCCGCAGCGCGCAGTTTCTTAGATTGCAGGCGCACCGACGGCGGGTTTGAAGCTGGCAGCTTCTCATCAATCGTCGCTATCTCACGCTCTCGATGATTGATCTCGGCAATAACTGCGGGCGACTGCGTCCCGCGTGCCAGGCCAACAGCTAAGCGCCTAACCTCGCCCTCAAGTTCCATGCGTCGCCGGCGCAACCCGTCGGATCCGTAAGCGGAATCCGCGAGCGCCTTAATAACTCCCCACTCAAACTGGTCAAGGATGTACGCAATTACCCGCTCCTCTGAAATCTGCTGTTGTAGCCGAGCCAAAATCTGTTTCTCTAGGTCCAGATGCAATATCCTTATACCGTTGGCGCAGCGGCCTTGGCGGTAGTTGATCGGGCAACCGTAGTAGCGCCGCTCCGGGCGGTTCGCCTTCGCGCGGTAAGAACCAACGATGTTTAGCGTCGTGCCGCAGATTCCACAGTGCAGCAACCCGGACAACAGGTAGGGCGAATGCATCGCGCCAGCCCGCAGCAGGCCCGGTATCGAGCCTGCATTGTTAAAAACGTGCTTAACCGACTCGCGCCGCTCCGCAACCTTGGCCCACAACTCTTCCGAAATGATCCGCAGGTGCGGCCCCACAGGAGGACCGGCCTATAAGATCGTGTTCCTGACGGCGGGCAGCTATAACGGCAATCTGGGCGGAACAGCGGGGGCCAACGCGATATGCCAGGCGGAAGCAAACGCTGGCGGGCTGAACGGTACCTTCAAAGCATGGATCTCACATCCCCGACCCCAGCCCACACCCACTGCTGCCAGCGCCGAACGTATAGCCCAATGCGCCAGAGGATTTCCTCTTGCGGCGCATTCTGCTAATAAAGCCGGGCTACGCGTTCCAGAAATCCATCCCAAGCCGCAGGCGCAGCGCCGGTCACGCGCCTCTCAGTGATCCAATACACTTCGGGTCCGTAAGAAGAACCTTTGATTTCAGACGTTACGCCTCTCGGGGCCACTCACCCCATCATGCCACATATATAGTGCTATTTACCCCGATTGGTGTATACTGAGGTGCATGAGTAAAACCCGCGTGAATATTTATCTGAATCATGAGCAGAAGAAATTGCTGGAGCAACTCTCGGCTCACACCGGAGCACCAGTCGCGGAGCTGGTCCGCCGCGCCGTCGATAACTACCTAGCCCTTAGGAAAAAGGAGTTGAAATGACCAAGCGCGCAGCGATTTATTGCCGGGTTTCGACCGCGGATCAACATCCGGAGACACAATTGTACGATCTGCGGGAAATGGCTAAGCAGCGCGGATATGAAATCGTACACGAATATACTGATGTGATTTCCGGCGCGAAAGCGAAGCGTCCTGGGCTTGACCAACTGCTGGCCGATGCCCGGCGACATCGATTCGATGTGGTACTCGTTGCTGCGTTTGATCGAGTGGCGAGAAGCGTCCGGCACTTCCTGGAAGTGCTCGACGACCTGAACCATCTGGGGATCGAATTCGTTAGCCACCGCGAAAATATCGACACCGGCGGACCATTGGGACGAGCCATGGTCGTTATCGTCGGGGCGATCGCGGAGCTTGAACGCAACTTAATCGTGGAACGGGTGCGAGCCGGAATGCGCAGGGCTCGATTGGAAGGACGGCAGATCGGTCGTACTCCGCTGGACATCGACCGCCAGCAGGTTGTGAGTGACCGCCGTTCCGGAATGTCGCTGACCTGCGTCGCAAAGAAGCACCGAATCTCGCGGGCGAGTGTCTGCCGGTTAATGAAGGAAGCTTTATTTGTGCAACAGACCCGCCCGATTTCATCGCAACGGGACCGTCCTGCTGGGCAGCAAGTGGTACTCGAACGCGTTGCCTGAGCAACGTTACATCGCCGGGGAGCTGTTTCTGCGAGGCAGGTCCTCACCTTAGCTTCGCGTACTCCGCCTTCGCAGCGATGAGGATGGGAATGTCGGGGTCGGCGTCTTTCCAGAGCGCGAAGAAATCTTGGTACGCCGCGCGGGCTTTGGCGGTGTCGCCCTGCATTTCGCAGGCACGGGCAAGGCCGAGATGGGCCAGCGACATCAAAGGATCGGCAGGGGCAAAATTGCGCAGGGCCAATATTGCCTGAAACTCCTGCGCCGCTTCGGCTCCTTGTCCCATCTTCAAATAGGCCTGCCCTCGAAGGTATAAATCTTGCGTAGTTGCCTTGTCGTAAGGCACCGCCGGCTTGAGCAGCTCGATAGCGTTCTTTGCGTTACCACCATTCAGCGCCACCACGGCTTGCACGTACGGAACGGAAACCGATTGGACTAGGGTGTCGTCCGGGCGCTGCCTGGCAACTTGGGAGGCTAGCTCAAGCGCCTTCTTGCCTTCGCCCGCGACTGCCATATCACTCGCCGCGGAAATTTTCACCACGTAGTCCTGCGAAATTGCCAGGGCGGCGTTGGCAGCTTCGATGGATTGTTTGGAATAGCCAAACTGGGCGAGCATCCATCCCTGCGCGTTCAGCGAAGCCGCTTCCGAATCCTTGAGCTGCAAGCGATGAGCAACCTGTCCGGTCTTGCTATAGAAGTCGCGTGCCTGTTGAATCTGTCCATGGGAAGCCGCGATGTCGCCGTGGCGGGTATTCACATTCATAGCCAAGTCAGGCTGATCCAGGACGAGGGCCTCTTCCTTTTCCATCGCGGGCATATCGCCCTGCGCGCAGGCGATGTTGGCCAGAATATCGTGGAGATAAGTGAAGCTTGGATTCCGCTGAAGCCCGGCATTCAAAATGGCCTTGGCCTCGTCCACACGGTTCAGACCAAGGTACGCCCATGCCGCCAAGAAATAGCCGCGGGATTCCTCAGGGTCCAAACGCATGACGTTTTTTGCGTTGCTCAGTCCCTTTTCAAACTCGCCCAAGTACAAGTCGTAGGTTACGCCTAAGTTCGCGTCGGGGGTGATCTCCCGAGGATAGGTCTGCTTGTACAGTTCGTATGCGGCAATCCCTTTTTCCAGTTCGCCGGTGCTGTCGGCATAGTAGTGGGCGGTGATGTACAGCATCTCCCGCTCGCTGGCGCGGTCTTTCAGTTCAAAAGCCTTCTTGCGATATTGTTCGGCAAGATCGGTTTGGCCGAGATTGCCATAAATCACGCCTAACCGCGCGTAGGCCATGGCGAAATTCGGATCAAGTTGGATGGCGCGCTCGTAAAAAGGAATGGCCTCGAACTCGTCGGAGGCGGTGTGCTTCACATCTCCCATACTGAAACTCTTCAGCGCCTCCAGTGAAGAAGTGGTGGCTTCTTCCAGCGGCTTGTCGAATTTCTGGATGGAAGCCAGGGACTCGCCCAGTTTCCTGCGCAACTGCGTCGTGGCGCTGTCCAGGGCCTTCAAGACTTGCTCTTTGCTATCCGCCTGACTTTGCACTTCCGATAGGGTGTCGCCAGTGGCTGCGTTGATGGCGTCGAGGGTGACCACATACTGGTTACCTAGGTTGGCGATCGATCCAGCAACTAAAGCCTTCACACTGTTTCGCTGGCAGATTTCACGGGCGGTTTCCACGGTGAGCCGCTCGTCGGCCGGCTTGCCCATCAGGGCCAGGGTGTGCCGGGCCTTAGCGTCGGAAAATACGTTCACGTAAGGCGATTGTTCCAGGTCCACCGCCAGCGCCTTCTTGAGCGCACCGTCGAACACAGGGTCATTGGTGGTGTTGACGAAATCGGCGATAAGGATCGAGTCCTTTTCGGTGATCGCGTGGGTTTTGTGCGAACCCAGAAAAATACCCCCGGCAATCAGCGCTGCCAGCACCACTCCTCCAACAATTAAGAGCATCCGCGAGCGCGGCATGGAAACTGGCACACTGGCCGGCCCGCTGGCCGGCAGGTTCGGCTGTGCGACGGGCACGGCCGCGGAGCTCGTCCTCTGCGGAACTTCCATCGGAGCCGAGGGAAGCGGCGGCTCAACCCTAGAGTTGGAAGCTGGGCCTTCCGCAATTGGGCTCGATACCGCGGAATGTCCGGAGTCAGTATCGCGCTTTAGGCGCTGCAAGTCGGCCCGCAGGTCGGCGGCGTGCTGGTAGCGAAGGTTTCGGTCCTTCTCTAATGCTTTGTTGATGGTTCGTTCGAGGTCGGCGGGGATCTGATGATTCAGCCGCACCGGTGCTACCGGCGCTCTGCGCAGAATGCCGTCAAAAATGGCTGCTGAGGTTCCGCCCTGGAATGGCAGTCCGCCGGTGGCCATCTCATACAGTACAACTCCGAAAGAGAAGAGATCGGTACGGGCATCGAGTTCCTTCCCCAGCACCTGCTCCGGGGACATGTAAGCCACCGTCCCGAGCGCGGTCCCCGGACTGGTGAGATGCTCGTTGACTGCTGCGGTGGCCTCGGAGGCCGCCTCGGCCGGTTCAAGCATCCGGCTGGTCGGGGTCAGCTTGGCCAATCCGAAGTCAAGAATCTTGATGTGCCCGCGCTTCGTGACAAATATATTGGCGGGTTTGATATCGCGATGAACGATGCCCTCGGCGTGGGCCGCATCGAGCGCGTCGGCCATCTCGATGCCCAGCGACAGAATCGCCTCGATCTCCATCGGCCGGCCAGCAATGCGATGCTTCAGCGTCAGTCCGTCCAGAAACTCCATGGCGATAAACGCGTCGCCATGCTGGTCGTCAATTTCGTAGATCGTGCAGATGTTGGAATGATTGAGTGCGGAGGCCGACTTGGCTTCGCGCTCAAAGCGGCTGAGCGCTTGGGGATCTTTCGCGACGTCGTCCGGCAAAAACTTGAGAGCAACAAACCGGCCCAGCTTCAAGTCCTCGGCCTTGTACACCACACCCATACCACCGCCGCCGAGCTTCTCTAGGATGCGGTAGTGCGAGATGGTCTGGCCGATCATGGCTGGCGGGTAGCTCCTGGCGACGCATCTTAGGCCGCGCTCAAGGGCAAGTCAATCTGGAGAGGCGCAGCCTAGTCGGCCATCACTTTGAGCCGCTCAGGGAGCCGCGGGCCGCGAAAATCCCCCTGGTTCGCAAGGGGCTGCTCCGTGGATACCGCAAGTTGTTGAATCAGCGTGGCCGGGAGTTGCAGAAAGTCCTGGTCAGCAAGGTACAGGTTCCTGACCGGTTCACTAGACCACAAAGTCAAAGATGTTTCTCAGGTAAGGCGGAAGAGCAGGAATCGTTGTAGTATTGTTACCGCACATGTCGCTTCAATTGCCATTCCATTCTGCATCGCTTATCGACCCCACAATGGAGGACGCTCGAGTCCCGCTACTTTCGGAAGTTGCTGACAATAAGCGTGGCGTGATAGCGGAATTGCAAGCGGTTAACTCCTATTATCGGTCTCATCGGTGGCCGAAAGAGTTTTCGACGACGACCCATCGACTGCATCTCGGTGATGCTCGAAGCCTCTCATGGATCCCCAGTGCGAGCGTGCATCTGATTGTGACTTCGCCCCCCTATTGGATCCTCAAAAAGTATGAGCCGCATGCTGCACAGCTAGGTTTGCTGGAAAACTACGAGGATTTTCTTTTGCAGCTCGACAAGTGTTGGCGGGAATGCGAACGTGTATTGGCGCCGGGCGGAAGGATTTGCTGCGTGGTCGGCGACGTTTGCATCCCTCGTCGGAAAACAGGCCGCCACCATCTCGTCCCGCTCCATGCCGACATCATGGTTCGTGCTCGGCTTGCTGGATTGGACTGCTTGACTCCGATCCTGTGGTTCAAAATTGCAAATGGCGCTACCGAAGCCCACGGAAATGGAGCTGGATTTTACGGTAAACCCTATCAGCCCGGCTCGATCGTCAAGAATGATTTTGAATATATCCTGTTCCTACGCAAAGGTGGCGCCTATCGATCTCCATCAACCTTGCAGAAGGCGTTGTCGATGCTCACCAAAGACGAAATGAAAAATTGGTTGCGGACTGCATGGACGGATATCAAGGGCCAGTCGACTCGCAACGGACACCCTGCACCTTTCCCAACTTCCTTGGCAGAGCGCTTAATTCGCATGTTTTCCTTCGCGGGCGATACCGTCCTCGATCCGTTCTGCGGTACCGGTAGCACGATGTTCGCTGCGGTTGCAGCGGGGCGCAGCAGCATCGGGAACGAGATTGAACCCAAGTATCTTAAACTCGCGAGTGCCCGATTGCGTGAAGTGATCTCCGTTCCGTCGAATAATCTGCTTTTCACACCTCAATTAGCAATCCACAACCGGAAATGAATCCGGTTTCCTATGAACTCCCGAAGGGCTTTCGTGCCTTGTTTGAAGGCCATCCGTATTTCCACCGAAATTCCAGTTTGGGTGATCGGATTGCATCGTTCCTATACGAGGATCTTGTCCTGCTCGGCAAATCGGCGAAATTATGCGCGAGAGTCGGAGCAATGGAGCGCGTTCTTAATGTGCAAAATCGCACCGTAGGGAAACTTCGGCGCCGAGGTGACGGTACGTTTGGAGAGATTGTCCCGGGAACTCCGGCGACAAGCGTGGGGGGATTTCTTGTCGCGCGCGGGGCGATTGCAACGATCGAAATCGGCGCGGAAACCAAAATATTGGCGAAGGCGATGATTAAACAGATTGACCGCGTCATCGGGGATCTGGTGCGCCAGATCGAGCAATTCAAGCGGGGAGGGGGCCGTCCGATTTGCGTGGGATTGGTGGGCATAAATTTTTCGACTTCCTACACTGGGTACGAAGGAACGCGGCCAAATCCAACCGACGGCAAGAAGCACAAACATCCGATCCAAGAAGCCGAAGTCGCGGTCACTCGTCTGCGCGAACGAGCGCTACCAACTTTCGACGAGTTCATCATCTTGCGGTTCGAAGCAACGAACGTGGACCCTTACCCATTTATTACTCCGAGCACTAAATTGATGACACTTTTCATCTGGCCGCATATTGGACGTGGCGTTCGCGAAAATAGTTCTTCACCAACTTGGGCCTAGCCTGCGTGATCCGAAGGTAAGAGCGAAC
>Ga0182024_10024187_pt1 | contig 10812 bp, 8 predicted proteins | sample P32metaG_FD_120480 | JGI IMG/M metagenome (GOLD analysis project Ga0182024, IMG submission 120480) | Permafrost microbial communities from Stordalen Mire, Sweden - P3-2 metaG (Illumina Assembly) | ecosystem: Environmental > Terrestrial > Soil > Wetlands > Permafrost | place: Sweden: Stordalen...
TCGGGCAAGTCGACCCTGCTGCGCTCCATCGCCGGCCTGATCACCCCCACCGCCGGCTCGGTCAGAGTCTGCGACATGGAAGGCGACGACACCGCCCATGGCGTGGCCATGGTGTTCCAGAGCTTCGCCCTCTTCCCCTGGCTCACCGTGCAGAAGAACGTCGAACTGGGCCTCGAAGCGCAGGGCGTCCACCCCGACGAGCGGCGCAAGCGCTCCTTGGCGGCCATCGACCTCATCGGCCTGGACGGCTTCGAGAACGCCTATCCCAAGGAGCTGTCGGGCGGCATGCGCCAGAGAGTGGGCCTGGCCCGCGCCCTGGTCGTCCAGCCCTCGGTTCTGTTGATGGACGAGCCGTTCTCGGCGCTCGACGTCCTCACCGCCGAGACCCTGCGCACCGACCTCCTCGATTTATGGTCGGAGGGCCGCATGCCCATCCGCTCGATCCTGATGGTCACCCATAACATCGAGGAGGCGGTCCTCATGTGCGATCGCATCCTGGTCTTTTCCTCCAATCCCGGGCGGGTGATCGCCGAGATCAAGGTCGACCTGCCGCAACCGCGCAAGCGCCTGGATCCGGCCTTCCGCGCCCTTGTGGACGACATCTACGCCCGCATGACCGCGCGGCCGAGCGGCCCGCCCGCCTCCCAGGGCAACTTCCCCGGCACGGGTCTGGGCATGGCTCTGACCCACGTCTCCACCAACACCCTCTCGGGGATGATCGAGGCGCTTGCTCAGCCGCCCAACAACGGCAAGGCGGAGCTGGCCAATCTCGCCCACGAACTGCGCATGGAGGCCGACGAACTGCTGCCCATCGCCGAGACTCTGCAGCTTCTGCGCTTCGCCGAGATCGACGGGCGGACCATACGCCTCACCCCCGCCGCGCGCCGCTACGACGCCGCCGACGTCGACCAACGCAAGCAGCTCTTCGCCCAGCACCTTCTGGCCTATGTGCCGCTCGCCGCCCACATCCGCCGGGTTCTCGACGACCGCGCCTCGCACCAGGCCCCGGCCACCCGCTTCCGCGACGAGATCGAGGATTTCATGTCGGAGGCCTATGCCGAGGAGACCATGGACGCCATCGTCTCCTGGGGCCGCTTCGCCGAGATCTTCGCCTATCACGAGGACGACGACCGCTTCAGCCTGGACGATCCGGCTTAGGAACGAGGGGAGGACTCCGATGGCGGGACAAAAGGACGGTGGCGCAAACCAGGCCATCGCGCGGACCGGCTGGCTGCGGGCCGCGGTGCTGGGGGCCAACGACGGCATCCTCTCCACCAGCGGCCTGGTCCTGGGCGTCGCCGCGGCGGCCGCCTCGCCGCACATCGTGCTGATCAGCGGCGCTTCGGCCCTGGTGGCCGGCGCCATGTCCATGGCCGCGGGCGAATATGTCTCGGTGAGTTCCCAGCTCGACGCCGAGAAGGCGGCGCTCAGCCTCGAGACCCGGGAACTCCGCCAGGACGCCGAGGGTGAACGCCGCGAGCTGTCGCAGATCTATGTGGAGCGCGGTGTCGACCCCGCCCTGGCCCCCAAGGTCGCCGAACAGCTGATGGCCAAGGACGCCCTGGGCGCGCACGCCCGCGACGAGCTCGGCCTGACCGAGGAGACCACGGCGCGCCCCGTTCAGGCCGCCTTCGCCTCGGCCGCCTCGTTCAGCGCCGGCGCCGCCATGACCCTCCTGATGGTCGTCTTTTCGCCGCGCGGCCTGCTGCAGCCCGTGGTGGCCACAGCTTCCGTGCTCTTCCTCGCCCTGCTGGGCGCCATCGGGGCCAGGATCGGCGGGGCGAGGATCGTCCGAGCCACGATCCGGGTGACCTTCTGGGGCGCGGCGGCCATGGCCGTCACCACCGGTCTGGGCGCCCTATTTGCCAGGCTAGCTTGAGAGCGCGGCTAGGCCGGGGCGGCGGGGGCCGGGTCGAGCTTTTTCTCGTGCAATAGTGCGGTCAGATCGCGCAGGGCCTCGGTCAGATAGAGGACTTCCTTCTCGCGGAGCTGGTCGATCTTCTGATGCAACAACTCGATCTCGAGTTCGGCTTTGATGTTGATCTGATGGTCGTTTTCGGCCTCCTTGCGGTCAATGTCCTGCTGCCGGTTCTGGGCCATCATGATGAAGGGCGCGGCGTAGGCGGCCTGGAAGGACAGGGCGAGGTTCAAAAGGATGAACGGGTAAGGGTCCCACTTCTGAATGAAGGCGGTGACATTGAGGACAATCCAGACAGCGAGGAGCACCGATTGGACGATGATGAATTTCCACGAACCCATGGTGGCGGCGACGGAGTCGGCGACCTTCTGGCCGAGGGTCAGCTCGATGGGCGCCTTCGCCGCCTCGCCGAGCGCCGGCCGCTGGCTGCGGCGCAGCTGGCGCAGCCGCATGAGCAGCGTTTCCTCGGCGTCGTGAAGCTCATTCTTCAGACGATCCACGGACTCCATGCGCCTCTACTCCTGCTCGCGTGAGAGGGCCGCCCGGCCCGATCCCGCCTTTATGGCCGAATCAGCCGGTTGCGGCCACAATGGCGCAGGTTCCGGGCTCGGCTCGGCCTCGCGCAATGGAGATCCTCGATGCCCGACATCACGCCCGCGACTCCGCCGCCGCCTCTGACCCTTGAGGCGCTTCGCAAGAGCCGAACCGCTCTGCGAAATATCAACGAGGAGCAGAAGGAAAGACTCTCCCCCCTCGACAAGGCGGCGGTATGGATCACCGAACGGGTGGGGACGATGGGGTTCTTCCTCACCATCTTCGGCTGGACGGTGATCTGGCTGGCCTGGAATTTCCTGGCGCCCAAGGGCCTGCGGTTCGATCCGCCCATGGGCTTCATCTTCTATCTGTTCATTTCCAACGTCATCCAGATCCTGCTGATGCCGCTGATCATGGTCGGGCAGAACATCCAAGGCGCCCATGCCGAGGCGCGCGCCGAGCACGATCTGGACGTCAACGTCAAGGCCGAGAAGGAAATCGAGGTCGTCCTCGAACACCTGGAGTACCAGAACGCCCTGCTCATGCAGATGGTGACGAAGCTCAACGTCAACGTCACTCAGGCATTCGGCCAGCCGCCGGACGCGGGGGCTGGGTAGGGGTCGGGAAATCGCGACATTTACACCTTGTGGGCGTCGAAACTGGCTTTCAAAGCCCGGTCACCAGCCCTTGACTTTGCGCTGACAATGCCCGAGCCCGGCGTCCGGCGGCTGGACGCCAAAAGGCGAAGATCATAATCGGCAGGATCAGGAGGTTCGCCAAGGTCCCTGAAACGAGACCGCCAATGATGACCATGGCCATCGGTCCCAATATTTCGCGGCCCGCGCCGTCGGATTGCACAGCCAGAGGGGCCACGGCCAACACGACGAGAAGGGCCGTCATGACCAACGGCGCGGCCCGTTCGCGCGCGGCGCGGGCAATGGTCGCCAGGGACCACGGGGCCTCTCTGGCGAGAACCAGATCTTCGGCGCGGCTGATCATGAGAATGGCGCTTCGCATGGAGATGCCGAACAGAGAGATGAAGCCAACCGTCGCGCCCAGCGAAAAGACGCCGCCGGTGAGCGCAACCGCCACCACCGCCCCCGGCAGGGCGAAGAGGGTCGAGGCCAGAATCAACGCGGCGGTCCGGCCGTCGAACGCGATCGACAACAGGCCGAAGATGGCGAAGATCGCCACGGCGTAGGCGGTCGCCAGGCTCCCGCGCGCCTCTTGGGCCGAGTTCGCCGTCTTGAAATCAAGGAAGACCCCCGGTGGGAGAGTCACCCGACGGGAGATCGCCGACCGCGCCATGGCGGCAAAACCATCTATTCCGCCGGCTTTGGGATTGGCCGCGACCATCTGGCGGCGAAGGCCGCCATCATGGACGATCATCGCGCGGCCGTCGGTAAGATAGACGTTCGCGACGCTCTTCAACGGCACGGAAATGCCGGAGGTCGAGCGCAGCAGGAGATTGCCCACCGCCTCCGGATCACGGCGCAACTCCGCCTGCGCGCTTACCGCCAGGTCGATGACGCGGGGCCCTTCATAGATCTTGGCCACCGTTTCTCCCGCGAAGGCCGCCTGGATGGTGTCGAGCACATCCGCCGCCGACAACCCAAACAGCGCGAGGCGCGGAAAATTGAGGTCGACCCTGACCACGGGCGCGCGCGCGTCGTTCGGCCGACGAATGTCGCCCGCGCCGGGAAGGGCGGCCAGAACCGCCGCAACGTGGCCGGCGGCCTCGTCAACGGTGTCGAGGTCCGGCCCGAAAACGCCCACCTCAAAGCCCGCCGGAGCCTCGCCGCCCGATCGGTCTTCGTCGAAGCGGGAACGGATCAGCGGGTCGAGTCCCGGATAGAAGCCGAGACGGTGGCGAATCCGGCCGGCTATGGCGTCCTGTTTGGCGGCGCCGAGGCCGGGCGCCAGAGCGACGTCGAAGACGGCGTGTTCGAGTCCCGCTCCGTCGTCGTCGCCGGTAGCGTCTCTTCCGATCCGTTCGCTTACCGATGCGACGCCGCCAAGCGCGGTTATGTCGGCGGCCACGCGCGCGCCCATCTCACGCATGGCCTGAGGCGAGGTTGACGGGGGGGCGTTGACCTCGATGACCAGATGGTCATCGTGAACCGTGGGGAGGAACTCGGAGCGGAAAAAGAAGCAGGCGAAGGCGGCCAGAAGGACGACCAAGAGAGCCGCCAGCAGCACGAACCGGGGCCTTTCGCCGGCGCCCTTCAGCCAAGCGACATGGGCGCCCTTGGCTCTCGCGATCGCGCTCGGTTCGGGCGACGGACGGATGTGGCGCAGGAAGAGCAGGGCGAGCGCCGGGGTCACGATCAGCGCGATGACCAGGGAGGCCATGGAAGCGACGATGATCGCGCCGGCCAAGGGGGCGAGCAGCGCGCCTTGGGGACCTCGCAGCGCGAACAGCGGTAGCAGCGAGACGACCAGGGCCAGCGATCCGAAAACCACCGGGCCGCGAACTTCGAGCGACGCCGCGAGGATCGCCTCGACGTGCGATGCGTGGCGCGCCTCGGCGTCCCGCAACCTGGCCAGGATGTCTTCGACGTCGATCACCGCATCGTCGATCACCACGCCCAGCGCGACCACCAGACCGCCTATGGTCATGGCGTTCAGCGTCCAGCCCAAGGCCTTGAGGGCCATGACCGAGGTCAGAAGCGTCAGGGGAATGGCCAGGAGCGAAATAAGCACGGCGCGAAAATCACGCATGAAGATCGCCAGCGCGATCGCCCCCAGCGCCGCGCCGACCAGCAAATCGAAAAGCACGCCTTGCACGGCCTCGGTGGTGAAGCTTGCCGGTCGATCGAGATCGGTTCGCATCTGTACGCCCGGGGCGGCGAGGGAGGGGCGCAAGATCTCGAGCGCCCGTTCGACCGCGCGCGTCGCGTGCAGCGAATTGGCGCCGATCTGGCGATCGATCGTGAGGATCACGCCGGGTTTACCCATGATCAATGCGTCGCCGAGGGCGGGCGCGGGCGCTTCGACTACATCGGCGACATCGGCTATGCGGACCGGCGCGCTGCCCGGCGTCTGAATCTGCCCCGCTCCGACCTCGTCAATGGTGCGAGCCTGGCCGCGCGGCTCGATCAGCACGCGCTGGCTGGGCGTATCGATGAAGCCGGCGCCCGCCACGCTGGTCGCGCGTCGCGCCGCGTTCAGTATGTCCAGGAACCCCAGATCGCTGTCCGATAGATCGGCCGGCCGAGCCCGTATTTCGATACGCCTGATCTGGCCGCCATGGATCGTCACCCGCGCCACTCCGGCGGCGGAGAGCAGGCGCGGTCGTACGACCCACTGGACGAGATCGCGCAACGCCATCGGATCGAGTTTGTCGCTGGTAAATCCCACCTGGAGCACGTCCGCCCCGGCCGCACTCAGCGGTGAGATTCGCGGCGGCGAAACGCCCTGCGGCAGCGCGCCGGCTCTGGCGAGGTTTTCGACCAGCGATTGACGCACCCGATAAGGATCGGCGCCGGCGTCGAACTGGACGGTGATGATGGACAATCCCGGGGTAGATCGTGACGCGACGTGGGCGACGCCGGCGGCGCCGATGAGCGCGCTCTCGATGGGCAGGGTCACCGTCTGCTCGACCTGCTCGGCGACCAATCCGGGCGCCTCGGTCTCGATGGTGGCCGACGCCGGGGCCAGATTGGGCAGCAGATCGATTGGCGTGTCGCGAACGAAGAGCGCTCCGCAGAGGAGGAACCACACGCACGCCCAGGCGACCAGCCGAGGCCGCTGAAGTCCCCAGCGGCAGGTTGCCGCCAGAATGGTCACTTCGCCTTCACGGCTAGAGCCTGTTCGGCGACGAACAGCGCGGTCGCGCCCGCGACGACCACCTCATCGCCGGCTCCGAAACCGTGCGAGACGAAAAATCCGTCGGCCTCGGGCACGGGGTTCTCGACCAGACGGCGTTCGAAATTCGACGGACCGGCGCGCACATAAGTCCAATCCGATCCCCGAAAGCGGATAAGCGCCTCCCTGGGGATCAGCACGCCTGATTGGCTAGTCTTCGATTCGATATGCGCGCTTTGCGTCAATCCCACCGACAGCAGGACCGCCGAGCGGCCGCTGACTTGGACGATGAGTCCGGAAGATTGCAGCCGCGGTTCGGCGGCGCGCGCCGGACCGATGACCACGCCTTCGACCGAATCGTCCCCCATGTCGATCTTGACGGTTCGAGCCCCGGCTTGCCCTTCGTTGTTATGGGTGTCGACGTGAACCAGGGCGATCGAACCGGCCGAGAGTCCGCGCACGAGACGGTCCCGCTGCCCGGTGGTCAGCCGGGCGACGCCGGGACCCCATTCGAGGCCGAGCCGCCGGCGAAGAAAGGTCACTTTCAGGGCATCCGATCGTGCCTGAGCCGCGGCCGCTTCCGTATCCTTGGCGGAAACCGAACCTCCTTGGGCGTTGAGGGCGCGTGAGCGCGCCGCTTCGGCGCTCGAGGCGACCGCGGCGGCCTCGGCCGTCGCCAGATCCGAATCCAGTTGAGCGAGCGGACCAGGATCCAGCACCTTGGCGAACGCATCGGTCTCGGAGCTATGCCGGGCCGGCGACAGACGTTTGGTGGCGACGCCCAGGTGACGCTGAACCGCCGCGTTCATGGAGATTTCGGCCGCGGCGGTCGCCGCGCGGACCGAACCGGCCGCCAACGCCAGGCAGAACCCGGTCACGGCGCCCTTGACGATCGACTTCGCCATCCGGCCTCCCAGCACCGCCTACCCGAAAGCAATCCCAAATCCGAGATACCGCCTCGGCGCCAGTTGTGAGACGAGTCGTGCACGGATCGAAAGACTCAAGGCAGACCCGCGACGCCCCCGTTCAACGCACATCCGAAGTTTCCGTTCGGTTCCACCAGCCGCCGCCGAGCGCCTGGAAAAGGGCGGCGGTGTCGGCATATCGCGCCGCCTGGGCCTGAACGCGGGCGATGCGCGCCTGTTCATGGGCTTGCTCGGCGTTGAGGACCACCATGGCGGCCACCTGACCGAGCGCGAATTGCTTTTTCGCGATAGCGACGCTGAGGTAGGCGGTTCGCTCCGCGGCATCCGCGGCTTGCAGCAAACGCGCATCGGCCTCAAGGGCTTGCAAGGTGTCGGCCACGTTTTGGAAGGCCGACAAGACAATGCTGCGATATTGGGTCTTCGCCTGGTCGAAGGCGGCCTGCGCGCCGCGCTGTCTGTGCAATAGCGCGCCGCCTTCGAAAATTGGCTGGGCTATCGTGCCGCCGATGCTCCAGAATTGGTTCCCGCTGGCAAAAAGTTGGGAGATGCTCGTGGCCTGGCCGCCGGCGTTCGCCGCCAGGGCGAAATTGGGCAGCCGGTTGGCGATAGCCACGCCCACCAGGGCGCTGGCGACGTTGAGGTTCGCCTCGGCGGCGCGCACGTCCGGTCGCTGTTCCACCAGCCTGGCCGGCAAACTTAAGGGCAGATCCCGCGGCAGGGTCAGCGTCGAAAGGTCGAGCCGCTCGGCCGTGGCTTCGCTGGGAAGGCGACCGGTGAGGTCGGCGATCAGATCCTCCTGCTGGGCCAACTGCTTTTCGAGCGGCGGCAGCGATTGCTCCGACTGGGCGACGGCGGTTTCCTGCGCCGCGACGTCGGCCCGGGAGATTTCTCCCGCCGCGAATTGTCGGCGCAGCAGGTCAAGGACACCGCGGCCCTCCACGATGTTGGCCCGGGTCGTGGCCAGCTCTTCACGCAGGGCTGCTTCCTGGATCGCGGCGACGACGACGCTCGATGTCAGGGTCAAATAGGCCGCTTCGGTCTGGAATCGTTGGGCCTGCGCCTGGGCTCGCACGGACTCGGTTTGCCGGCGAATCCCGCCGAAGACGTCGGGCGTATACGAAACGCTGACTTGCGCGGTGTGCAGTGTGAACAGGTCATTGTTCGACGTGAGTGGCGGCGCCGCCGTCCCGGACGTCTGTTCTCGGATGACGTTGTAGGACGCGCCCACCGTGGGCCAAAAAGCGCCGCGCTGGGCATAGTAGGCCTCGCGCGCCACACGCAGGGCCGCCTGGGCCGATTGCAGATCGGGATTTGCCTGGAGCGCTCGCTCCACCAGGGCGTTGAGCGCCGGCGAACGAAAGAGCGTCCACCATTGACCCGAGATGTCGCCGCCCGCTCTAAATCGCTGCGCCTCGCCCCCCGGGCCGTTCGCACTGGCGGTCTGGGCGGGCGGCGGCGTTGGCGTGTAGCCGCTCACCGTAGGCGGGGGCGGGGGATGGAAGTTTGGGCCGACCATGCAGCCCGCGAGGGCAAGGGCCAGGATCGCCGTGAACCGAGCCGTCGCCATCTGACTTACGCCCCGCGATTGCATCCGCGCCCGCAAACGGGCGATCGATGTGCCGCGTCGGGAGTAGATGTCAATGGGGCCGGCGGATTGTGAAACGGGCGGCCGGCGACTGCCTGCTTGTGGTCCCGGCTTGATAGCCGAATCACGCGCATGCGGCCACAGTGCGACAAACTGGCCCCGTGCGACGGAGACCCCTGATGGCCGACAACCGCGTCAACGTCAGCCAGGCGATCAGCCCATGACCGAGCGCGAATTGGCGTTGATCGGCGCATTTCTAACCGCGCTGGCGTCTCCCGTCGCCGCGTCCGCCCAACAGGCGCCGGCCGCCCCCGCATCCGCGCAGGAGACGCCGGCGGCTCCTCCCGCCCCCGCCCCCGACAAGAGCGGCTTCACCCTCTTCGATCCTACCCCGGTCGCCGATCTGCGCAGCCTGTGCACCGACCGGCCCACCAAATCGACCTCGCCGTGCACGGTGGACGCCGGCCATTTCCAGTTCGAATCGGACGTCTTTAACGTCACCGTCGACCGGTCCGGCGGCGCGACAACCACCACGTGGCTGGCGACCAATCCGACCCTGAAGCTCGGCCTCGCCAACACCCTTGACGTCGAACTGAACATGGTCCCGGTGGAAATCGTCACCGTGCGCGATCATGCGACGGGCCAGGAGACCCGCCAGAGCGGCGTCGGCGACCTCTTCGCGCGGCTCAAATGGAGCCTGATGGGCGACGACGGCGGCGCCGTCGGCTTCGCTCTGGTTCCCTATGTGAAGGCGCCCACCGCGCCGATCGGAATTGGCAACGGGGCGGTGGAGGGGGGCCTGATCGCGCCCCTCAGCGTCAACCTCCCCATGAGCTTCCAGCTGGTGGTCGATCCCGAGATCGATCTGGTCAGGGACGCCGACGACACATCCCGCCACGTCAACACCTCCGGCTTGGTCAGCCTCAGCCGCCCGATCACCAAGCAAGTCACCCTGTCGGCCGAACTGTGGAGCGATATCGACTTCGATCCGTCGGGAAGGCGGACCCAGTACTCGGCCGATTTCGGCGCCGCCTGGATCCCCGCCGCCCATCAGAACTTCCAGCTCGACGGCGGGGTCAATCTGGGCCTCAACAATCAGACCCCCGGCGTCCAGGCCTACATCGGTGTCTCACGGCGATTTTGAGCAGGTGCGAAATTAAGTCAACGAAGGCAATACGATGAACATATTCCAGATATTTGTTCTTTCCATCGTGCAAGGCGCCGCCGAGCTCCTGCCGGTGTCGAGCTCGGCCCACGTCATTGTGGCGGAGAAACTCATGGGTCTTGATCCGACATCGCCGCAAATGACCCTTCTTCTGGTGATGCTGCATACCGGGACCATGTTCGCGGTGATCGTCTATTTCTGGAAGTCCTGGCTCGCGACCTATTTCAGTTCGATGCGGGCCTCCCGAACCAATCTGCTCTACGTCGTGGTGGCGACCGCCATCACCGGCGTCGTCGGCCTGCTGCTGCAGGAGGCGATAAAGCGGATCTTCGCCGGAAACGCGTCGAGTTTCGAAATCGAACAGCTTTTCGGCAACGCCAAGCTGATGGCGGCGGCGCTCGCGGCGGCTGGCGTGCTGATCATCGTCTCCTCGCGGGCCCCGGCGGGGGAAAGGGACGCCGTGTCGCTGAAGGCCGCGGCCTGGATCGGCGCGGTGCAGGGTCTGTGCCTGCCGTTCCGCGGCTTTTCCCGATCGGGGGCCACCATCTCAACCGGTCTGGCGCTTGGGCTGGTCCGCCGCCGGGCCGAGGAGTTCAGCTTCGCCCTGGCTGTGGCCCTGACCCCCGCGGTGATCGCCAAGGAGGCCCTGCGGGTCTGGAAGACACAAGGCGCGGCCACGGCGGGAAACGCGCACGAGCTCCTGCGGGTCGCGGCTCCCAGCCTCCTGGGCATGGTTCTGAGCTTTCTGGTTGGCCTGCTGGCGCTCCGCTGGCTGTCGAGTTGGCTGGAACAAGGGCGTTGGCGGCATTTCGGCGCCTATTGTTTGGCCGCCTCGCTCGTCGTTTTGTGGGTGGGTTGACCCAGCATTCCTCCGTCA
>Ga0182024_10024188_pt1 | contig 10810 bp, 9 predicted proteins | sample P32metaG_FD_120480 | JGI IMG/M metagenome (GOLD analysis project Ga0182024, IMG submission 120480) | Permafrost microbial communities from Stordalen Mire, Sweden - P3-2 metaG (Illumina Assembly) | ecosystem: Environmental > Terrestrial > Soil > Wetlands > Permafrost | place: Sweden: Stordalen...
ACGCTGACCGGTTTATCGCCATCGAACTTGACGGAGTTGGAGCGGAACGTGGCCGTGGGGTACTGGGCGGTGTCGAGAAAATCGGCGCCCTGTATGTGACCGTTGAAAAGATCCGAACCGGTATCCACCGACTTGGTGTCGATCACCAGGTCCACCGAACCGGTTCTGGCCGCCGCGTCCAGGGTCACGGTGCCGGTGGTCTTGTTGAAGCGCGACTGCTGCGTCGAGAAACCCAGGTGGTCGTAGGAAAAGCGTACGAAGGTGTGATCGGCATTGGGAATGAAGGTCGTTGGCGCAGCCAGTGCCGCGCCGCTCGCGGCCAGCGTCCAGCCGAGAGCCGCCAGCGCGCTTTTCATGGGGGTCATCGATCTGCTCCTGCGGTTAAAGACGCCGGATCTTATGTCGCCGGGGCGTGGCAGCACAATTCTCAGAATGGCAGGGCAAGATTTCCGCTGGCGCCGCTGCGCCCGCCGGCTGCCAGCACGCGGTGACAGGGCACGATGATCGGAACCGAGCGCGGTCGGAAACAGGCTGAACTCGAGCATCGCCCTATGTATACCCGACCGCCGACCCCATATCCCCCCGACTGGTCGCGGCCGTCGTTAAGCGTAAAATCAGCCATCCATGCCAGTCGAGCAGTTTCATCCCGCGGTGGCGCGTTGGTTCGCCGCCAATTTCAGTGGGCCGACCGAGGCGCAGGCCATGGCGTGGCCGGCGATCGCTGCCGGGCTCGATGTGCTGATCGCCGCGCCCACCGGATCGGGCAAAACGCTGGCCGCATTCCTGTCGGCCATCGATCAACTGGTTCGACAGGCGGTGGCCGGCGAGCTCGCCGAGGCCACACAGGTGGTGTACGTCTCGCCGCTCAAGGCACTCTCGAACGACATCCGGCGCAACCTCGAGCAGCCGCTGGGCGGCATCGCGGTCGAGCTTGCGATGCTGGGCCACGAGGCTGCCGCCATTCGCAGCCAAGTGCGCACCGGCGACACGCCGCAGTCCGAGCGGGTCGCGATGCGCAAGACACCGCCGCATATCCTGGTGACGACACCCGAGTCGCTGTACCTGCTGCTCACCAGCGATTCGGGCCGTGCCATGCTGTCGAGCACTCGCAGCGTGATCGTCGATGAAATCCACGCGCTCGCCGCCAACAAGCGCGGCGCTCATCTGGCGTTGTCGCTCGAGCGGCTCGAGCAGCTGTGTGGACGGCGATTGCAGCGCATCGGTCTGTCGGCCACGCAAAAACCCATCGAGGCCGTGGCGCGATTTCTGGTGGGTGAATCGCGTGCCGAGCAATGCATCCTCGTCGATCGCGGACACGTCCGCGGCCGCGATCTGGCGCTGTTGCTGCCCGATACGCCGCTCGAAGCGGTGATGTCCAATGAAGTCTGGGAAAACATCTACGATCAGCTCGCCGCGCAGATCCGCTCGCATCGCACCACGCTGATCTTTGCCAACACGCGCCGCATGGTGGAGCGCGTCACGCGACACCTGAGCGAGCGCATCGGTGAGCAGTGGATTGCGGCGCATCACGGCAGTCTGGCAAAGGAACTGCGGCTTGATGCCGAGCAGCGCCTCAAGGGCGGCAAGCTGCGCGCGCTGGTCGCGACCGCCTCGCTCGAGCTGGGCATCGACATCGGTGATGTCGAGCTGGTCTGTCAGCTCAGTACGCCGCGCTCGATCTCGGCCTTCCTGCAGCGGGTGGGTCGCGCCAACCATGCGGTCGGCGGGGTACCGAAGGGACGGCTGCTGCCGTTGAGCCGCGATGACCTGGTGGAATGCACGGCGCTGATCGATGCCGTGCGCCGCGGCGAGCTCGACACGCTGCAGATCGCCTCGCAACCGCTCGATGTGCTGGCGCAGCAGCTGGTCGCCGAGGTCAGTGCGCGCGAATACGGCGAACAGGAACTGTTCGAACTGGTACGCCGGGCGTGGCCCTACCACGGGCTCGAACGGCGCGAGTTCGAGCAGCTGCTGCGCATGCTGGCCGAGGGAATCGCGACCCGGCGCGGACGACAGAGTGCCTACCTGCATCGCGATGCCGTGAATCACCGCGTGCGGGCACGGCGCGGTGCGCGTCTCACCGCCATCACCTGCGGCGGTGCCATCCCCGACAACGCCGACTACCAGGTAGTGCTCGAACCCGCCGGAACCTTCATCGGCACACTCAACGAGGACTTCGCGGTCGAAAGCCTGGCGGGCGATGTCTTCCAGCTGGGCAACTGCTCCTACCGGATTCTGCGCGTCGAGTCCGGCCGCGTCCGGGTCGAGGACGCCAGGGGTCAGCCGCCGACCATGCCGTTCTGGCTCGGCGAGGCGCCGGCCCGCAGTGCCGAGCTGTCGATGGCGGTCTCGCGGCTGCGAACACAGATCGAAGCAGCGCTGCCGAGCATCGACGCCGAACACATTGCGGCCTGTATCGAGGACACCGCGACGCGCTATCAACTGACAGGCAGCGCGGCGCGCCAGCTGGTTGAATACCTGGCAGGCGCCAAGGCGGTGCTCGGCGTGCTGCCGACGCAACAGCGTCTGATATTCGAGCGCTTCTTTGACGAGGCCGGCGACATGCACCTGGTGGTGCATGCACCATTCGGCGCGCGCATCAATCGCGCTTTCGGACTGCTGCTGCGCAAGCGCTTCTGTCGCGCCTTCAACTTCGAGCTGCAGGCCGCGGCGACCGAGGACGCCATCGTACTGTCGCTGGGTGAGACGCACAGTTTTGCACTCGAACAGCTGCCGCGATTCCTCAGCAGCCGCAGCGCCGAAGCGGTGCTGATCCAGGCGCTGCTCGACGCACCGCTGTTCGCGACGCGCTGGCGCTGGGTGGTAACGATCGCCATGGCCGTGCGGCGCAGCCGTGCCGGCAAGAAAACGCCGGCGCCACTGCTGCGCATGGCGGCGGAGGATCTGATCTCGGTGGTTTTTCCGGAGCAGCTGGCGTGCGCCGAAAATCTCAGCGGTGAGCGCGAGATTCCCGATCACCCGCTGGTGCGGCAGGTGCTGCACGACTGCCTGCATGACGCCATGGACATCGACGGCCTGATCACGCTGCTCGAGCGCATGGAACGCGGCGAGCTCGAGGTGGTCACGCGCGATCTGCCCCAGCCCTCGCTACTGGCGCAGGAAATCCTGACGGCGCGGCCGTACGCCTATCTTGACGATGCGCCACTGGAAGAGCGGCGCACGCAGGCCGTGGCGGCACGGCGCTGGCTCGATCCCGAAACCGCCTCGGAGTTTGCGCGTCTCGACCCGCAGGCGATTGCAGCGGTGCGGGCCGAGGCCTGGCCCACGGTCGAAGGCGCCGACGAGCTGCACGACGCGCTGATGCTGCTCGGTGTGCTGACGCAGGCGGAGGCCGCGAGCCTGGGGCAGCCCGGCGACTTCGAGGCGTTGCTGCAGCAGCGACGCGCGACCCGGCTGCGTGCGGGCGGTGCGGCCGGGCCGGTGCTGTGGGTGGCCGCCGAGCAATTGCCGCTGCTCGCCAGCGCCTATCCTGCCCATCTGCTCGAGCCCGACATCGCAGCACCGGCGGAGTTTCGCGAGCGCAGCTGGGAGATGGAGCAGGCGCAGCGCGAATTGCTGCGGGGACGGCTGCAGGCCACCGGTCCCACGACCGCCACGGCGCTGGCGGCCGCCACCGCGCTGCCGTGCGCGCGCATCGAGGCGGCACTGGTTGCACTCGAGACCGAAGGATTCGTGCTGCGCGGCCACTTCACACCGGCCGCCGATGAAGAAGAGTGGTGCGAGCGGCGCCTGCTGGCGCGTATTCATCGCTACACGATCCGCAGCCTGCGCGCCGAGATCGAGCCGGTCGCGAGCGCCGATTTCATGCGCTTCCTGCTCGACTGGCAGGGGCTGACACGCTCGCCGCGGCCCGAAGGTGTGGCCGGGCTGGCGGCGGTGGTCGGGCAGCTGGAAGGTTTTGAAGTGCCGGGCATTGCCTGGGAAAGCGATGTGCTGCCAGTGCGGCTGCACGACTACGAGGGCCAGTGGCTCGACAGTCTGTGTCTGTCCGGTCGCGCGCTCTGGGCCCGACTGGATCGGCCGGCCAGCGCGACTGCAGGACCGGTACGTGCGACGCCCATCGCCTTGCTCACGCGCAGGAACTGGCCGTTGTGGCAGAGCCTGCGGCCGGTCGATGAGACCGAGGCGTCGCTGTCGGCGAGCGCCGCGGCGATGGCGGAGTACCTGCGACAGCACGGCGCCTCGTTCTTCGATGAAATCGTGCAGGGCGCGCAATTGCTGCGGGCGCAGGCCGAAAGTGGCCTGGCGGAACTGGTGGCCGCGGGCCGCGTCAGTGCCGACAGCTTCGGCGGTCTGCGCGCACTGCTGATGCCGTTGGAGCGCAAGCGCAAACTGGCGGCGCGCGGCCGGCGTGCCGCGCAGTTCGGGCTCGAAGAGGCAGGCCGCTGGAGCCTGGTGCATCGGGCGCCCGCGACGGCCGCCGCCGCCCCGGTTGCCGCTGCGGCTGAGGCGGTCGCCTGGATACTGCTGCGGCGTTACGGCGTGGTATTCCGGCGCATGCTGACGCGCGAAGCCCCGTGGCTGCCGCCCTGGCATGTCTTATTGCGGGCCTACCGGCGGCTCGAGGCGCAGGGCCACATCCGTGGCGGCCGCTTCGTGGCCGGGGTCAGTGGCGAGCAATACGCGCTTCCGGATGCGGTGGGCGCGCTGCGTGCCGCGCGCAAGCGTGCGCCCGATGGCACGCTGGTGTCGCTGAGCGCTGCCGATCCACTCAATCTTGCCGGTATCGTCACGCCGGGCGTGCGCGTGGCAGCGCTGGCCGGTAACCGCGTACTGCTCCGGGACGGTGTGCCGATTGCCACCTACCTGGCCGGTGAGGTGCAGTTCCTGAGCTCGACCAGCCCGCCCGAACAGTGGCATCTGCGCAATGCGCTGCTGCGCAATGGCGGGCGGCCGAAGCTATCAGCCGTAGCGTCCGAACCTGGCCAGATGTGATACAGCAGCTCGCTGTTCGGCCGCTATTGTATCAGTGGTGAATTAAACTGATCAATCGGTAGCGCCCTTGGGCGCGGCAAACGCCTGCGCCTCCTTTCGGAGCCACGCAATGAAATCCCGTACACCGGGCAGCCCGTCCGATCGATTCGGCCACACCACCCAGTAGCTGCGCTCGAAGCGCACCGGATGATCGCCCGCGACAACCAGGGTTCCCTGCGCCACATCGTCGGCCACCAGGCACCAGCGACCCAGCGCCAGCCCATCCCCCTGCAGCGCCAGGCGCACCACCGACTGTGAATCCTCATAGAGCGCGCCCCTGAATCCGGCCGAAGGATCATCGGCGCGACCCTCGAACAGCCAGGCGATCCAGGGCTCGCCGCTGCTGTGCAGCAATGGATAGCGGCGCAAGTCATCGACATTACGCACCGGCCCGTGCTTCTTCAGCAACGCCGGCGAACACACCGGCATCAGCCATTCATCCAGCAGCTTTTCGGCATGCAGGTTGGGCCAGCCGCCAACTCCAAAGCGAATTCCGAGATGGAAATCCTCACGCGCGAAGTCCACCGCATCGGGGGAGCTGTGCAGATGCAGATCCACGCGGGGATAGGCGCTGCGGAAGCGTGCCATGCGCGGCAGCAGCCATTGCTGCAGGAATGAGGATATGGTGGTGACCCGGATCGGGCCGGCCTGGCGGCCGCCGCGCACGTCGTCGACCGCGTGCTCGATGTCGCTGAGCGCCTGCTGCACCCGCGGCAGCAGCGCGGTGCCTTCCGCGGTCAGATGCACTTCGCGCCCGGTGCGCCGGAACAGCGGTCGCGACAGATACTCCTCGAGCGCACGGATCTGCAGACTGGCGGCGCTAGCGGTGACGCCGAGGGCGTCGGCCGCGCGCGTGAAATTCAGGTATTCGGCCACGGCCACAAATACGCGCAGGCTGCCCAAGGGCAGCCTGCGCAGCGGGATCCGGGTGGCGGGCCCGGCGCGGGCCCGCGGGTTGCGGGTGTGGGGACGCTTGCTGGTGGCGATCGTTCAGCCCTTCCGAGCGACATCGGTGGTGTGCTGGAGATGGTAGGCGGTCAGCGCCGGCCGATCCAGCCGCACCACGGCCTGGTCGACCGCGTTGGCGACGCACACTTCCCAGGACGGCAGTGACAGGTGCGAGCCGGTGATCTCGCGCTCTCCGCAAGCGCGATCCGCCGCCAGCCGGATGCGGTGATAGAGCACCTTCACATCCACAGGCCGATTCAGATCCAGGTCCGCATACTTCACGACCACCGAAACCGGCTGACTTAGGGACCCCTCGAGCGAGCCCCCGAGCGCGGCTCCCTGCCAGGCCACTACGAACAGCGCGGCCAGGGCTCCCAACACGTACTTTGCAATCTGAGACATGACACTCTCCTGTTTAGTCTTGAGCCATGAGCGGCTTGTGCGACAGGATGCGCGTCTGGTTCCGGCCCACAGCGCAAAGAGCTCAAGGCGCGTTGAGGTTTGCTAAACAGCGATGAGTACCGATTGCTCCCCGCCCATCCGCCGTATCGCCCATCTCGACATGGACGCCTTCTATGCGTCGGTGGAGCTGTTGCGTTACCCGCAGCTGCGAGGCCAGCCAGTGGTGATCGGCGGCAGCTGGCGCCGCGATCTCGGCCCCGCAGCGGCACGCCAGGACTTTCCGCGACTGCGCGACTACGTCGGCCGCGGTGTGGTCACCACGGCGACCTACCCGGCGCGCGAATTCGGCGTGCACTCGGCCATGGGGCTGATGAAGGCGGCGCAGCTCTGCCCGCAGGCTTTTCTGTTGCCGGTCGACTTCGACCAATACCGCCGCTTTTCACGCCAGTTCAAGGCGGTGATCGCGCGCTTCGCACCGGTGATCGAAGATCGCGGCATTGACGAGGTGTACATCGATTTCACGCTGGCCGAGAACGGTCAGTTTGACGGCGGGCGGGCGCTGGCGCTGCGCATTCAGAGCGGCATTCACCAGCAGATCGGGCTGAGTTGCTCGATCGGTGTCGGACCCAACAAATTGATCGCCAAGATGGCGAGCGAATTTCGCAAACCCAACGGCGTCTCGATCGTCTACGAATCGGAACTCATCCAGAAGATCTGGCCGCTGCCATGCCGCAAGATCAACGGCATCGGCCCGAAGGCCGGCGCGCAGCTCGAACAGCTCGGTATCCGCACCATCGGTGAACTCGCGCGCTGCGAGCGCGGCTGGCTGGCCCAGCACTTCGGACCCAAGCAGGGCGCCTGGATGTACGACTGCGCCTGGGGCCGGGACGAGCGCGACGTGGTGACGCAGAGTGAGCCGGTGTCGATGAGTCGCGAGACTACCTTCGAGCGCGACCTGCACGCGGTGCGCGATCGCAATGAATTGCGCGCGCTGTTCACCGATCTGTGCGAGCGGCTGGCGCAGGATCTGCAGCGCCATGGCTATGTCGGCAAGACCATCGGCATCAAGCTGCGCTACGACAATTTCCAGCGCTCGACGCGCGAGCAGACGCTGGATTTCCACACCAGCGATCCGGCCACCATCCGCCGCACCGCCGGCCTGTGTCTCAAGCGGGCATCCCTCGAGCGGCGCTTGCGGCTGATCGGCGTCAAGGTTGCCGGACTGGTGAAAGGCGATTCGCCCGAAGCACGCGCCCCGCCGGCTGAAAAGCCGCCGGCCGCGATGCCGCTATTCTGAGATCACCGGGGTGCAGCGCACCTCTGAGGTCACCGAGTGCGCGATGAAACATTGCTCGTGCGCCGCGTGATGCATGGACTCGATATCGGCGCGCGTCGGCTGAGCAGCGCCTGAGAAACTGACCTCCGGCCGCAGCCTCACCTCGGTCATGCACCATTGGCCGGCGGCGTTCTGCCCGAGCGTACCGAGCGCCAGATCGCGGTAGCGATCCACGCAGAAGCGGCGCTTGGCCGCAATCGACAGGAACCACAGCATGTGGCAGCTCGACAGCGAGGCGATGAAGGCTTCCTCGGGGTCGACCGCCGCGGGATCGGACCACGGCAGCGGCACCGAATGCGGGGAGGAGGAGCCGGGGACGTCGGCGCCGCCGTCAAAATGCCATCGATGCGCGCGACTGTAGCGATTGTCGATGAAGCGCTGGTCACCGCGCTGCCAGATCACCTCGGCCGTGTAGTCAGTCATGCCTGCCCCGCTGGTCGGTTGATGCTGCGAACTCCTGCGCCCAATAGATTCGCGGCGCGCCGCTGCGCGTGGCGGCGAAGGCAATGCCCGATTCTACAAAGCGCGGATCCATGATGTTCTGGCAGTGACCGGGACTGGCGAGCCAGCCGCGCACCGCATCCTGCGGCGTCTCCGGTCCAATGGCGAGATTCTCGCCGACCAGCCGATAGTCATAGCCGCTGGCGGCGACGCGCTGCGCCGGCGTGCTGCCATCGTGCCCGAGATGGTCGAAATAGTTGAAGCGCAGCATGTCCTCGGCATGTGCCCGGGCGGCGCGCATCAGCAACTCGTTGAGTCGCAACGCCGGCGCCGGCGGCAAGCTCGTGTGTCCGCAACGCTGCGGCTGCGCGCGCGCGGCATTCACCAGGCGCAGCACATCGCTGGCAATACTGCCGGCGGCGTTGGTCGGTGGGGCCGCGAATGGCGCGGCCAGGACGATCCAGATATCGCGCTGGCGCTGCAGGATGCCGGCGTCGATCATGCTGGGGTCGGTCAGCGCCACACACAGACGCTGCGACAGCGCCGAGCGCAGCGTCTGCAGGTCGCCCGCCACGTGCAGACCGGCGGATTGATCCTGGCGATAGCCGCTGCCCTCGATGGCTGATTGCAGCGCGCTGCCGCGCGACCATTGCGAGGCAGCGACATTCAGCGCCGCACTCACGCCCAAGGGTGCCTGCACGCCGGCGCGGGTTCCGCAGCCGTTCAGCCGCAAGGTTCGCATGACGGTGAGCGCATCCTGCGGCGCCACTTGCGCGAGGCTCAGGTCCGCGGCCAGGCCGCAGATTGCCAGCAGTGCGGCCGCGGCGGCGACGCGCATCGCGATGTGCCTCAGGCGATCAATTCAACGCGTTCAACATCGGGCCGTGCGGGATCGTGTTCCTCGGTATTGAAGGACACGAGCACGAACGGCTTGTTGCCGGTGTTCTTGAACGCGTGCGCGGTGCCCGCCGGAAATACGAACCGCCAGGCCTCGCCGGCCGGCACCGTCATTTCCCCGATCCGCTCGCCGCACTGGTAGCGCACCAGGGCGGGACCGAGTACCGCGGTGACTTCGGTGCCGCGCAGATGCCGATGATTGCCGCGCACGGCGCCGGGCTCGCTGACGACCGCGTGCACGTTGCGCCAGCCCGCCAGCAGCGATGGTTCGAGGGGCTCGAAGACAGCGCCACGACTGTCCGCGTGCAGCTTGAGCTGCTGGACTTCGACTGTGCGCTCAGCGCCCATAGTGTGCGGTGAGGCTGCTCTTGCCGAGCTGATTGGCATTGAGCATATAGCCGATCATGGCGGCGGGCGCGCCGGCCGGCACGTCGATCTTGTCGATCTTGAGGGCGTAGACGGTAAAAATATAGCGATGCGGTTTGTCGCCCGGCGGCGGACAGGCGCCGCCGAAGCCACTGGTGCCGAAATCCGTCCGACCCTGCACGGCCCCTGCCGGCAACAGCTTGCCGTCGGCATCGCCGGCGTGCTCCGGCAGTCCGGTGGCCGAGGCCGGAATGTCATACACCAGCCAATGCCACCAGCCCGAACCGGTCGGGGCATCGGGATCGTACAGCGTGACCGCAAAACTGCGCGTGCCGCTCGGCACGCCGCTCCATTTCACGGCTGGCGAAACATTCTTGCCGCTGCAGCCAAAACCATTGAATACCTGTGCATCGTTGAGCGTGCCGCCGGGCTTGATGCCAGGCAATTCGATGCTCAGTTGCGCCGCAGAGGCGTTCGCCACCAGACAGCCGCAGGTGAGAACTGCCGCCGTGATCCATCTGGCCGGAGCGTTGTGTAGCATGGTTTTCTCCTGCGCTTCGATTTCGCGCGCGCGAGGGCGCATCATAGGGCACCTCGCATGCCGTGGACCATACGATGCCGTTGCTGATCGTCGGACTGATCCTGTTCTTCGGGCTGCACTCGATAGCGATCGTCGCGCCGCACTGGCGCGAGCGCATGTTGTTGATGATGGGTGCGGGCGCCTGGAAGGGCCTGTACAGCGTCCTGAGCGGGCTGGGCTTCGCGCTCATGCTGGTCGGCTTCGCCCATGCGCGTCACGGCGCAGCGGTGCTGTATGTGCCGCCGGCGCCGCTGCGTTACCTGACCTTGGTGCTCATGGTGCCGGTGTTTCCGCTGCTGCTGGCCGCTTACCTGCCGGGCCGGATCCAGGCGCGCGCCCGGCATCCGATGCTCGCCGCGGTGAAACTTTGGGCGAGCGCGCATCTGCTGGCCATCGGCACCTGGCCCGATGTGCTGTTGTTCGGATCCTTTCTGCTCTGGGCGATCATCGATCGCGTTGCGGTCAAGCGCCGCCAGACAACACCGGCACCGCGCAAGCGGGCACTGCCGTATGCAGACCTGATGGCGGTGACGCTCGGGCTGCTGCTGTACGCTTTGTTCGTGTGGAAATTGCACCTGTTGTGGATCGGTGTCTCGCCGCTGGCGCCGCCGCTCTGATCCAGCTCTACCAGATGAACGGAATCAGCGCCGCGGTGCGGGCGCGGTAGCGCCGGTAGTCCTCGCTGAAGGTCTCGCTCATCCAGCGTTCCTCGAGCCGCAACTTGCGCGCGAACGCAATGATCACGATTGCTACCGCCAGCACCCCGCGCCACTCGCCGACCACAATCGCGGTGCCCACGAAGGCGAACACCACGCCGGTATAGATCGGATGTCGCACCCGGGCAT
>Ga0182024_10024189_pt1 | contig 10810 bp, 7 predicted proteins | sample P32metaG_FD_120480 | JGI IMG/M metagenome (GOLD analysis project Ga0182024, IMG submission 120480) | Permafrost microbial communities from Stordalen Mire, Sweden - P3-2 metaG (Illumina Assembly) | ecosystem: Environmental > Terrestrial > Soil > Wetlands > Permafrost | place: Sweden: Stordalen...
CATCGACGACCACCTCGGGCTTGGTGCGGTCGAGGTCGTTGAGCACCTTCTCGGCGAGCAGGAGGTGTTCGGGCGGGGCGCGCACGACGATGGCGTTCTGCGAGGGGATGGCGAGCACCTTGTCGTCGGTGGTGAGCACCTGGCGCAGCGCGGTGACGATGTCCTGGAGGTCTGAGGCCTGGCTGGCGTTGGTGAGGTAGAAGGTCTGGACGGCCTCGTCGTCGAGGGTGTGGTGCTTGTCCACGCTGTTGTCGGCGACGAAGATGGTGTCCGGCGTGAGGACCTTGTAGAAGGTCTTGGAGGTGATGGCGACGATGCGCAGCGCATCGCCGAGGGTGACGTTGCTGAGATCAACCGGGATGCGGTGAGCGTTGCTGCCTGTGCCAAGGTCGGGATCGAAGATGACGTTGAGGCTAGCGATCTTGGCGATGGCCTGGTAGATGACCCTGGTGTCCTGGGGGCCCATGTGCAGGGTGACCAGGTCTGTGGAGAAGGGTTTGAGCTCGGCGGGCGCGCCGATCTCGGCGACATCATGAAGCAGGTCGCTGGATTCGGCGGTGCCCTCAGGCGGGGTGGGGATGGCACCGGAGATCTTCTCCGAGCGCTGGGTAATGACGATCTCCTGCTGTGCCGCCTCGTTGGAGGGGTCGATGGCGAGGGCGCGGGTGAACTGGTTGAGCGCGCCGGGGATGTCGCCGTTCTGGCGCAGGACGCGGCCGCGGTCCACATGCTGGGCTGCAGCCTGGAAGCGCATGCGGTCCAGACGCGCTTGGTAGCGCATGTCCTTGGGAGACTTGTTGTGGGCCTTGAGGTAGTCCTCGAAGGCGGTGTCGTAGTCCTCTTTGAGCTCAGCCTGCTGGCCCCGCTTGTCCCAGCCGGCGGCGGACTGAGCGTGCGCGTGGGGAACGAGGACGAGCGAGGCAGGCAGCAATAGCAGCGCGATGAGGGCGCTGCGACGGCCAGACGACAAGAACCTGGAGAGAGAAAGTAGGGACCCGTGAATCATGCCGATGCTCTGTCTTCTTCTTGCGCCGGAGTTCCGAAAAAGCTTGCCCGCTGGGTTCCGCGAGACGAAAGACCGGGTGAGGAGGCGGCCAGTTCTGCCCGATGAGGCTGGCGCGCCGCCAAGGACGTTTCGAGAGCGATCCGATGGCATGCCGCTCGCCGGACGGATGGACTCAGCTGACCCGCGGGACTCTGGCGAGTATAGCATCGGCGTCCTGAACGGTCCTTGAATTCTGCTTGCATTTCAACTACCTGCGGAGAATGATTCCCAACTTCGGCCAGAGCCTGCGGCGGTGGGTGGGTCGATGGTTAGACGGTCTGGGTGAGCACAGGTGAGGGATGGAACCTGCATGTTAAACTCAGGGTTTGCTGTAACGGGACTGCAACAGCAATATAGGGTCGGCTCGCACGAGGTTAACTGCTGCTTGTCCGTACAACGAAGGTGGTAGGAACCGAAGATGCCGCGATCACTCTCCAACCCGACCGCTACCGCACAGCCGAAGCCGGCGGTGAAGCAGAAGGACCGCGATCCGGTGGCGGCGGGGATGCGCGACGCGGCGCACAATCGCCAGGCGAGCCATAACTATGCGCTATTCGACCGGTATGAAGCGGGGGTGGCGCTGCGCGGGACCGAGGTGAAGTCGATCCGCGAGGGCAAGGCCAACCTGAAGGACGCCTACGGTCTGCTGAAGGACGGCGAATGCTTCCTGCTGAACGCGCACATTGGGCCGTTCTCGCACGGCAATGCGATGAACCATGAATCGCTGCGCACGCGCCGGCTGCTGCTGCACAAGAGCGAAGTGCGCAAGCTGGAGGTGTCGACACGGCAGAAGGGGTTCACGCTGATCCCGACGCGGCTCTACTTCCGCAATGGGCGGGTGAAGTGCGAGCTGGCGCTGGCCAAAGGCAAGCAGGAGTGGGACAAGCGCGCGGCGGAGCGCAAACGCGAGGGCGATAACGAGGCGCGCGCAGCGGTGGCGCGCAGCCAGAGGCGATAGGCCACTGCGACGGTCTTAACTAGGGACTGGCGGGTGACGCCGCGGGTGAAGAGATCGGCGTGGCTGACGGCGACATGGGCGCGACGGACTGTGTGGAGACAGACGAGTCGGGTGGCACAGACGGTGTGACGGGCGTGACTTGCGGTTGCGCGGGAGCGGCGACAGGCGTGACTTGCGGTGGGTCGGCTGTAAGCAGGGTGCGCGATCCGGCGCCGGACGGGACGGGCACTGCCGTTGGCTCAGTCACGACGGCATCGTCGATGTTGAAGACGGTGGCGTTTTTGGGCAGCTTCATGCGGCCCTCGGCGAGATAGGCGACGACTACGCCGCCGGTGAGCTCCGGGCTGAGCACAGCCAGGGGAAGAAGATATTTCTTGCTCTTGACCAGCGACTCGGCGACGCCATCGACGGAGTGGCTGCGCGGGACGCTGCCCGGCACCTGGGGGATGATGAAGGCTGTCATCTCCGCTTCGGGATGTTCCTTGCCGTATTTGACCAGCGAACGCGCGACCTGCTTTGGGGTGGTGAGGCCGATGTCAGCGATAAAGTTGCGATGGATGGCGTGGGGCAGGTAGATGTCGAGGGTCACGCGGGAGAAGTCGGCGCAGTTGTGGAAGAACAGGTTGAAGTGGCCGACGTTGCGGCGGTCGTTGAAGATGGCGATGAAGCGGGCGTCCTGCTCCGGCGTGCTGGTGACCTCGAAGCCGTGAATGGTGCGGTCGTAGGAGGCGCCGATGAGCTGCGTCCACTCGCCGGTGGGCGGACCGCCGCGGTGATCGTCGGGGGCGAGCGATTCCAGGTGGGCGCGACGGTAGGCATCGCGCAGATGGAAGACCTGGTTCTTGTCGACGGAGGCCGGAAGCTGGCTGGTGTCCTCAACCGCGTAGAGGTAAGGGATGAGCGGGATGGCAATCCAGTCCAGGCCGTCGATCTTGTGGTAACGGCTGATGACCACGCCGAACTCGCCGGGCTGGCAGGGGCGTAGCTCGGTGGGCGAGGCGGCGCAGACGTGATTGAGATAAACGGCGGAGTGGCCGGTGGGATTGAAGGCGCCGAACTCGCCGTATGGCTCCTCCATCAGCAGGGCGACGGAGGCGTGGGCGAAGGTCGCGGAGACGAGAGCGAGAAGGAGCAGAGACGCCGACGCAAAGGCAAGCCTGCGGCGGGGGGGCAATCCTATATGCATGCATAGCCTTATGCGCATGAGTGGCCCGCGCGACCGGTCCATTCTTCCTGATCTCATTGTTCTCTCTTCCCTGCCTGTTGAGGGCGATCTAGAGAAGCCCGGCGCTGCGAGAAGACGCTCTCGCGTTTGCCACCACCGCTGCTGGTATTGTGTTGCTTCTCCCTATTGGATGCGTCTCGCGAGCATTTGCCCTGCCCTAGAAGCAGTGCACATGCGAATTTTGCCGGAGGAGTCTCCGGCTTGTCGCCTTCCCGACTGAACCCCGTTGTGCGTCCGCAGGTTGCGGAGGAAAAAAGTCCTCCGCACAAGAGATTGTGTGGCGTGTACGAGTTGATAGTGATTTATCGGGAAGAGGTTTATTGAGAGGCCGGCTGCGGCTGTGCCTGCTGCAACTTCTGCAACTGCTCATAGATCTGCTGAGGAGTGCGAACGCCATTGGGCGACTGCGGATCAGTGGGGCTCTCTGTCGCTGGTGGCAGGGTGGGGGGAGGGTTGGCAATCACATTCGGCTGCGGCGGATTGGCTGGATCGGCGGAGCGCTCCCGGTCCTCGGGGTCCTGACGATCCTGACGGGCATCACGCTGCGCGTTGTAGTCGGGCCGCTCGTAGGAGGCGCTGGGGCCGGGCACGGTATAGCTGGGTACGTCGAGACTGGAAGGCGCTGCCCCGCCCAGTTGTGGGGTGAGGATGAGTTCGGTCGGCGCGCTCGCGGGGGTCTCGCGCAGCACCATGTTGCTGTTGGTACCGTCCAGCAGAGTTGCCAGAATCTCGGCCGGCGCGCCGGGGCCGTAGGTGCCGTAGACCTGCTGGTCGGTGACACCGCCGCTGATCTTCATGCCGGTCTGGCGGGCGATGTCGCGCAGGATCTGGTTGAGGCTGGAGTTGTCTGCGATGACCAGGAGCCGGCCCTGCTGATAGCTGACCTGCGGGCGGTGCTCTGGCGGCGGCGCGGGCGCGGGGATGATGGGAGGCGTCGGGGCTGCAGGAGGGCCAATGGCAGGCAGCGCGGACTGGGCCAGCGCGACTCCGCCCGCGATGAAGACGAGGGCGGCAAGCCAGCGCATTGGGAACCCGGAAGGCACGGCAATCTCCCTTCTCTAGGATATAAGACGTGGCCGAAGACTGCAGGTGGGCGGACGAAGGAAAGATTGCAGCGCGCATCCAGCCCGATACTTTTTGATTCTGGGCGAAGCGCGTCCTGGAGTGAGAGGCGGCGAACGAGACACATCGCCGGAGTGCGTGTACTAGACTGGAGCCGGGATGAGAGGCATAGCCAGCGGGACGGGATTTGCAGGCGCACGAAAGGTTGGAGGCGCGCGCGCGCGTGCGAGAGTTGGGATTTCCTCAGCGCTTGTGCCAGCGGCGCTGGCTCTTGTTCTGTTTGCGGTTGGGAGCGCGGGAGCTCGCGCGGAGACCTGCACCACGCAGTCGGCGATGACGCCTGCGGCGCGCGCAGCGGTGGCTGACGCGGCGCGAGGCTTCGCCCTGAAGATCCAGTCCAACGACGCTGCGGGGCTGCGCAGCACGGCGACCCCCGAGTTGGGCAAGGACCCCGCTGCGCTGCAGTATCAGGTGGCGGTGACCGCGCCGAAGCTGGCGGGGGGAACGGCAAGCGTGGAGCAGGTTTACCTGCTGGATGCATCGGAGCTGAAACGCAATGCGGACGGCTCCGCGCCGGATGCGCAGTTCTTCTGCTCGCTGAACCAATCGACGGCGGAGGTGGATTTCACGATCTCCGCGCTGGTGCCAGGCCGGTATGCGTTCGCGCTGGTGACAATAGCAACAAAGACTGGCGCAGCAAATACTGGGCCGTGGCGGCTGAGCCTGCTGATGCGGCAGGAGAGTGCGTCGGCGAACTGGCTGCTGGCCGGGTTCTATCCCGGCGCGATGACCGCGGCTGGGCACGACGGCCTGTGGTACTGGACCCAAGCGCGGCAGATGGTGAAGGACAGGCAGACGTGGAACGCGTGGCTCTACTACCAGACGGCGGAGAGATTGCTGGAGCCGGCAGTGTTTGTGATGAGCACGCACCTGGACAAACTGCACACCGAGGCTGCGGCGGCGGCGCCGGCAGCACTCCAGGACGGCGTGAGCGTGGACGAGCCGCTGGTGGTGAAGGGTGCGGACGGGACGGAGTACCACTTTATTGCATTGAGCGTGGACGATGCGCCTGCACAATCGAGTCTGGACCTTGCCGTGCGTCTTCGCGCTGACCCGCTGACCGATCCAGTGGCAGCACGCAAGCGCAACGATGCGGCGGCGAGCGCGCTGCTGGCGGCGTATCCGGAGCTGCGCAAGCCGTTCCATGGGGTGTGGGTGTCCGCGGAGGGGCCGGGGCAGAACCCGTTCACCAGCGAGCAGCCGATGGCAGAGATCAAATAACAACGCGTCTGAGTTAGCAATCAAAGCCGCCCGAAGCGGGTCTGTGCGGGCGGGGGCCGTCCACAGTATCTTTGCGCGGAGGGGGCGGGATGCTATTGTGGGAGTCGTTTGCAGCGCAGGTCCGCATCCTAGACATTGGCAGGGATTGCTGCTGAACCGGTGTCCGGCGGCGACCAGAGAGCGGACGGAGCAGAGGCAAGACGATGGTGAAGGCGGCGAAACCGGAGAAGAGTCTGAGCCAGGCGATCCGGGAGCGGCGCGCGACGCCGAGCTTCGACGGCACGCCGATACCGCCGGAGGATCTGCGCAAGATTCTGGAGGCCGGGCTGAGCGCTCCCAGCGGTTACAACCTGCAGCCGTGGCGCTTTGTGGTGGTGCAGGGCGAAGAGCAGAAGAGGCGGCTGCGGGGCGCGGCGTACAACCAGGCCAAGGTGGAGGAGGCGTCGGCGGTGATTGTGGCCTGCGGCGACGCGGACGGCTGGCGCAAAGACCTGGAGCCGATCCTGGAGGAGGGCCTGCAGCACGGCATGAGCGAGGGCTACGCGGCGCAGGCGCGCGTGGCGGTGCCGAATTATCTTTCACACTTCTCGAGCGACCAGATGCACGGCTGGCTGAACAAGATGGTAATGATCGCGGTGACCCATATGCTGCTGATGGCCGAGGTGATGGGCTACGACACGGCGCCGATGGAGGGGTTTGAGCAGGAGAAGGTGCATGAAGTGCTGCGCCTGCCGATGAGCTACTGGGTGGTGGCGCTGCTGGCGGTGGGACACCTGAATGGGCCGGACAAGTTCAATGGCGGGCGGTTCGATATGGGGCGGACAGTGTTTGGCGAAGAGTTCGGCAAGCCGCTGAAGTAGATCAGAGCAGCCCTTTAATGGCCGGGATGCATCATTTCAGTTAACTCTATTCCGCTGAACCGCCACCAAACTCCCATTAGGCTGATCGAATGGTTGACCAGAGGCTCGGTGTACTGCTCGCGGGGTTGGTTCTTGTATGTTGTCCGTTTTCGTTGAGTCAAACCAGTCCCGCGCCCTTAACCTACGACATCGTGTCCGTGCACCGGTCCGACCCGAGCGCCGAGCCGATGGGCATCAATCCTCTTCCCAACGGCATCGGCTACAACGCCATGGGGGTCACGGTTCGAGAGATGCTCAGTGTCATGTATCGACTTCCTACTCGCCAGATCACCGGAGGGCCGGACTGGGCGAGCAGTGAACGGTTTGATGTTCTCGTGCGTGCGGACCATCGCTATAGCATCGACGAGCTTCACACGATGTTTCAGAACATGCTGGCAGACCGATTCCACCTGAAGCTGCACATCGATACCAAAGAGGGGCCTGTCTACGCTCTCGTGACAGCCAGTTCTGGGATAAAGATGACGCCTGTGGAAGAAGGCTTTGCCCGAAATAGCCCAATTCAGACAGAGGGCGAAAACCGATACACCGCGGACAGAGTGCCGCTGAATTATCTCTGCTTCTGGCTCGGCATTCAGCTTCAGAGCGACCATCGCCCGGTCGTCGACGAGACCGGCTTGACCGGGCATTACAACTTTGTGCTCTCATTCCGGCCGCAATTACCGCCTGATGGTTCTCAATCACGTGAGTCGTTGAACTTACCGTCAATTTTTGACGCCGTGAAGGATCAACTCGGCCTGCAACTGATACCGCGAAGGGGGCCGGTTCAGACTCTGGTGATCAATCACATCGAGAAACCGACCGAAAATTGACGCGGCAGCAATGTCGACCACGAGTTACTCCCGCCCCCATTCGTATGCACCCGGCTGGGGCAGGCCGATGTGCGCGAGTACGCGGTCGACGAATTGACGCGCCATCTGCGTGGTGCTCTGCGGGTGGTTGTAGAGGGTGGGCATGATGGGAAAGATGGTTGCGCCGGCGTCCGACGCGAGCTGCATGTTGCGCAGGTGGATGCGGTTGAAGGGGGTCTCGCGCACGCAGAGGAGGAGCGGGCGGCGCTCCTTGAGGGTGACGTCGGCGGCGCGCTCGATGAGGTTCCCTGCGATGCCGTTGGCGATGCCGGCGAGCGTGCCCATGCTGCACGGCAAAACGACCATGGCTGTGGAGCGGTAGCTGCCGCTGGCGACGGAGGCGCCGATGTCGGCCTCGGCGTGCTGGATAAATTTGGAGGGTGGGGCGGATCTTGCGGACTGGCTTCGCTTCCCTTTCTTTACTGATGCGCCTGCCTTCGCAGGCTGCGCGTTCCGGTCCGACGATGCGAGGAGCTTTTCCACTAAACCGTTGCGGCCGCTGAGCTGCATCTCCTCGGCGAAGACGCGCAGGGCTGCGTCGGAGGGGATGAGGTCGACGCGGGCGACACGGGCGTCGACGGCGAGGGCGCGCACCATCTCGGCGGCGAAGATGGAGCCGCTGGCTCCGGTGATGGCGAGGGTGAGGCGGAGGTCTGAGGCTGACAATTCAGCGGACGCTGTCACACTGGGGATTATCGCGCAATTGCAGGGAGACGTGCGGGAAGCCGGTTATCCTTCGGCTTCGGCCATGCCGGCGGAGTGAGCAACGGGAACGGAGGCTCTTACCTCTGGCTGGCGAGCGCGGGTGCGGAAGAGACGGAAGAAGGCGAGACAGACGCCATAGGCGATCAGCAGCCCCGAAGTCAGTGAAGCCAGCACAGCAGATATCAATACGACCAGATCACTCACCGGAGAGATTCCCTTATAGTACTGCGGTATTTGGATGCGGGCTCGATGCTGCGTGGCCGCTCCGAGGCCTATTCTTTCAGGAATTGTGGCAATCGCAAGTACAACTTCAAGGGAATCTGCGGAGATGCGTTGATAGTTCAGGTACATCGGCAAGGACAGAGCGGACGGCGAGGCTGCAAGCCCTGCTCCGGAATAAGTCAGTTCGAATAAGAACCGACCTCAGGGGCTAAAGCCCTTGAAGGGCGAACCTGTACGGCACGGCTAAAGCCGTGCCCTTAACAGTACGGTTTGAACTAATCGGCTGGACACGCGGTTCAAACTAATCGACTGGACAACCGCTCAGACTACCCATGGGGCATGCGGGTGAGGCGGGGTGCGGGATGCCGTATCCTAGAGACTTGGCCGTTTCGTCCCTGAGTTGGACCTACGGACGCGGACGGGCGAACGAACCTGCATGGCAATTACACACATTACGGTGCGCGGCGCGCGGCAGCATAACCTGCGCAACATCTCGGTGGAGATACCGCGCAATACGCTGACGGTGGTGACGGGGCTCTCCGGCTCGGGCAAGTCGTCGCTGGCCTTCGACACCATTTATGCCGAGGGGCAGCGGCGGTATGTGGAGACGCTGTCGGCGTATGCGCGGCAGTTTCTGGACCAGATGGAGCGGCCGGATGTGGACGCGATCGATGGGCTGTCGCCGGCGATCTCGATTGAGCAGAAGACGACCTCGCGCAGTCCACGCTCCACGGTGGGAACGATTACGGAGATCTACGACTACCTGCGGCTGCTGTACGCGTCGGTGGGCCAGCCGCACTGCCCCAACTGCGGGCTGCCGATTACTCGGCAGACGGCAGAGCAGATCGTGGCGCAGATTGTGGAGCGGATGGCGGCGCCGGGCGAGCGGATTACGGTGTATGCGCCGCTGGTGCGCGGACGCAAGGGCGAGTTCCGCGAAGAGTTGGAGGCGCTGGACCAGCAGGGGTTCCGGGCGCGCATCGACGGCGAGATGGCGGAGCTGACCGAGGGCATGCGGCTGGATAAGCGCAGGAACCATACGGTGGAGGCGGTGGTCGACCGGATTATCCTGAAGCCGCTTGAGGGCCAGCCGGTTGCGAACGGGGCGGCAAAATCCGACGCGAAGTACGATACGAAGCGGCTGGAGACCTCCGTAGCCAAGGCGCTGCAGATGGCCAACGGACTGGTGCTGGTGGGCACGCAGGACCCGGCGACGCGCAAACAGGTGGAGACGCTGTACTCGTCGTCCATGGCGTGCCCGGACTGCGGGATCAACGTGGCGCGGCTGGAGCCGCGGAGTTTCTCGTTCAACTCTACCTACGGCGCGTGCCCGGAGTGCCATGGGCTGGGCAGCATCTATGACTTCGATCCGGCGAAGACGATTGTGGACTGGCAGAAGCCGCTGCTGGATGGCGCGATGGGGCCGGGGTCGGGCTCGGCTTATCTGCTGCGCATGATCAAGCTGGCGGCGGAGAAGTACAAGATCAACCTAAAGGTGCCGTTTGAGGAGCTGACCAAGCAGCAGCAGGACCTGTTCCTGTATGGGCCGCCGAAGACGGAGGTCGGGCGGACGGGCTTCCACGGCATCTTTGCGTACCTGCGGTCGAATTTAGATGAGACGCGCAGCGAGGGTTACCGCGATTACATGATGCAGTACATGTCGGCGACGACGTGCCCGCGGTGCAAGGGGCGCAGGCTGCGGCCGGAGTCGCTGGCGGTGACGGTAAGGGTGGGCGGCGAGGCAAAGTCGATTGCGGAGTTCACGGCGCTCTCGCTGGAGCGCGCGCTGACCGGCGCGCGGGCGATGCAGTTTAGCGGACGGGAGAAGATGGTGGCCGACCGGCTGCAGCGCGAGATCGTGGAGCGGCTGGAGTTTTTGAATGCAGTGGGGCTGGATTACCTTTCGCTGGATCGCTCGGCGGCGACACTCTCCGGTGGTGAAGGCCAGCGCATACGGCTGGCGACGCAGATCGGCTCGCGGCTGCGCGGCGTGCTGTACGTGCTGGATGAGCCGTCTATCGGTCTGCACCAGAGAGACAACCAGCGGCTGATTGAGGCACTGGAAGACCTGCGCGACCTGGGCAACACCGTGCTGGTCGTAGAACACGACGAGGACACCATCCGCAAGGCCGACTACGTGCTGGACCTGGGGCCGGGCGCGGGAAAGAACGGCGGCGCGTTGATTGCCGCGGGAACGCCAGAAGAGGTGATGGCGGCACCGGAGTCGCTGACGGGGCAGTATCTGGCGGGGAAGATCGAGATTGTGGCGCGAGCCGAGCCGAGGCCGCTGAGCGGAAAATGGCTGACAGTCCAAGACGCGCGGGCGCACAACCTGCAGCAGCTGACGGCTCACTTCCCTCTCGGCGTGATGACGGTGGTGACGGGCGTCTCGGGTTCGGGTAAATCGACGCTGGTGAACGACATTCTGTATCGCGCGCTGGCGAAGGAGTTGTACGGCTCGCGCGAGGAGCCGGGGCAGCACGGGCGTGTGGAGGGAATCGACCAGATCGACAAGGTAATTGAGATCGACCAGTCGCCGATTGG
>Ga0182024_10024190_pt1 | contig 10810 bp, 9 predicted proteins | sample P32metaG_FD_120480 | JGI IMG/M metagenome (GOLD analysis project Ga0182024, IMG submission 120480) | Permafrost microbial communities from Stordalen Mire, Sweden - P3-2 metaG (Illumina Assembly) | ecosystem: Environmental > Terrestrial > Soil > Wetlands > Permafrost | place: Sweden: Stordalen...
CTGAATCTGCCGCATCCTCGCGGCCTGTCGCGCGAACTGGCGAATAATCCGGCCCAGCAGAAGGCCAGCGCCTATGCTCGCAATTTTCAAAAGCCCGACTTCACGATGACCGCAGAGCAGCTCACCTTTTGGGTGAAAGATCCCGAGGTGCGCAAGAAATATTTAGAAGCGTTCCAACGCTCCGACATCCAGGCGATGCTAAATTACTACAAAGCGAACTACCCGCGCGAGCCGTACGTCGAAGATAAATCGCCGGTCGTCAAAACAACGATGCCAGTTCTCATGATCCACGGTTTGGGCGACACCGCATTACTCTCCGGCGCCCTCAACAACACGTGGGACTGGATGGGCCAGGACTTAACACTGGTAACGATTCCGAACTCGGGCCACTTCGTGCAGCAGGATGCATCGGAACTGGTTTCAAAATCGATGAGGATGTGGCTACTTCGATGACCGCGGAAGAAATTCGGCTGCACATTTTCTATTCCGGCTGGGCGTCGCGAAAGCTGCTCGACGCCGCACTGGCATTGCCGGAAGAACAACAGCATCGTGAATTCGGAGTCTCCCATAAAAGCCTGATGGGAACGCTGGAACACATTTTTCTCGCCGATCGCATATGGTTGTCCCGAACGGTCGATCCGAAGGTACTGCAATCGGAGGAAATGTTCACGACGGCGTGGCCTCAAATCCAACATCGATGGGAAAAGTGGGCTTCGGCGCTGACTCATCAGGAGATCGTCCGGTCTGTTGATTATAAGGATCTTAAGGGCAATCCGCATCGCACGCCGGTGTGGCAGATCGCGCTCCATGTGGTGAATCATGCCACGCTTCACAGGGGACAGGCGATGTCGCTTTTGCGGCAATTGGGAGTCGCGCCGCCGCCTACGGATCTGATTTTCTATTATCGTGAAATTAAGGTCAAATAAGATGCGTTTGAGCGTACTATTCGTGCTTTTAAGGGCAATTAGCAGTGCACAAGACCCGCTAATGAAGCTCCAAGTGGACGCAACGGACGCTTCGCGACACATTTTGCATGCGTCGATGAACATCCCCGCGAAACCCGGTCCGATGACGCTGCTGTACCCGGAATGGATCCCCGGCGAGCACGGTCCGACGGGTCCGATCGTCGATTTGGTGGGTTTAAAAATTACCGCCGGCGGAAAACCGATATCTTGGACACGCGACGCCGTGAACATGTATGCATTTCATGTAACGGTGCCCGCCGGAGCGAATGCACTCGACGTGGTTTTCGATTTTATAACGCCTCCCGAAGCGGCGGGATTTACTTCGGGGGCCTCGGCGACTACCGAACTGGCGGTGTTGAACTGGAACCAGGTGCTGCTCTATCCGGAAGGAGTGCCTTCCGATCAGATGAGATTACAGGCCAACCTGAGAGTTCCGAATGGATGGAAGTACGGAACGGCTCTGCCGATTGCGCGCGAATCGGGAAATGAGATCGAGTTTCAACCTTCTTCGCTAACGACGCTCATCGATTCGCCTGTTTCAGCGGGGGCGCATTATCGAACGATTGAACTCGGGCCCGGCCATTTTTTGCACGTTGCCGGCGATAGCGACCGGTCGATTGAGCTGAGCGACGAGGTGATTGAACACTACAAGAACCTGGTGCTCGAAACGGGGGCGCTGTTTGGGTCGAGGCATTATCGCAGCTATCATTTTTTACTGACGCTCAGCGATCACGTGGCGAGTTTCGGACTGGAGCATCACGAATCGAGCGACGATCGCATTGCGGAGCGCGGCATGATCGACGACGTCACGCGAAAGGTCAACGCCGATTTATTGCCGCATGAATTCACGCATTCCTGGAATGGAAAATATCGGCGGCCCGCCGGGCTCGCTACGCCCGATTACGCCGAGCCGATGAAGGGCGGGTTGTTGTGGGTTTATGAAGGACTGACGCAGTATCTCGGGCAGATTCTGACGCCGCGGAGCGGGCTTCTTACGGCCGATGAATTTCGAGAGGATCTGGCGATTACGGCGGCTGCGCTCGACCACAAGGTTGGCCGCATGTGGAGGCCACTCGAAGATACGGCGGTCGCGGCGCAGCTTTTGTACAACGCTCGCGAGGATTATGCGGGATACAGGCGCGGGGTCGATTATTACGATGAGGGCACGCTCATCTGGCTCGACGTGGATGTGAAGATTCGCGACTTGAGCAAGGGCGCGAAATCGCTGAACGATTTCTGCCGCGGCTTCGAAGGTGGACCGGGCGGGGCTCCGGCGCTCAAAACATATACGTTCGAAGATGTTGTGGCTGGGCTGAACGCGGTCGAGGCTTTCGATTGGGCGGACTTCCTCAAAAAGCGCATCGAATCGGTGGGGCCGCACACTACGCCTCTGGGAGGAATCGAAAACGGGGGATGGAAGGTGGCTTATAACTCGACGCGATCCGGGATGTGGAGGAATCGGGAAGAGGACAGTAAGACCCTCAACATGAATTATTCGATCGGGCTCAAAGTGTCGGAAGAGGGGAGTATTTCCGATGTCACTTACGGAGGACCGGCGCAGAAAGCGGGAGTTTCGCCGTCGACGAAGCTGATCGCGGTGAACGGGCGCCAATATTATCCGGTGGTTTTGCGCGACGCGGTGCAGGCTGCCGTGACGAAGACGGGTCCGATTGAGTTGCTGGTGAAAAACGGCGAGTATTATCAGACGTTCAAGATCGATTATCACGGGGGAGAGATGTATCCGCATTTGACTCGGGATGATACGAAGGCTGATGTGCTTTCGAAGATTATTGAGCCGATGGTGAAGAAGAAGTAGCTAAACATGGCGTCATAAGTATGTGCGGATATCCGCATGCTTACGCATGGCGGTTCAGCATCGGCGCCACACCGATCGTTCGCAGATGCGCAAGTAATTATGACGCTGTGTTTAGTAGCCAGAATACGGAGGGTAGGTCGGGGATCCCTACTGATGGACGCTTAGCCAGGTTAAGACGTCTTCGGGAGTTGTGATTTTGCGGTCTAGAATGGCTTCCAGCAGAGGCTTGGTGACGATGGTCTGGAGCATGGGGTCGTAGCTCACGCCTGTGGTTTGGCCGGCTAGTTTCAGGAGAAAGGGCACGCGCGAATCTTCCTTGCCATCGACAGAGAGCGACATGCGGTCGGGATGATCGGAGGTGACCAGGACCGTGGTTTTGTCCCACAGGCCGGCGTTGGTCATCGCTTCGCGGAAGTCGCCGAGGTAGATGTCGGCCAGGGCGAGATTGTCCAAATAGCTGCCGACGCCGAGGTAGCGCTTGGGGAACTGGTAAGAGAAACGGTCATAGAGATAGGGCGCATGGGGCACGGGCAAATGCAGATAGACCAGGTTCAAAGACGGGTCCACCACATCGCGCATCGCGTCCGCCTGCATGGCGCTGAGCATCTCGACGCGGTGTTTCGCGCGGGGGGATTCGCCAAGTAGGGAACGGTTTCGATACGCGAATAACGACTGTAGCTGGAGGCTGACGCTTTCAGGGAACGTACGGCCGGGCTCGCTGAGTTGATTTTCCAGGTCGTGAGACGAACAGGCGGCCAGATCACGCGAAAAGACGCGACAGTAAGGAAGAAACCAGCCAACGATGGCGACATTTGCTCCCATCGCATGCGCGGTCGAGAAAATGGTGGGATAAACGCTCGCCGGGACATCGTCGAAAAGAACCGTCGACGGTCCTGTTGCATGAAAAGTGGCGAGGTGTTTTCCGGTGATTAGCGACGGCACCGATGGAATTGTGTCGGGAGCGGGAGATACTGCGTTCTCCGCAAAAATCGATTCTGCGCGGAGACTGTCGAAGGACTGCATGGGGACGTTCGACGGCCGGTCCACAAACGACAGGCGATAATCGAGCTCGTCGAAGATGATCCAGACGATTCGCGGCCGGGAGGTTGGTGGAGCGCGGGGAGCCAGAGGGCCGTCGGCAAATTCCGCGGAGCGATCCGTCCAGCAGCGCGAGATCGAAAGGACCGCTTCAATCAGGATCAGGGGCGAAATTGTGACCAGCACCGCGGAGGCAACGCTGAAAAAACGCCGCCTCGCAATCACCGCGGTCGCGACGGGAAGGAAGAGGAGGGCGCCGACGATGAGCCAAAGATTCAGGTCAGGAAATCGATTCGCGAGGAGCCGGACGATGGATTTGGCGGGGGGCACAGCGATCAGCAAAAGGATGGGGAGAGAGCCGAGAATGAATCCGGCGATGCCGTAGCGGGCCGCTATCCAACGTGCGAATCGGATGAGCGAAAAGAACACCAGGCCGACCAGTATGACGTTCAGGAAGGCCGCCGCGTACTCGGCTCGGGGAGGCGCGTGTTCCAGGTAGAAGGCCTGGGCAGGGGTGTAGTTGATCAGCCCGTCCCACATTTCGATGAAGCTGAGATTCGCGAGGGAAAAGGCTGCGAAAAGATCCGACCAGTCGAACACCTTCAAGGTTTTCTCCGCAGGAGATAGAGAGTCCGGCTGGATTCGGCGATGGGCTGTTTGCGGAGAATCTGGAAACACGGCGCGCAGGCCGATTCAAAATACGATGCGGTGAGATGCGCGTAAAGAGCGTCCCGGCCGCGGACCAGGCGGCGGAACATAGGGTCGTCGGGCTCGACGAATTCGATCAGCAGGAGGTCGGTGGTCAGCTCGCGGGCGAGAGAGAGAATTTCTTCGAGCGGGACGCGCTCGGTCACCAGCATGTGGTGGATTACGGCGAGCATCATTACCATATCGAAGCGGCCGTTCGCGCGATCCAGAAACGAGGGGCACTCGCGATTACGCCAGCCGAGAGAAGGAGTGGGGCGGCACAGGTCGACCACGAGGGGCAGAATATCGAGTTTCTTTTCCGAAGCTCGCTGCCAGATGCGTCCTACGACCATTGGGTCGGAATCGATAGCGACTACGCTCGCGCCGGCGAGGGCGGCGAGTTCACTGAAGTGTCCGGTATTGGCTCCCACATCGAGCACACGTCCGGGATGAAATTCGGCAAGGATCGAGGCGACGAAGGATTCCTTGGCGGCGAATTGCTCTGCGCTGTAGTGGGTCTGGGTATCGAGATACTTCGACCAGTGCGAATCCTTGTCAGTACCCGATGCGAGGCGCTGGAGCTGGCGGCGCAGGCTGCGGAACATCGCGGAAAGCGTGAACTGGGCGCGTTCCGGATCGGTGGGACGCGGGCGATAAAGAGTCGCATCCGCTTCCGCGCGTTTGGAAAGCCAAGTGGGAATGGAAACGAGTGTGAGAGCAGGACCGGTGAGCCTGCGGGACCAAGTCAGCGATCGATAAACCTGCTCCGGCTCCAGTCCATCGCGGTGGGCGAGCCATATGGCGGCGGGAGACATGTTTTCGGCAAGAAGAGGCAGCAGGAAGGTGCGAACGAATTGCGCGTAGGCGGGCCAGAGGCCGGCGGGAACGTCGCGGCGTTCAAACGAGAGGACGTCGACGAAGACGGGCGCGGGTCCGCGGAACAACACGTTGTAGGGGCTCGAGTCTTTCAATTGCCACCCGTGAGGAAGGCACGCGTCGGCGAGGTCGAGTGTGAGGAATCCGGCGGAGGCGAGCATTTCCCGTGGCCATTCGGCGGGGAAACTGGGAAACGGGATGCATTCATGCTCGGCGAGATGATAATTCGCTGGAAATTCAGAAGCGAATTCGAGGGGGTCGGGGAAATCTGTGGTGACTAATTGTCGCGCCGCAGTGAAGTTGCGAGCGGGTGTGGAGGCGAGAAATTGTTTGAGATTTTCGAATGCCGCTGGTTCGACGGCGCGCAAAAGGCGCGATCCAGAACGAAACACGAAGCCGCCGGGGTCTCGGAACGACCGCTCGGGAGGAACGAGCGCCACCTTCATTCAGACGGTCGCGTTAAACCGTCATCGTTTGGATTAGCGACTAGGCCGGGAAACGTCTGAGGTTTGGGTTTATTCCTCCAGCGGCGGAAACGGTTGATAACGCTACGAATCCGAAAAAGGCAACCGACGATCGCGGCGAGGAGGATCTGGACAAACATCGCTCCAGAGCCGGGATCGGCATATGCCTTAAGGCTCTGCTCGCTCGCTAAGCTCATTAGAAATAAGGTCAAGATAAAACCAGGTATATAACTGGTCCTACGCATAAACGGCGCCATAATTACGTGCATTTAACATTATCGTCAAAGGACAATGAATTCATTAGAACACTATAGAAGGGATGAAAGTTGCGGAGAATATCTTACGCGGCTTGCAAAAGAACTGCGGTGACATTATCGGGTCCGCCATGGGCTCGGGCGGCGGCGATGAGTTGATCGCATTTGGATTCGAGCGAATCTTTGGAGTGGAGAATCTCCGCTACCTCTTCCTCAGGCGCTACGCCGTGCAGACCGTCGCTGCATAGAAGAACCTGCGTGCCGGGCGAGGGGTGAAGCTCGTAGGTGTGCACGCGCAACTGTTCGGAGACGCCGATGGCCATGGTGAGGACGTGGCGCATGGGATGGGTTTTGAGGCTCTCCTCTTCGATTCCCAGACGGCGTCCGACTTCATTCACCCAGGTCTGATCCTCGGTGATGAGCTTCAGTTTGTCGCTGTCATGCTCGTAGCCGCGGCTGTCGCCGACACTGGCGATGACGAGTCCGTCGTCGCTCTCCATCGCCGCGATCAGAGTGGTTCCCATGCCTTCAAGCCCGGGGTCGGAAGCGGAGGCATCCATCACGCGGCGATTGGCTTCTTCAAAGGCGCTGACGAGCGCTTCGGAGACGGTATCGCTATCGCGGTGCGAAGGGTCGAGGCTCTGGAGGAGGGCGTGAACGGTTTCGACGGCGAGCTTCGATGCGTGTTCTCCGGCCTGCGCGCCACCCATGCCATCCGCGACAACGTAGAGGCCGATGGTGGGCGCGACCAGAAAATAATCTTCATTATTAGTGCGTACGCACCCCACGTTGGACGCGCCGTAGGCTTCGATCATGAGCTTTCCGATTATACCCGGTTCGCGAGGCGGCATAGCTACAATCGCGGGCGAGGGTTCGGCGGGCTGCGCGTCGGCAGGCGGAGCTTCGACGGACGAAGCGAGGGACGGAGCTTCGGAGGATGGAGCGTCGACGGGCGGAGGCTCGGCGGGCGGAGGCATAGGTTCCGGGGATGATTCGGGGGCTGGTTCGGGCGGCGATGCCCGCAACGGGAACGGTGTGCGGGACCCCCAGCGAATCCGCACCTTCATGGGCGATCCATCTTCGGCGTTGACGGAGCGAGCAGCGACTTCAATTGCATGTAGGCGCGCTCTTCAAAATTGGTCTTCAGGCGTTCCAGGTTATCAAGACGAGGGTCCTGGCTGGCGCGCGGCCCTTGTTTCTTGAGACAACGCGCAAGCAGCAAAGGGACCGACGGGTCGTCGGGAGCGAGATCGAGCAACGCGCGAAAGGATTCCGCCGCGGCGGCGAAGTCGCCTTTTTTCCATAACGCATAGCCGAGATTGAAGCGGTAGACAGGATCGTTGGCATCGCCCGCGAGCGCCCTATGAAAATCGTCGATCGAAGGCTGCGATAAATTCGCGCGGCTTTCGGCGGCGCCGAGATTGTTAAAAACCTCGCTCAAGGGGACAGCGGCGGCGATCATTTGAAAGGTCTGCTGCGCGCCTTTGTAGTCGCCGGAGTGAAAACGGGCGAGGCCGAGCAGGAAGCTCGCCTCATGCGAATGGATGTCGCCCAGGCCGACTTTTTCGAGCCACACGACGGCCTGGCGATAATCTTTGCGCCGATAGTGAACCTGGCCGAGCTGATAACAGGCGTGAGGGAAATGGGGATCGAGCCGGGCGGCTTGTGAAAAATATTTTTCCTTTTGCTCGGAGGTTTGGGCGAGCAATCCGCGGACGTAATTTTCTTCCGCATCGATACGGATCGGCGTGCGCAGCGAGCGGAATTCGGATTCGGCCGGAGCCATCGCGGGCGCAATCAGAGTGAGTGCGCGCCAGGCCAGATGCGCTTCGATGGTGCCCAGGTCATCGAGCGCGCCGGTTTCGGTGAACTCGCGGCTGGCGCGCATATGGCGGCGATCGAGAATGCGCGCGGTTACGCGAAGGGAGCCGGAGGTGATCGATCCCGACGCGGGGTGGGTGAACTCGAAGGAGCCGTAGATGATTTGTTCAGCGTCGAGCGTCTCGCCGATTTTCATGACGGAGGCTTCGGTGAGGGCGATTCCCTGGCGCAGGCCGAGGCGGCGATACGCTTCCTGAACTTCGTTGCGGTCGAGCGTCATGACGCCGGTCATGCCGAGCGCCTCGCGCACGGTTTCGGCGACGCTTTCTCCAATCCAATCGAGATTCGGCGCGTTGGCGGTCCTATTTAAGAAGGGAAGAACGGCGGCGGTATCGGCAGCAAGAGGGCGGAACGCAGCTAAACCGAACAGACCCACGGCTAGCCATCGCTGCATTTAACTCGATTGTAACAGGTGGGTGAAAAGGGGGGCCGCGAATCGATTTTCAAAAAAGTGCGACTCGCGGCCGTAAGGGTTACCGCTTGAACACGAGCGTTGTGCTGGTGCCGCCAACGTGGATGTCATCGAGCACATTCTTGCCTGCTACCGTACTGCTTTCGACGGAGGTGAATTGGAATTTCTGAGCTCCAGTTTCAACCTTCACGGGGACTTCGAGGCTGGTTTTGCCCGTCGTCAGTGTCGCCTTATCGCCGTTGACCACAATCCGGTAATCACCCGCTTTAACGACGGAGCCGGCAATAACAGCGGGCGCAGTCAAGGTGACTTTGTAGACCGGAGCCGCACTCGCCAGGAGGGCGAGCGAAGCGAAACAAAAAGTGAATCGGAATAGCTTCATAGATAACAAACGGTTCTGCGGAAGGGTTTTGTTACCGCATAACCGATAGAAAGAACTGATGGGGTCGATGGATGAAAATGAAAAAGCCGGGAGGAAACGTTTTCACGTCTCCTCCCGGCCATGTGGGACAGCGGGTACTAAATTAAAAACCTTAGTTGTTGAAGACCAGCTTGGTATGGGTGCCGCCGAGCCGGATTTCCGTTACCGTCATCTTGCCGTTGTTGTTATTGTAACGGACCGAGGTTTCCGGGAACTTCTCCGTTCCGTTTTCCACCTTCACCGCGGTCTCGACGGACTGCTTTCCGGCTTTGATCATGGCTTTATCGCCATTCAATTCGATCTTGTAATCGCCGGGTTTCAATTCCTGGCCGGCGACGAACGACGGCTCGAAGATCGAAAAGTGATAAGTGGAAGCAGCGCTCGCAATTGCCAGGGCGAGAGTGCCGAAGGACAACATCAGGTTGGACATTTTCATAAGTGATTTCCTCTTGGTTGACTCGTTCCGTCTTTGGAACAAACCAAATTTTCATGGAGCGAGCGTTACTCACTCTGTACATATAGACGGGCGTTGCAGGGCTTTGTTCCGTTACCGATAAAACAAAATTTATAGAAAACGTCTTAACATTTGTGAGCACTGTTCGATCACGGGAATGGAGTTTCCGAATCCGGACAGCCATTGGATTTCGGTGTCGCGGCGAAACCAGGTCCATTGGCGCTTTGCGTAATGCCGTGTTTCGAGCTGCGTTAAGTAAATCGCGCGCTCGAGCGTTGTTTCGCCGCGAATGAAGGCCAGCGCCTGCCGGTATCCGAGCGATTCAAAAGGTTTTTCGTCACCGGTGCAGCCTTGTTGCAAGAGCGTTTCGATTTCCTGAACGAGTCCCGCCTCAAACATTTGACGACTTCGCGCGTCTAACAGTTTATAGAGCAGCGCACGATCGGGATCGAGACCGATTTTTAGGATGCGGTAGCCGGTAAGCGGCTCGGTTTCGATGGCGGGAGGCGACAATTGGCCGCTGAGGAGACGAATCTCGACCGCGCGCATCAATCGCTGTGTATCGTTCGGATGAATCCGCCGTGCGGATGGCGGATCGAGCCTGGTGAGCAGGCGGCGCATACTGCCAGCCTTGTTTTCTTCACGATCCATCAAACGCTTGCGTGTCCGCTTGTCGCTTTCCGGCAGGACCGGAAGACCGTCCAATAATGCCCGCAGATAAAAACCAGTTCCCCCAACGACCACCGGCAGTCGCTCGCGAACCGAAATCTCCTCGATGGTCTCGCGAGCGACCCGCGCGTACTCACCTGCGGAGTAACCGCCGGAGGGGTCGAGCACGTCCAACAGATGGTGACGTATCCCGCGGCGCTCGGCCACAGGAGTCTTGGCGGTGCCGATGTGGAAATCCCGGTAGAGTTGAAGGGAATCGCAATTGACGATCTCGCCCGAAAATTCCTCGCATATGCGCAATGCGAGCGTGCTTTTGCCCGCGCCCGTCGGACCGGCAACGATAATCAGGGGGGGCTTTCGGTCGGGATCCACCTGTTTGTCATGGTACCCCGCCGGACCTGCTAAGCCGATATACTAATGATGGGAAGAGAGATAAAGAATGCTTCAGGCATCACGCATTTTTAAGGCAGCCCGGACGTGGACCGTGGTGGCCATCGGGGGAGCTTCGACGCTTTCAACAGCCGTCGCCCAGACGCAAACCGTGGATCACGCAGCGTCTTATTATCATTACTCGCTGGGCCACATGTATGCGGATCTGGCCAGCATAAACGGCAGCCCCGAATACATTAAGAAGGCGATCGAGAATTATAAGCTGGCGATCAAGGACGACCCGAACACGCCGATGCTGAGCGAAGAACTTTCCGAGCTCTACATCCAGACCGGACGCCTGCGCGAGGCCCAGAGCGACGCCGAGGAAGCTCTCAAAGCGAATCCCAACGATGTGAACGCCCATCGCATGCTGGGGCGCATCTATACGCGGCAGATCGGCGATAGCCAGGAGCATCGGATCGACGAATCGATGCTCAAGAAGTC
>Ga0182024_10024191_pt1 | contig 10809 bp, 10 predicted proteins | sample P32metaG_FD_120480 | JGI IMG/M metagenome (GOLD analysis project Ga0182024, IMG submission 120480) | Permafrost microbial communities from Stordalen Mire, Sweden - P3-2 metaG (Illumina Assembly) | ecosystem: Environmental > Terrestrial > Soil > Wetlands > Permafrost | place: Sweden: Stordalen...
TCGGCTTTCGCCGCCTCGCTTGGGCGCGTCCGCGCTTCGGCTCGTTTGTGGTCTGGACTATACCTTCACCGTAGCGCGTTGGCGTTTTAGGTGCCGCCCGTCTAGTCTCTACACCTTCGCGCCGGTCGTTCGACCGGAGCGCTTGGCTCGGGATTGCCTGTTACCGGTTTCCCCGAATTTGAGCAGTTCTGCATCTTCGGTTTCCCGGAGGGCACTCAAGTCTCTTGCGTCTACCAATTTTCGCCACGCCCCCATATTCGCGTGATACTAGCCGTCAAGCGGCATAGAGCCAATTAAAAAGCTAAACGTGAGATTCGTGCTGGTTCGAGCGACCTTTCTTGACGCTCTTAGCAACATTTTTTCTCGCCTTCCTCTCCACTACTCGCTTGCCCCTCTCCTCCATCCCGACCGCACCATCGCGTCCTTCTTCCGGCCTTTTAGCGCCGTTCGGCGGGCTATGGGTGCAAGTGCTGAAGCACTCCTCCACTTCGTTCCGGTCGCAAGCGATGCACCCGCCCCCTCCGGCGCACGGGCCTCCACCAGAAGGCCGCGATTGGCGCGGTCGCAGATGATGGAGAAAACAATGAGAGTGCTGACACTATCCGAGCTGATGCGGCTCACGCGGACCGAACTTTGCGGTCTCGGAATTCGGATCACGACGGCGCTGCCGAACTACCCGGAGGGCTCCCCCGAACTGACGAACGCAGAGCGCAGCCTGCACAATATCCGTCGCGTGCTGGCATGGTACGAATTGGCGCCGGAATAGATGACGAAAATTCCTGCCGGCGCGAGCCGGCAGGAATTGATAGGCGCCAATGCTAGGCACGAGTGGCGTCTAGCTTGCTGTAGTCGCGACGGCGCCGTACCGCGCGAGTCGGCCTGCGCTCCGCCGGGTCCTTCCGGTCAGCAGTTGGTTCAATGCCGCGCAGTAACACGGCGATGACAGTCTCCGGCTTCGTGAGCAACAACTTGCTCTGCTCGTTACCGTCAAGGTCGCGCCATTTCAAGCGAGTGAGGTACGCCCTGGTGGGCTTGAAACTGTCCGTGGGCGAAAAGCTCTCGACGCTGAAAGCGATGCGGTGGTTGGCGGCGATGTCGTCGTCTGCCAGTAGGCGAAACGCTTGCGCGTCAGCCAGTTCCTGCACCGTCTGCTCCGTAAGCACAGTGTCGCGATTAATCAGGACGACGCGGGCCTTGAACGCTTTGTCGCTTTTGAGCTGGGGGTTACTTACCGGGTCAAACGGTTCGACAAAGACTATTTGTTCGGCGGGTACGAGCCGCCTCCCGAGTGTTATGACGTTTTGCATGGCATCTCCTAGGACAATGAGTGTTGATGTTGGTCATCACGCTAACGTCACCAACGACCTATCGTAAACTGAAAAATGCAAATGTTCGTGCGCATGCAGGAACATTCCCAATGTTTCCCATGCGCTACGCGCGGCCCCGATCTCGCGGACGACTGCGTCACGTCGCCTTAACGATTACGGTCAGCGCTTCAAAGGAAGCGGCAAGTTTTCCGGTCAGACGCTCATAGATCTGTAAGAGACCGGAGGTGGCATTCATGCTTAGCCGATCCGTCACGGATTTTAGAATTTCTTCGGCCTTGTCCGCCGAAGTGAGATGCGAATATGCGACGCGAAGATCATAGAGCACATAAAGTGGCGAAAGAAGCATAGGGATATCGCCGCCGGTCGCGATGGGCTCAAGCACCGCTTGCAGCCTTTTGAGGCTGCCAAGTCCTTTCGGATCGGCGCCCGCCCTGGCCATGATGCTGGCAAGGGCTGCGTTGTCGAATGACTCGATATAGATTTTGTTCAAAGTATCGGCCGCATGACGCCGTTCCTTGTCTGTGTCGACAACTGGGGCATTAAACTCAAGCGCCAGGTTAAGCACCTCGTTGTCGAGGTGGGCAATCTTTGTGCCGAACCTGGTAAAACAGGCATCCACGAACTCGGAGCGCAATGCGAACAGTTTGTTCTCGTTCGACGGCTCAGTGTAAATGCAGTCAATCTGACCCTCGTAGAACTCGCTTCCGATCGAATGGTCGGATTCGATATTCTCGGATCGAAGATAGTATTGTTCCGCCTCTGGGAGCTTTGCAATGTCCCCGAGCCACACCACGACTTTTCCGTTTTTGTTGATTCCAAAGGATATGAGAAAGTCGTCGCTCGAAATGTCTCCATAGGTCGTGGATGCAAACTTCACGCGGTAAATCGGAGAGGCCTCGTATTTTAGCAACACTTCTTTGTTGAAAAAGACCGGTGTCAAAAATCCGCGATTAAAAGGTCGTTTCAGGCCGGGTATATAGAGATAGTCATCGGAATCGTAGAGGAACGGAACTGGAGTGAAGTTGAACTTTTCATCGGTCTTGCGTCGTACCACGTTGACCGACGCGACACTCTTATCGACGGCCTGTTCGTGAAGTTTGATAATCGCAAAGCGTGAGCCATCGGGAAGATGATCCCGCTTACACGCTTCGCATCGCAGAGCCGGCAATCCGGAGATGCTTATGTCGACCCCGGAAACGTCTTCATGAAAATCTTCAAATACGAGGTCAAGGTGACCCTTGCATGTGTCGCAATAAAGGTCCTGGACGTGATTTTCTGGTGGATAGACATCTGAGAGTTTCACGGCGGCGCCATCTGCTTAATGGAATTCTAACTGTGCGGAAGCTCCTCACGTCGTGGCCGCGGGCGCGGGCATTGGCTTTAATGCCCTCGCCTCGCTGTCGCTCAACTGAAGGCCAAGCTTCTCTTTGATGTACGCCTTTGTCGCAGCTCGTGCTTGACGATTGGATACGACGGAATTAGCGACCATGCAGATGCCTTCCCAATCCAGGTTCTGCTTGCTCCAGTTTACTTCGCGCAAACGTTGCAACCGGTCGCGCCAGTTATCAGGGTCGGCCTTCATCAACTCCGCTCCCATGCCGCCGATCGCGCGTAAAACGATCGTATGCGAGCAAATGCTTTCCTGACGCAGTTCAACTGCGCGCAAGTGTTCCGCCTTCACCTTTTCCCACTGGGGCATCGCTGCGGCAACGGCCTGCCAGAATTCGGTGCCAACCGCGGCCAATTCATTGATCGAGGGTTCCGCATCGCTGCTTTCAGCGACCGAACGGAACAATTCGGAGTTTGCGTCATATAGCGCAGCGAGCGTGAAGAGTTTCGGTGAGCGCGTTGGAATCGATACCGCATCCTTGTCGATCATCCCTTGGAAGACTGGCACTGCCTCGGCGATCTTCATCGTTGCCTGTGAAAGAGGGTCGCGTTTGTCATAGAGAATGTCGAGCGACTTCGATGTCTTCACCACAAAGCGGTTCAGATCGGAAAACATCTGCTGAACACGATCACGGCTCTCGTAGGGAAACAGCAGTATGGAGATAGTCTCATCGCCGAGCGAGGGGTTCTCCTTGAGCGCGTAGGCGATTGCCGCACAGCGGTGTTGCCCGTCGTTGATGACAAAATTTGCTTGGTCGAACTCCATCTCAAGCGTGCCAATGTCGGGCGTTGTGCCCACTTGTTCAAATTTCACATCACATTTGTACGATGCCGTAATCGAGGCAAAGAGATACCCCTCTTCGTTTTCGAGAATGTACCGGCCGATCTCGGGCACGCGCTTCTCGTTGAGGATACGCTGCTCGCGGTCCTCGGGCCGGAATTCCGCCCAATCGCGGAACGTGAACATCTTCGGGATAACCGACAACGACATCATGCAGGAGTAGTAGGTGCGTTGGCCGATGCGGCCGCGCATGGCGGGAAATGAGACTTTCATCGTTTGCTCCTTTAGATTGTGGGTGCCGGACCAAGCGATCTTGGCCTGGTCCGGCTTCCATATTCAGCATCAAGTGGTGTGCGAACGCAGCTCGTTAGAACTGCGCATCGTTTCCGCTGGCGTTAGGCGTTGATTGGGCGAGACTGTATGCGCCGGCGAAGTGGCGGATGAACGTCTCGATGAGATGTCCCGCGTAGTACGCGTAGGTATCACGGGTCAGGCGCACGCCGTCGAAGGCGAGGACGTAGAAAGCCAGCTGTCCCTGCTCGATGTCGGCCCGGAGCCAAGCCTTATCGCGCCAGTTAGCCGAGGTGTGCGTGTAAAAATAGTGCTGTTGGTGGAGGACATAGCGCCAAGTGTCGATGCGCTGTCCCTGCCGATTATGATGGTGATTATCAATCGCCTGATTGAGCGCCACCAGCAGGTGACCCGGGTCGTTAGTGCGAAAATGGATAGACATCTTTCCTTCTCCTAGCGAGCTCTGGGGAACCGGGGGAGAACGACGATCGTTCAGCCGGACTTTTGCGAGCTCATAGTTTATTTTCTAGGAGCTCATAACATTATCGTCAAGAGGTCATTAATTACTGGCATAGAGCTCATCCTAATACGGAACTAGGAGGGCTACAAAGAACGTAATCTACGCATAACGCGGGTATTGCATTCTTTACGCAAAGAGCGTATATTAGAGCGGTGAAAGAGAGGGATTCATGGATATGGCTGACACCATCCCGGCCGCCGAGTTCGCCCGCAACTTTGGCCGCTACAAGATGCAGGCACAGCGGGAAGCGGTCCCTGTTTCGAGCAACGGGACGCTCGCCGGATATTTCGTGGCGCCGCACGAATACGAGGAGCTGCGCAAGCTCAAAGGCATGCGCCGCCGATTCCTGACAGCGGAGTTGTCGGACGAAGAAGCAGACCGGATCGCATCGTCACGCATGGACCCGCGCCACGATCATCTGGATAAGCTGCTCGACCCGAAATAACGGGGCCGCATGCCAATTCCGACGCCCGAACCGGGCCTCATCATCTCCTACGCCTATTTATGGGAACACGAAGCGCAAGGCGGGCAGGAAGAAGGTCGCAAGGATCGACCTTGTGTTATCGCGCTTGCCGTCGAGCGCCAGCAGGACGGCGAAACGCTGGTAACGGTTTTGCCGGTGACACATCGGCCGCCCGAAGATGCGGCAGCAGCCGTTGAAATTCCCCACGCCGTCAAACAGCATCTCGGTCTTGATAACGATCGATCATGGGTTGTCGTGAGCGAGGGGGATCAGTTCGTTTGGCCCGGACATGATTTGCGCAAAGTGCGAAGCACTGATCGCTACGACTACGGCTTCTTGCCGCCGCGATTTTTCAATCAAATACTCGACGCGTTCAAGTCTTGGCACTGCGCGAACAGAGTGCGCCTAACCTCGCGCGAATAGCTACTAAATAGGTAAATGATGCTTACGGCCAACTATCTTGACGCCATCGCCACAGCTCGCGACCCGTCGTCGGGGCCGTTGATCATGCCGTGGCCGATGCCCGGTAACCTGGGCGGCTTTCTATCCTTCGCGACGCTCTCTGAGTGGCGCGAATTCGTGCGGCAATTCGGTTTGCATCCCGCAGTTCCTCTCATCGTCTCGGCCAAATTTGAGCGCGCCCAAAAACTATATGTCCTTGCCTGGATCGATTTCGATTTGATCAAAGCCGGCGAGCTTATCGCACTGACGGCGCTCGAACTTGCGTTGACGGACTGTTATGCGCGAAGAGAAGCAGAGCGCCGAAGAATGGTCATCGCCAAGAAGATAGAGGAAGAAAAAAGGAAAATATCAAAGGGTGAAAAATGGTGGGCTGAGAACGCGTCCTTTGCTGATCTACTAAAATACATGGTCGATCACGATGGCCTGACCGAAGACCAAGTCCCCATGAATCGGCGCTGCGGCGCACCATCCAAAGTGCTCGGCCTACTTACTCGCGATACGAACCCGAGCCTGCCGTACATCCGCAACGATCTAGCGCATGGCGCTCCGTTCGACGGTTTTCCCTGGGCGGGCATGCTCGAATTAGTGCGAGACCTCATTAATTACGCTTACCGAGATTACGCGTCGAACGCGATTTCTGCACCGTCGTAGCTCACTCGTTTGTTCTAGGAGATTTTCATCTGCCTGATTAAACTGGTCGACCCTTAAGAATGGGGATTCTGGGCGAGCCGTGCGAGACAATTTTTCCAAGCAAACAGTTCTTGAGATAGCAAAAGGCGTCGGCTGGCGGTGCTCTAATCCGGACTGCAGGCGACCTACCGTCGCAGCTAATCAAGCCCAGGACGATACGCTCATCATTGGCGACGCCGCACACATCTGTGCCGCATCGCCGGATGGCCCTCGATACGACGCCACGCAAACTTCCGCCCAGAGGCGAGCGAAAGAGAACGGTATCTGGCTATGCAAAGTCTGTGCCCGCGTAGTCGATCTCGATCCAGCGAAATATACTGTCGACGTTCTTCGGAAATGGAAGCGGGGCGCTCAGGAGCGCGCCCTGCGCGAGATGCTAGCGCCGCACGGACAGACGCCATCCGAGGAACTGGTACGCATTGAAACTCTCATCGCGGAGGCAAACAGATCGGGCGCGCCGGCGGGATTTAGCCAGACCTTTACCGCGCTGCACACCGCGGCAAGTGCTGATCTCGATACGTATAAGCGTTCACCTTTCTGGACGGCTTCTCCGCTGGAGTTGACGCTTACGCTTTACAACGATGCCAGCGTTCCCCCGTTCCGCATTGGCGAGTTGCCGCTGGCCGTCGAAGTCGCACCCGAAGTAACGATCATCGCGCCGCCCGGCACCGGAAAGACCACCACGCTCTTGCACCTTGCCAGCTATGTGCTCGCCAGGAATGCGATTATTCCGTTGTTTTTCCGTCTTGGCGATTGGTCGGCTGGATCGCTAGGATTATTGGCAAGCGTCCGCGAGCGTCGAGCATTTCGAGATGTTGGCAACGCCGATCTCGAATTATTAGCGGAACGCGGCCGTTTACTCCTCCTTCTAGATGGCTGGAACGAAATAGACGCGGAGGCGCAAAAAAAGCTCAGAATTGACATCAACAATATCCGGCGAGAATTTCCCGATGTGCGCATCATTGTGACGACACGGCGCCAGATGCTCGACGTGCCAATCTCGGGCCCGCGCGTCGAAATCGAGCAATTATCTGATGACCAACAGATGGATATCGCGCGAAAAGGATATGGTGACGCGGGCGCGAAGGTCCTTGACAACGCGTGGCGGGAGGACGGGTTGCGGGACCTTATTGCGAGGCCAATCTATCTAACCTCGCTGCTTTCGGTTTCTGCTGGCGGCTCCGCGCCAACTACGAAAGAGGAAGTCCTTCGGCTATTCGTCGAGCAACATGAACGTGCTGCTGACCACGCGCAGGCGCTTCACGCCGCAGTTGCCGGTCGGCATACAGAAGTATTGGTCGCTCTCGCGGTACAAATGACGGCAGCGGGCGGTACTACACTCAGTGATATCGAGGCCCGATCCGTTGTAAGCGCAACGGTGAGCGATTTACGGCAACGTTGCCAATTAACGCTTCTGCCGGAGTCAAGCGCCGTGCTCGACGTCCTCACCAGTCATCATATACTGCTGCGCGGCAGCAATGGCGCGATTTCGTTTCAGCATCAGCAGTTTCAGGAATGGTACGCAAGCCACAGGGTGTACGCATTCATGCGAGCGAGCGCGAACGGCGATCTGGCTGCTCAACGGCATCTCCGGATCGATATTTTCGATCAACCGGCGTGGGAGGAAAGCATCTTGTTTGCCGTGGACCAGCTGTCGCGTGAGAGCGATGGGTCTGCGGTCGCCGCTAAGGCTGTTATGGAGGCTTTGCCGGTCGATCCCATGCTTGCCGCGGAGATGATCTACCGATCTCCCATGTCCGTTTGGGACATCGTAAGGGCTCACGTTCAAGCGTTCGTGACGCGATGGCATAAGCCGGGCGAGGCCGATCGTGCCGCCCGCTTTATGATTATGACGGGCAGGCCGGACTTCGAGTCCCTTATTTGGCCGCTGGCCTCGAACGGAAATTCGCAAGTCCAGCTACCGACTCTTCGGAGTGCACCCAGGTTCCGCCCAGCTGTTCTCGGGTCTGACCTGAAAAGTAAGGTTGCGGCGCTGCCCGAAGAGCCGCGCGAACACCTGCTGGCACTGATCGCATCCGAAAGCGGCGTAGACGGCATGGATTTGGCGACAGATCTCGCCATCGCCGATCCTAGTCCGAAAATTCAGGCGGAGGTCGTTCAATATCTTCAGTTTCGCCGCGCCGACCGGCATGTCGCTCGTCTCTTGCAAGGTGCGCACGATGCAACGTGGGCGCTCGTCGCTAAGCGCGGTTACGCCGAAGAAATTCACGACCCGACGACTGTCGCCCGGCTTCGCGCTGAGCGCGTCAAGCTAATTCAAGAGTCGCCGACTCCGCTTGGCAAGCTAAGCCTCCTGCTTGAACAATCTCCGACCTATCAAGGTCGGGACTCGCTCATTGTTGAGACAATCGCCGACCCGAATTTCCCGATTCGCAATGAGAATGGCGTATCGACTTTGTACTTCGCCCAGAAACGCGCCCCGGCGGCAGTGCGCCAAGCTTTACAAAGGCGGCTTGAACTTGGCATCGAGTTACCGTTCGATGCTGATGATCTTCTACAACAGCTCCCCGTCGTCGACGACGGTCAGATAGCGACGATGGTTTTGGACGATAGCGACGACAAACGCGACGCCAGACACGCGTCCATATTGGCCGGTCCCAAGACGGTTGAAAGCCTGCTCGACAAATATATCGCTTGTGCAGTCGCCATTAAAACCGCGCGGAACGATAAGGCGCTAAGCGACAGATATTATCTGCTACGAGACCGGATCGCGGCAACGCGGATCAGTTCGTTCGTTCCTGCATTGATTGCGAAGGCCAATCAGGAAGACCCCGCGGTGATATCCGCGTTGGCGTCGCTTGTTTCTCGGCATGGCGACGACGATGAGCAGAGGAATGCGGCCTTGGAGGTCCCGACGGCACTGAAGGATCGGGTTGTAGGCATCATGCGAAGCTGGGTCGGAGCCGTCATAACGTCGCCGACCGGAAAGCGTTATCACTTGTATCCGGTGGCGAATGCGATCGGTCGGCTCGCTTATCGCGAACTCGTCCCGGAGTTGAAGCGCCATCCGGCGTCTGACGAATGCCCGAGAGGGCGTTAAGGAGGCGCGTCGGCGGGGCGATAGCGAGGCGACCTCTAAGGCGAGCATGGTCTATGGGAACCAATATCAAGGCGCCTTTGTCCGAATTGGCGGTGATGAGGTTGTCGGGCTTGCCGCCGCCTATCTTGAAAATCCGCTGTGCAGTGTTGAGGCGGCACTGGCCCTAATGACGATAGCAAACAAGCAGTCGAATGTTGCCGCGATTCCTGCGCGGGTGTCTCTACCGTTCGAGAATGTAGCAGCGGCCCGAGCTAATAGGGCTGTGTCGGCCGCACTCGGATCACCTAGCAGTTCGGAAACCGCGATATTTGAGGCAATCGACCATTTAGGACGACCAGACAAGGATCGCGAGAGTCAACTGTTAGCGATCCGGCTTGGTAGCATCGCGCTTATGATGCCTCACACAAACAGAGATCGGGAAATTGCCGCACTGATGGCGTTACCGCAGCCGCTGAGCGCGAAGCGCGAACTCCTTGCCGCGATGGCGATCGATGGCGTCGTGCTCGATGCGTCTCTGATTATGCAAGCCATCGATGCGTGGTTGCAGGACGCCAGCAGCGACGAAAGGACGGCTTGGCATAAGCGCCAGCATACATGGGAAATTGAGCCTTGGCTTGAACTCCTGCCGTTTACCGATTGTCCTCAGGCCGTCGTGGAAGGCATGGGAAAGGTGAAGGAGTTTTACGGCGGCGGCCATCGGCAGCAGCATTTTGATCGTGTCGTGCACGCTGTGGCCAATGCGCCAGGGCCGCAGGGCGAATCTCTGCTGGCTGAACTCATAAGGACGCACAAAGATATCACCTCGGATTATACATGGACGAGAGCGATCCTTTCGCGAGATACCGCATCCGCTGCGCTGCTCTGTCTTGACCTTGTGACAGAAGGCATATTGGGAAAAGGTCCGAATTCCCACGATAATTGGCACCTCGGGCAACAGATGGCGCCTCTGGTGGAGAGACATCCAGAGCTGCAGGCAGAACTGAAAAATCGATATCGCGACGTGAGGGCTGGGTCTGGTCAAACCTTGCTTGAGAGGCTGATCGGCGACATCGGCGATGGCGACGATGTCATAGAGATTGTGAAAAACTACCTCGCGAACGGGCGACGGTTTGATGGTCAATTAGCGCATGCTTTAAGGGGAGTGACGGTCTGGCACGAGCCAGTGCCAGGGGCGGAAACTTCCTATTATATCCGACCCGCGTCCGTAGCTAAGCTGAGAAAATTTCTATTCGAGACGGTCGGCGGAACACCTCAAGAGGCGGCGCTTGCGGTGCGCTGCCTGATGGAAATCGACGAGCTGCGCGACGAGTACGGCATCGCGGCTGGCGACCCACGGCATCCAGACATACGCTCTAACCGGCCCTGGCCGTCTGAAGCGGACTGCTCCGGGTCGCCGCTCTCCGGAGTTCACCCGAGCGTTCATTGAACCGCCGCGCCCGTGCGCTCAAAGCGTCGCCATGGCAGCTGCGTTTACATACCAGCTGACGGTGCTCACTTGCTGCGAACAAACTGCGTTTGGGCCGCAATGTTTTTGTGCCGTTTTGTGCCAGTTTTGTGCCATGGAATTTTTGCCAAGGCTTCGTCATCGATAACGGATTGCCTCTAACCCATTGGCGATAAAAGGATTTCCTTTGTAATGGCTTGGAGAGGTTCGCAATAAATGAAAAAGCCCGCCAGAGGCGGGCTATTCCATTGATATCACAAGAGAAAGTTGGTTGCGGGGATAGGATTTGAACCTATGACCTTCAGGTTATGAGCCTGACGAGCTACCGGGCTGCTCCACCCCGCGTCAAAGGGTCCTTGAGTGTGCCCGTGATGTAGCAA
>Ga0182024_10024192_pt1 | contig 10809 bp, 8 predicted proteins | sample P32metaG_FD_120480 | JGI IMG/M metagenome (GOLD analysis project Ga0182024, IMG submission 120480) | Permafrost microbial communities from Stordalen Mire, Sweden - P3-2 metaG (Illumina Assembly) | ecosystem: Environmental > Terrestrial > Soil > Wetlands > Permafrost | place: Sweden: Stordalen...
CGCGCGGGAGTAAAAAGCGCCAACGCGGCGTGTTGGGCCGGCTGGACCTCCCCCGTCACTGTCCGGTCGAAGGACGCGGTGAACTGGTTGATCAGGTTCGGCGAGAAGATATGACGTTCACCCACCGCGAGGAACTGGTTATGGGTGGTGTCATATGTTGGCCAAAGCCCCAGGCCGGCATTGGTGGTGCGGTTGCCGAAATCGGCCTGGTAGCGTGCGAAGAATCCGTCTTTGTCGGAAATATTCCAATCGACTCGGGCCACGCCGAAATTCTCGGGCGTGTATTGCGTGCCTACAAAGTTATAGATGCCGACGTCAGGATTGCCATTAAACAATCCTCCGTTGGGAGCCGGGTAGTGGGCCAGCATCTTGGCAGAAGCCGCGTTTAACACACACCCCTGCGAAGCGGGGCAGTTGTCCTTGACAAAGTTTGCGGTCGGCACGTAATTCACAGAGGTAGTATCCAGCACCTGCTGAATCCCCTCATAGTTCATGAAGAAGAATACCTTGTTCTTCACGATCGGGCCGCCAAAAGTGCCGCCGAACTGGTTTCTGCGGAATGGGGGCGCCGAAAGGCCGGGGTCGAAGAATCCGCGGGCATCGAGGTCGCTGTTGCGGAAGAACTCGTAGACCGAGCCGTGGAATTCGTTGGTGCCCGACTTCGTCACTGCGACGATGGCGCCGCCGTTGCCCGCATACTGCGCACCGTAAGTTCCGGTCAGCGTTTGAAACTCCGCAATCGCGTCGATACCGAGCGAAGTGCCGTTCACATCGCCGCCGGCGTTTCGTTGCCACCAGTTCAGCATGTCTTCGCCATCCAGCATGTTGGAATAGCCTTCCTGCCGGGTACCTGAAATCGAATAAGCGTTAGCGACCGAAGTCAGCGCGCTGCTTCCGCCAGAGGGATAGCTCGCAACTCCGGGCGCGAGCAGAATCAGCTGTTCCCAGTCGCGGCCGTTCAGAGGCAATTCGCGCATCTGAGTCTGATTCACGAGTGACGAAACGGCAGAGGTGGTAGTCTCCACCTGCGAGACTTCAGCTGAGATGGTGACCGATTCACTGGCCTGGCCGACCGTCATTTGAAAATCGATTACAGGGGCGCTTCCGACCGTCACCGTAAGTCCGTTGCGAACGGCATTCTGAAAGCCTGCCTTGGAAACGGTTAGTTGGTAAGGTCCGATGGGCAGTTCCGAGACAGTATACCGGCCCTGCTCGTCGGTCTGGACGGTTTGGGTGGCCGCTGTCGCTGTGTTCTTAATTGTAAGTGTCGCGTTTGGAACCGCGGCGTTCGAAGGGTCGGTGACGCGTCCCGCTATGGTGGCTGTCCCCCCTACCTGTCCGAATAGAAACGCGGGCGCTAGAAGAACCCAGAGGCAAAACACACTACTAACAAGCAGAACTGCACGGTTCCGACTTCTCATTGGTACTCCCTCTTCTGTAGTTAACCCTTGAAACGCTTTTACAGCGATGCTAATGAAACATACATCAGTTTCGCCAGGATTGACTAGATAGAAGTAGTGATAACCAGGATCAGCCAAGCTGATATTGCATCCAGCTGAAATGAAGCGCTAGCTTGCAAATACCTGTTAGGCGGCCGAACTGCGTGTGCCCCACAGTTTTTGTGAGGCCAGCTTGGCGCCATCGGATAAGGCACGAAGCTTTAGCCAACAGAACTCCGGATGCACCGGGCCAAAACCAGCGAAGGTGCCAAACCCGCAATCGGTGCCGGCGATGACGCGCTCACGTCCCACCAGGCCGGCATACCTCAGGAGCCGTTGCGCCACCAGTTCCGGATGCTCGACAAAATTGGAACTGGACGCGATCACACCGGGGATTAGGATCTTGTCGTCAGGAAGCTTCTGAGCAGACCATATCTGCCATTCATGATCGTGGCGGGGATTCGCTCCCTCTAGTAACAGCGCCTGTGGTTTGGCTTTGAGCACCACAGGAAGAATTTTCTCGAGCGGTAAATCGTGAGTGTGGGGACCTTGATAGTTTCCCCAGCAGACGTGCATGCGCACCCGGTCCGCGGGAACATTTGCCAACGCGTGATTCAGCGCCTCCACTTGAACCGCTGCGGCCCGCAAAAACTCATCGTCGGTCATGTCGCGGAATCTGCTATGCCGCCCCATGGCCAAATCCGGACAGTCCACTTGCAACAGCAATCCGGAATTGACGATGGCTTCATACTCCGATTGCATGGCGTCGGCCAACGCCTGCATGTATGCGGCGTGCGTCGGATAATATTCGTTCGGCTGGAAGACGGCGATGGTTCCGGGCGAGACGGCATTCATGAAGCCTTCGGTGGCTTTCACCTGCGCCAAGCCATCCTTCATTCGCGCGATGTCATTCTTCAGCGGTTCCATATCTTTCACCGCGATGGGGCCTTTGCAAACGGGCCGCTGGTATTTGGCCGACGCGCCTGCGGAAACCAACTGATCGCGGTAGCCGGGGAAATCTTCCAGATCCTGCGGCGTCGGCCGCGCAGAATCGCCCGAGAAACCGGTCAGCCGATGCCGGATGTACGTGGCATAGCTGATTTTTCCCATTTCTCCGTCGCTGACGATATCCACACCGCACTCCGCCTGCTTCTGGAGCGCGTTCAGGACTCCCGACCGGATCGCCTGGTCGAATTTCGCGGGATCGTAGTTTTCCCCCCGATCCTGCGCGAAAAGATAATCGACCACCTCCTGCGGACGGGGCAAGCTGCCGACGTGGGTAGTCAGTATCCGATCGGTACTAAGCTTCATAAATAAAGTTTTCTCCTACGGAATATTGAGTTTGCCGCAGTTTTCGCGGCCCTGGCGGTCTAACCTCGAAATCAGATGTGTGACATCACTCGTTGTGATAATGCTACAAATCTGCGTTAACCGCGTAACAATGTTTCTTAGAGGGCTGGCCCCTCGGAGAATCGCAGTGAACATCAAAACTCTAGCCGGCATAGCGGTTGCTTTGGGACTTGTGGTACCCGCCGTCCCTGTTTTCGCCCACCATTCCTTCGCGGCCGAATTTGACGGAAATAAAAAGGTAACACTGAACGGCGTCGTAACGAAAGTGGATTGGGTCAATCCCCACGCGTACCTATATGTGGATGTCAAAGGCGAAGATGGCGCGGTGATCAACTGGGCGATCGAAACCGGCGCGCCCAACGTGCTTTACCGCCAGGGCTGGCGGAAGGATGATCTTAAAGTCGGGGACATGGTCACCTTGGATGCCTTCTTGGCAAAGGACGGATCGCATACCGCTGCCGCGCGGAACGTAAAACTGCCGGATGGAAGAAGGGTCTTCGCGGGTACGCCCAGCAGCACTCCGGATCAAAAGTAACGGAAGTGGGACTGGCGCGAATTCTGGGGCTGAGGACACGGTCCGGTACTCCCGCGCCGTCAAACAGCCGTTCGGTCCGCAAACTGGCTTCCCTTTGTCACACCCTATTGTCGGAGCGCGGCGGCGGGGCCGGCGCTCATCTGGCAGAGGCAATTCTGGGAATATATCAATCGCTCGACCAGGCTGGCCGGCGAGCATTTCTGGATATTCTGAACCGCGACTTTTCTCCCAACCCGGACGAGGTGGGCAGCGCCGCAAACGCCTACCGCAAAGATCCCTCCTCAGAGAACCTCCTCCACTTGCAGCGGGTAGTGGAACCGCCCCGGCAGGAATTGTTTCGCCGCTTGAATCTGGCCCCGGACGGAACGCGCGCGTTGGTCCAAATGCGCAGCCAAGTACTGCGTGAGATCGATGCCGGCGCGCCATTGGAGACCCTCGCCGCCGATCTCGCCCATTTGTTGACTTCCTGGTTTAATCGCGGCTTTCTGACGCTGCAACGAATCGACTGGCGCTCTTCAGCGGCAATTCTCCAAAAGTTGATCGATTACGAGGCAGTGCATCAGATCCAGGGATGGCCCGATCTTCGCCGCCGCCTGGAAGCCGACCGGCGCTGTTATGCGTTTTTTCATTCTGCTTTGCCGGAAGAACCTCTGATCTTCATTGAAGTGGCGCTGACGCGAGGAATGAGCGATCACGTCCAGCCCTTAATCGATCCTGACTCGGCCGTGAGCGATCCCAAAGCGGCCGATAGCGCTATTTTCTACTCCATCACCAACTGCCAAGAAGGACTGCGCGGCGTGCCATTTGGTAATCTGTTGATCAAGCAAGTGGTGGAGGATCTGACGAAGAACTTGCCGCGGATACGTACCTTCTCGACGCTCTCGCCGATTCCCGGTTTTCGAAAGTGGCTGGGGGCCGCAGGTCATGCGCCGGCTCTGCATCTCGAGGATCCAGGCAAGTTGGACATACAAATGAGGCGGCGTTTGCTGCCGTTGTGCGCCCACTATCTAGTGAATGAAAAACGCGGCCGCGAGCCGCTGGATCCGGTGGCTCGCTTCCATTTGAAGAACGGCGCGCGGCTGGATAGAATCAATTGGCTTGCCGACACGTCGGTAACCGGTATGAAGCAGTCCGCTGGACTGATGGCAAATTATGTTTACGATGTCGCGGATCTGGAGCGAAATCACGAGCTGTATGCGCGCTCCGGCAAGGTTGTTTGTTCCCGCCGCGTCCAGGCCCAGGCCAAACAGGCCGCTCCCGCGAATCATTCAAATTGATGACAAGTATCAAGCTGGCACTATCGACTTTCCCGGAGGCAGCGGTCATGCTTCTGGATGGATTCAGAACGACTGGAGACGAACGATGAAGTATAACGTATCAGGCATCCATCACATCACGGCGTGCGCTGGTGGAGCCCAACAGGACATCGATTTTTTCACGCAGATTGTGGGCTTGCGGATGGTGAAGCAAACCGTTCTCATGGACGGCACCATTCCGGTCTACCACCTGTACTACGCGAATGCGAAAGCGGAGCCGGGCTCGGTGATGACCACCTTTCCCTATGGCCAGAAAACCGGGCGTCAAGGCTCGGGCCAGATTTCCGCTACCGCATATTCGGCTCCCAAAGGATCGCTGCCCTTCTGGAAGGAGCGCTTCGACAAGCACAAAATTCAGCACGGCGGTATTCAGGAGCGGTTCGGGCAAAAGTACATCCGCTTCCAGCACCCCGCGGGTTTGGCTTTTGAAATCCTAGAAGACGCAAACGACAATCGGCAAGGTTGGTTGACGGATGACATCACCGCCGGTGAGTCCGTCCGCGGATTCTACGGCACTGTCCTTTCGATGCGAGAGGTGGCCGAAAGCGAGCGCTTCTTCACCGAAGCTCTAGGCTTCCGCAAGACCGGCCACGAAGGCAAGTTTCACCGTTTCGAGGTGGGTACCGGCGGTCCAGGAAAGACTTTGATTTTTGAACATGACCCCGATCGCGCAGCCGGAAGCTGGGGATTTGGAGCAGGCACCGTGCATCACGTCGCCTTGGCCGTAAACAGCCACGAAGAACTGGCGGAGCAGAAAGCTATTTACGAGGAGCTTGGATTCACCGACGCTTCCGACATCAAGGACCGGTATTACTTCTATTCGATGTACACTCGCTCCCCGGGCGGCATTCTGGTTGAATGCGCTTGCAGCCAGGGGGCCGGCTTCTACCGCGACGAGGACGAAGAACATCTGGGTGGGAAACTCCATCTGCCGCCCTGGTGGGAACACCGCACGCAAGAAATGCTAGCGCAGTTGGAACCGATTCATGCTCCCGAAACGGTTCGACCGGTGCGAGCATAAGGCTGGCCGGTGAGAACGGTCACGCTTGCCAATGTTCTATGGCTGGTTGCGGGGCTCTGTGCAGTCCCGCAATTAGCGCCGGCGCAGTTCGGAAATGGGCCCAAAGACGATAAACCGGGGCCTTTTAAGCGTGCGCAGGACGGCAAGCCCGACCTGAGTGGCCTGTGGCTGGCTGATACGCTCGCGCCGTTCGACGTGGAAGATCATGAGGCCGTCTATGGTATTCCCGCCGGCAAGGGCGTCGTTGTTGGAGGCGACCGCAAAATCCCTTACCAGCCCTGGGCCTTGGCGAAGCGCACTGAACTGTTCAAGGACGCCTCTAACGATCCGCAAGCGCATTGTCATCTGCCCGGAATCCCCCGCGCCGTCTACACTCCTTTTCCCTGGGAAGTTGTACAGAAGCCGGGCCTGGTGGTTTTCTTGTACGAGTACCCGCACGCCATTCGCATCATCCACACCGATGGATCGCACAAACACCCGGAAGGGCGCGATGTCTTGAACACCTGGATGGGCGACTCGGTGGGCCACTGGGAAGGCGACACCCTTGTTGTCGACGTCAACGGTTTCAACGACCAGACATGGCTCGACATGGCCGCCAATTTCCATAGCGACCAGCTGCACGTGGTCGAGCGCTATACCCTGATCAATCCGAAGACCATCGAGTACGAAGCCACTCTCGACGACCCTAAGGTTTACACCCGGCCTTGGACCATGAAATTCTCAATTCGCGCGCAAAAAGCGGGAAGCGACATCATGGAGTTTGAGTGTAACGAAGGCGAACGCGATCTTCAGCATTACGTAAAGTAGCCCTCACAGCAGGCCGGCGCTGGATTGTTTCCATGCTATTCGCGCTGGCCGTAATCACGGCGTAAGTGCGCGGCGCTGGCCGGAAAATCAGGGGAGAGTGAAGCATGATCCGCCACAAATTCGGCTTCTGCACTCCCATTGAGGCGCACAAGCTTTGGAGGCGGCGGACCGGCAGCTGATTGCCATTCCGCCGGAGCATGCCACAAACAATTCTTTCCGCGTCGCTGATTAAATTACCAGCGGAAAGCGGCCCGACGCGTTCCACAGAGCCGCTGACCACGCGACAAAAGGGTACCTGCTCGCAAAACTTAGTCAAGAGCGCGCGACTGAGGGTTCCTCTTTGCTTCGCTGGCAGCCGCCCGATCGCCCGGTGGATATCCGAAAGATTCACCGGACTGGCGTAAGACATCACCTTCTTCAAGCAGCGCACCACCGGATTCCGCGGTACTGACGCCAGCCAAAATGTCGTTTCGCTATCGTCTAACCAGCGGATATCGCGGCGTGTGTTCAACACTTGCCTGATAAAGGCACAGCCGCTGCGACGCCGGTGAATGGGAGGGAGACTGGAGCAGAGCGCCGAAACAGTCTGGATGCCGCGGCATGCGCTGGATCGCAAGCCGGCTTTGATAATCGACTGCACCGCACCGGCGCGGGCGACGACAAACATTTTGCCGCCGGCTTGCTCCACGGTAAATTCCGGAACGCGCCCAAATATTTGAGCCGTCTTCAGCAGCGACCGTATTGGGAACCGGTATCTCGTTAAACCGCGCCGCTGCAGTTCGGCCTCAACGTCTTCGTCCTCACTATTACACGTGCGATTCACCAGAGAGATCGCCGCATCCAGCGCTGGGCTCGGAGTGGAATCTCGAATCCGTTCGACAGCCCGGTCATAGACTTGTCTGGCGCGCTCGCGTGTGATTCCAAGCTCGTCCCCTGCGTCTTTTAGACCGCATCCTCGCTGGCCATCCCAGCCCAGAACACGCCGCACCAATTGGCAGTCTCGTGGGCTAGGAACGCGGGACTCCAACAGGCGCGTGAGATCGTCCTCGAGCACGCCTCATGTTAGGGGGACCTTGTAACAGCGTCAATGGCCTTGAACGGATATTTGCTTTCATGCCTCTTGATACCATCCAGGCACGCTGAATTCGCCACATTCGTAACTGATAGTTTTGTGACTTTATTTGCGCCATCACCAAAAGTGATAGGGACGATCCGGAAATCGCTATCGACCGTCCTTGACCCTGGACGGTATCCTTTGGATGAACCCATCTCGATCGATCCCTATCAACATTCATGAAGCGCAGCGAACATCGGACACTCACCACGCACGTAGGAAGCCTCGTGCGGCCCAAAGAACTCCGCGATCTGGCTCCCTCTGGGCAAGAGCCAACCGACTTGGAACAATACAACGCCGTGCTGGGCCAGCAGACCTTGGAAGTGGTCCGCAAACAGGCGGAGGTGGGAATCGACATCGTTAGCGATGGCGAATATGGGAAGCAAAGCTGGTCGAATTACATTCTAAAGCGAATCAGTGGCTTTGAGATTCGGCCCAACCAATTGCGTCCGGTAATCTGGCTCGGCCGCGACCGGGAGCGTTTTGCAGACGCCATTTTTCAGGAGTTCCCGCGGCTTGCAGCGGGGACGATCACCGAGGCGTGCGTGGGGCCGATCCGCTATTTGGATCATGCCCCGGTCGATCGCGCGCTCACGAATTTCAAAGCGGCGTTAAAGCAAGTCAAGGTGGAAGAAGCTTTCTTCACCGCGGTGGCGCCCGCCAGCACCGCGTACGACGGAGTGAACGAGTATTATCCCAACGAGCACGATTACGTTTACGCCATCGCCGAGGCTCTCCGCGAAGAGTATCGCGCCATTTACGATGCGGGACTGCTGCTGCAGGTGGACGATGCGGTGCTGGCCAACATGTACGATCATCTGGTTCAACAGAGTCCCGAGAAATATCGCGAGTGGGCCAACCTTCGGGTTGAGGCGTTAAACCACGCGCTCACCGGCATCCCGGAGGATCGCATTCGATATCACGTCTGCTTTGGCAGTTGGCATGTGCCGCACGTCGCTGATGCGCCGCTGGAAGATATCGTCGATTTGATTCTGAAGGTGCGAGCGGGTGCTTATTCCATCGAAGCCGCGAATGTCAGGCACGAACATGAATGGCGCATCTGGGAAAACAAGAAACTGCCGGCGGCCAAGATTTTAATCCCCGGTGTGATCACGCACCACACGGTCACCGTGGAACATCCCCAATTGGTTGCCGATCGGATTGTCCGCTACGCGGGCTTAGTGGGACGCGAAAACGTGATCGCAGGCAGCGACTGCGGATTTGCCCAGTCTGATGCTATTCAGCGCGTACACCCCACCGTCATGTGGGCGAAATTCGAAAGCTTGGTGGAAGGCGCGCGCTTGGCCAGTAAGAAGTTGTGGTGACTGGTGATTTATGATGCGTTGTACCCTCTGCGGCCTTGCCATGATCCTCTGGGCAGGCTGTTACCAGCTTGCATTGTCAATGGACAGTTCCGTCGCCGACGCTGCGATGAACGGCGATCGCGCAACGGTGGAACTCCTGTTGCAGAAGAAGGCCGACGTCAACGCCGCGCAGACCGACGGCGCAACAGCGCTTGAATGGGCGGCTTACCGCGACGATCTGGAAATCGCCGGCCTGTTGATTGCATCCGGCGCAAACCCGAGAATTCCAAATCGTGAGGGCGCCACTGCCCTGCAGCTAGCCGCATTGCATGGCAGCGCTGCAATGCTTGAAAAACTGCTGAACGCAGGCGCGCTGGTGAATGAGCGGGGAGTAAATGGTGAGACGCCACTCATGTTCGCCGCCAGGAATGGCAATCTCGACGCACTGCTTCTCCTGCTCAAGCGCGGCGCCGACGTCAATGCAAAGGAAGCGCTGCGCGGCACCACAGCTCTGATGTGGGCCGTGGAACAGAAGCATACCGACGCGGTAAAACTGCTGATCGAGCATGGCGCCGCGGTTAGCGTTGCATCGAGCCCGGATTCCAAGGGCGGCACGGCTTACCTGGCACCTACCATCGAGCAGCGAGAGCAGCAAGAGCAGTTCATCCGCCAACGGAGGACGAATGCGGCTAAAGAGGCAGCGAAGGATCCGGCCAAGGACCTTGCCGCTTCGGATGCAGCCGCGGCCGCCGCAGCGTTCGGCGTCGCAGCCAATACCAAGGGCGGCGGATTAACGCCGCTCACACTTGCGGCGCGTGAAGATTGCATCGAATGTGCGCGGATTTTGGTAGCGCATCACGCCGCCGTGAACCAAATCACTCGATACGGGTGGACACCGTTGTTGACCGCCGTTCAAAACCGGCACTATCGACTGGCCGCTTGGTTGCTAGACCAGGGAGCCGATCCGAACATCGCAAACAATGGTGGTTGGACGCCGCTGTACATCGCCATCGACAATCGCAATATTGAGGGCGGCGATTATCCGGTGCGTGAGCCCGACATGGACCATCTGGACTTTATTAAGCTGCTGCTCAACCACGGCGCCAACGTCAACGCTCGAATCTGCGGCGTGGAATCCACACCCAAACGATGCAAAGGCGACAGCACCGAAACACGAACCATTTTCACCATGCAGTGGCTCTATGAAGATGGCGCTACGCCGTTCCTGCGGGCTGCGCAATCCGGCGACGTAACAGTCATGAAGCTGCTTCTGGCCCACGGAGCGGATCCTAAGCTGGCTACCGCGAATGGCGACACGGCGCTCATGGTTGCAGCCGGCATCGGTTGGGTTGACGGTGTGACGTTCGAATGGTCGGAAGCCGAGAACCTGGAAGCTGTGAAGATGTGCCTGGATCTCGGGATCGATCCAAACCTAGCCGATGGCGATGGGCGAACGGCCTTGCATGGCGCGGCCCACAAGGGCCGGATCGATGTGATTCGTTTGCTCGTCGATCATGGCGCCAAACTGAATGCCCGCGATAAAGGCAGCCGCGATACCTTCACTGGCGCGATGGAAGGCCACACCTGGATGCCGGTTGATTACGCGCGCGGCTTAGTTCGAGTGGGCGTCCAGTCCGCGATTGCTCATCCAGAAGCCGAAGCACTTTTGAAGAAGCTTATGGAGGAACGCGGCATTCCTGTCCCTCCGCCCACCGGCACGTCGATCTGCATCACCGATGTATGTAAAGGCGTAAGCCAGCCGTAGCGAGTCACACGCAATGCATGCACTCCGGTACTAACTGCGACTACCCGCCGCCAGCCGTGTTCCAGCAAATATCAGCTTGGCTTTGCCACAAACCGAACACCAGCCGCTATTTGACAGTGCTGGCTCTCAAGAGATAGACTGTTCGCGTGCATGCAATC
>Ga0182024_10024193_pt1 | contig 10809 bp, 8 predicted proteins | sample P32metaG_FD_120480 | JGI IMG/M metagenome (GOLD analysis project Ga0182024, IMG submission 120480) | Permafrost microbial communities from Stordalen Mire, Sweden - P3-2 metaG (Illumina Assembly) | ecosystem: Environmental > Terrestrial > Soil > Wetlands > Permafrost | place: Sweden: Stordalen...
ATGCGTAGCACTCTGTCTTTACCTTAAACCGCAGCGTGCGCGTGACCGAATGGACGTGAGAGTGGGTAAGGTCCTGGGGCTGCATAGCCTTGCGTGGGTGTCGCAAGAGCCGCCATCCCAACACGAAGGCTCGAGCGTGGGAAGCCTCCATTTTTTGTGATTTGCACTACATTTGGAGCTTGCCTCGGAATACAGAATCGATTGGCGCCACGCAAAGCCGCTACGCGCGTCGTCGGCGCCGTACGTCACCCGGATGGCATGAGCGGCCTCCTCAACTTTCGCGGGCGCTCCTGCTCCATCGCCATTGCGCAATTCGCTGGCGGGTCGCAACATCCTGTCGCTTCGATCGTGAAAAGCGTTGCAGAGCATCATCACCACTGAAGAGGACCTCACGGAGCTCGCCGCACACCTGACAGCGGCGGACGCTTTTGCCGTCGACACGGAATTCCTGCGCGAGCGCACCTACCGAGCGGAGCTGTGTCTGATCCAGGTCGCAACGCTCGACAGAGCCGCATGCGTTGATCCACTGCGACTGCCCGAACTGTCAACGCTGGCGCGGCCCCTGACCCTGGGGACCGCGGTCAAGGTCATGCACGCCTGCCGGCAGGACCTCGAAGTACTTTATCCCGTGGCCGGTGTGGTGGGTCCGGTGTTCGATACCCAAATCGCAGCCTCGCTCACCGGAGCACCGGCGCAAGTCGGCTACGCCGACCTCGTACGCCGGCTCCTCGGATGCGACTTGGCGAAAGCCCATACGCGAACCGATTGGTCTGTCCGCCCATTGTCACGGGAGCAGATAGAGTATGCGCTTGACGATGTGCGCTACCTCCTGCCGCTCAAGACTCATCTCGAAGGGCAGATTGAAAAGCTGGGTCGAACGGCGTGGCTCGCGGAGGAACTGGCGACGCTTGCCAGCGCGGGCAATTTTGGCGTCGATCCGCAAGCCGCCTGGCTGCGTGTGAAAGGCCTGCACGGGCTCGACGCCTCGCGCGCGCGCCTGCTGCAAGAGCTTGCGGCGTGGCGCGAGCGGCGCGCGATCGACCGCAATCGGCCGCGCGGCTGGATACTCGACGAAGGCGCATTGCGCGAGATCGTGCTGCGCGTTCCGCGCACGCACGCGCAGCTCGCCGGAATTGCCGATCTGCCGGCCAGCACCCTCAAGCATTGCGGCGAGGAGATTCTCGGCTGCGTGCAGGCGGCGGACATTCCCGATCCGCCGCCGCCACTTGATCCGCGGGTGCGACCGGATCCGGCCCGCACCGCCCTCGTGCGCAAGCTCGCCGACATCAATCACTCGATCGCTCTCGAACTAGGCATGAGTCCCGAGGTTCTGACGACGCGCCGCGAGCTTGAGCAGCTTGCGGATGGTCGTCGCGACGTCCCAGTCCTGCAAGGCTGGAGGGGCAGCGTCGTAGGTGATCGTTTGGTTGCGGGATTGTAGCGGAAACTTCGCGAGAACGCGCGCACGCAGTCGCGTGAGTGCTAAAGTAGATGGCTGTGGACGAGAACATCGATCCGGATGATCTGCTCGCGACCGAACGCGCTGCGCGCATCGAAGCGGAGCGCGCGAGCTATTTGAAGGACGAATTCCTGGCGACACTCGGTCACGAGCTGCGCAATCCGCTGAATGCGATCCTTGGCTGGGCACGGCTTCTCGAGCTCGGTCGCCTCTCCGCAGAAGAAGCTCATGGCGGCGCACAAACGATCGTGCGCAACGTACGGGCGCTCTCGCAGATCGTCAACGACGTGCTCGACGTGAGCGGCATGGTGAGCGGCAAGACGCGCCTCGACCCCGAGGAAACGGACCTGTGCGAGGTGATAGAAGCGGCCCTTGAGAATTTGAAGCCCACGGTACAGGCAAAGTATATCGAGCTGCACAAGCAGCTGGGCGCTGCCACGTGTCTCGTCTTTGGAGACCCGCACCGACTGCAGCAGATCATGTGGAATTTATTGAGCAATGCCGTGAAATTCACGCCGCGCCGGGGCCGCGTGACGGTGAAGCTCGAATGCACAGGCGCCACTTGCCGGATCGCCGTCAGCGACACCGGCGATGGCATCCCGCAGGAGCTCCTGCCGTACGTATTCGATCGCTTTCGCCAAGCGCAGGTTGCGAAGACGACAATCAACCGCGGACTCGGGCTCGGTCTTGCCATCGTCAAACAGCTGGTCGAGCTGCACGGCGGCAACGTCACCGTCGAAAGCGGCGGGACGGGTCATGGAGCCACATTTACAGTGCAGCTGCCGCGCCTTGCCTCGCTCGAAGAGACGTCCAGCTCGACGCCTGCAGAAGCCTCGAGCACCTAATCTGCGAGGCGCGGCGCTCTAACGCGAACGCTTGGGCGTGCCGCGGTTGCGCGCGCGCGGTGCGCTCAAAGCCCCGCTGGGCGGCCTATGCCGGCGTGCAACTGCGGCGCGTTTGGAGATCCCGAGCGCCGCATCCAGTCGTTTGGCGACCTCGATGACGCTCCCCTCGGCCTTGATCGCGCGCAACAGACCCTGCCCGCGGTAGAACTCCACCAGGGGCTTGGTTTTCTCCTCATAGACTTTGAGCCGTTCGGCGACGGTATGCTCGTTGTCGTCGGGACGCTGGAAGAGCCGATGCGGGCCGCTCTCTTTCGGACAGGGCTCGTCCGCGCCGCCACCGCCGCCCGCCGTGTCCACATTGAAGACGCGCCCGCAGTCGCGGCAGGTCCGCCGCCCGGAAATGCGCCGCACCAGCTCCGTACGATCAACCTCCATCAGCACGACGGCGTCGAGCGGTTGGCCGATCTTGGCGAGCATGGAATCAAGAGCCGTCGCCTGCTCGATGTTGCGCGGAAAGCCATCGAGGACGAATCCCTGGCGCACATCGGCCGCACCCAACCGCTCGGCGATGATGCCCAGGACGATGGCATCCTCCACCAGACGACCCGCATCCATGGCCGCCTTGGCCTTGGTACCGAGCGCGGTCCCGGCCGTAACCGCCGCGCGCAGCAGATCGCCGGTGGAGATCTGCGGCATGCCTCTTTCGTGCGCCAGACGCTGCGCCTGGGTGCCCTTGCCAGAGCCCGGCGCACCCAGGAGAACTATTCTCATATCGACGCGACCGGCCCAAGTGAGACAGAAGGGCAGCCACGTTACCGGCGCCTTCCCGCGAGGTCAAACGAGCGCGCGTACGCGTGCCGCCGCCCGCCCGGCTGCGCTATTCTTGCAATTATGAAAAAGCCCGCAGCCAAGAATGCGTTCTACGCCCAGTCGGGCGGCGTTTCGGCCGTGATCAATGCCTCCGCCTGCGGGGTGATCGAAACGGCAAAACGGCATCGAAAGCACATAGGCAAGCTTTTCGCAGGACGCGACGGCATCGTCGGGGCGCTGACGGAAAATCTCATTGATGTGGGCCGCGAGAGTCCCGCGACCATCCGGGGCCTCAAGCACACCCCCGCGGGCGCCTTTGGGTCGGCGCGCTTCAAATTGAAGAGCCTGGAACAGAACCGCGCCGAGTACCAACGGCTGATTGACGTCTTCCGCGCGCATGACATCGGCTATTTCTTCTATAACGGCGGCAACGACTCGATGGACACCGCTTTGAAGGTGTCGCAGATCGGTCAGGCGCTCGGCTATCCGATTATTTGTCTCGGCGTCCCGAAAACTGTCGACAACGACCTGCCGCACACCGATTGCTGTCCGGGCTTCGGCTCGGTGGCGAAATACGTCGCCGTCTCAACTCTCGAGGCCGGCCTCGATGTCGCCTCCATGGCGCGCACCTCCACCAAGATCTTTGTGCTCGAAGTGATGGGACGGCATGCGGGTTGGATTGCTGCGGCGGGCGGTCTTGCAGGCGCCAAAGCCTCTCAGCCGCCGCACATCATCCTGTTTCCGGAGATTCCATTCGTACCGCAGGAATTCCTCGATCGGGTAAAACGGTGCGTCGTCGATTACGGATATTGCGTCGTCGTCGTGTCCGAGGGCGCGGCTTATGCGGACGGCAGGTTCGTCGCCGATGCGGGTACGAAGGATGCGTTCGGCCACACCCAGCTCGGCGGGGTCGCACCCGTCATCGCAAACATGATCCGCGAAGCGCACGGCTACAAGTACCACTGGGCGGTCGCCGACTACCTGCAAAGAGCGGCGCGCCACGTCGCCTCGCGAGTGGACGTCGAGCAGGCCTACGCAGTCGGCAAGGCGGCCGTGGAGCTTGCCGTTCAGGGCGTGAATGCGGTCATGCCGACCATCGTGCGCCGTTCATCGCGTCCCTACCGGTGGACCATCGGCCATGTGCCCCTCGCGCAGGTCGCAAACGTTGAGAAGAAAGTGCCGCGCGAGTTCATCACCGCGGACGGCTTCGGCATCAGCGCCGCCTGCCGCCGCTATCTTCAGCCGCTCATTGGTGGCGAGGCACCGCCGCCCTACCGCAATGGCCTGCCCGATTATGTGCGAATCAAGGGCGTCGCAGTGCGGCGCAAGCTTACTGCCGAATTCAAGCTCTGACCGGCGGCGGCTGCACCAGCGGCCGCCATGGTATAGTGCGCAGCCGCGTGGCGGCCGGACGGGCGTCAGAATGGACCGGGCTCGCCGAAAGAACACCAAACAAATGAATTTCCTGGAGGGTTGCTGATGGATCCCACGAATTGGCTGTGGCTCGCAATCGGCGCTGGCGTGCTGGCCGTACTCTACGGCGTCGTTTCGACGTTTTCCATTCTGCGCCTGCCTGCGGGCAATGCGCGCATGCAGGAGATTGCGGCGGCCATTCAAGCGGGCGCCAAGGCGTACCTCAATCGTCAATATTCAACGATCTTCATTGTTGGGGTCGTGCTCTTCGTTGCGATCGGCTTTGCGCTCAAGAGCTGGGCAACCGCCGGGGGATTTGCCGTCGGCGCAATCTTCTCCGGGCTCACTGGCTACATCGGCATGAATATCTCGGTGCGCGCCAACGTGCGCACCGCGCAAGCAGCCAACAATGGGCTGAATGCCGCGCTCGGCGTCGCATTTCGCGGCGGCGCGATCACCGGCATGCTGGTCGTCGGTCTTGGTCTCATCGGCGTCGCCGGCTACTTCGCCATCCTGCGTCTGCAGATTGGCGATGCGGCTGCGCTGCACGCTCTGGTGGGTCTCGCCTTTGGCGGCTCGCTCATCTCAATATTCGCGCGCCTGGGCGGCGGCATCTTCACCAAGGGCGCGGATGTGGGCGCGGACCTCGTTGGCAAGGTCGAGGCCGGCATTCCCGAGGATGACCCGCGCAACCCCGCCGTGATCGCCGACAACGTGGGCGACAATGTCGGCGACTGCGCCGGCATGGCGGCGGATTTGTTTGAGACTTATGCGGTGACGCTCATCGCAACCATGCTGCTCGGCGGCCTGCTGTTCGCGCCGCAGGGTGCGCCGGCGGCGCTCTCCGCGGTGCTCTACCCTCTGGCGCTCGGCGCGGCCTCCATCGTGTCTTCAATCATCGGCACGTTCTTTGTTTCCACGCGTGATGGCGGGAAGATCATGAATGCGCTCTACAAGGGCGTCGTCGTCTCCGGAGTCGTATCGGCGGTCATGTTCTACTTCATCACGCAATCGCTGATGCCCGCACAAGCCTCCGCGCTCTTCGGCTGCGCGCTCATTGGGCTCGCCTTGACCGCAGCACTCATGATGATCACGGAGTACTACACCGCGACCGAGTATTCGCCGGTGCGTGGAATCGCCGCTGCATCGCAGACCGGCCACGCGACCAACATCATCGCCGGCCTCGGGATCTCCATGAAGTCCACGGCGCTGCCGGTCATTGCCGTGTGTTTCGCTATTTGGGGCGCCTATCGCTTTGGCGCACCGCAGGGCATCGGTTTGTATGGCATCGCCATTGCCGCCACGGCGATGCTGTCGATGACCGGCATGATCGTCGCGCTGGATGCCTACGGACCCATCACCGACAACGCCGGTGGCATCGCCGAGATGGCGGGCCTGCCCAAACAGGTGCGTGACATCACCGACCCCTTGGACGCAGTGGGCAATACGACGAAAGCCGTCACCAAAGGCTACGCCATCGGCTCAGCGGCGCTCGCGGCGCTCGTGCTGTTCGCCGATTACACCCACAACCTGCAGGCCGCAGGCAAGCTTGTGGATTTCTCGCTGTCCGATCCGGCCGTGATCATCGGGCTCTTCATCGGCGGGCTCGTGCCGTATCTCTTTGGCGCCATGGCCATGGAAGCCGTCGGTCGCGCCGCGGGCGCCGTCGTCAACGAGGTGCGCCGCCAGTTCCGCGAGATCAAGGGAATCATGGATGGCACCGGCAAGCCCGATTATTCCCGGGCGGTGGATCTACTGACGCGCGCGGCAATCCGCGAAATGATCATCCCTTCGCTCTTGCCTATTCTCGTGCCCATCGTTCTCGTGTTCCTGCTCAATGCAATGATGGGCCCCGGTGCGGGAGTCAAAGCGCTCGGCGGGCTCTTGATCGGGACGATCGTCACGGGATTCTTCGTGGCGATTTCCATGACGACCGGTGGCGGCGCGTGGGACAACGCGAAGAAATACATCGAGGAAGGCAACTTCGGCGGCAAGGGCTCGGATGCGCACAAAGCGGCCGTGACCGGTGACACCGTGGGCGATCCCTACAAGGATACGGCGGGCCCCGCCATCAACCCGCTGATCAAGATCATCAATATTGTGGCACTCTTGCTCGTGCCCTTGCTCTAGCGCAGGAGTTTCAGCCCCGCCCCGCGCGTGTTTCGGTCAGCATCGCGCTCACGAGGCTATTCAACCGCTGACAGAACTCGGCGACCGGTGCATCCGCCGCGGCCTGCTTGTGAGCAAGCGCCGAGCTGATTTCGGTGAGCCGCCGTTCGATGCGATCGTCCACGGTCATGGTATGAGTGAGCAGCGCACTCACGCACGAGGTGATTTCGGCATCCAGCGCCCTTGCGTCGGTGCCGGCGATTTCGACGCCAGTGAGTTCGCGGGGGTAGCCAGCTTCCAGGTGCTGGCGCCACAATCGCGCAAGCTGCATACCGTAGTATCCTTGGGCTGTTGTTATTCGTTATTTCCGGCGACCTTATTACCACGCTCGCCGCGTGACTGCACTGTCGCGATATACTGCGATCACCCCCGATCTGACACCCAATGTGAGGGTAATAAACCTCAGTTTGCCAAGATGGGTCGCGACGGATGCAATAAGTAACTGATTGTCCACAGCCTTTGTCGGAAGGCAACTCTGTTGTTTCTTAGACTCAAGCCCAACCCGTGCGCGCCAGCGGATTGACGCATCGCAAGACATTTAGACGATTCTTGAGGAGCCCTAGATGAATTCGAAAACTGTCATGCTCGCGGCCGCGGTTGGCAGCCTCTTTGCCCTGGGCGCAAGTTCAATCCTGGCCGCCGACGACCCCGCGACTGAAAAGTGTTACGGCGTCGCCAAGGCCGGCAAGAATGACTGCGCCGGTCCCGGACATGTGTGCGCGGGACTTGCGAAGACGGACGGCAACCCCGATGAGTACGTGAATCTCCCCAAGGGGACTTGCGAGCGCATCGTCGGCGGCGTCGTGAAAGATGCTGCGCCGTGATGCCATGAGAACCGCGGCGCACTGCAGCGGCATCGGCCTGCGCCCGCAGCACCATGCCGAATTCCTCGAGCGCCTCCCGGCCCTCGGCTGGGTGGAAGTGCACAGCGAGAACTTTTTCGCGCGCGGTGGGATGCAGCGTGACGTTCTCGCTCACGTGTGTGCCCAGTATCCGCTCAGCCTGCACGGAGTGGGCCTGTCCATCGGGTCGACCGATCCGCTCGATAGAACGCACCTGGCAGAGCTTGCGCGGCTGGAACGCGACTTCAATCCGATCCTTGTTTCCGAGCACCTCGCGTGGGGATCCGTCGACGGGCGCTACATGAATGATTTGCTGCCGCTCCCCTATACGACAGAAGCTCTGCGACATATGGCGGTGCGTGTCGGCGCAGTCCAGGACAGCCTCGGCCGTCAAATCCTGATCGAGAATGTATCAAGCTACCTTCAATTCAACGGCTCCGAAATGTCGGAGTGGGAATTCCTGGCCGCGCTCGCGGCCGAATCCGGCTGCGCCATTCTCCTCGACGTCAATAATCTTTATGTGAATGCGGTCAATCACGGCTTCGATCCATGCGAATATTTGAATTCCATCCCGCCCCGTGCGGTGCAGGAAATCCATCTCGCCGGCCACAGCGTCGAGCGCTTGGGAACACACGAGCTCCTGGTCGACACCCATGCCGCGCCCGTGTGTAGCGCCGTTTGGGAACTCTACGGCGCGGCGCTCGAGCGTTTCGGGCCCGTGCACACGCTCATTGAGTGGGATGCCGAGCTGCCAGCGCTCGATGTGCTGCTCACCGAAGCCCGCAAGATCGAACATGCGCTGCGAGTGTGCCGTGCCGACGCTGCGTGAGTTGCAGCGCCGCTTTGCCGCGGCTGTCTTTGCCGATGACCACGGCCCGGTGAGCGCAGATGTCCGCGCTTGCGGCATCGACGGTCGCGCAAGGCTCGGCATCTACCGCAGGCAGCTGCAGGCCGCTTTTGCGCGCACCCTCGCGCTCGAATTTCCGGTCATCGAGCGTCTCGTGGGCGGCGAATATTTCCAACAGCTGGCACGTGAGTTCCAGGCTGTGCATCCCTCGCGCAGCGGCAATCTGCACCACATCGGCGCGCCGTTCGCCGCGTTCTTGAGGCAACGCTTCAGCGGCGGCCCGTACGACTACTTTGCGCACGTCGCAGAATTGGAGTGGGCCATCGACGAATGCAGCATCGCTCCCGCGGCGCCGGCATTCGATCTGCACGCGCTGCGCAGCGTCGATCCTGCCCACTACGCCGATCTGCACTTTGAGTTTCACCCGGCGTGCCGCCTCATCAGCTCCCGCTATCCGCTGCTTGATATTTGGCGCGCCAATCAAAGCGGCTGCACGGCAGATAAGATCATTGACCTTGCCAGCGGCGCGACGCGCGTGCTGGTGCAACGCAGCGGCGAGGCCATCGTGTTTCATGCGTTGAGCGCTCCTGAGTTCGCATTTCTGGAAAAAGTCTCTCAAGACTGCTCCTTGGGTGCGGCGCTCGAGACGGCGCATGGCATTGATGCGGCCTTTGACTTGGGTCCGGCGCTGCGCCGCTGCGTGGCATTGCATGCGGTGACGGCAGCTAAGCTCCCGCAGATATCCAGCCATGACGCAGCGTGATTGTGCCGCGTGGCGAAATGACCGCCGCGCCGTCGCGGCCACGTCAGGCACGCATGCCCGTTCGCGTACGCGTGAAGGAGCCTCATGGACCCACTGAGCTTACCGCGATCGGACTTCGTGGATCTCGAGAGCGCGCTCTCGCGCGAGTGGCTGGTGACTAACGGTTTGGGAGGCTTTGCCTGCGGTACGGTTGCCCAGGCCAACACGCGCCGCTATCACGGGCTTCTGGTGGCTGCACTCGCCCCACCGGCTGAGCGCATGCTCATGGTCGCGAAGCTCGATGCCACGGCGAACTACCGGGAATTTCCATTTGCGCTCGCGTGCAACGAGTACGCCGACGCAACGATTGCGCCGCACGGCTTTGCCTATCTGTGCGCCTTTCATCTTGAGGATGGCATACCGGTATGGACCTACGCGCTTGCCGATGCCCGCCTCGAGGAGCGCATCTGGATGGCGCACGGCCGTAACACCACGTATGTCAGCTTCACGCTGCGGCACGCCACCGCAGCGCTTGATCTTTCTCTGTTGCCGCTGTGCACCTATCGCGATTATCACGCGCACACCCAAGGTGGCTGGGAGTTGGACGTTGCCGCAGAAGCACGCGGCTGCCGCATCAGCGCATCCTCGAGCGCCCGTGCCTACCGGCTGCTGATCGATCGCGGCAGGTTCCTCGCGGGTGCGGACTGGTATTGGCATTTCCGCCATCGCATCGAGGCTGCGCGCGGGCTCGACGCGCTGGAGGATCTTTTCCGCCCGGGCACCTTTCATGCTCGACTGGCGCCCAACGAAACGGTCACCTGGATCGCGACCGCCGAGAGCGAGGCGCCGATGCCCGCGCAGCCCGCACTCGCCGAGGAAACGAATCGCCGCCAGGCGCTCGTCACGCATGTCGCTACGACGGCGCCGAGGTGGATACGCGAGTTGACCCTGGCCGCCGACCAATTTGTAGTGACGCGCGCCGCGGCTGGCTCCAACGCCCCAGGCACGAGCATCATCGCGGGCTACCCCTGGTTCGGCGACTGGGGTCGCGACACGATGATTGCGCTGCCCGGTCTTACACCTGCGACGCAACGCCACGCCGAAGCCGCTGCCATCCTGCGCACGTTTGCCGCCTTCGCAAGCGACGGCATGCTGCCCAATCGCCTTTCAGAGCGAGGCGAAGCACCTGAATACAACACGGTCGATGCAACGCTCTGGTATTTCCACGCTCTGAACGCGTACCTCGAGGCGAGTGGCGATCAGGAGCTGCTGCGTGAATTGTTTCCGGTGCTGCTCGACAGCGTCGAATGGCATCGGCGCGGCACGCGCTTCGGGATCAAGGTGGACCCAGAGGATGGCCTCTTGCGCGCCGGCGAGCCGGGAGTGCAGCTCACCTGGATGGATGCCAAGGTCGGCAATCGCGTCATTACTCCACGCATCGGCAAACCGGTCGAGGTCAACGCGCTGTGGCATTTTGCACTCGCGAGCATGGCGCGGTGGGCGCAGACGCTGCGCGAGCAGCAGCTGGCAAAACAGTTCGAGCGCGCAGCCGCGCAGGTCGCGCGCAACTTTGCCCGTGCATTCTGGTGCGAAGCGCGCGCTTATCTCTACGACGTCGTCGACGCCGAGCAGGGCGCGCTCGATGCGCGCGGACGGTTCGTGGACGCGAGCCTGCGCCCCAA
>Ga0182024_10024194_pt1 | contig 10809 bp, 8 predicted proteins | sample P32metaG_FD_120480 | JGI IMG/M metagenome (GOLD analysis project Ga0182024, IMG submission 120480) | Permafrost microbial communities from Stordalen Mire, Sweden - P3-2 metaG (Illumina Assembly) | ecosystem: Environmental > Terrestrial > Soil > Wetlands > Permafrost | place: Sweden: Stordalen...
AGGCAACCACGACGACCAGCGCCACGGCGCAAGCGACTCTCCACCCGCCACCACCCGCGGAAACAGCATCATTGCTTCTTTCCGTCACGTAACAGTCCGCCCCGACGCCGATGCGCACACACCAGCAGCGCTCCCCTGAGGGAACTATCGGCATAAGCGCCCTAATAAATTGATCAATTAGGAAGGATGTACCGGGAGCTTGCCTCCGGGACGGCCCGCCGCTGAGTCAAGCCCATCAAGTTGTCTAGATTCAGCAAGTTGCGAGATATGCGGAACGATGAGTCTTTTCCGGTGGCTTGGCCGTAGTACCGATATGATAGGCGGCGCGGCAATGTCCTGGGAGAGCGGAATGGCTGTGGAAAGCGATGTAGCACAGCTTCGGCGAGGGGATCTGGACGCGCTGTCGACGCTGGTGACGCGATATCAGAACCGGCTCTACCGCTATTTGCTCCGCATGGTGCGGCAACCAGCAGAGGCGGAGGACCTTTTTCAGGCCGTGTGGATACGCGTCGCGGAAAAGATTCAGCAATACGATCCACACCGAAATTTCGAGGCCTGGCTCTTCACGCTGGCGCGAAACTTGGCAATCGATCACCTGCGCCGGATACGCCCAGAAAGCCTGGATGAACCAATCGGGGATGAGACGAGCGGGGAGACGGGGACCAGCCGTTTGCAATCGCACGACCCGGCGCCGATTGAGCGAATCGTCGCGCGGGAGCGCACGAGCAGAATCGGCGAATCGATGGAAACTCTGAGCGTCGTGCATCGCGAAGTCTTGACGCTGCGCTTCGAGGAAGAAATGAAGCTCGAAGAAATCGCCGAAGTGCTGAACGTTCCCCTATCGACGGTGAAAACGCGATTGCGGCGGGCGTTGGACCGGTTGCGCGGAACGATGGAAACGCGCTTCCCGGGAGAAAGCTGGCTATGAGCGACCACCAGAAAATTCAAGACATGCTGTCGCTGGCAGCGGCGGGAGCGCTCGAACAGACCGAAGAAGAGCTGTTGTTGAACCATCTGCGCGGATGCGATCAATGCGCGGCTGAAGCGGAAACATGGCGACTACTGGCGGGTGGATTGAGAAGGCTGCCGACTCCCCAGCCGCGAGCGATTGTGGTGGAACGAGCGCGAGCTCAGGCGCAGATTCGATTGTTCGAGGAGTTCGAACATCGCTGGAATCAAACGGTGATTATGGGACTGATTTTCTTTGCATGGGTGCTGACGCTGGTGAGCTGGCCGGTGTTCCGGTTTGTGACAGGCGGCCTGATCGGTTTGCTCGATCCAAGTTTTCACCACTTGTGGATTACGTTCGCATTGTTTACGGCAACGGTGTGGACAGCGGGCGTAGCAGCCGCCGTTGTGCTGTCGGTGAAACATCGGGGCGAAAGGAGACTGGCATGAGCCGATTTACCGAAGAGATGAAGGTTGTTCCCACGACGGCGCGAGTGATCGCGGTACTTGCGTACCTGGGAATCGTGTGCGCGCTTGGCGCGACAGTGCTCTACGGCCACGACCCGGAGCTGGCGAAGTCGCCGGTTTGGGCGAAAGCGTTACTGGTGTTTGCCCCAGGAATCGTCCTGGCGATGCTGGTCCTGCTGATCGGCTACGTCTACGGCGATGCGAAGCGACGGGGGATGCACTACGTGTTGTGGACGCTGCTGGCGATCTTTGTTCCGAATGCGATCGGAATTATCCTGTATTTTATTTTGCGCGATGCGCCGCCTCGGACGTGCCCGGGATGTTCCCAGATCGTGAAGGCGGCATATGCGTTCTGCCCGCACTGCAGCACGAATTTGATGCCGGCATGTCCGAGCTGCAAGCGGGGCGTGGAATTCGGCTGGAAAAGCTGCGCGCATTGCGGGTCGCCTCTAGGCGCGGTTACGCAGCCGACTCGGCTACCCAATGCGTCGCCGCTGTAGTCGGGGGGATGTTTCGCCGCCTGGTGATCCCTGGCGTGCGAGCGGATCCGATACGACCGGATTGCCACCGAGACGGAATGTCGTAAGTTCAGGTGACGCGTGGAGCGGAGGACACGCCGGCAGAAGTGCAACATGTCGGGAATCGTCGGTAAAGAAACGCGCAATGTGCAGACCAAACATCGCCACCAGGCGCAGAGGGGTTACCTGTTTACGTTCTTGGCGGTTGGGACTTTAGGCGCGAAGGAAGTGGCGGCTATGGTGGAACCTGACGAATCAGTGCGCTTCTTTGACCTGAAGTATTTCCTGAAAGGCTCTGGCTTCAAACCTTTGCGCTTCGCCGTCGGCGCGTTATCTCGAAGCTTTCTGTTCGCTGTTTTTTCTTCCTTCCTGACGCGGTCTCGCGCCTGGGCTTTCATCGAGTACAGTGCCACGTCCGCCGCGCCCAACAGGGTGTCGAGTTTGTCACCGTTTGTCGGGTAAAGGGCGACACCTACGCTGACGGATAGGCTCGGCATCCTGTCGTCCTTCGCGAGGTTCTCGCAGATGCGATGGGCCACCAGATTGGCCGAGTCCAAGTCCGTCTCGGGCAGTACAAGTGCAAACTCGTCACCGCCGAAACGCGCGGCCGTATCTGTGTCCCGACAGCCGATCGACAGGACGTCCGCCAACCGGCAAAGCGCCTGGCTGCCGGCCAGATGGCCGTAGCGGTCGTTAATTTCCTTCAGTCCGTCCAGATCAAATAACAACAGGGCGAATTCTCTTTGCGTGCGCTCGGATCGCTTAATCTCGCTGTCGAGTACGTCCACCAAATGGCGGTAGTTGGCTAGACCTGTAAGCGGATCCTTGGACGCCTGCTGACGGAGATGATCCTCCAGCTGGCGCTGTTTGGTGACGTCCTCGGCGATCACTTCGAAACCGTCCACCTCTCCTTCGCCGCTGCTTACTTCTCGTCCGCTGAGACGGACTTTCAGGCCCGTGCCGTCCCTTCGCTTCCAGTCGATTTCTATGGGATCGACTTTGATGTCATGGCCGGAGTGACCCAGCAATTGCGCCAGTTTGCGAGGGTCAGAGACGATGTCACTTGCAAGGTTCACTTCGAGGAGTTCCTCTTTTGAGGCATAGCCGAGCATCGTCACCAAGGTCTGATTGACATCCAGGAACTTGCCGTCCGAACGGCAGCGGCATATGCCGTAACTGAGATTTCCCACCAACGCGCGGTAATGCGCCTCTGAATGTCGCAGTTGTTTTTCAGCACGGTCGCGCTCCGCTCGCAAGTTACTCTCACTCAGTGCCCGACGCACGGCCACCGGGAGGTGACCGACGTGTTCCATTTCAATACAGTCGACAGCGCCGTTGGTAATGAGCTCTGCCACGGTCTCCAGTGGCAGTTGGTCGGTCACAAAGATGAGAGGGATAAGTCCATCCATCTGTTGCAGTAGTTCCAGAGCTGACGTTCCCTGCCAATCGGGGAAGGGATGCTTTGCCAAAACGATGTCGTAGGCCTTTGAACCCAATCGTTTGGTAAATTGCTCGGAACCCTGGACTACATCCGCGCTTACATTGAAATTCGCTGCGCTGAGTTCCCGCACGCAGCGTTTTACATCAGCAGCGTCACTGTGGATGAATAGGACGCTCAGGGCTCTCCCCCGGTTTGCCAGTCCATTCAGCCGAGGGACTAACTCAGTTTGCTTGGCACGAATTCGCGAAAGTGCTGGCATTTGGAGGTTGAGTCAGACTCCGGGAGCCAGTCGCATTCGCTGGCCGCTCCGGAACTGTTCATGTCATCCCAAGCCAACGCTATTCCAGTTGGGTTAGAGGGGTATGTTCCGTTTGAGACATTATTCATTAACTTGTTCACCCATACGACACATCATCCGTCCTCCTATCAGGACCACGCCATTCAGTCACGCCGGGCAAGCTGGGACCAGAGACAGGAACCAGTGTATTCCGATGTCCCCCAACTGAGACTGCCTGAGCACATACCGGAAATGCGATCTGAGAGTTATTACCGTCCAGTTTGGACCGCACAGCCTTGCCTTCTGAATGCAGCCCGCCCAATTCGGAAGGTCTCTGTGTCGGATCGTCGGGTAACTCGAGACATTTCCAAGCGTTCGGAGGAAGAAGTCAAGAAACTGGGATCACCTGCCCCTAGTCGGGTGGTGACCCCAGTTTAACCGCAGCGCAACCCGGTTACACACGGTGGACTTGGGGAGGCAACCGCAATCGCGTTCGGAATCTTCAACCCTTAACGTCGTTCTTGTTGGTTGTCAATCCGTAGTAACCGCAAGAAGGGGCAGTGTCTGAGCGTGTGCAGTGAAACAAAGCCTGTCGGTAAGATATTTTCGCGAAGCGAGGTCGAGCTCAATTCGCAGGGATCGTTCGATTTTCTCTCGATCTTCGCTCGTTTGGTTCTATGAACACAGACCCGTCGAGATGAAAAGTTTTCCCGAGCGATTTGACCTCGCCCATACGGGACCGGCCGGCACCGTTCCATACACGAATGCACGCGCGATTCACACGCCGGGACACTTTGCCCCAGGAGTGCAACGACGTGATTTCTTGAGAGTGAATCCGGTACGAATCCATGGTGGTCCCGGGATCGGTCGCTGAACGGGCAGACCGGGAGGATGCTGCGGTGATCTCGGCATAGCCATCAGGGCGTCGGTTAGGCTGCCTGGACGGTGCCGAGATGAAGAGCGACGAGTGGATCTATTGGCCGGGATCGGTTTGGCGCTTCGCAGAGACCTGGTCTCGGGCCTGCGCATTCTCGCTGTGTCCTGATGTACTGGATACGGAGTTCACAGAGGTCCCGCTGGTACCTCGTGCCTGATTGCCCATCATAAAAGTGGGACAACCGGGGCCGTAACAGGGACCCGAACTTCGCAGTGCACAGCCTGAGAGGCAGACCGTGGCCGCGCACAGAAGCAGGATGCTTTCGAACTTCGTCATCGTTTGCCCCCTTTCGGACACCCGGGCGTGGCGCGAACCGGCCCAGGACTGATTTCTCGTATCCCGGCGTAAAACGTATCGGCTGTTTCGCCTGTTGGATCAGGTACATCTGGGATGCATGCAGAGCAACAGCGACGTCGCGAGCGCGTCGGTGGGCATCAAGGCGGGGCGGCGGAACAAGACCTTTCTATGCCTGTTTGCGGCGCGGTCCTCGGCCACGGCTCAACCGGACGTGGATACGCTACCGCGTTCCCGGGATCGCCTTTGGCCAAAGGTTTTCGCGGTCAACGGGCCTGCCCAACGTTGTGATCGCAGCCGAACCTCTGCTGGCTCGCCAGAGAGGCCGTTTGAATGGCGCGCGGTACTAGCACCTTCTTCGTCTTCGGCTACAGAAATAAGCCTCACCGGCCAATAACCTCACCAGAGGCAGGACTTCATGCTGAGGCGTGCCCTCGTTGTGGATGACGAACCAGCGGTGTGTGAGTTCATCCAAGGCATCTTGTGCTCGACCGGCGCGGAGGTTTTGACGCTTACGACCGGCCTGGAAGCTCAGGTGTATCTGCGTGAGGAGAAATTTACCGTGGCTCTGTTGGATCTACGGATGGCGGAGCCTGACGGAACTGAGCTGACGCGGCAGACGCGAGCGTTTGGAATCAATCAGAGAACGCCGATCATACTCATCAGCGACGACCAAAGCCCGGCGGCTGTCTCGCTCGCATTTGCGGCGGGAGTCAGTTTTTTTCTGTATGAGCCCATTGATAAGGTTCGCTTGCTAAAGCTGATCCGGGCCACCGAGGGAGCCATCGAGCACGAACGGCGTCGGTTCCGCCGAGTAGCGCTGCGATCGAGGGTCCGTCTCGTCTTTGGAAACCGGGAATGGGAAGGTGAGACGATTGACATAAGTCTGGACGGAATGCGTGCCCGAGGCCCAGCCGGTTTGACCGCCGGCATGCTCGTGCGGGTGACCCTGTACCTGTCGCCGGATATGAAGCCCATTGTCGGCTCAGGCTCTGTGATACGCCTACAGGATTTTCTGTTGCCGCTAATTTTCCGCGAGGGCCAACGGGAGATGTCTTCAAGAGTTCTTCAGGGCGTATCGGACAGTGATTGAGTCTCGCCGTGCAGAATCAATGCCTTTTGAAGCGAAGCTCAGTTCCCATTCCGAAGTGGCGGAAAGGGCATCTGGCTTTTTGAATCCCCTTGTGGCTGTTATGGGCCAGTATTCGTTTGAAAACAGTTCACGCAAGGCAGTTTCCAGCCGTAGGGCACGGCGAAAAATTCACTTGGAATGCTGGCAATCGCGCGCAATCACGCGCTATGGAAACCAAGGGGAGCTTCGCTGACGCCCACGTATTACTCGCGCCGGCTTTCGTACCGTTCCATAATTCGAACCGCAGTTGCTCTGCTCCTGGCGTTTTTCTGTTCGGCGTTTGTCGCAATCCGCACGGACGCAGCTCCGCCGCATAATCCCGTTCCGATTGTTGATATTTTCTCGCCCGTGAGCATCACGCCCGGAAGTACGGGAGTTACGCTCACCATACCGGGAACCGGTTACGTCGCGGGCTCCAAGGTGCACTGGAACGGCACAGCGCTCACGACGACGTTTGTCAGCGCAAAGAAACTGACCGCCGTGGTGCCAGACGCATTGGTGGCCGCCGTCGGACTTGGCACCGTCACGGTCGTGAGCCCTGGCCTCGGAGGCGGAACTTCGAATGTGTTCTACATCCCGGTGGCCTCCACGCTTCTGAGCACCAGTTTTCTTCCAACACCGAGTTCTTCGGTTACGGTGGGAACTCGACCGACCGGTCTGCTCACCGGAGATTTCAACGGAGACGGCCAAATTGATCTCGCCATTGCGAATAGCGGCAGCAACACCGTTTCCATCTTGCTGGGCAACGGCGGCGGAAGCAGCGCGGTAACCGACACGCTTATCGTGAGGACTTCGGGGGGCGATCGGTCTTCTGCAAGGAACGGGGATCGGGAGATTGGCCGGAACAGCGGCTGGCGCTCTGCTCCACTGTTCGCGGTCGGGATGCCGCTCGCCGGAATTCTTCTTGTGGGTCTCAGGTTCCCGAACGGGAAACGGTCCAACGGAAAATCACGCCTGTGGATCATCCTTCTGGTTGCCTGCATGGGGGTCACTTTGTACGGCTGCGCCATCGTATCCAGGGCGCGCGAGACGCCGGCTGGCACCTACATTCTGACGGTGACCGGCACAGGCTCGACGGTTCAGCACGCTACAACAGTCACACTCACCGTGAACCCTTGATACACAGCGGCAAAATGTGAAACAGAAATGCGACGCTTGGACCCTAGGGGATCTTCGATCGATCGGACTGCATGGCAACTGCGATGGTTTGACGCTGGGTGATGCTGCGCAAGACTGTCTAGCCCAAATCAATGTTCCAAAGACCGGGTAGTCGACAACTCACTCAAGCACACTGGCACTACCATCATGACGGAAGGCTTTCCTGTGTTTTCAAGCCTGCATGAGGCCGGCGGCGGCGTATTCCTTGAGCCTGCGGTAGAGGGTGGTCTTGCTAATCTGTAGCAGGCGCGCGGCCTCGAGCTTATCTCCCCTAGTTTCAAGCAGCGCTTCCAGGACGGCGCGACGCTCTAGCTCTGCCAGAGGAAATGCTCGATTGATATCAGCAAGTCTCTCGGAGGCCGTGCCGTTGGGACCTGCGGCCAAGTCGTCTGCCGTCAGAATGCCGTCAGAACTTAAGGCCACCGCACACTCGAGAGCGTTTTCCAGTTCGCGAACATTCGCGGGCCAATCGTGTGCCATCAACCGACGCCATGCATCACCCGGGATTGCCCGGCCTGGCTCTAACGGGTTGGCGGCCCTTGCAGGCATCGCCAGATCCTCTGCCTGGATTTGGTCGCTTTCTTCTGCCAGAACAAATGCTCGCTCAATCCAGTGTTGCAGCTCTCTTACATTCCCTGGCCAGAGATAGTTCTGCAGCACGTTTTCGGCTTCCGTGCTGAACGCCTTCTGCGGGACATTTTCCCGACGGCAAAGGATTTCCAGAAAATACCGGGCAACGGGCAGAATGTCCTCGCTGCGCTCACGTAGCGGCGGCAGATCGAGCGGGAAAACCGCGAGTCGATAGTAGAAATCTTCGCGAAACTTGTTTTCGCGGACCCGCTTAAGCAGGTCTGCGTTGGTGGATGCGATGAGCCGCACATCCACGCGGAAAATGTCCGCGCTCCCGAGGCGCTGCACTTCCCCCCCCTGCACGAATCGCAGAAGTTTGCATTGCATGCTGACCGGTAGCTCACCCACTTCGTCGAGCAACAGCGTGCCGCCGTGCGCCGCGTGAATGCGGCCTAGACGCGACTGGTCGGCGCCCGTGAAAGCGCCGCGCGTGAAGCCAAATAGCTCCGCCTCGAGTAACGTATCCGGGATCGCGGCGCAGTTCACGACCACAAACGGGCGCTGGCTACGACGACTCAGCTCATGGATACCGCGAGCAACCAGTTCCTTGCCTGTTCCCGTGGGGCCTACAATGAGAACCGCGGTATCGCGCGGGGCTACGAGCCGAGCCAGTCGATAGATCTGTTGCATCTTGGGGCTCGCGCCAATCATTCCTGGAAGGGGGGCGATTTTGACGACCGGCTCCCGGACGAGGTTTTCAGGCAAATCGGGAGATCTGGCCCACAGCGCTGCGATGGGGCCATCGGGCTGGGGGGCCTTGAGTGCGCCGGAAGCCGCAGGCGCCGTTCCGGCTGTCGGGAAGCGGCTCGTTACGGGAGACCCGTTCCGCAATGCAGCGATGGGACCATCGGGATTGTGCGCTTCTGCCTCGACGCCCGTCGGACGCCGGTCGGAAAACTGCCGGGATTTTTTCTCGTCCTCCAGGACCGTGATGTTCAATCCGGGATATCGAGCGCGAATCGTTGCGACCAATTCTTCGGTGTGTAGATCCTCGATGTTGGGATCGAGCAAAAGCGTACAATAGTCGCTCTCCCTCAATTTGAGCAGAGCCTCTGCGCCTCCTACTGCCTCGGTTACAGGCCGAGACTCCGGCCCGAGGCTGTTCGAGATCTTCTCCCGAACTTCAGCACTGGGACTGACAATCATGACTTTTCCATTCCGCTTTTTTATCAAGATCGGCCCGGCAGCTGACATTTCAAACTCTCCTTTTTTGGCACTAGCTCTCACACCGCATATCTGCAGCTCAAAGACTTCGAATCGCGATCAAAATGCAGGCGGACTATGCTGGGGCCGCGCTTGCAGCCGGTAACCGACGCCGCGCACGGTGTGGATCAATTTACAATCTGGCGAAGGGTCGACCTTTCTGCGGAGATAGTTGATGTACACGTCCACGACGTTGGTCATCTTGTCGGACGCCAGATTCCAGACGTGCTGAAAGATTTGCGAACGCGTGACATGCCGGCCAGCATTGCGCATGAGGTATTCAAGGAGCGCAAACTCCTTGGGCGTAAGTACGATTTTCCGCCCGGCGCGCGTGACAGAATGATCCAAGCGACTCAACTCGAGGTCGTCCACCTGCAGCACAGCGTCGGCATGGTGGACGCCGCGACGAACCAGCGCCTGGACGCGCGCCGACAGCTCGGCAAAAGCGAAGGGTTTGAGGACAAAATCGTCCGCACCCAGGCCGAGCATCTGCGCATGGTCCTCAGGGCGCACGCGGATAGTGAGTAATAGAATCGGCAATTGTTCCTGCCGCGCGCGCAAGTCTCTGAGGGTATCCAGATCATCCGGGCGCCGAAGATTGATGTCGAGGATCGCGGCATCGTAGTTGCGCTTCTCCACCAGGGACTTCGCTTGTTCTCCATCCGCGACAAGATCGACGGCGAAATGCTCGGCGTCGAACTCTCGCTGGAGAAATGCCCCGAGTGTCACATCACGTGCGGCGACAAGAATGTGCATCGATCCTCCTCGGGAACCGGAATACGATAATGAAACATTACTCCTTAGAGAATCTCATAGAGGAATATGAATTTAACGGCGCGCACAAACTGTACAAAAGGACACGATTATCATTAGAGGATCGATAAGTTTCTAGGAGTGAGAACCACGGAGCGATTTACACCTTGAGCGGCACCGGGGAACTCGCCGCGATCCTACTGGTTCAACCGTTTCCTGATTCAGCAGCGAGTGCTAGGGCACCGCAAGAGGGCCGTGCACGGGCCCAAACGGCAATATTCGGGGCCTCGGAGCGCGGCAACTGAAAGATAAATACGCATGCGGCGATTACGGATTGACGCACAACCGCGCCGGATGCGAGAGTCAGCAGTTGCTGACGCAGCTCCGATGAGCCGATTTGCACCGTGGTGAATCGCGGAGTGCCCCCGCCGTCGGGGAAGTGATCCGGGCCCAAAGTGCACTGCTCGGAGCCTTCCGGCGGCCAGAATATAGTCGTTTTGGTATGATTGCTGCTTGGTAATATAAGCAGGATTCCTTTTCTGGGAGATTCATTGACGTTTCTGGCTATCTGGATTCATGGGCGCGCGTAGAACAATGAAAAGGACTCACTTCGATCTTGAGAAGTATCTGCACACAGCTGGAATCGCAAAGAAGATCGTAAGCTACCTCGAGGGAGAGACCATTTTTTCGCAGGGCGGCCCGTGTGACTCGGTGATATATCTTCAGCAGGGTGAAGTGAAACTCACGATCACTTCGCCGCACGGGAAAGAAGCGGTCATCGCGCTGCTCTATGCGGGCGATTTTCTGGGCGAAGGAAGCATCGCTGGTCAGAGTTTTCGTGCCTCGACTGCGACCGTCCTGGAACCTACGACTGCGCTGATGATCGACAAGCAGGAAATGATTCGCGTGCTTCATGAAGAGCATGAATTTTCTGACCGCTTTGTTTCTCACATGCTCAAGCGCAATGTTCGCGTCGAAGAAGACCTGACCGACCAACTCTTTAATTCAACCGAGAAGCGTTTGGCGCGCATTCTGTTGTTGGTCGCCCGA
>Ga0182024_10024195_pt1 | contig 10809 bp, 10 predicted proteins | sample P32metaG_FD_120480 | JGI IMG/M metagenome (GOLD analysis project Ga0182024, IMG submission 120480) | Permafrost microbial communities from Stordalen Mire, Sweden - P3-2 metaG (Illumina Assembly) | ecosystem: Environmental > Terrestrial > Soil > Wetlands > Permafrost | place: Sweden: Stordalen...
AATTACCACCACGAATCACACCAAAAACCCCAAAACCCCCAGCAAAAACGTCCTTCCACCACAGCACATTTTTTCCATCAGCAAATCGCAAAAATCTCTACCGCACAACCACCTCTTTGCTGTGACTCGAAGAAGTGATCTCCGGCACGCTGCCATCGTTGACCAGCACCTCCTCCGGCTCCCCCTCAAACACAATCCGCGTTGAAGCGCTCGACCGCCCCATAATCCGCAGTCTTTCGGTCACTGTCAACGTACCCGACCGGACCGTCACTGGCACCTCCACCGCCGCATCTCCGTCATTCCGCACCTCCACCGCGATCAACCAGCTCGTCCCTTTATCTGTCTTGGTCTCGAGCGCACGAGGCGTTACACTGGCAATCGAAAGATCAGCCAAACCGCGGTCGCGATACACCCAATCGTCAAAGAACCAATTCAAATCTTTCTTCGAAGTCTTCTCCAAAACACGCTGAAACTGCTTGGGATCCGCATCCGCTTTCTCGTTACGCCGGTACGTCTGCAGCGCGTTCTTAAGCGCGTCATCGCCTACAATCGACCGCAACATCCACAGCACCGCCGCCGCTTTCGCCCGGTAGTAAACATCATCTCTCGCCTCAATCAAACTCTGCCCCACTAGCGCAGGATCGGCGTTTTGCGTCAGCGCAGGCTCGGCTAACGACAGCGTATTCACCTGCTCCTGCAACTGTTGCAAAGCAGCTTCCCGTCCCTGGCTCTGCGCAATCCACAACAACGACAGGAACTGCGGAACTCCCTCATCCAGCCACACGTGCGACGACCTGAACCACGCATGCGTCAGCGAATGCAGCAGCGAAGGAGCCAGCACGCTCGGTTCACTCGCGCGCATCCTCGTCACCAGCAGAGCATCATCTTCAAACGGCTGGCCGTCCTGATCAATGATATCGAGCGTGGTCAGCGGATCTGCGCCGAGCCAGTCTTTGAGTAGCGGCTGCACCTTCAATGCGGCTGCCGCGTAGTTCGGTAGAGCGTCGAAGTGGTCGGTCACGGCGGAGATCAGGTCGCCATCGGTTGTAGTGGCGGCGCTGTCAGTCACGAACAGACTCATCGAGCGAAAGCCCAGTGGCTGCTCTGAAAACTCCGCGGTCGCCACACCTGGAGATTCAGCTACGGCCACGTTTTCGTTCTCACTGAGAGCAACCAGCTTCTCGCGCCGCCCGCAAAAAAACGCTGAATCCGGCGGATCGCCAACGTATTCCACGGTCAGCCGCAGATGCACCATTGCCGGTGCCTGTAGCAGCTTGGTCCATCCCACGATTTGAAAGAGTTTCGCGCCATCGCCCAGAAAGACCGGGGCAGCCGCCGTTGGATACCACAACACATCACCGAATCCACGCAGCGCGGTACGCTCTGCAGTGATGGCGTCCCAGTCCGAACGGGAAGCTTGATCTGCGGGAGCACCGATGCGCTCCAGTCGCTCGCCCGACTGTTCAATCGCGCCTGAATAAACTGCCGTCAGCTCAATACTCGCGCCCGGCGCCAGCGGCTGCGGTAGTGTAACAATCGCCTCCCGCGCCTTGCCGGTATGGTCTACATCGGTATCGACGTTCTGCTGCACAAACGAGAGCGGCACAATGCGATCCGCGCCCCGCATCGCGAAGGTCTCCCACTTCAGCGACGAAGAAAGCTGCAGAGCCAGCCGCGCTAACGGCGCCGCGCCGGAGTTCCGAACCATAAATCTCGCATGAACAGCAATCTGCGATTTTGCAGGGACAAGATGCACGTCCAGATCGTAAGCCGTGAAAATCAGTGAAGAACGTTCCGTATCAGTGACCGTGACGACAGCTTGCGCAACCGCAGCGTCCGGCTTCTTTACGATTGGCGCAGTCTCCTGATCTTTGTCGAACAGAACCGTTCCATGAGGTGTGCTTCCATTGGCGGGCGATTGCGGTTCCTGCGCATGCGCCGCCGCACTCACTGCGAAACCAGTTGCAAACACAAACACACCGAGACGAACAACAACAGCGGACAAGCTTTTCAAGATCCCAATCCCTTACGTTCTTTTGCGGCTTTACGCGCCGGCGGCGCGGGCGCAGGTTGACGTCGTTGACGCATGGCTTCGTACATCACAATGGCGCCGGCCACCGATACATTCAGCGACGAGACCTGGCCCGCCATCGGAATGCGCAGCAAGTGGTCGCAGGTCTTCTTCACCAGATCATGCAGCCCCGCGCCCTCACGTCCGAGCACGAGCACGCAATTGATCTTGAAGTCAAAGTCGGTGTAGTCCGGCGTGCCGCGCTCGTCCAGCCCAATCACCCAGACGTGTCTCTGCTTCATCTGCTCCAGCGCGCGGACGAGGTTGGTCACGCGGGCGATGCGCACATGTTCGGACGCCCCCGCGGAGGTCTTGGCGACCGTTGCCGTGACCGGGGCAGATCGGCGCTCAGGCAGCACAACGCCGTCCACGCCAGCCGCGTCGGCCGTGCGAAGCAGCGCCCCGAGATTATGCGGATCTTCAATACCGTCCAGCGCGAGCAGGAACGTATGCTCCCCATCCGCTTTCGGCGCCAGCAAATCTTCGATCCCGAGGAACTTTCGTTCCTGCACCACCGCCAGCACGCCCTGATGCGCATCCGTACGGGCGAGCCGTGTGAGTTGATCGCGCGGTTCAAGCGCGACGCGGATGCCCGCCGTGCGGCACAGTTCGATCAGCCGTTCCAGCCGATCATCCCGGCGCTCGCGGGCGACGCTGACATGGTCGAGTCGGCGTGAACCGGAGCGGATTGCCTCCTCGACAGGGTGGAGGCCGTAAAGAACTTCCATCCCTCAAGTTTACCGCTCGAACACTGGAGAAACGACAGCAAGGAATAGAATGTGAGTCATGGCAGCGAAGCCTGTAGACTGTGGGCCTCTACAGTTTCGGGGAATTTCGTTGCCAATGGATTATTCCAACTAAAAACGAGTCTTTTCAAACGGTCGGTCGTCTCAAATAGTATGCAAACCAGGGCAATCGCCATCCCGGCTGCGCTCGCCGCTCAGATCCAGAGCGAAAATGCGGCCATTGCCCAGGGGTTGAAAAAGCAAAATCCCGAACTGCTTGACCAACTGATTGAGCTCTATCAGCACCGTCTTCTACGCTATCTGCTCTTCCTTACCGGCAAGCGCGAGGTCGCCGAAGACCTGTTCCAGGAGACGTGGATGCGCGTCCTGCTTCGGGGGTCGCAGTACGACGGTAGGGCCCGCTTCGATACGTGGCTCTTCACCATCGCGCGCAACCTGGTGATCGATCTCTCGCGCAAGCGCACGATGGCCAGCCTGGATGAGATGCGCGACGGAGGAGACGATGATCGTCCCTTTGAGATCGCTGTGTCTGGACCCTCTCCGCTGGACCAGTTTCAGTCACGTGAGAACTGCGCCGAGGTAGGCGAGGTTCTGCTGAAGCTCGATTCAACCTACAGGGAAGTTCTGGTTCTTCGTTTTTACGAAGAGCTCTCTTTGGACGAGATTGCCAGCGTGACCCGCGCCCCGTTATCCACTGTGAAATCCCGGCTGTATCGTGGCCTGGCTGCGTTGAGGCCAGAGATGGAGCGGCTTCGTGCCTCTCGTCCGTCTGCGGGGGTGGGTATATGAACGAAGCTGGTGAGAAGCTATTTCCCGAAGACGATTCCCATGCCTTTGCGCGGACAGCAATGGACGCCATGAATGCTCCGGCGCGGGCTTCAGTGGTCAATCGTACGCATCGTGTCGTACGGGAACGGGCCCAGGCGATTGCGTCGCGCCGCAGCCGTGTCCGTAGCCTTTGGATCCCGCTAGCGGTCTGTTCCGCGCTTCTTATCATTCTTAGCTGCACGGTCTGGAGCGTTCTTGACCAATATGACATGACCCCGACCGGGGTTCCCGACGCAAGTAATCAGTTTCTCGTGCTGCTTCTGTGGTTTTTGCCGGTGTCCATGGCGCTGCTCGCTTTGGTGCTGTTTCGCCACGCTCGTAAATCTGCTGATCGTGAGGCTGCGTAATGACAATGTTCCGAAACCAGGGATCAGAAAGAGCGCAGGCTGGAGAGGATGAGCTCAGCCTTATTCCCACGTGGTCCGTCGTCCTGGCAATTATTGTTTTTGGAGCTGTCCAGTATCTTTTTCACGGCGTGTTGCCGCATCACAAGCACGAGATGTTGCCGATGCGGTTGCTGATGGGTTATTCGTGGGGCACTGCGTTTGCGAGCTATGTGCTGCTCGTGGGCTATGTCAGCCGAGACGTCAGGCGCCGCAGGATGCCGGCCGGGTTGTGGATGCTGATCGTGGTGGTGTTGCCGGGTGGAATCGGGGCTGTGGTGTACTTCCTGTTGCGGCAGCCGATGCTCTTTCCTTGTCCGCACTGCAGCACGGAGATTACCTCGACCGTTCACTTCTGTCCACAGTGTCAGTTCCAAATGGCGCCGGTCTGCGGACGATGCTTCCGTGGCGTGCAGATTACCGATGTCTACTGCGCGCAGTGCGGGCACGATCTGGCCGAAGACCATTCTCCGACTCGCCTGCGAGCGTATAGTGACTAGTTGCAAGCATGTCACTCACTGCACTCATCATCGATGACGAACCGCTGGCCCGGCAGGAGTTGCAATACCTGCTGGAGCGAGCTGGTGGGGTCGAGGTCCTGGCGCAGGGAACCAACGGAATCGAGGCCGTTGAGCTGATCCGCGAACACAAGCCGGACGTGGTCTTTCTGGACGTGCAGATGCCTGGGCTCGATGGGTTTGCAGTGCTGAAGAAGCTTCTGGATCGCAAGGTACCGATGCCGCAAGTGGTCTTTGCGACTGCGTTCAATCAATATGCCGTTCGCGCCTTTGAGGTCAACGCGATCGATTATCTGCTGAAGCCGTTCGATCGGAAGCGAGTGCTGCAGACGATCGAGAAGGCGATGGCACGGCGGGCCGCTCCGGTGGAATCGGCCAGCGACGCCAAGCTCGACGCGCTCTTGCGACTGGTGGAGGAGCAGGCGCAGGTGCCGAAGTCCCAATCCGGCAAGGTGATTGTGCGGGCGCAGAGCCGGCTGCTGCTGGTGGATCAGGGTGAGATATGCTTCGCTTCGATTGAGGACGGAACCATCAGCGTGGTCACGCGAACCGTCGAAGGACACGCCAACTGCCGCACGCTTGAGGAGCTGATGGACCAGCTCGATCCAGAGACGTTCTGGCGCGCGCATCGCTCGTTTGTGGTGAACATCCAGCACATCAGAGAGGTGGTGCCGTGGTTCAAGTCGAGCTATCAGCTACGGATGGATGATCCTCAGAAGACCGAAATCCCGGTGAGCCGCGCCCAGACAAAGCGACTGCGTGAGTTGTTCAACTTGTAGCGTTCGCCATACGGAGGCACCGGTCCGATACGCTGGACCAGCACCCTGCCGACGATGGGTTTACTTGGACCTGCTGCGGTGGTGACGCGGGTTGAAGTCGAAGCGATAGACGGCCCCCAGGGTGACGGCCACAGGATGGATCACCCCCGCTGCGACGACCGGCGTATCCCAGTGCTCGTACTGGAGGTCCGCTTTCAGGTCGAGCTGTCGTGTGAAGTTGTAATCGAGCCCCCCGCCCGGCGAGTAGATGGTTGAGGTGGAGCTGATATAGAGGACGTTGCCGACAGCGAAACCTCCCGCCCCATAGTCGATCTCGCCACGGCCTATCAGGAAGTCAACGTAGGGATGGAGCCGGCCGAAGGGGTATTCGACCTTGGGTCCGAGAAGAAAGCTCTTCTGGCTGCTGATGGTGCCTTTGTCGATCGGATAGGTTCCGCGCACCTCAAGGGATGGACGGAGGAAGCGAAGGCTGAGGAAGGTCAGGTCGGCGCCGGCGGTGATGTCGAGGTTCTTGCCACCCTCAAGCCCGGTGAAGGTCCCGGTGCCTCCCGCAAAGGCGGAGAGCTGGAGTTGCTGGGTTGCGGTAGGAGCGACTTGTGCTTGCCCGATGCCGGCCAGTGAAGTGATCGCGATGACGATTGCCAGTTCAGCAAGTGTTTGGATGTGTCTCATTCGAAGCGTTGACTCCTACTCTCTAGAGTAATTGAGAGGCCGGGAGATCTGAGGGTTCGATGCGAGCGTGGTGTTGAAAGCTCCCGCCGCAACACCGATTTGGCACTGGCGTTATGAAGAAGCTCGCCTTTTCGTAATCGGTATCGCCGCGGTCTGTCGCGAAGCAAGGTTGTAGTATCTTAGGCAGTTATGAGGAGACCTATCGTATTGCTGGAAATGTTGCCGATAGTCTCTCTGCCTGCGTTGACTCGAAAGCCGGGAGCCATGTGGGGGTTGCCGTGCTCTATGTCCAGCCGCACTCTTGGGGAAACCAGGGGGATACAGTGAGATGGCTGGCTAGAGTTGGGATGGCGCTGGCTGTTTCCCTGGCGCTCCTTTATGTCGGAGACTGGGCGGTGCTGCGCGTCCGTCTCTCCCACGGGACCGCCTATCGCACAATCGCGGTCAATCAATTTCTGGCCACACCGCTCAAGGGAAACAAGGTCGAGTACGACTGGACGGGAACCGTGCAGGAGAGTTGCAGCCGGTCGATCTTTCCTCAGGCCGGAGGCCCCGCGTGCTGGTGGTTGGAGCGGCATACAACGCAATGGCAGTAACGATCTTCTGCGAGCGGGCCGAAGAACGGAATGATAACGGGAGGCGTTTGAGTTGGAGATGACCGTGTCGCGCCTGTCTCTGAAACTTGAGGGATGGTCAGATGTTTGAGGGGAACCACAGTCTCTCCTTAGGAGAGGTGGTTGGCAACAACTACGAGATCCTCGGCATCGTGGGAGCGGGCGGCATGGGCGTCGTCTACCGCGCGCGCGACCGCAAGCTTGAGCGTACGGTGGCCTTGAAGTTTCTACCGCCGGAGATCGACAGGGACGATCGCGAGCGGCAGTATTTTCTCTTGGAGGCGCGCACCGCCTCGTCGCTCGACCACCCCAACATCGGCGTCATTCACGGTATCGAAGAGACTGCCGATGGCCGTGCTTTCATCGTCATGGCCTTTTACGCGGGACAGTCGCTGGGGCAACTCCTCAGTAAGGGACCTCTCGCCGCCAAAGAGGCAGTTGCGATTGCCTGCCAGATCGCCCAGGGCCTCCAGGAAGCGCATACCCGCAAGATCGTCCATCGCGACATCAAGCCGACGAACGTGATGATTACGCCCTCGGGCGCGCTCAAAATTGTGGACTTCGGGCTGGCGCGCGTCATCAGTGCAGAGAGCGCGACCGTGACCGGGGTTACCGGGACCGTGAAGTACATGTCGCCCGAGCAGGCGATGGGCCATCGAGTCGATCAGCGCACCGACATCTGGTCGCTGGGCGTCGTGCTGGAGGAGATGCTCACCGGCGCCAATCCATTCGAGCGCAGCACCGTCTCGGCGATCCTGGTCGCTGTGCTGCACGAGGCGCCGCGCCCCATGAATGACGTCCCGATGGAGCTGCAGCGCATCGTCTATCGTGCTCTCTCGAAGAACCCCGAGAAGCGCTATCAGCACTGTTCGGAGATGCTCGCGGACCTGGAGGCGTTTCGCGCCGAGACTGCGGGCGGCCCAGCCAGCCAGCGCGAAACATCGAAGGGCAGGAGTACGGCAAAGTCCAGCGACATTCGCAAGTATATCGATGAGGCGTCCACCTCGGCGTGGGGCAGGGTAGAGAGGCCGCGCAACAGGTTCCTGCCGTGGCTGCTCACTGGTGTCGTTGTTGTTGCGCTGGCCTGTTTATTTTTCTTTCCAGTCCTCCGCGAAAGGGTCCGGCAGCTGAGATTCAGCGGAACCGAAAAACACGTCGCCGTCCTTCCGTTCGAGAACGCAGGAAACAATCCCGAAGACGCTGCTCTGGTCGATGGGCTGCTGGATTCGCTGGCCGGTAAGCTGTCGAACCTCGACGTCGACAACAAGGCCCTGTGGGTGATTCCAACCAGCGAGGTCCGGCGATTGAAGGTCACCGATCCGGCCACGGCCCTGAAGGACTTCGGCGCGACGTATGTGGTCAGCGGGAGCGTCCGCCGCGATGGCAAAGGCGTGAATCTCAGTCTGAACCTGATCGATACACGGAACCTGCGGCTGATCGGTTCTGCGGACGTCGAAGACCAGGGCGGAGACCTCGCGACGCTGGAGGATCAGGCGGTCTCGCGTCTGGCGAAGCTGATGAACCTGTCCGTCTCTGCGGGCACGATGAAGAACGCCGGCGGCACGGTCGCGCCGGCGGCCTACGAAGACTACCTCACCGCCCTCGGATACATGCAGCGCTACGACAAGCCCGGAAACCTCGACCTCGCCGTGACCTCGCTGCAGAACGCAATCCAGACAGACCCGAGCTTCGCACTTGGCTGGGCGCAGCTCGGAGAGGCTTACCGATTCAAGTACATCCTCGACCAGAATCCGCGCTGGCTCAACGAGGCGGAGGCATACGGGCGAAAGGCGGTTGAACTGGACAGCCAGTTGCCCGCGGCATACATAACGCTCGGGTGGGTCCATGAAGCGACCGGCAAGCACGACCTCGCGCTGCAGGAGTTCCAGCAGGCCCTGCATCTCGACCCCCTGAACGGTGTGGCGATGGCCGGTCTGGCGCGGTCGTACAGGCGATCAGGCCGCATCGCAGATGCCGAGGCCACCTACCAGAGAGCGATTGCGCTGCGAAGCAACGATTGGGATGCCTACAACAACTATGCTCAGTTTTTACAGGGGCAGGGAAAGTACGCGCAGGCGATCGCGCAATATCAAAAGGCGCTGCAACTGACTCCCGATAACGCTCAGGTACTCGCTAACCTCGGAGGCGCGTATGTGGATACCGGAGATACGAAGCAGTATCCGATGGCCGAACAGTCACTGCAGCGTTCGATTGCGATTGCCCCAACCTACGAGGCGTATGCCAACCTGGGTTTCCTCTATTTGCAGGAGGCCCGCTTCCAGGAGTCGGCCGCTGTGACCGAAAAAGCGCTCTCCATTAACGATAAGAACCCCGATGTCTGGGTCAATCTGCTGATCTGCGACGATTGGCTGAAGCTGCCCGAGAAGTCGGCGGAGGTTCGGCGTCACCTGATCGTTCTGCTCGAACAGGCAGTAAAGCTCAGCCCTCAGGATGTGAACGCGCACATGACACTCGCCACGGTCTATGCTGGGGAGCACGAGAAGGAAAAGAGCCTGTCGAACATCCAGACTGCCCTCGCCCTCACCCCGAACGATCCAAACACCTTCCAAAATGTTGCTGATGCGTATGAGCTTCTGGGAGAGCGCCGGCAGGCAGTGCTCTATGTGCAAAGAGCTTTGAAAGCTGGTCTGAAGCCAGACCAGTTGCGGATTGACCCTGACATTCAGGGTACGCTGCAGGACCCCGCACTTCGCTCCTTAGAGAAGAAATAAAGTCTGGTGAAAGCTCTGGACGCGCAAGTCTTCTCCGCGTATAACTAACCGACTAAGAATCAACCAATTCCATGGGAGAGTCTATTTATCTATGTCGTCTACTACCATCATGGTTCCGGGACAAGACAGTGTAACGATCAACGTCGGCGATACCCTGGTCATTGATTTTATTGAGGATTGCTACTTTTGTTGTGACCCCACGCAGGTGGACTTTTTCTACCCACAGCTTCCACTGGGAGACCACAAGGCCGGCAAGACCTGGACAGGTATCGCACAGCAGAAGGCAACCATTAAATTCGGTCACGTGCCGTATGGCAAGGAGTGCAATTCGAAGGAAGCCCCTATGGGCACGGGCCGCTCCATTTCAGTCGGCGGCGGCGGCTGACGAAGACTCGCCTTGCCGGCACACCTCTTGCGGAATCGCACATAGCCGAGTCCCGCCTCCAGACGCGCCGAAGGGGAAAAGGACTGTCAACCCCCCAAACTGCGAAACCCCTTACCAATCAAGCACATCCACGTGTCCCGTGAGTTTCATCCTGCGAGCTATACTGGATATAGAGGCTAAAGCAAGCCCTCGATACATAGGATACCCCCTAACTCGTTGATAAAAAGTATTTTAGGCGTAACTATCCTATAATCAATATTTTGCGGCTGCACCGTCCTGCAGGCTATTGAAAACAAGTATTTTACGCGCAAAATACCCCCCACCCCCTGGGGGGAGGGTAGCCTTCGCTGTGCGGTCCTACTTCAGCCTGCGGTAGCGCTCGATCAGGGTGTTCGTAGAGCTGTCGTGCGTGAGCTTCGGTTCGGCTTTGTCTTCCAGCTCGGCCACGATGCGCTGCGCCAGCACCTTGCCCAGCTCGACGCCCCACTGGTCGAAGGAGTCGATGTTCCAGATCGTCCCCTGGGTGAAGACGCTGTGCTCGTACAGAGCGACGAGTTTACCCAGGACCTCCGGGGTGAGGCGTTCGGCAAGGATCGTGTTCGATGGCCGGTTTCCCTCGAAGACGCGATGGGGAACGAGCCAGTCGGGTGTGCCCTCAGCCTTCACCTGCTCGGCGGTCTTACCGAAGGCGAGCGCCTCGGCCTGGGCGAAGACGTTCGCGAGCAGGATGTCGTGGTGGCGGCCAAGCGGGTTGAGCGCCTGACAGAAGGCGATGAAGTCGCAGGGAATGAGCCGGGTGCCCTGGTGGATCAGCTGGTAGAAGGAATGCTGGCCATTGGTGCCGGGCTCGCCCCAGTAGATCGGGCCGGTGTCGCAGCCGACGGGTGTGCCATCGAGCGTGACGGACTTCCCGTTGCTTTCCATGGTGAGCTGCTGGAGGTAGGCAGGGAAGCGCTTGAGGTACTGTTCGTAGGGCAGCACAGCGGCGGTCTGCGCACCGAAGAAGTCGTTATACCAGACGGCGAGCAGGCCAAGGATCACGGGCAGGTTTTGCTCGAACGGAGCGGTGCGGAAGTGTTCA
>Ga0182024_10024196_pt1 | contig 10808 bp, 11 predicted proteins | sample P32metaG_FD_120480 | JGI IMG/M metagenome (GOLD analysis project Ga0182024, IMG submission 120480) | Permafrost microbial communities from Stordalen Mire, Sweden - P3-2 metaG (Illumina Assembly) | ecosystem: Environmental > Terrestrial > Soil > Wetlands > Permafrost | place: Sweden: Stordalen...
GGCTTCTCAACTTCAGTCCATATAAGATCGAGAGCCGCATCAAGTACGATCACCATCTCAACTACTTCGCCTGCGACTCCACGCTTGAATGTCATCGAGACCATCTCCGGCTCGATGACTACTTCGTGCAGGCCCTCTCGCTGAAGGAGCCGCCCGCACAGACGTTCGCCAACATCCTTCAGGCCCTCCAGGGAGTCCCGGCGAATTTCACTATCACGAGCGAATGGAAGCGCGAATCGAATCTCGCCGCCCGAAAAGAGATCCACTCGAAGCGCCGCCATTTCCATAACTCCAAAGCATCGCTCACCAACTACATGAGCGACGCTCCCTTCAACACGCAAGAGATGCTGATTGACGACGGGGCCGCAGGCCTGGTCACCGATCTCGGCGGCTGTCTGCGCGAGATCGAAATCAACGGGAACTACTTTGGCAAGTTTTCCTTGGTCATTGTCCTTTATGATCTCAATCGCGCGAAGCTCCGCCGAGCGGTCGCCGAGTGCTTCAAGGCATTCAGTACGCACGACGCTGTCCTCATCGAGGAGCGCTACAACCTTCTGAATGCTTTCCTTTCCGTGGTTCCGGGCAATCGCGCCTTCAATCTCCGGCATATGTGGCTGCTCAATACCAACTACACCGATCTCTCCTTCCTGTTTTCGCTCCATACCGGCGAGACGCACAACGCGCACCTCGATCACGAGTACCGGGCGGTGCTCGAAACTGTATCCGAAACGCCGTACTTTCTGAATCTGCACTATCAGGATGTCGCGCACACCATGATTCTTGGCGCCACGGGGTCGGGAAAGAGCTTCTTTCTGAACTTCCTGGTCACCAACCTCCAGAAGTATCAGCCGCTCACCTACATTTTCGATCTGGGCGGTTCCTATGAGTCGCTGACAAGGCTGTTTGACGGAAGCTATTCCCGAGTCGGGATCGAATGCAGGTCGTTTACCATCAATCCCTTCCGGCTCCCACCGTCGCGGGAAAATCTCCAGTTCCTTTTCTCCTTCGTCAAGGTGCTGATCGAATCGGCCGGATACGCGATGTCGAGCTCCGACGAACGCGATCTCTACGAGCAGATTGGAAATCTCTATGAAATCGATCCCGCGCAGCGGCGCCTGTTTACGCTCGCGAATATTCTGAACCGGCGTCTCGCCCACCATCTTCACAAATGGGTCGAAGGGGGCCAGTATGGCGCTCTGTTCGACAACGTCGAGGATAATCTCACGTTCTCGACGTTTCAGACCTTCGACTTCGAGGGAATGGACAAGTACCCGCATATCTTGGAGCCATTTCTCTTCTACATCCTTCACCGGGCGAATGCATCCATTTATGACGCAGAGCTGGACACCAGATTCAAGGTCTTCGTCATGGATGAGGCGTGGCGCTTCCTAAAAAACGACACCATCCGCCAGTACATCACCGAGGCGGTCAAAACCTGGCGCAAGCGCAACGCTGCGATGGTGCTCGCCACGCAGTCGAGCGACGACCTAAAGCGCTCCGAAACGCTGAGCGTGATCGTCGAAAGCTGCGCCACCAAGATGTTTCTGGCGAATCCGGGCATGGATCTCGCCGCCTACCGGGAGACCTTTCATCTGAACGAAACTGAAGCGGGGTTGATCGCAGGCCTCGTTCCAAAACAGCAGATCCTTATCAAGCGGCCGGATTTCAGCAAAGTGGTCAATCTCAATGTTGACCGCATTGGGTACTGGCTGTATACCTCCAACCCCTACGACAATCAGCGCCGGCGCGAAGCTTTCAAGCGATATGGCTTCGAACGGGGTCTCGAAGTGCTGGCGACCAAAAACATAAAGGACAACACATGAATCGACACACGCTCGTACCGATCTTGCTTGGCTGCGCTATGGGGGCGACCGTCCTGGCGGCGGACACCGCGCCTCCGGCGTCAGCCAAGGTGATTTCTTATAGCGAGAAGGACGTGATCCCGTTGAAAGCCAAGATCCGCTTCACCACTCTCATCGTTCTTCCCAAGCAAGAGCAGATTTTAGACTTCACTTGTGGCGACAAAGAATTCTGGATCGTGAACGGCAGCCAGAACTTCGCCTACGTCAAGCCGGCCAAGGAGGGATCAGAGACCGATTTGAATCTGATCACTGCCAGTGGGAACGTCTATTCCTTCCTGCTTATGGAAGTGTCCAGGCTGCCCGATGCAGGGCCGGACCTCAAAATCTTTGTGGAGCCGAAAGACGAATCCATTCTCTCGGCGGCAAGTGGCCAGCCCCGTTTCGTAACCGCCCAGCAGGTGGAGGACTATCGCCAGCAGGTAGAAATCGCGAAGACTCAATCCCGCGACGCGAAACAAGCCGCGCAGACCGCTATCGAAAGCGAGATGAACCGGTTCCGTAATGAGTATCCGGCGAGCCTCAAGTTCGTCTACCGCTTCGATCCTTCGAAAAAGCCGTTCAACGTCACGGCCATATTTCACGATGGTAAGTTCACCTACATTCAGGGCCGGCCCGATGAGCCGCCCGCGCTCTATGAGCTGAAGGATGGAAAGCCGGATCTCATCCAGTTTGAGTTCCGCAACGGCGTCTATGTTGCCGCCAAGGTGCTCGGCAGCGGATATCTGGCCATCGGAAAACGGAAACTCGCTTTCACTCGCACCGAATCAGCCGACAAGTGAGGTAACGACCATGCCCGATCCGATCCAGAACGCGGAAAACGCACAGCCGACAGCGCCTTCCGTACGCAATCGAACCGCGAAACCACTCGGTATACTGCCCAAGAATACCCAAACTTGGGTGATCGCCGGACTATCCGCGGTGATGGTCGCCGCCATTGCACTTTCCGGCAATGGCTCCAAGAGCAAACCCACCACAACGCTGCCCCAGCAGTCCGGCGTTATCGATCCGAACTCCGCCCGGATCGCCGACTACCGGAATCGCCTAGAAGAAGAGACACGCAAGCTGGCAGCAGAGCAGGCCACCCTGAACCAGGCCAAGCAGGCTGCGGCTGCTGTCGATCCGCGCGTGGCAACCACAGTGCAGCCGGGCACTCCTGCAAACGCCTACGCGGCGCCGCCTCTGCCTGACGACCGCCACTCCGCCCGGAAACAGCTCGAAGCCGAGCGCGAGCGCAAAGAATATAGCTCGCTATTCTCCTCGAATGTAGCTCTTAGCTTGCGGAAAGACCTTCAGGAGATGGATGCGCAAAAAGACTTGGCCGTCGTCACCCCAGGTGCGCCGGCGCCAGCTACGGCGATCCCAACCTCGTTAAGGGCGCCATCCGCTGCTTATCCATATTCATCCGTGGCTCCGCCAGATTTATCTGTGGTTCCGCCAGCAGGCCCCGTGACCTCGATCGGGGCAACCCAGGGAGCAGCGCCCGGTGCCGGATCTCCTCGGAATCCGGTCCCGGCGCGCGCTCCCCAGGCGGAAGCAAAGCCGGATGAAACCGAAGGGCTGCGCTCCCACACAAAGCCTGATCCCGAGCTCACCGGCGCAGATGGCAAAAGCTACCGCCTGCTCGAAGGCACGCTCCTCGAAACCGTTCTGACCAATCGGCTCACGGGTTCACTTGCCGGGCCTGTGAATACAATGGTCGCCACGGATGTGTACTCCCACGACCGGCAACACCTGCTCATTCCGCAAGGCAGTCGCATCCTGGGTGAAGTCAAGCCGGTAGCAAATTTCGGTCAGCAGAGGCTCGCCGTGGTGTTTCACCGCATCATGATGCCGGACGGTTACTCCGTCTCGCTCGACCAGTTCCAGGGTCTGAGCCAGATTGGCGAGACTGGACTACGCGATCAGGTTGATCACCATTACCTCGAAATCTTCGGCGTCTCGATCGCCATCGGAGCCGTCGCCGGACTCTCCCAGGCCGGCACGCAATACGGTTTCACCGAGTCCGCAATAGACGAGTACCGCCAAGGGTTCGCCACGAGTCTATCGCAGAGCGCTCTCCGAATCCTGGACCGGTTTCTGAACATTTTGCCCACATTCACGATCCGCGAGGGTCATCGCATCAAGATCTATCTTGCTGCGGACTTGCCGCTTCCGGCGTATGACCATCACAAAGTTCCCAATGATTTTTGAAGGAGGTTTTCGAGAAATGAAGTTCCTGAAGTTCATGTTTACGGCGCGTATGAGTTTCGCCGTCTTTGCGGTCCTAGCTTTCGTCTTCACGCTGTTATACGTCGCCTGGACTCACCACAACCAGACGCGTCTTACACAGCATCCTACGGCGATACAGGCTCGCTGACCAGTTCGAAGTCCAAGGAGACCTGCTATGAAAACACGAATCCTCGTTATTCTTCTTTGCCTTTGCCTCATGTTCGGCGCGACCGTCGCGCGAGCCCAGTTCGGACTTGGAATTACTGTGTTCGATCCTTCTGTTTACGCGGAGGCGGTGGCTGAAGTAAGCCATCTGATTCAGCAATACAACCAGCTTGTTCAGACCTACCAGATGATCACCAACCAGTACAACCAGATGCTTTGGATGGCGAAAACTCTGCCAAGCAACCTGGCCAATTTCCGGGCCATCCAGACGCCTTGGTTCCTATCGTCGGCGACCAACACCTACGGTACGACTGCCGGATGGATCGGCGCCATTAATACCGGGTCGAACGTTCCGGGTGGTTACTGGAGCGCGATCGACCCTCTCCCAGGCTACGGCGCCGCACTGGGGAACATTCCCGCCGATCAGTTAAGTCGCCTGAAAAACCATTACGCAACCATCGAGCTGACCGATGGCGCGAACCAGAACGGCCTGCAGACGATTGGAACCCTGCGATTCAACGCTCCGCAGGTCGAAGCCGCCATCCAAAACCTGGAAAATGTGTCGCTTGACGGCGACTCGGCTTACAACACCGAAATCGGCGTCCTCAACAAAATCAACGCGGCCGATGTGATCGCACTACGCAACAGTCAGGACACCAACAAATTGCTCACCGCTCTCGCGGAGCAGCAGTCTATCGAAGCGAAGCGCCAGCGCGATTCCGAAGCCGATGCGATTAACAACCACGTCATGTTCATGGCCAACGAGCAGGGTTATCTCTCCAGCCAGAAGGCCAACGCGAGCGACGCTATGCTGAATTTCCGTATGCCGTAAGTCCGCCGAAGCAACCTGGGAGGTAACCGATGCCGCCGAGTTCGATGAACGATCTTTTCCAATTCCTGAGCAATCTGCTCACCACGAATTCAAATACGTTCCAGGCTATCGGAATGAATCTGTTTCGCAGTTTCGCCCTGATCCTCATCGTCTGGTTCGGGGCTAAATCCGCGCTATCGGCGGCCAGCGGCGGACCGGCGTTCCGCCTGGATTACTTCGCGGAACTGCTGCTCACGATCGCCTTTGGATTCGCGATGATCACCTACTATTCGCAGCCTATTCCAGGATTCGGCGTCAGCTTCCACAGCCTGATCACAAATGAGGGCCTGAATTTGGCTAGTACACTGAACAACGGCCTTACCGACCAAATCTTTCAGCGTCTTGACAGCATCTATTTCTCGCTCGAAATCCCCGTCATCGCGTTCGATGCGATCGCCATCCTTCACTACATCCTGATCGTGGCCATGATTCTTCTGCTGGAAGCGGCGGTGTTCTTCGTGATCTCATTCGGTTACATCGCCGCCGCAATCGCGGTTCTGCTCGGCCCCGTGTTCATCCCTTTCTTCATCGTTCCTAAGATGGAATGGCTGTTCTGGGGCTGGTTCAAGGCGTTCCTTCAGTATTCGTTCTACCCGGTGGTCGCCAACGCCTATATCTACGTCTTCGGCAACATGCTGATCCATCTGGTGGACTCGCATCCGCCGCCCTACGACGGCCCGACCATCGCACTGCTCTTCGCGCCTCTGCTTTTTCTGTTGATCGCGTTTCTCTACGGTGTCGTAAAGATCCCGTCGCTAGTGAGTTCGCTGTTCAGCGGCAGCTCGGGGGAATCCGTGGTTCCTAAAATCCTGTAGCCGGTCTGAAGGAGTTTTCCGTGTCCGAAGTCACCAATCTGATGCCGCCGCCCGACGCGGAACTGGCCGCCGCGCGCCGCCAGTTCGTGGAGTTGTACGGGACGCCACTCATTGCTGCCAGCTACCTGCGAATCGCACTCTTCTGTGTTTCGATCCTCTGCCTCGGGTTGCTGGGTTTGAACGTCAAGACCTTCCAGGCATTCAGTAGATTCAAGCCCCTGGTGATCCGCATTAACGATGTCGCCGCGCAGAAGCCGTCGCGTACGATTCGTTCAGCTACCAGCCGCGCGATGCCGAAGTCCGCTACTTTCTGATCGAATTCGTCACCAAACATTACAGCCGGATGCGTGCAACCGTGCGGGAGAACTTCGCCCGGTCCCTCTATTTCCTGGATGGGCGTCTGGCAGATGCCACCATCGAGACCAACAAGAAGAACAAGACCTTGGAAGGATTTCTGACCGGGGAAGGCCCTGAGATCGAAGTCGTCGTCAAAAACGTCTCGATCGAGGATATGCGCACGCTGCCGTACAAAGCGACTGTGGATTTCGAGCGGATCTATTACAACTACGGGGATAACACGGAGCTGAAGCGCGAAAAGTACACCGCGCACTTCGTCTTTGTCGTCAAAGACCGCGTTACGAACACCATGATCCCGGTCAATCCGCTGGGGCTGACCATTACGTACTTCCGCGAAGATCAGGCTTTCGAGTAGGAGCGTCTCATGGTCACCAACGTTTTCTTCGCCACCACGATTGTTTTCATGGCCCTCGGCTTTTTCCTGCTCGACCAGTGCCGGTTTCTGATCCCGTACCGGTCGTTGCTCATGGAGAAATACGGCGCTCTGATCTTGCTGTTCGCCGCCGTCCTGTTTATCAATATCTACGCCGCCGTCTACTTTGGAGTGCGGAAGCTTCTGCTCAAGGAAACAGGCCGCAAGCTGGCTCACGTCGAAAAGCAGCTCCGTACGGGGCAGAGCATCTCCGAGGAATTGACGGAGCAATTGAAGGAGCACTCCCTATGAGCCGCGGATACGATCGCGACGAGGGAGACGAACGAGGCTGGCAGGAAGCGGAGTCCCAGGCCAGCCGGATGCCTCTCTCTCAGGGGCGCGCCGGCGGGAGCGCCGCAGCCCCTGAAAAGCAACTCCATCCAATGTCGGAACCCGGTCCTTGGGACCCTGCGCGAGATCCCAAGAATCGGGAACACTCCGAGATCCGCTACGGCCGCCACGTCTATAACTGGAGCGAGTTGGAACGCGCGGTCATGGTTGAAGTGGGCCGCTTCCGCACCATGGACGAGGAGGACGTCTCCCGCGTATTCTACGGAGAAATCGACGGGCCTTTTCGGCAAGATTTGAAGGAACTTTTGAGTCAAGGTCTCATCGAACGGCGATCTGTTGTCGTCGGCAAAAACCGGGACATTCGCCACGTCATCGTGCTCAGCAAAAAGGGGAAGAAGCTGCTCGGACGCCAGGGCGATGTGGAGCGTGGCCAGGCCATTTATGCCTGGTTCGTGAAGCCAGCGGAAGCCTCCCACGACGCTTCCGTCTATCGCATGTATGAGGCGGAAGCCGCAGAAATCCTGAGCCGCGGCGGCACAATACGGCGCGTCGTTCTCGATTTCGAATTCAAGAAAAAGATCTACGCGGAACTGAATAAGAAAGGGGACTACGGCGAACTTTCCTACGGCCGCCGCCAGGAGGAATTGGCGCAACTTTATGAGCTGCCTATCGTGGACGGAAAGATCGCCCTCCCGGATCTCCGGATCGAGTACGACACCCAGGAAGGCGACCGCTCTCATATCGATCTGGAACTGGCGACGGAGAACTACCGGCCCGGCCACATGCGGCAGAAAACGAGCGCTGGATTCAAACTCTACGGCGTCAACACCACCTCGCGCGGCCATCGCGCCGGATGGGAAGGCCGCGAGTTAACGAGGGACGTTTTGGCGCTCTGAAAGGTACTTACATGACGGACCAGGAGCGGATCTCGAATCTCGAAACCTTTGGATACTCGACCGATGAGGCGCGGTTTCTCGCGCTGGTCGCCCTGCATAGCGGCTACTTTGTGCGCCGCCAGTTCGATGCCGCGATCGACGTGAATCGTGGTAAGCGAACGCTGGCGTTTACGGATAAACTACTCGACCGGGGCCACGCTCGGCGGTATGTTTTTGAGCACAATCGCCAGGTCTTCCAGCTTCAGTACAAACCCTTCTACGAAGCGATAGGCGATGGAAACAACCGCAATCGGCGGGAGCATCAGCCTCAGACCATCAAGACACGCTTGATGGCTCTCGACTTTGTGCAAGCACATGCCGCGAACTACTTCCTCACCTCCGAACACCAGAAGGTTTCGTTGCTGACAACGCGCGGACTACCGGCAGAGATTCTGCCCGCCAAGGCGTATGGAAGTGCCGATCGTGCTCCCTCGCTCCGCCGTTTCGTCGATCGATTTCCCATGTTCGCCAGGCTCCCGGAGAACGGTTTTCCCAGTCTGGTTGTTTTCACATACATCGATGCCGGCTTTGAAACTGCCTCGGCCTTTGTGACCCATCTGGGTCACTACAAGCCGTTGTTTCAAGCCATCGGGGAGTTCGACCTGATCTACGTCGGCACCCATCGTTCGCGCTTCGGTGAAGCGGAAAACATTTTCGCCAGGGTCCTCTCTGGGCAGCGGCGGCAGCCTGTCTCTGCGAGCGAACTCGACAGAATGCTTCTCTATTTCCGCGATTGGGACCTGCTTCAGCGCGGCCAATCCCGGACCTTTTCACGGGAGAAACTGGAGTTCTTGCGGGAAGCCCGTGACGTGTTTTCGAGTCCCTTTCACGACGGGCTTTTTGAGCTATGGAAGAAGAGTGGAGATGCAGCCGTTCGCATGGAACTCGGGCTTAAGCACGTCTGTCATGGCCGATTCCAACGCTACGTGTTGCCGTTCGATTACGACCTGTTCGGAACCCGGGAGGCAGCGTCGTGATCGTCCGGCCAAGCCTTGATGAGGTGAACGGGTCGAAAAACACGCGTTCACCCCAGTTTCGACATCCCCCGTTCACCACGATCCTGCGCCAGTGCATTCAGGACAAAACCACATTCGGTGTCTCCGCCCTTACCGCTTGGCGGCTCGGGCGTCGAAACTGGGTCGGGGCAGGGGCGGGAGCGACCCCGGTCTTCGTGGCTGTGACCCGCCACGAAACCTCCCTCGCTCGCCTGGTCTCGCTCGTGGGTCTCTCCCGCCTCTGCCCCTCCGATTCACAGGCGAATCGCGATGCGATTCACATTTTGATTTTGAACACCAGCAAGGAGCAACCTAATGGCATCCGTCATTCCAAAACAAGTGAAGAAAGATCGCGACCAGATCACGATCAAACTCGATCGCGATGTCCTGCAGAATCTCGAACACTACTGCCAGTATCTCGATTCTAGCCGCGACTACCTTATCAACCAGTGCCTCGCATTTATCTTTCGCAAGGACCGGCCGTTCTCGGACTGGCTTGCCAGTCAGGGCCTCGCGGCCTGCGCGGAGTCGAACGGTACCGCGGCCGCTCAAGCGCTGCCGAAGCCCATCGAACGCAAGGCGAAATCACCGGCTGCTCAGGGACGGCTGCCAATCGCGGAGTGAGTGGAGCCAAACGGAGGTAAATATGCTTCGAATCATCATAGACAGCCGCCTGCATCTCACCCTGATTTTCAGCCTTGGCATCGGCATCACTCTCAACCAAAGGGTTCCGTTCCCGTCCGACAATGCCGTCCTTCAGTTGATTCTGGCGGAGAAGCCGGTGATCTTCTTTGCCATGAAGTATGCCTATCAAACCGTGTTGTTCTCCACTCCGTTCATCGGATGCTCTATGCTTTTTTCCCTCCTTTATATATTCTTCGTCCGGCCCCGCGAGACTGTGGCGCTCAGCCCGCTGCCTCTGTATCCAAACGTTGCCGAGCGAGACCGGCTCTTCCTGGTGGTCGGAGAACTCCATCATCTGAAGCGCCCGGAGCCGGCGGAGCAGCCGCAGTGGCTTATGATTCCCGACCGCGGCCTATACACCGGCATCGCGGTTTTCGGCGCCATCGGTTCCGGCAAGACGAGCTGCTGTATGCACCCCTTTGCCGAGCAAATCCTCTCCTATCGGGCGGCTCAGCCCGAGCAACGTCCCGCCGGCCTTGTGCTCGAAGTGAAAGGCGACTTCTGCCACAAGGTGCGGAAGATCCTCAAAAAGCATGGCAGAGAAGACGACTATCTCGAAGTCAGTCTCGATTGTCCCTATCGCTACAATCCGCTCCACAATGACCTGGAGGCTTATGCGCTCGCCTACGGCATCGCCAGCCTGCTCAACAACCTGTTCGGCCGCGGAAAGGAGCCGTTCTGGCAACAGGCGTACACCAACCTGGTGAAGTTCATCATTCTGCTGCACAAAGTCAACTACGATTACGTGACTCTGTTCGATGTGTACGAGTGCGCGATCAATCCCGAGAAGCTGGAGATGAAGATCAAAGAGGGCGAACGGCTATTCCAGACCGAGGAATATCTCCTTATTTCTGACGCCGCGTACGTCGGGCATCGCGAACTCACAAAGTTCCCCTTCCAAAAGGACGGCGCCACCGGGGAAATGAAGGCAGCAATCTCGGTCGAACTGCTGCGGCATTTCGATCAGAATCACATTCCGTACTCGCTAGTGACGGAGACTGCTGGGAACGCGCCGGCCACACCGGAACATGTCCGTAAACGCGAGCAGCTAGAAGCGGTGAAGCGCTGGTTCTTTCACGACTGGCGGCGCATCGAGCCGAAGCTGCGTACTTCTATTGTTGAAGGCATCTCCGTGTTCCTGTCATTGTTCGATGACAATCCATCGGTAAAGGCAACCTTCTGCCCGCCTAAGGAATGCTATGACGCCAAGTTA
>Ga0182024_10024197_pt1 | contig 10808 bp, 9 predicted proteins | sample P32metaG_FD_120480 | JGI IMG/M metagenome (GOLD analysis project Ga0182024, IMG submission 120480) | Permafrost microbial communities from Stordalen Mire, Sweden - P3-2 metaG (Illumina Assembly) | ecosystem: Environmental > Terrestrial > Soil > Wetlands > Permafrost | place: Sweden: Stordalen...
AATCAGCAACGCGAGCATGCCAAGGACGGCGATGGCGCCGATCCAGTGCAGCCACACTTCGTGGAATTGCCGCCACACGCGCCCCATCGGCTGCTCGATCACGTACGACTTGGTGTCCGGGATAGTGCCGAGGCCCTGGATACGGTTGAACTGCTGCAGCAGCTGTTGCTCCTTGACAGCGTCCGCGTTCGGATCGACCGCATTGGGCTGCTGGGCCACTGCAGGCAGCGCGGCAACGGCAAAGATGAGGATCGCCATCGCGGTAACAATGAGCCGGATGCGCACACAGAGCATCGCCATTGGCTTTCTCCGTCAATCTCAGCGGCACGCGGCCGCCCATCGCGCTGCCGATACGTTGTGGTCAGGTCTCAGGTTTCGATCGTTTCGCGATAGGCGGTCTGCCATCCCCAAGCGCCGGAGCCGTAGCCGCGCTGCGCCACGCGGTCTTTGTAGATTTGCGCGATGATGTCGCCGTCGCCGGCGAGCAGGGACTTCGTCGAGCACATTTCCGCGCACAGCGGCAGCTTGCCTTCGGACAGGCGATTGGCGCCGTATTTCTCATATTGCAGCGGCGTGTTATCGGGCTCGGGACCCCCCGTGCAATAGGTGCATTTGTCCATCTTGCCGCGCGAGCCGAAGTTGCCGACGCGTGGATATTGCGGCGCACCGAACGGGCAGGCGTAAAAGCAATAGCCACAGCCGATGCAAAGATCCTTGGAGTGCAGCACCACGCCATCGGCCGTGGTGTAAAAGCAACTCACCGGGCACACCGCTGCACATGGCGCATCGGTGCAATGCATGCAGGCCATCGAAACCGACCGCTCGCCCGGCTTGCCATCGTTGATGGTAACAACACGCCGCCGGTTGATGCCCCACGGCACTTCATTCTCGTTCTTGCAGGCGGTGACGCAGGCATTGCAATCGATGCAACGGTCGGCGTCGCAAAGGAATTTCATCCGGGCCATTTGCTCCTCCTCACGCCGCTCTGATCTGGCAAAGGGTGGCTTTGGGTTCCTGCATGCCAGTCGCCGGATCGTATCCATAAGTCGAGAGCGTATTCATGCTCTCACCGAGCACGATTGGATCGGCGCCCTTCGGATATTTGTTGCGCAGGTCGACGCCCTGGAACCAGCCCGCGAAGTGAAATGGCATCCATGCCACGCCCTTGCCGACGCGCTCCGTCACCAACGCCTTCATGCGAGTTTTTGAATTGTTTTCGGCTCCGGTGACCCACACCCAGCGGCCATCCCGGATGCCGCGATCGGCGGCGTCCGCCGGATTGATCTCGACGTACATGTCTTGCTGGATCTCGGCGAGCCATTTGTTGGAGCGGGTCTCTTCACCGCCGCCCTCGTACTCGACGAAGCGGCCGGAGGTGAGGATCAGCGGAAACTGTTTGCTGATGCCCTGCTCGACTGCCGTTTTCTGTACCGTGAAGCCAATATTGGGTACCCGGAACTGCTGGGCGTCCGGCAGGGTCGGATATTTGCCGACCAGATCGGGCCGCGACGTATAAATCACTTCGCGGTGGACTGGGACAGGATCCGGCAGGTTCCATGCGATCACGCGCGCCTTGCCGTTGCCATAGGGAGCGCAACCATGCTCGATCGCCACGCGCTGGATGCCGCCCGACAAATCGGTCGACCAGGATACGGCATCGGGATTTGTCGCATTCACCTGCTGGATGATGGCTATTTCCTCAGGGGTGAGATCCTTGTCCCAGCCGAGCTTTTTGAGCACAGCCAAGGTAAATTCGGGATAGCCGTCCTTGATCCCGGAGTCCTTGGAATACGAGCCCTCCGCGAGCAAGTTGACACCATTGCGCTCGACGCCGAAGCGCGCGCGGAACGTGCCGCCTCCGTCCTTCACCGGGAGCGTGGTGTTGTAAAGGATCTCTGACCCCGGGTGCTTGATCTCCGGCTTCCCCCAGCACGGCCACGGCAAGCCGTAATAATCGCCGCCGACTTCGGGATCGTCCTTTGGAGCCCTGAGCGTGACCAGATCGAATTTGGCCTGATTCTTCATATGGGCCTTGAGCCGCTCGGGCGACTGACCGCAATACCCCGTCGACCAACCGCCGCGATTGATCTCGCGCAGAATGTCTTCAGCCAATACCGCGCCATTCTCGACCTTGATGTTTTTGAACATCTGGTCCGCAAAGCCGAGCTTACGGGCGAGCATGAACATCACGTCGTAGTCGTTCTTCGATTCGAAGACGGGCTTCACGATCTGTTCGCCCCACTGGAGCGAGCGGTTGGAGGCGGTACGCGAGCCGTCCATCTCGAAACTGGTGCAGGCAGGCAGCAGGTACGTACCGTTCCGACGTTCCGAGAGCACCGACCAAGCGGTCGGATACGGATCGCACACGACGAGGAGGTCCAGTTTTTCGATGCCACGGACGGCATCGGGCATCCTGGTAATTGTGTTGGCGCCATGGCCCATGATGAACATGGCCTTCAAGGTGTCGGGCTGACTGACCTCGGCCTTGGGTAGCAGCGTCGCGTCGAACCAGCGCGTACTGGGAATCCCCGGCGTTTCCATGAATGTCTTGCTAACAAAACGGGAGAGCATCCAGTCGTAGTCGACCTCCCACACGCGGCACCAATGCCTCCAGGCATCTTCGGCAAGGCCGTAATAGAGCGGCAAGGTCGTCACATCGAGGCCGAGATCGGTCGCGCCCTGGACGTTGGTGTGACCGCGGAAAATGTTGGCGCCGCTACCAGCGTGTCCGACGTTGCCTGTTGCGAGCAGGAGAATGCAGCTCGCCCGCACGTTCGCTGTCCCGACGCTGAACTGCGTCTGGCCCATCGCCCAGATCAGAGTTGCGGGGCGTTCTTTGGCAAACGTTTCAGCGATGTGTTCGACCTGTGTCGCCGGTAGGCCGGTGACGCGCTCGACCTCGTCAGGCGTCCAGTTGTCGATCTCCTTGCGGACCTCGTCGAAGCCGTAAACACGCTCGCGTATGAATTCCTTATCCTCCCAGCCGTTTTTGAAAATATGCCAAAGCATGCCGTATATGGTTGGAATGTGCACGCCGGGGCGGACGCGGACATAATCGGTCGCATGCGCCGCGGTTCGCGTCATTCGCGGATCGATCACGATGAAGTTCGCCCGGTTCAACTCGGCGCCCTCAAGAATATGCTGCAGCGACACCGGATGGGCTTCAGCCGGGTTGCCACCCATGATCATGATGGTCTTGGCGTTGCGGATGTCGTTGTAGCTGTTAGTCATCGCGCCGTAGCCCCAAGTGTTGGCTACGCCCGTGACGGTGGTGGAATGACAGATGCGCGCTTGATGATCGGAATTGTTTGTTCCCCAGAAGGCGGCGAATTTGCGGTTGAGATAGGCGGCTTCGTTGGTGAATTTGGCGGAGCCGAGCCAATAGACCGATTCCGGTCCCGACTTTTCTCGAATCTCCATTAGTTTGTCGCCGATTTCATCAATGGCCTGATCCCACGATATCCGATTCCATTGACCGTCCACGAGTTTCGTCGGGTAGCGCAATCGACGCTCGCTCAGGACATCGTCACGGACGGCCGCACCCTTGCAGCAGTGCGACCCGCGATTGATCGGGCTATCGTAGTCAGGCTCCTGTCCAATCCACACACCATTTGCGACCTCCGCGATGACCGAACAACCAACCGAACAGTGGGTGCACACGTTCTTGCGGCGGGTGAGCACCGCGCCGGCGGGTGGCGGCGGTCCGGCCTTGGCCTTGCGCACCGAGCCAAGTTGCAGCGCACCCAACGTAGCGAGACCGCCGGCCGCAAGACCGGAGCGGCGGAGGAAACTGCGGCGGTCGACGCCTTCGTCTAACCGGTTCGGTAACGCACCAGCGAGGTTGTCGCGGCGAGCCTGACGTTCCGCCCTTTTGATCAGCACGACGGCCTCCTCAACTCGACTTCGCTGGATAACGATTGACGCGGTAAAACGCCTGAACCTCCGGCGAGTTCGCTTGGTAGCGCGCCTTGCGCTTCTCATCGTCGGACTCGCCGTCGGCTGCGGCTTCTTGAGCGAGCGGCCCGGAAGCCGTAGCCGCGACGCCGGCACCTACGCCCAGCGCACGGAGAAAATCGCGCCGTCCAACCCGTTTTTCCGGTTTCATTGCGCTCACTCCCTGGTTCTTTGTTCTCGCCGGTTCCGCGCGTCGCACGTCACGAAGATAGTGCGAATGCTGTGCGCTCTAACTCCATGAACATCCGCCCGAGCGTGCCTACTCGACGGTAAAAATCAGCACCTTTCGCGTGCTCGAGGTCTGCGAAGAAGTGGCCGACCCACGGCGCCAGATGTCTTTCGAACAGCTCGCGGTCCGCCCCGGGCGGAGCTTCGAAACGTCCGCCTGCCAAGCCGGTCATGATCTCGCACAAGATCGCGACATGATCTTCCGGCTCGGCCTCGCCCTCGACGCGCTCAATGCCAAGCCGCGCGAGATCGTCGCGCAGTCGCGCCAGTGGGCGCTCGTTGAGGAAGCCGGTGAGATAATACGAGCCATAAGGCACCAGTTCTCCGCGCCCGATGCCGATGAACAGCACGAAGAATTCGCGTTCGATCTGCGCGACATTCGCCGCGGTCGCTGCCTCGCGGAGCGCCGCATGCGCGACGCCGAGCGGCGAAGGATCGCCGCGCAATTTGGCGAGCCGGGCCAGCAGATCGGCGTCGGGAACGCGCCTGAGCAGCACCGATAGCAGCGCATATTCCTGGGCGCGCGCGGCATCGATTTCATCAACTGCGCCGGCGTCAGGAGCGGCGCAAAGATCGGGACGCAATAATGCGCGATCGACGCCCGTCGCGCTCTCGACCGGCAGCACGCGCTCGGCCGGGACACGGCTCCAATTCGACACCGAAGGCTGTGAAATGCCAATTCTTCGAGAGAGAGCTCCGACGCCCCCGGCGGCACGAATGGCTTGGTCGAGACCAGGATCGCGCATGGCCATTTTCGACTGAAATACGATTAAACGGCCTTTTCAGAGAGTAAGTCCCGGCCGGCCCGGGGGTCAATAGCCAAAGCTGTCGGGGAACAATCACATTTGTCGGCGCTGTCTAGGGGAGTTTCTTGGAAAAGCGACGAAGCGACCGCGACCCATGCGTCAGCCGTCGTCCTTCTTGGCGCGTTGGAGCTCTTCGCGCTCGCGCAGATAATCGTCGGTGGTTCGCACATGGGGCCGTGGCGGCGCGCCGTGGGGATCGAAATCATCCTCGGTCACGGCGGCAACTCGGCAGTCCTCGCACATCTTGAGTGCGTCGAGCCGCGCCGAGCCCTGCGCGTACATCCAATGCTGCCCTGCGAGCTTACCTATCACGCGCTCGATCGTGCTTTTGACGCCAAACGGCTTGCCGCAGCGAATGCAGTGGAACGGCTCTTCCTCCTTGAGCACGCGGGACATGGCGGTGGCGGCGCGGAAGTCGAGTTGCGGCTTGAGTGTGATCACTTTCTCCGGGCAGGTCGCCTTGCACAGCCCGCACTGCACGCATGCATCTTCCGTGAAGCGCAGTAGCGGACGTTCCGGATCGTCGCCGAGCGCGCCAGTAGGACAGGCCCCGACACACGCCAAACAAAGCGTGCAGCCGGCAGCGTCGATCTCGACCGCGCCGAACGGCGCGTCCTGCGGCAACCCGATAACATCGACCGGAGTGGGCGCAGCGCGGTGCAATTCTCGCAACGCGTGCTGCATCACCTCGCGCTTTGGTCCTATGGATAAGAAGTTCGCCGGGCGCCGCGAGGGCACACGCGCTTGGATTGCGGCCAAGGCCGCACTGAGTGCGTCGGGATCGTCGGTCGCGATGGCCGCCACCGAGCCAAAGCCAAGCGCGGCAAGAATCGGTTCAGCAAGCGCGATGGTCTTGGTCAGTCCGGTCGTGTCGTGGCGCGGCCTTCCGCGCAAGAGGAAGCGAATGGCGCTCGCGCCATAGGCAAATGCTGCCGCGATGGTCTCGATCCCAACTTGCGACACCTCGTTAACGACGAGCGGCAGCACGTTCGCCGGCAGACCATCGCCGTGCCGAGCGAGCGCAGCGATCAGTGCGCCGCCGTGCTCATCGTCATGCAACAGCAGGATCGGACGCGATCCGCCGGCCGCACGATAGGCATTAAGCAGCGTGCGCAACTTGCGCATCAGCGTATCGGCCGGTGGCAGGGCATAAGAGGCTGCACCGGTCGGACATGCGGCGGCACACTGGCCGCAGCCGGCACAGACGTTGGCATCGATGGCGACGTGGTCGCCGGCGGGTTCGATCGCGCCGGTCGGACAGAGATCAAGACAGCGGTGGCAGCCGACGATGTGCGAACGAGAATGCGCGCAAAGGTCTTCGCTAAACGCGATGTAGCGTGGCTTGTCGAAGGTACCAACCAGATCGCGCGCCTTGATCACCGTGCGCAGGACTGCGGCTGGATCGCGTGGATCAGCGCGCAGATATCCGTCGCGCAGGTCGGATGCCGGAAATAACGGTGACTGGCCAGAAACGTCCAATATAATGTCACAGTGCGATACCGTACCGTCCCGCGCCGCTCCGAAAGTCAGTGCGTCGCGCGACGACGGTACTGCAGTGGCGAAATCGTCGACAACGATCTCGAAGGCGCCGAGATAGCCGTTGGCCGAGCGGATCGTGCCCTGCACCACCGGGAATTCGTTGACCCGGCTCGGTACAAGCGCCGCGGGCTTGCTGATCATCACGGTAACGTCGAGGTGCTCCTTGAGGATGTTCGCGGTTTCGATCGCCTGCTCATCGCGACCGTAAATCAGGATTACGCCGTTGCTGGTGAGCGTAACGAATTGAACCTCGGGCGTGGGTTCGCCCGCGGCCGCAAATAGCGCCGCCATTTTGGGCCCGGCGTCGGTGGCCTGCGACGACCAGCCGGCGGTTTCGCGTACGTTGACGAACGTGAGGCCCCCCTCCCTCCCGCTCGCTTGCGCTACCTCGGCGAACAGCGGCGCTTCCTGCGTGCAGCCAATGATCAGTGGCCCGCCTGCCGCAATAGCCGCGCGAAAGCGCTCAACCTCGGCGCGGCACAGTTGACCTGCAATTTCGACCTTTGCGCTGCGACAGCCGCTCCGCACCGTATCGGTATCGAGCGGCATCGTGTCGTCGCACGAGCACATAACAATCGTTTGCGGGCACTCAGCCATGTTGTCCCGATCTGCTGCGCCGGTCCGGTGGGCTGGCCACGACGCGCCACAAGTTATAGTTATATGAAAGTGAAAGTACGAGTCTGGGAGCCAAGATGCCGCTCGATTCCGGGAGCCGCATACGTGGGCCATTTGCTCCTGGCCTCGACTTGCCGCCGCCGTTTCGCGCTGTGGTGCTGCGCGAGGTGGGCGACGCTTTTGCGCATGCGACCCAAATTGCCGCCCGTGCTGGCGCCGGTACGCTGGTCTATGTCGGCCGCTTCGATCTCGCCGAATTCGCGGTCGTGCTGGAGCCGGAAGAGCCGCTGCGTACCGCGCGGCGGGCCCTTTACGCCGGGTTGACCGCGCTTGCCGACGCGCTCGCGATGCACGCGCCACCGGAAAAGCTGATCAGCTTCGACTGGCCGGATGCGATCCGCATCGACGGCGGGCTGGTAGGCGGTGCGCGCCTCGCCTGGCCGGCGGGCGCCGACGAAAATACTCCGCCAGCGTGGCTGGTCTTCGGTGCGATGGTACGGACTGTCGCCACGGGCGAGCAGGAGCCAGGGCTTCACCCGTTCGCGACCACCCTCGAGGCCGAAGGCTTTGATGCCGGATCCGGCCGCCTGCTTGAGGGCTTTGCGCGACACCTCATGGCCGCCTTCGATATCTGGCAGCAGGACGGCTTCAACCAGGTAGCCAGCAGTTATTTGTCGCGCGTTATGCCGAAGAAGGGCGTGCGCCGCGATCTCGACGACAATGGCGATCTTCTGGTACGTCGCATCGACAAAACTGTCGTCGAACACCGCCCGCTCGCACCCGCGCTGGCCACACCGTCATGGTTCGATCCAGCGATTCAAGGGCCGCGGCTGTGAGCGCGCCATGAAGGATTTCTGGCTATCGTGCGGTCATCACCTGCTCGATCGCAATGAGCGCGGCCGACTGCGCGTGACCGACGAATTCATGAAGGTCTATCTGGCGCGGCCGGAACTCGCGCCACCGCCCGACGCCTGCGTCGCCGAACGTATGCTGCATTCCGCACTGCTGTCCGATACATGGCGGACTGCTGCAGCGACGGACATCGACGCCATTGTGGATGCCGACGCGCGCGAGAATTGGCAATTGGTGATTGCACTGCGCGACCGTCTGGCCGCCCATCGCACGCTCGAAGCGACTTATGCAGCGCTGGTGCAGGAGGGCGTCCCGGTGCCGCCCATCTTTATCGATCAACTGGTGCATCTCATCCTTCGCAACGCGCTCGACGGATGCGATGATGCGTACATGCTGCGCGCCGCTGAATTGTTCTTCCGCCCGCAGCGCCTGACGGTGCATGAGGACTCGCTGCTCGCAGCCGACAATGAGCAGATCGAGGCCAATGGGCCCGCCGTTTCGCCTCTCGCCGCGATGTTCGGTTTGCCAGCTGAACCGGAGATCGAGGTGCTCTCCGACGACAACGTCGCAGGCTATTGGGATCGCAGCGATCGCTTCGATTTGGCGCTCGATTTGACGGCTGGACGTTACGGCATTGCTGCGCTCGGCGCCGTAATCTCACGGTGGGTGAAGCACCTGCTCGACATCGACGTCATCGTCGAGCCACTCAACGAGTTACGGGACGTCGCGTTTCCATGGTATGTCGGGCTCGACGCCAACGGCACGAGGATCGGCGACGCGCTTTGGAACGGCGCGGAGCTCGACGAGGAGACACGCATCGGAATTGTCGGACTGTTCCGGCTGACGTTTTGCGACGCAGACATCGTTATCGATCGGATGGCGGGCGAGCCGGTCTATCTCATCCTCGCCATGACGCCCGACAAAGTCCTCCGCATGAAGCCGCAGAATCTGTTGACCGGCCTGCCCATCCGGCGTCTGGAGACTGTGATGTGAGCCGCACTTTGCCACTTGTGCGTATCCCCGTCGGCGTCGTGATCGAGCGGCGTAAGGCAAAGAGTCCATGGGTGGATTTCGCTTGGCGTCCGGTGGCCGTGCTGCCCGGTGTGCCAAATGCCGCGCCATGGACCGTGCTCGACCGTGACGCCGACCGGACGAATTTCTACGGCGGCGCCGCCGAGATCGAACTGTACCGATCGGACGCTTCCGGTTATCGCGACAATCTCGCAACGGGTGCAGCGCAATTATGGGTGGTGCTTCGCGCGACAGGTCTTGAGCCGCCTTACAAGTTTGTCGCCGTCACGGCCGAGCCGAGTGAAGGCGAGAGCTTCACCGGAAGCGGCACGGATCTTGTCGAAGCCGTGCCGATGCCAGATCCGGTGCGCGCGGCAATCGCCCACTTCGTTACCGAGCAACACGTCGAACATCCATTCATCAAGCGCCAGCGCGACCGTGCCGATCCTGAAGCGATGGCACGGCGGAGACCGTTGAAGGATCGCAAATGAGCGATCTTGAGGATTTAGCAAGAAACTTCTTGCAACGGTGGTCGCAGCGCAAGGGCGCAGCAGAAAACCACACTCCAGACGATGCGGACTTGTCTCCGGATGATAAAGCAGTCGACTCGAATGCCGCAGCGCAAGGCGACGCCGATCCGCCGGTGTTTGATCCCGCCACCTTACCCTCGATCGAATCAATCACAGCGACGAGCGACATCCGCGCATTTCTTGCACCTGGCGTGCCCGAAGAGCTTACGCGTGCGGCTCTCCGACGCGTTTGGGTGACCGATCCCACCATTCGGAGCTTCGTCGGGATTGCCGAGAACCAGTGGGATTTCACTAAGCCCGACAGCATACCGGGCTTTGGATCGCTCGAACCCACGCCGGCACTGCGTCGCGCGGTTTTGAACCTCATCGGAGACGCACTGGGACAAACCGGAGAAGAGCCGGCGGACGCCAAGCAGGTAGAACAAAGCGAAATATCTGGGCAACAACTCCCGCCCGCGAAGGTCCCGGCACCAGGCGAAAACGATGACAGCGCCGAACGATCGCCAACGCGCACTGACTTCGCTATATCGGAAAACGCCTCCGCAGATCCGGTCGTTGCGCAAAACACCAATCAAGACAGCAATAACGACGCTTTAGCAGACAGAGGCATTAGCGACACCGGTGAGAAGTCTCGATCTATCTGTCGCAAGCATGGCGGCGCTGTGCCAAAGTAACTTAGGAGAATGTTCACCAAATCTGACGATGTCCTCTGACTTCCCGTTACGCGAATCCCAAGTCGCTGCGCGGCTAAGCCTACTGGGATTGGCCCTGGGAAAGGCTGGTTAAATCATGGATTGGCGGAGGGCATCGGCCGCTAAGTTTTTGGAAACCGAAGCCAAATTCTAACAAGCAATTTAACGACCCTAACAAGCAATTTAATGGTGCCACCTTCATCGCGGGTTCATCTTCCTAACAAGGAACGGCGCTATCGCGGCCGGTGCGCTAAGGTAACTTGGAAGGCGCTGTCATGGCCCAGACTGCAGCACTACCCATTCTCTCTGGCGAAACCGGCCTCACCCGGTATCTGGAAGAGATCAGGCGGTTCCCGATGCTGGAACCGCAAGAAGAATTCATGCTGGCGAAGCGTTGGCGCGAGCACGACGACCGCGACGCCGCGCATCGGCTCGTCACCAGCCATTTGCGGCTCGTCGCCAAGATCGCCATGGGCTATCGCGGCTATGGCCTGCCGATCTCGGAAGTCATCTCCGAAGGCAATGTCGGTTTGATGCAGGCGGTCAAGCGCTTCGAGCCTGACAAGGGCTTCCGGCTCGCG
>Ga0182024_10024198_pt1 | contig 10807 bp, 7 predicted proteins | sample P32metaG_FD_120480 | JGI IMG/M metagenome (GOLD analysis project Ga0182024, IMG submission 120480) | Permafrost microbial communities from Stordalen Mire, Sweden - P3-2 metaG (Illumina Assembly) | ecosystem: Environmental > Terrestrial > Soil > Wetlands > Permafrost | place: Sweden: Stordalen...
ATGCGAGCCGCCGCCGCGTTGATTGGCCCGCATGTAATAGGTGCCCAGCACCCTGCCGTCCTCTTCAACCACGAACACCTCGTGACCGGGCGATCTCCAATAGGACAGCGCGTCGGCCCGGCTCATGTCGCGGGGCAACGCATAGGTTTCGCCGGCCCGGATGGTCGGGCCGATGATGCCCCAGATCGCGTCATCGTCGCGCGCTTGCGCCGGCCGGATTTGCATGGGTGGGTTCAACCAATCGCTGGCGCCGCAATGTTGCGGTATTTAGCCCGTCCGGCATCCCGCCGCCAAGCGCCTGCGCGCTGGAGTCCGATCTGCAATGCGCCTAAGCTCGCGCTCGCCCGACGATTCTCGCCAAAGGGGCCATTGCGTTGACGACGGCTGACCGCGAAGCTGCCGCGCCGGATGGCGGCCTGCTCGCTCTTGCGGTGCCGCTGCTCTGCCTTCTCTGGTTGCCGCTCGCCTTGGCGCTCATCGGCATCTTCCTGTACGCGGTAGCGCAGCGGATCGGCTATCCCTATCCCCTGGAGTGGCTCGAGCCCGCCACGTCCGACACAGTCGCGCGCATACTGCGCGGATTGCCGCTCTATTGCGCGCCGAGCTACGCGTTCGTCGCCTCGATGAAGACGCCGCTCTACTATTATGTGGTGGCGTCGGTCTCGCCCATCTTCGGTGCCGGCCTGCTCGCCGGGCGGCTGGTATCCGTCTTCTCGACCGCCGGTGTCTGTTTCCTCCTCTGGCGCTTCATTCGCCGCGAGGGCGGCTCCGGGCTTTGGGCCCTGTTCGGGGTCGCGTTGTTCCTCGCCACCTACAATATCTCGCGCCAATGGTACGACATCGCGCGCCTCGACACGCTGTTCCTCTTCATCCTGGTGGCCGCCGCCTATGGGTTGCGCTTTTGGCGCGGGGCGGCGGGCGCCGCGGGCGCCGGCTTCCTGCTCGCGGCGGCCTATTTCACCAAGCAGACCGTGCTCCTGGTCGCCATACCGCTTTTGCTCATGCTGGCCTTTGCGGCGCCCCGGCGCGCGGCGATCGCCGCTCTGGCATTGGCGGCGCCGGTCCTGATCGGCATGACCATCCTTCATGTCTCCACCGACGGCTGGTCGACATTTTTCCTCGTCGAGGTGCCGCGCAACGGCGAGATCGACCGCAACGTCATGCTGTCGTTCTGGTCGCGGGAACTGCTGCCGCCCTTGGGGCTCGCGCTTCTGGCCGCGCTCGGATGGGTCGCCGCCCAATGGCGGCGCGATCGCGAGGGTGCCTTGTTCCACGGCGGCCTCTTGCTGGGCGCCCTGCTCTGCGGCTGGCTCGGGCGCATCCATGTCGGCAGCACCTCCAACGCCTTGATGCCGATCTTCGCCGTGCTGTCCCTCATGATGCCGCTGGCGCTGCAGCGGCTGTTGCAGCGGATCGCCGTGCGCCAGCCGCCGCGGCGCGCGCTTTCCCTCCTCGTCCACACGGTCGCGCTACTGCAGCTCGCTCTGCTGTCCTATGACCCGCGCGGCATCATCCCGGATGCGAGCGACCGTGCGGTCGGTGAGCGGCTTGCCGCCTTTCTGGCCGGCATCGACGGCGACGTGCTGGTGATGGACGACCGCTATTTCTCGCGATTGGCCGGAAAGCCCTCGAGCGGGTTAGACTTTTCGGTCGCCGACCTCTTGCGCGTGAAGCACAGCGCGGTGCCCGCAGACTTCGAGCGATCGGTCGTCGATGCGCTTCGGGCCGCAAAATTCGTCGGCATCATCGACCCGCCGGATTTCGTCATCGACCAGGTCAAGCTGGGCGCGCCGGTCTCGATCCAGACGCTGCCGCCAGCCGCCGGCCATATTCGATTTCGGCCCAGACCCCGACAATATTTCGCGGTTCTGCAATAGAACGCGCACGGCTCGAGGGTTTGGAGCGAAAACCACGCTCGCGACTATTGAAACGCCGCCGCAACCGGCCGCAATTCGCCGACGGTGCGCCCGACCACGTTCTTGATCGGCGGTCGCAGCACGGGCTCGATGGCGGCCGCCTGCGCGGGATCGAGCATGCCGAGCCTGACCAGGAGGGCCCCCATGGCGACGTCGGCCGCGCGACCGGCGCCGTCGTCGACCTTGAGCGCGATCCCGAGCCCATGCCGCGGCAGCGCCGCGCAGGACACTCCCTCGGCGCCCGGCTTGAGCCGAATTGTCGTGGCGGCGACCCGCATGACCTCGCGGGTGAACCGGCTGGCGCCGGCGACGATCAGAAACTCCGCCGCCATGGCTTCGAGGATGCGCCCCGCCGCCGCCGCGCGCTCGGCGGCAAGGCCCGCCGGATCGGCCAGGCGCGCCATGGCGCGCGCCATGGCCTTGAGCGGAATGCCGACGACCGGAATGCCGCACCCGTCGGTGCCATGCGGCGCGCGCTCCAGATCGAGGCCGGTCATGGACGATAGCGTCGCGAGCACCCGCCGCTGAACCGGATGCTCCGCGCCGATGTAGCCGCGCGTCGGCTCGCCGCAATGGCTGGCGGTGGTCAGGAACCCGGCATGCTTGCCCGAGCAGTTGTTGTGGAGGGGTGACGGCGACTGGCCGGCGCGCACCAGTGCCTGCGCTGCCGCCGAATCGATGGGCGGGTCGGCGCCGCATTCGAGATCGTCGCGGGAGAGCCCGATCCGGTTTAGCCAAGCCTCCACGGCATCGACGACCGCCGGCGTGCCGTTGTGGGAGGCGCAGGCCAGCGCAATTTCCTCGAGGCTGAGGCCATAGCGCGCGGCGGCGCCGGTCTCGACCAACGGCAGCGCCTGCAGCGGCTTGATGGCGGAGCGCGCATAGACCGGATGCTCGATGTCGCCTTGCGCCAGCACGACGCCGCCCGCGGCATCGACCACCGCATAAGCGCCGCAGTGACGGCTTTCCACCATCCCGCCGCGCATCACCTCGACCAGGATAGGGTCCGAAGAGCTCCAGCTCACGGCTTCATTCACGGTGGAGACAGGCCCGCAATCGGCGCCCTTTCGGGCGGCGCTGTTGCACGCAGCGCAATTTCAAGCGGCGCCGGCGTGGTCGCCATCGAGCGGCCAGGATCGCGTCAGTTCACCGCGGAGCTGGCGACGGAAGCGGCCGTCACCACGAAAGCGATCCCCAAGCCCGTGGCCAACAGAAACAGGGAAACCACATATTTGTTCTTCATGGCGCGTCCGTTCCAGATCAGTTGTCGGTTGTCGGTTCAATTGCCGATGGCGCCGGCAAACGAGGTGGCGGTCACCACGAAAGCAACCGCCAAACCCATGGCCAGCAGAAAAAGGGAAACCCCGTATTTGTTCTTCATGGCACGTCAGTTCGGCGCGGGGGCGGCGATAGAAGCAGCCGTTACGACGAACGCGACCGCCAAACCCATGGCTACCAGAAAGATGGCGACAACATATTTGTTTTTCATGGTGCGGCAGGCTCCCCGAAGGCGTTGCTATCCCCACGCCCAATTGTATACACGTAGTTGGTTATCCTGGATCAAGCTGTGGAATTTGTCAACAACTTCAGCATTTTGCTGCCGCAATCGGCCACCCGCAGAGGTGCCAGGTGAGCGCCGGCGCCGATGGCGGCGGCTTGCGCATATCCTTGGCGCTATTGGTCTATCTTGCAGCGTTCATCAGCACGCTCGCGCTCGCCCACCCCGTCCTCACCGACCAGGATCCGTTCTGGCACATCGCGGCCGGAAACTGGATCATCGAGCATCGCGCAATTCCCCATCGCGACGTCTTTTCCAATTCCATGCCGGGTGCGCCCTGGGTCGCGCACGAATGGCTCGCCGAGGTGGCGATCGCGCTGGTGTACGATCATCTCGGCTGGGCCGGTTTGGTGGTCATGACCGGCATCGTTTTCGCCGCCGCCCTGGCGCTGCTCACGCGGTTTCTGCTGCGTTTCCTGACACCCCTTTATGTGATCCCGCTGGTGCTGGGCGCCTGGGGCCTGTGCCTCGCGCATCTGCACGCGCGTCCGCACGTCTTCGGGCTGCCCTTGTTGGTGATGTGGTTCGCCATTCTGGATCGCAAACGCTTGGAGGAGCGTGTCCCTTCGATGCTCCTGGCAGCCATCATCGTGCTGTGGGCAAATCTCCATGGCGGCTACATGCTGGGTCTCGCCCTAGCGGCTCTGTTGGCGGCCGAAGCGCTGCTCGATGCGCCCGATCGGCCGCGGTTCATGACGGCTCTCGGCGGCTGGGGAGGTTTCCTCTTGGTCGCGCTGCTGGCGGCGCTCATCACGCCCAACGGCATCCACGGCTTGCTGCTGCCGTTCACCGTCATGCAGTCGAGCTTCGCGGGCGCGATGATCGGCGAATGGAAGAGCCCCGATTTCCAGACGCTCCAGCCGCTCGAGCTGTGGTTGTTGCTCGGGCTGCTCGCAATATTGTCGTTCGGGTTGCGGCTGCCGATCGCGCGCATCGTCATCCTGTTCGTCCTGCTGCACATGGCGCTCGCGCATCAGCGCTTCGCCGAGGTCCTGGGCCTGATCGCGCCGCTGCTGATCGCCCCTGCATTGGCGATGCAGCTTAGGACCGCCGGCGATCCGCGCCTGCGCGGCTTCGCAAGCGCACTCGCCAAGCCCGCGAGCGCGGGCGGCGTTGCGGTGGCGGCGCTGGTCGTGGCCGTTATCGGCGCCGCGTTCGTGCGCCTGGGCATCGACAACCAGAACCATCGCTTCGCCCCGACCGCGGCCGTCGCTTTCGTCAAGCAGCAGCAGGTGGCCGGAGCCGTGTTCAATGATTACGAATTCGGCGGCTATCTCATATTCAACGGCATCGCCCCCTTTGTCGACGGCCGCGCCGACATCTATGGCGACGGCTTCCTGCGGCGTTACACCGACGTCGCGGCGCTGCCCGATATACTCGACCAGTACCGCATCGTCTGGACCCTGCTCGATCCGCATGACCCGCGCGTGGCGCTGCTCGACCACTTGCCGGGATGGCAACGGATCTATGGCGACGACCTCGCGGTGATCCACGCTCGCGCTGCGGCAAACCCGTAGAGCGTGTCCTCATCATGCCGACCCACAACCTCCTGAAGCGCGTCGCGGCCGGCGCGAGCGCGTTCCTGGTCCGGCGCGCCGACGTGCTGCTGTACGGCGCCATCGTCGTCGTCCTGGTCGCGCCGTTCTTCGTCTTCGACACGATTCCGCTTTACGACCTGCCCAATCACATCGCGCGCCAGCATCTCCTGTTCGGGGATGCCACGCCAGGAACAGAGAGCTACTACGAGGCGCACTGGCGGCTCATTCCGAATCTCGCCCTGGAGGGAGCGGTCTTTCTGCTCCACCACCTGCTCTCGATCGATCTCAGCATCCGCATCTTCCTGGCGCTGACGGTCGGCCAGCTCTTTCTCGGCACGCTGGCGCTGCACTACGCCTTGTTCGGCCGCTGCGGCAGCCTGCCGCTGGCGGCGGCGCTCTTTGCCTTTACGGGGCCGTTGCTGTTCGGCTTCGTCAATTTTTGTTTTGGTCTGGGCTTGGTGCTTTGGGTGTTTGCGCTGTGGCTGCGCTGGCGCGAGCGAACGGTTTCGATTCCGGTTCTCGGGCTGCTGGCCGCCGTCGCGCTGCTGGCGCACCTCATCGCCTTTTGCATCTATGCGCTCCTCGTGGTGAGTTGCTGGGCCGGCATCGCGGCGTCCCGACGGCGCCGCGGCGAGCTTCCCCCGCGCGCGCTCGTCGCCGCAGGCCGGGAGCTTCTCCACCTGGCGGTGCCGGCCGCGCTTTATCTCGCCGCCATGCCGCATGAGAGCGCCGCTTTCGTCCCGTTCTATGCGGACGGCTGGCAGGAGAAGGCGGCGGCGCTGGGCTCGCTTCTGGGCTTCAGTGACCCGATTTTCGACGGGCTGTGCTTGTTCGCGGTGGCGGCGGCGGGCGCAATCGTGATCGCTCCCCGGGTCGGCATCGCGCCGCAGATGCGCTGGCCCCTCGCCTGCCTGACGATCGCCTTTCTGGCGCTGCCGCACCGGCTCGGGCAAGCGACCTTTGTGGATTATCGCCTGCCGCCCTGCATCATGCTGCTCTTGATCGGAAGCACCGCGTGGCGCCATCCGGCGGACCCCTGGCGGGACCGCGTCACCGTCCTGGCTTGCGGCTTGCTCGTGTTGCGCCTGGGTTTTCTCTACCCGCAATGGGCCTCATGGCAACCCGATTATGCCGCGTACCGGACCGCATTCGCGCTGCTGCCGCCCGGCGCCAGGCTGCTGCCGCTCGAGGCCGAGCCGGGCCGGATCAGTCTCTACGACCATCCGCCGCTCGGCCATGTGGCGGCACTGGCGGTAACGGAACGCGGCGCCCTGATACCCACGCTGTTTGCCGACAGCGACCACCAGATCCTGAGCTACAAGCCGGCCTTCGCCGCGCTGAGCACCGCCACGCCGACGATCAAGGATGCCGGCGGCTACGACTACATCCTCCTGATCCGCCCTGAGCGGTTCGATCCCGGCCTGCTGCCCACCTATCGCATGATTGCGCGCGGCCGCACATTCATATTGGGCCGCTTGCTGCGACCCGACGGCTGAGCCCCGATGAACGATTCCGACCGCCAGAGTTCATCACCGCCGATGCCGCAATCATTGCCGCAATCGTTGCCGCATGCCGGCGCGATGTCCGTGTTCGCCATCGCGCTCCTGGTGGGCGCGATCCTCCTGGTCGTGCAAAACGTGATTGCCGTCCCGTTTGTCTTCGAAAGAAACTACAACGAAGGCTGGAACGTCTACAACACGCAGCGCTTCTTCTCCGGCGCGGTCGTTTACGACGACAACCTGTGGCGGGTGAACAACTATCCACCGGTCTCGTTCCTGGTGGCGGGCGCCCTCGATCGCGCGGTCGGTGATCTCTTGTTGAGCGGCCGGTTGGTCGCCCTCATGTCCTTCGCGGCGGTCGGCGCCCTCGCCGCCATCGCCACCGCGCGGCTCGGCGCAAATCGGACCGCTGCGCTCTTCGCTGGCGCATGCGCGCTCGGCTTCTGCTATCTGGCGGCGCCCGATTGGGTCGCGACGGACGATCCGCAAATTTTGGCGGAAGCCATCATGCTCGCCGGCTTCGTGGTCTACCTCGCCGGGCGAGCCGGCCGCGCGCGTCTGCTGGCGACGGCCGGCTTGGTCATGCTGGCGGGTTTCACCAAGCACAATCTGGTGGCCATACCGATCGCCATCACGCTCGATCTCGCCATCCGCTCCAGGGGCCGACTGCCGTTCTGGCTTGCCGCCTGTGCGGGTCTCGCCGTCATCTTCTGGGGATTGACCGTGCTCGGCGCCGGCGGCAGCTTTCTGGCGCATGTCCTGCAGCCGCGCGCCTTCGCCTGGAGGAGCGTCGAGCTTCATTTGCTGCGGTTCCTGGCGATCTTTGCCGCCCCGATCATGCTGACCCTCTGGTTTTCGGCCCGGCTCTTCACCCGTGATCGACTGGTGCTGGCGGTCTACGGCATCGTCGCCATCGTCTGCGGCGCATTGCTGTCCGGCTTCGAGGGGGCGTCCTACAACATGCTGCAGGATGCGGCGATCTTCCTGGCGATCGCGGCCGGGCTCGTGGTCCATGAGCTCTGCCGGTCGAGCCCGGCCGGCACGGGCTGGCGGGCGATGCTCGCTCTGGTGCCGCTCGTGATCAGCCTGCCGATAATGGTACGCGTCCCGCGCGCGCTCACCGAGGTCTATCATCTCGATCGCGTGCTGCAGTCCGACCGGGATGCGCAACAATCCTTCCTGGCGGATGCGGCCTACGTTTCGGGCCGGCATGGCGCGGCGATCTGTGAAAGCCTGTTGCTGTGCTACCGCGCCGGCCAGCCGTTCGGGCTCGATCCGTTCAACTCGCGTCAAAATATCATGGCCGGCCGGCTCGACCAGCGCCCGCTCGTCGAGCGCGTCCGCGCGCACGAATTCGCCGTCGTGCAGCTGCGTGCCGAAATCTGCGACGGTCCGGCGGCCGCAGGCTGCAGCATATTGCACGATCCGGCAAAAATTCTGCGGTTCACCGACGAGTTCCTGCACGCAATCGATCGCGACTACCGCATCGACCGCCGCTCGCCGCTCGGCGTGTTCTACGTGCCGAAGTGAATTGCGGTGCCGCAACGGCGTTGCGGGAATCAGCGCCCACTGTCGGCCGAGAGCGTTCGCCCGATACGGAACCCGATGTCGTCGTGCCTGCTGTCGGGGGCGAGCCAGAGGCGGTTGGCCGAGCGCAGATACTGCGGGTCGCTGCGCCAGGAGCTGCCGCGAAGGTCACGGAACTTGCAGTCGCCGCTGCTCCAGCCCGAGCCATCCGTCGGCATCCCGTTATAGTCGCTGTGGTAGCAATCCTGCACCCACTGCCACACGTCGCCGTTCATATCGTAAAGGCCGAAATCGTTCGGCTTGAACGATCCCACGGCTGAGGTTTCCCGGTTGTCCCACTTGCTTCCGCAACCCTTGCAATCGGCATTCCCGCTGCCGATGTCGCCGCCCCAGGGATACGGGCCCGTGGTGCCGGCGCGCGCCGCGTATTCCCATTCGGCCTCGGTCAGCAGGCGGTACGGCCGCTCCGTCATTCTGGAGAACCAGGCCACATATTGCTGCGCATCGTCCCAGGAGACGTTGATGACCGGCTTGGTGCCGCGGCCGTAGCCGCCGTCGCCGGCCGCCGGGCAGGCTCCAACCGAGACACAGGCGTCCCAGTCCGCGAACGTCACATCGAACCGGGACACCGCGAATGGCCTGCCGATCGTGACGTGCTGCTGCGGCCCCTCGTTGGGAAAGCGGCCCTTTTCGGTCGGGGGCGATCCCATGGTGAAATCGCCGGCCGGCACGACGATCATCTCCGGACAATCCTTGGCGCATTCGTGGAAGCTCGCCTGCGGCTTCAGCGCACGCTCGGCCTCCGCGGTGAGCACATAGGGTCGGATGTTCGCCATCATGTAGGGCCGCATGATGAAAAACCAGTTCAGCTGCTCCTTGATGAAGGCCTGATTGATCCAGCCGACGAGACCGGCGATGATGCCCACCAGCAACGAATAGACGACGACCTGCACCCGCCGCGCCCGGGCGCTGGCCGCCGCCTCCTTCTTGCGGCACTCCACCAGGTACGCGCGATCGGTCGGCTCGAGGTTGGCGGCGAGGTCGGGACGCTCGCTCAGCCGTTCCGCCGCCTCCAGCCGGCCGGTCGTGTGCGTGAGCCAGGCGGCATTCTTGCCGTTCGCCGCCCAATCGCGGCTGGCGCGCTTGACGCCGTCCATCACGCTGAGGAGCCCGGCATCGTCCGCCAGCCAGCCCTGCAGCAGGCCCCATTGCCGCAGCAGCGCCTCGTGCGCGGGCTCGATGGTTTTCTCGCCCGTGTCCTTGGCGAGGTCGGTCGAGAGCAGCCGTTGCTCGACGAAATGCTGGATCAGCGGCCGCGCCTCGGCCGGGATCTCCGACAGCCGGGCGACGCGGCGGCGGGGCGCACCGGTGTCCGGATCGATGCCGGCCAGCCAGGGGATCAGCCCGCGGCGCAGCAGGGCCAGCCGTGCCCGGCGGTCCTGCGCGATCATTGGATCCGCGTCGGCGGCCTTGAAGGCGCGCTCGACCGCGGCCTCGATCGAACCCTTCACCCGTCCGAGCTCATTGTAGTGCGCGAGCTTGAGATGGCCGCCGGCGTGGTACTCGCCGTAGAGTCGCTCGAGCGTAAAGGCGAGCAACGGCAGCGCATCGGTGGCGCCACCGGCCTCGATATCGGCGAGCAGCGCCTCGACCAAGGCGTCTTCGATCTTGAGCGCGCGCGCGGTGTCGTCCAGCCGTCGCGCCGGCCCCTTGATCAGCTCGGCATACGAGCCCTTCGGCACCGGCGGCAGGCTGTAGGTCTGCTGGCGCACGCCTTCCAGCGCCTTGGCGAGCTGCAGACGCTCGTAATTGTCCGACCTGATCGTGAAGACCGCGATGACGGCGGGGGTGTCTTCGATCAGCAGGTCGTGCAGCAAGGCGAGAAAGGGCTGCGCCTCGCCCTGCGCCTCGGCGAGGAACAGCTCCTCGCCCTGGTCGATCGAGAGGACCAGCACCGGCGACCGCGGCTTCACGCCGGGAGCCGGATCTACCGGCGCGCCCTTGTCGGCGAGGTCTTGCAGGATGGGCTTGAGCTTCGCGGCGCCGCCCAGGATGGCGGCCCGCAGCTCGGCGCGCGGCACCTTGATCCGGGCCGCCGCGCAGGCGCCTTCGAGCGCGCTCAGAAGACCGGTCAGCCCGGAGATCGCGGCCCGTTCCGGCCGGATGATCGGCAATGGCAGGAAGGTCAGGTCGTCGCGCGCGAGCCGGGGAAACAGGCCAGCCCGCAGGAACGACGATTTGCCGGCGCCGGAGGCGCCGAGGATGACCAGAAGGCGCGGCGGCGGCGCATCCCGCAAGCCACGCAGTGTATCGAGCGTGTCGGCGATCTGAGCGTCGCGGCCGAAGAAAATACCGGCGTCGTCGGCCTCGAGCGGCCGCAGGCCGCGATAGGGTGGCCGCTCCGGATCGCTGTCCGGCGGCCAGTCGAAGTGTCGGGCATCGAGCCTGGCGGTCTGCAGCCCGAGCTTGAGCCGGCGCAGACCATCGGCCCCGAAGGCGACCTCGACGGTCTGGCTCGTCCGCGGCAGCACGACCGAGAATGTCCTCGTCTGCCCCACGGCCACGATGCTCACGAGCTGCCATTCCCGTGTCATGACCACGGGCAGCTCGCCCGGCGCGATGTCTTCGATCAGGATGCCGAACAGGCGCTTGCGCAGGTGACGCACCAGCCGGAACTCGTCCCGGCACCATTCCGAGCCGAGCCAGGCGCGCGACACCAGGAACAGCACCGCCTCGCAGCGATCCGCCGCGTCGCGCAGCGCCTCTTCC
>Ga0182024_10024199_pt1 | contig 10806 bp, 5 predicted proteins | sample P32metaG_FD_120480 | JGI IMG/M metagenome (GOLD analysis project Ga0182024, IMG submission 120480) | Permafrost microbial communities from Stordalen Mire, Sweden - P3-2 metaG (Illumina Assembly) | ecosystem: Environmental > Terrestrial > Soil > Wetlands > Permafrost | place: Sweden: Stordalen...
CAGCTTGGCCTCCTGCAGGTTGGTCATGCCGATCACGTCCGCGCCCCAGCTGCGATAGAGATTCGACTCGGCGCGCGTCGAAAACTGCGGGCCCTCCATGCAGACGTAGGTGCCGCCCAGCTTGCCGACGACGCCTACCGAAGCGCAAGCCTCGACGGCAGCTTTCGCCACCGTGGCGCACACCGGATCGCCAAAGGCCACGTGGCCCACAATTCCCTCGCCAAAGAAAGTGGAGACGCGATGAAAGGTGCGATCGATGAACTGGTCGGGTACCACAAAATCGGTGGGCTTGTGTCCTTCCTTGAGCGACCCGACGGCCGACACGGAAAGAATGCGCTCGACGCCGAGCTTTTTGAATGCGTAAATGTTGGCGCGGAAGTTCAGCTCCGAGGGAAGAATGCGATGGCCGCGCCCATGCCGCGCCAGAAAAGCTACCTTGCGGCCTTCCAGCTCACCCAGCACAAAAGCTTCGGAAGGCGCGCCAAAGGGCGTCTCCACTCGCTCTTCGCGCACGTTGGTGAAACCCGGCATCGAATAAAGACCGCTGCCGCCGATAATGCCGATCTCCGCTTGCGCCAATCTCCGCTCCTGTTCCACGGGGCCTCTACGCGGCCCGCGCGCCTGCCTTTGGCAAACATCTAAGTATAAAGGCAGCGGCAGCCGTTGCCGTGCGTGCAGTGGGATGCGAAGCTATGTCTGGGGCACAACCAGCAGGGTGATGGATTGCGCCGGGAACGTGGTGGACAGTGTGCTGGTGGTGCTTCCCGATGCAGGCGGCGTCACCGTGCTGCTGGCGGGCCCGACGACTGCGGCGAGATTGGCGTTCGAATAGAGGTAAGCCAGGGCTGTTCCGGTTGAATTCAGATTGGCGAGGTTGAACGTCTCGGTCAGGTCGCCGTAAGTTTTGTTAATCACCATGATGGTGACTGCCTTGTCGGAGCTGCGCAGCGCTCCGTATACGGACAGCTGTCCCTGGTTGGCGCTGGTGGATGCCAGCGAAATATCGCCAAACGTGGATTTGTTTCCGTCATAGTTGCGGTACATGGCGAAGGCCATCATTCCGGGGATCTGCCCGGAGGGATCGCTGGTGGGCCACATGGTGCCGAGATCGAGGCCATAGGCGCCGAATATGCCCAGAATGTCAGCTTCGGCAAGCGCTCCGTTGATGGATTCCATGCCGCCCCAGTTGTATTCGTCGATGGCAAGTTTGGTGCCGGGGTAGTCGGTTGCCACCCAGTTCTTCATCATCGGAATCAGTTGCGGTGACTGCGGCGGGGGCGAGCAGTTCGCTGTGTAGTTCGCATCGGTGGTGTAATTAGGCTGAATAATATTGGGATCGGTGTAGGCCGGATCCCAAAAGGCGCGCGTCGAGTTTAATCGCGCCTGCTGCACGCCGGTGTCGCCCGCGGTGGCAAAGGCGACGGAGTTCCCGTTGTAGGTCGCGGCGTAATACGTGTGCAGATCAACGTAATCGAGCAAACGCATGCCGTAGGTGGTCTCAGCTGCGGCGAACTGCTGCAGGAAGTATTCGATCAGCGGAATGCCGTGGTGCGGCGACGCCTTGCGATCGACGGGGTTGCTCCACGGCTGATAACACGGGCCGCTGGACCATCCGGACTCGACATCCTTCTTGGAGTAGAAGTAGTCCCACCAGAAATCCACCACCGGGCCGCTGACCTGCGCGGTTGGGTCGGCAGTTTTAATTGCCAGGGCGGTGCCAATGCCGCCGTTGGTCACTTCGTCATACGTGAAGGGGTTGGGATGGACGTCGAAGTCGTTCGAATCCCACCAGCTTGGCTCGTTGTCCAGATCGTAAATGGCTACGCCTCTGCCGGCGCTGCCGCCAGGATTCCCCGGACCGAACTTAGTCACCAGCGAAGCTGCCCAGCCGCCGGCCCACGTGCCTTGCGCCCACGCTGCGGTGACAGCTGACGCAGCAGGAGGCGCGGGCGGCGGCTCGTTGATGCTGGTGACGGTCGGATCGTTGCCGACGATTTCGCAGCCGTTGGTGTTTGTGCATCCATTCACGCCGTCCGCGTAGATGCCGTTGCCGCATCCGCGATTGGCGTCCACCTTCTGCTGATTGGGATATGTGGCCACCGGGAAGCTGCACGAGGTGCTGTTGTTCGCCACCCAGCCCAGCACAGGCACCGTGCCCAGCGTTGCGATCCCGCCGGCGTTGTTGATCTGGACCAGGCTGTCGAATGCCGAGATTCCATTGACCGCAGGCCAGCCGTCGCCGCCGTTGCCGGTCTGGTTTTCAAAGTAGTAGTCGGCGATTGAATTGGTCACATCCAACTGATAGTTGTAGCGCTCGGTCGAGTCTCCACCCCAGCGATCGATGGTGATGTTTGTCTTGGCCACGGCGTCGATGTCTGCCTGGGTCGCGTTCAGCAGATAAGCGTCCATCCCGTAGATATAGGGGCTGATGGCGTGGGTCTGTTGGCTCGCGTCTACGGTCAGTGCCGGACCCGCCATTGTTGCCGGGAGCGACAGCGTCACGGTGGCGGAACCGCTGACCGTCGCGTCCTCAGTGCTTGTGGCTGTGACCGTTACCGTGGCTGGGGCTGGGTAGGGCGTCGTGTAGAGACCTGTTGCGCTGAGCGTGCCTGTGCTGAGCGTGCTGCCCGCGGGACCGGCGATGGACCATGTGACGGCGGAACTATAGCTTCCCGTGCCCGCAACCGTGGCCACAAACTGCACTTGCGCTCCAATGGTTGCGGTCGTCGGCGTCACAGCGATCGAGGTAACGGCAGGTCCGATTGGGATGATCGGCGTGGATGAGCCGCCGCCGCATGCTGTCAAGAGCAAGCCCAGACCCGCTTCCGCCAAGAACGCTGCACACCCGCCCAGCGTCTTCATCGTGCCCAGCGTTTTCATCGTGCAATGACCCTTCCGCAATCGCCCCGCAATCGTTGTGGTCTTCTGCCGGCAAGAGTCTAGCACATAATCGCTTTACCGGTGCACCAATCCTCAGGAGCGACGGGAAAGGCCCAACGGAAACGATCCGCTGCCGCGCGCGTATACTAGCCTTCGCCGCGGCGAATGAGTTTTGGGAGAGAAAATGGCAAGCCAGGGCCTGAAGCTAGGCAAGTATTCCGTTGGCACCGGAGACCGGTTCGCGCACCAGGCAAAGGCGCAGTTGCAGGCATGTGCGCAGGCGCTCGCGAGCGGAGTCGAAGTTGTGCCGGTGTGGAACAAGTCGAACCGCGAGCACAGCATCATTGGCTCAGAGCCTTCCTCTGTTCGAGAGGCTGCCGATGCGGCCGTCAAGTCGCTCGGTTGGAAGCTGCCCTACTTCTGCGATGCCGACCACATCACCATGGAAACGGTCTCCCGCTTTTTTGCCTCTTGCGATTTCTACACCATCGATGTTGCCGATTTCATCGGCCATGCCGCGGCGGCATCCGAAATCGATGGCTTCGTCAAGCACCACCCAGAGCTGTCGCGACGCATTCATTTACCAGGCGCAGACCTGTCCTTCGAAATCACGCCGGACACTCTCAAGCAGACAGCGCAGAAGTTTCTTGCCGCCGTGAAGAAGGCGGGCGAGGTTTATCGCAAGATCGAGAATGCCAAGGGTGCGGGGAACTTCATCCCCGAAGTTTCAATGGATGAAACAGACCGCGCGCAAAGTCCTGTCGAGATGCTCATAATCTTGGCAGCCATCGCCGATGAAGGCATCCCGGTGCAAACCATTGCGCCCAAATTCAGCGGCCGCTTCAATAAGGGCGTCGACTATGTGGGTGACGTTGCGCAGTTCAAGCGCGAGATGGGACTGGATGTTGCGGCCATTGCTTACGCTGTCCAGGAGTACGGGCTGCCCGGGAACCTCAAGCTCAGCGTGCATTCGGGCAGCGACAAGTTTTCCATCTATCCGGCGATTCATGGCAACCTGCAGAGGTTTGACGCGGGCGTTCACCTGAAGACCGCCGGCACAACATGGCTCGAAGAGCTGATTGGTCTCGCGGAAGCGGGAGGGGACGGGCTGGCGCTGGCTATTGAGATTTACTGCGAGGCTTTTGCTCACCGCGATGAACTTTGCGCGCCCTACGCCACCGTCATCGATATCGATCCCGCCAGGTTGCCGTCTCCAGGCGAGGTTTGCGGCTGGTCCTCGGAGCAGTACACTTCCGCATTGCGCCACGAACCAGAGGCGACGGCTTATAACAGTAGCCTGCGTCAACTGCTCCATGTTGCTTTCAAGGTGGCAGCCAAGATGGGGCCTCGTTATACGGACCTGCTCGAAGCGAATGAAACGGTGATCGCGAAGAATGTGACGGAGAATCTATTTGACCGGCACATCGCACCCGTGTTTCTCGGCTCGGCAGCGGCCTTCAGTTAGAATCCTGTCTGTGATGGATGAGTTCTCGCGAATCGCTGCATTGAGCGGCCGCTTCCGAATTCCTGGAGTTGCCGAAGTGGTCTCCGGGAACGGCGGACTTCCCAAGGTTCGCGTCACCACGCCTTCAGCTTCGGCGGAGATTTATCTGCACGGCGCCCAAATAACGTCCTGGCAGCCGGCGGGAGCCGCGGAGGTGATCTTTCTCAGCGCGCGTTCGCATTGGCAGGACGGCCGCGCAATTCGCGGAGGAATTCCCATCTGCTTTCCCTGGTTCCGCGCCAAGGCGGACGATGCGCAAGCCCCCGCTCATGGGTTCGTGCGTACCAGGGAGTGGCGGCTTGATTCTGTCACGACGGAAGAGGACGGCGCGGTGATCGTGACTTGCTCTACGGAAAGCGATGCGTTGACGCGCCGGTGGTGGCCGCACGAGTTTCGCATTGTGCATCGGGTCACCATCGGGAGGACCCTTGGCCTGGAGCTGACTGCGACGAACACTGGAGCCGCGATTCTATCCTTTGAAGAGGCTTTGCATACTTACTTCCGGGTGGGCGAGGCGCGGAATGTGCGCGTTCGCGGCCTCGATCAAGTCATGTACCTGGACAATACAGACGGGAATCGCGAGAAAATTCAGTCCGGCGATGTCGTCTTCGGCGGCGCGACAGACAATGCATACCTCAATGCTCACGGCGCCGTGGAGTTGGTTGACCCGGCCACTCATCGGGCCTTGAGGACGGACAAAGAGAATTCCGCGACGACCGTCGTGTGGAATCCCTGGCAGCAGGGAGCGGCGTCTCTGGCCGATCTGGGCGACGATGAATGGCAATGGATGGCCTGCGTGGAAGCCAGCAACATTCTTGGCTCGTCCATCTCGCTCGCTCCAGGCCAACAGCACACCATGCGAGCGACGCTCAGTATCCCTTTGTAGACGGCCATTTCGGAGTCGCAAGCACTTTCAGCTCGGAGCGGAGTTGCCTGTAATCGCGTCTACTGAGAAGTGAAGCTACAACATTGAGGCTCTGTATGTTTCAACTTCTTCGCTATGCGTTTCGTCAACTTCGGAAGAGTCCGGGGTTTGCAGCCACAGCTACGCTGACCCTTGCGCTGGGCATCGGCGCTTCCACGGCGATCTTCGCCGTCCTTGACGCGGTGCTGTTGGAGCCGCTGCCCTTTGCGCAGCCTGACCGGCTTGTTGCTGTTGCTTCCAGGCCGGACGGCGTGGTCTCCATTCCGACCATGCAGGACTATCAATCCCGCTCCACCAGCTTCAGCAGTCTCGCTGGGTATCGTCAGTGGTCGCCGGCTCAGAAAGCGACAAACACTTCGGCGGCGCGCAGGATTCTTGCCGTAACACAAGGCTTCTTTTCAACCCTCGGAACTCGGCTGGCGCTGGGGACGATGTGGCCGATCACGGGAAATGAGCAGGACTGCGCGCCGCAGGCGATCGTCAGCGGAGGCTACTGGAATCGTCAGGGCGGCGGATCGGTTCTGGGAGACCGGACGCTCAATCTGAATGGACGAGAGTACCAGATTGCAGGCGTGCTGCCGCAGGAGCAGGCGATTGAGGGGTCCTACGCGCTCAATCAACCGGAGGTATTTGTCCAAGTTGGATGCGACAGCGAGGAACGTCCGAATTCCCGTGGGGATATGGCGTTTGAATTGATTGGAAGATTGCGTCCGGGAGTGACGCTGGCGCAAGCGAATGCCGATCTGGCGCGCGTGGATCAAGCGCTCCACAAGGACTACCCGAATGACTACGGCGATGACAGAGCCGCATTCAGGAAACCGCCCTTGGTCTTTCCATACGTTGAATTACTCGTTGGCTCCGAGACCAGGCCCGCGCTCTTGATGACCTTTGCCGCGTGTGGGTTGCTTCTGTCGATCGCTTGCACCAATCTCGCCAGCCTGCTGCTGGCGCGGAATACTCGCCGCCGCGGCGAGTTCGCCACGCGGGCAACGCTGGGAGCTTCTCTTGGCCAATTGCTGAAGCAATTGATGGTTGAGAATGCGGTGATCGTGGTCCTCGGTACAGCGGGCGGCATCGCACTCGCCCTTGTCATCCTGAAACTTGTGAAGACCTCAACGGTGCTCCACTTGCCGCGCCTTGCCCACACATCCTTGCGTCCGATGGTTCTTGCGTTCACCATTGCGGTCTCCGCCGTGGTAATCCTCGTCATCACACTTCTGCCTGCCTGGAGAACTCTGAACCGCGGACTTGCACTGGATTTGCAGGGTGTGGGAAGAAGTTCCGCGCGACGCAGCCTGCGCTTTGCGGGCCGCTTGCTCGTGGTTGCGCAAGTCACACTGACGGTGGTCCTGGTTGCCTGCGCGGGGTGGATGATCGGCGGCGTATACCTGCTGTTGCATCAGCCGCTCGGTTTTGCGCCGGATCATCTGTTGATGGTGGAGGCACAACTCGGTGCGCGCAGTTCGAGCAGAGCGGATGCCGCAAAATCGGAATTGGAGTTGAGCCAGATGGCCGCTAGCCTGCGCGCATTGCCTGGCGTGGTTTCTGTCGCCTGGACAGATCATCAACCACTGGGGCACGCCGTGAATCGCTACGACTTCTGCTCCGATGTGCATCCTGAACAATGCAAGGCGCAGGTGAATATCAATCCCAACTCTTATGCCGTGAGCTCGGGTTACTTTTCAACCATCGGGCAGTCGATGCTGGAGGGGCGCGATTTCAATGCGGCGGACGATGGCCGGAATCATGTCGCGATCGTCAACCAGGCGTTGGCTGCGCGAGAATGGCCGGGGCAAAGCGCACTGGGCCATCGCGTCCACACTGGAGAGATCCACACCGCGAATGGCGAGAGTTGGGCTACTGTGATTGGTGTCGTGGACAACGTGCACAACTACGATCTTGTCTCGACTCCCGGACCGGACATTTACATTCCACGTGCTGAGAATCCCAGCGGCTTTGCCAGGCTTGTGCTCAATGTGACCGGCGATCCGGCGGTTCCGAAAAATATTGTGAGAACGAAACTCAAAGCGGAGTTTCCAGGCGGAAGGGGTTTCGGACTTGAAACCATGGCAGAAGAAATGTCGAGCGAAGTTTCTGAGCGAATGTTCCTGATGAACGTGGCGATGGCTTTCGGCGCGATGGCACTGTTTCTCTCGATTCTCGGGACGTACAGCCTGCTGGCCTATGAAGTGTCCTTGCGCGAAAAGGAGATCGGCATACGTCTGGCTCTTGGCTCCTCGCGCGGGAGAATCGTCAGGCTGCTGCTCAAGGAAGAGGGGCTGTGGCTTGTTGCGGGAACGGTGGTCGGGCTGGCTTGCTCGGCAGCTACGGGTTATCTTTTCCGCGCGCGTTTTTATGGCGCGCAGTCGACTGCACCATCGGTGCTGCTGGGGTCGGTCATTCTGCTGGTTGCGCCAGCGTTGCTGGCTATCGCACTCCCTGCGCGCCGTGCCGCCCTTCAAGACCCCGCTGAAACGCTACGCCGGGAATGAACAGCGTCGATCTCAGGTCAGTTCGGGAATGAAATGAATCAGTCCTCAATTGCCCGCTAGCCTGTCAATGTCCCGTCCGCCTGAGCACAACTTTCGATCGCTATCGGTATCAACAGTTGTTAGGTCAGCTGAAATTTGACGATCACATTCGTCATCGAGTCCATGGGCTGCCCGTTGCGGGTAGCCGGGCGGAAGCGAATCTGCTCTGCAGCGCGGCGCGCTTCTTCATCCAGGCCGTGGCCCAATCCGCGCAGCACACTTTGCACCAGAACCTCGCCGGAGGCGGTGAAGGTGACGCGCAAAACCACATCGCCCTGGATTCTCAACTGACGAGCTTCATTGGTGTATTGGGCGGGCGGCGTGGAGACGATTTCGAGGCTGGTGGAAGTGGGCTGGGCAACAGCCTGCTGCACCGCCGGCGCCGCGGCAACCGCCGTGGGAATTCCCGCGGCAGCCACTTTGCCACCTCCGGAATAACCGCCGCTGTTCGCGGTGCCGTTGCCGCCGGGGATTCCAGCCAGAGCCACTTTGCCCACCTGACCCGAGTTGGAGCCGGACCGGAGCCCGTTTCCTATGCCGGCAGAACGAACCACTCCATGCGGAGCCAGAGCCGGACCCTGCAATCCGCCATAGGGATTGCCGATTGCGGTCACCGTCGCAGGCCGGTTGGCATTGGGGTTTGGGGTTACGCCGAAGGTGTCGCCCAGATGCACCGGCCGCGTCGCCGGCTTGATTGAGGCCGATTGCGCCGGCATGGCCGCCCGCAAAGCTGCTTTGGGCTGCCGCGCCAGAACTACGGCCGGCCTGGCGGCTTTGACTGCAGGCATTTTGACCCGGGCTTCCATCTGCAGCGGTTTCAGATCGGGCCGGGGTTTGGGCAGGTCGATTTTTGGCGGTTTGAGCCGCACCTCGGGCGGTTTGATCTTTGGCGGTTCGGGAAGTTTGACTCTGGGTGGAGGCGGAGCAGTGATGGGAAAAATCAGCGCCGTGTTTTCGTATGTATGCTTCACGATTACCTGCCTGGCCATGGCTCCAACCATGAGAAACGCTGCAAGGATCAACCCGTTGATCACGGTGCTCGCGATAAAGGAGCCTGGCGAACGCTCTGGTTCGGGCAGCAATCCGAAACTGGTCCGACCTGGGGAGTAATTCAGAGACATGTTTTTCCGTCCTCGCTGGTGCCCTTCGAAGGTCGATTCCCCCATATCAGCCTTTGAAACACCCACCATTATGCACCAAGATCGAAGCAGGAGGCGGGGTTCGGCGAAAAACATCCACCGGATGTAATCACCTTTGCAAAATCAAGCAGCTCATTCTTTTGGGCAACCGAAAGCCGGAACAGCGCTGCACGGCCCTGATGAGAAGCAGCAGCGATCGCAGGACCGCGCTTTCAGGGCTCGAGGAGCAAATCGTTCATCCATGCGAATTTACGACAAAGCCGCAAGCCGGCTGCGCGCAGTTCCAAGTGCAGCCGCGAAGATGGCCTCAAGCCCCGACGCCGGTTCCACTGTTGCATAGACTACTATTCAGATGAACATCGCGGAGCGGTGGTTGTCCGGGGAGCTGGAATCGAATGGCGGCACAATCAATAACCGCACGCGATGTCCTCTTGCCGCTTACCCGGCCGAATTGAATAGTCGATTCTCTTTGGCGTGAGCCTAAAGGATTACATAATAAACACTATAACGAACATTGCCTGGGGCTCGAATGTTTCAATTAGACAAGCCTGCAGTCGTCCTTTTGTGCTATTCGCGAGAAAAGCTCTTTAGATAGGATAGGGGCAAGATCGACCCAGGAGTCGGAGATGTTCGCTTCATCGCAATTCTTCTCCACGCGCCGACATTTTTTGAGCAGGTTGGGACTTTGCAGCATTGCGTCGACGATGCCGATCGGCCGCATTCTTGCGTCATGCACAGTGCCGGTTCTCGCCTCAGCCGATGCGCATGGAACACTGTCCGCCGTGAAGAATCGCGCTCCGCTTGCCGCAAGTGCTTTTTACTTTCTTCCTCTTGGTTCCATCCGCCCGCGCGGCTGGCTCAAGGAGCAGCTTCGCATCCAGGCCAACGGGCTCGGCGGGCATCTGGACGAAACCTGGGCAGACGTCGGGCCCCATAGCGGGTGGCTGGGAGGGACCGGCGAGTCGTGGGAGCGCGGCCCCTACTTCCTCGATGGCCTGGTTCCGCTTGCCTACCTGCTTGACGATGGAGCTCTCAAAGCCAAGGCGCAAAAATTCATCGATTGGACGCTTGAACATCAGGAGTCGGACGGCATGATTGGGCCTGCATCCAACAACGATTGGTGGCCGCGCTTCGTGATGTTCAAAGCTCTTACGCAATATCACGATGCCACGGGCGATTCGCGCGTGATTCCAGTGATGGATAAGTACTTTCGGTTCCAGCTTGGCGAGTTACCCGCTCGTCCCCTGCGCGACTGGAGCAGGTTCCGCTGGCAGGACGAACTTCTCAGCGTCCTCTGGCTCTATAACCGGACAGGTTCACCGTACCTCCTCGACCTTGCGCGCCTGCTCAAGAAACAGGGTTACGATTGGCAGGCGCAATACGCGGATTTCAAATACACGCAACGCATCACCGCGGAATACATCAAGCTTGAAAAGGGCGAAGGGCTCAAGGACCTGGCGCTGGCAACGCACGGCGTGAACAACGGACAGGCAGTGAAGGCCGGCCCGGTGTGGTCGCTGGTCTCCGGCGCGTCTCAAGACCGTTACGCGGCGATCACGATGATCTCCGAGCTGAACAAATATCATGGCTTGCCGAACGGCATGTTCTCCTGCGACGAGCATCTGGCCGGGCTGAATCCCTCGCAAGGGTCGGAACTCTGTACGGTGGTTGAATACATGTTTTCGCTCGAACATTCGCTGGCCATCTGCGGCGATCCCTCGCTCGGCGACCGGCTCGAACAACTGGCCTTCAACGCGCTGCCGGGAACGTTTACCGACGACATGTGGGCCCACCAATACAACCAGGAGCCCAACCAGGTGGAGTGCA
>Ga0182024_10024200_pt1 | contig 10806 bp, 10 predicted proteins | sample P32metaG_FD_120480 | JGI IMG/M metagenome (GOLD analysis project Ga0182024, IMG submission 120480) | Permafrost microbial communities from Stordalen Mire, Sweden - P3-2 metaG (Illumina Assembly) | ecosystem: Environmental > Terrestrial > Soil > Wetlands > Permafrost | place: Sweden: Stordalen...
GCTCGATCACCCCCTCCACCGGCTGGCTGACATTTTGTCGGAAGATCTCCTTCAGCTTTGCCACCAGCGCCGTCCGTTTCTTCAACTTCGGCGCGTAGTACGCTCGCCACTTCCGGTTACGACGCCAAGGCAATGGCCGGGTTCAGCGGGAGGACGCCCCACGCGAGAATCTCCACGGATCGACAACCCTTCGGTTAGGCAGTCACAATTGGACGTCATGAAGATTACGGCGATTCATGGGACGATCATGAGAACCTTACATGCAGAGGAGGAAGCCATGCAGAGACGCTCCAAGCAGCGCTTTCGCAGAAGAAAGGCAGGAACGCTGTTCGGAGAGCCAGTCATAGATCCGCTGGGACATCTGAGTGCCCGGTATCCATTTCCCGCTCGTTTGAACGAGCACTACTTGGCGAAGCTCAGGGCGACGAACATTGGGACATCGTTTTCCAAGGAGGCGATCCTATACGAGGAGGGAGAAAAAACCGCCGGTGTCTACGTTGTCTTAGAAGGACGCGTCAAGCTTTCCGTCAATTCAGCACAGGGAAAGAGGCTAGTACTTGGTATCTTTGGTCCAGGCACGATCCTCGGACTGGCGGCCGCAATCTTGGGACGCACCCATCCGACCACTGCGGAAGTCCAGACGCCAACCAAGGTTCTTTTTGTGCCTCGCCTGGAACTCGTCAGAGAAATGCTCGGCGACGCGACAGTCGCGCGCCAAGCGGCGCAACTAGTGAGCGAGACCTGCTATTTCATCCTCGGCAAAATGAGGGCTGTCGATCTGTCCAAGTCCGCTGTGCAAAAGCTTGCCCGCTGCCTCCTCGGATTGCTGGATCAAAATCCAAGCTCCAGTGAAGGAGCAGCTCCCAAACTGGGTCTCAGTCAGGAAACCCTAGCACAGATGGTTGGGCTCTCTCGAGAAACTGTGACTCGACTCCTGTCCCGGTTGCGCAGGAGATACGTAGTGGACTGGAAACGTTCCGGGCTTGTCATTCGAGACCGGAGCGCACTTGAAAGGCTGGCTGACTTCTCGGAAGACGATTTCTGACTTGGTGCAGAAGGAACTCAACTGGAGTCTAACAAACAATGTGGCGCCTGCTGTGACCGACTTCAGCTATTCGGCTGAGCGCACAACCCAGGCAGGCACGACCCCCGTATCTACCTCTGCGTTTCAGGTGGCAGCCTGGAACATGTACATGGGCGGCTGGCTGCCGGATACGAACTTCTTCTATTACTCCGAGTTCGATATCGTCACCGCCGGCGCGGTAAATCCGAACCTCCCAAATGCCTATATCGGCTACATAATAAGATGGGGAATCCCGGACCCGAGCCATTCATTCCGCAAGCTCGCGGTGAGAAGGAATTGCGCTTATGTCGATCCTTAGCGGCGGCGCGGACTCTTCGCCAACTACGGGCTGTACGGGTTTGCCGTAGAGATAAGACAACGCGAGCTTGGACGCTTCGAACGCGATGTGTTCATCGCGATGCCCAGCCATCTTTTCCACCGTCTTTTCAGCTCCGCATCGGACAAGACTTCGCCTAAGAGTGCTTTGATTCCGGCAGAAGCAACGTTCCGCGCGCCTTTCTGACGACCGCCAGTTTTTCGTCCTGTTGCCACGATCTAACGCGTCTATTTTAGACACACTTTTTGCCTTAGATCGAAAAGTTTTAGCTAGGTAAAATGCTTTGGACGTTCGCGTCCAAGTGCGCGACCCGTTCAAATAACGCGTCCAACTGCATCAACAGGGTTTCCGGAGCGGGCGATGGCCGAGGGCGTGATTGTTGAGAAGCTGACCGCCGAGTACGTGAACGGTGTGTTGGAAATTGCAGCACCGATCACCATGGCTGCCTTGCCGCGGAAGATCGAAGTCAAAACGACTGCACCGTTTGCGAAGCAAATCGCTGCGTAAGTGGCGGGCAGCGTAAGCGGCCCGGAACCGAAGGGTTCCGGGCCGTTCCTTTGGTCCATGGATGAAAGAGCATCGCGAGAAGCCAGACAACCTCGGGGAATCGATTTGAAGCCCGGATGCTCCTCAGCTGCGTACCGTCAGGACTGGGCACGGAGCTTGCAGAATCACCTGGTGTGCCGTACCCGTTCCTAGAACCGCGAAAACCGGGAAATGGGATTCGCTAAGCGTGCCGCGTGGCCACTCCACCCAGTTCGCGGCCGACTTGGCCGCGGGGAGAAAATCCCAGCGTTAAGTGCTGCTTAAAAATCGCCGCAAAACAGCCGGAAATCGCTCCTAGGGCTTGCCGGATGTTGGCAACCGGCCTTTCTCTTGAGTCGCGGATTCGGAGGGCGAGTCCGCCCGCGCGGAAGCAGGTTCGGATGATGATTGAGCGCGCTCGATCTGGCTCAGATACGCGGGGCGAGAATGCTGGTAGTGGGCGCGGGAAACCTTCCCGGTCAGCCAGGAAAGGTCGCCCGGGTAAACGACGGGATCGAAGATGACCAGGTAAAGATGCCAGATCAATATAGAAAACGTGGCTAGCAGTGCTTCATACCAGTGCAGAGCCGTGGCCGCGTCGGAGACCCACTTCGGAAAATAACGCAGCGTAAAATTGTTGAACCAGAGCAGGAGTCCCGTGAGCGTCATCACCACCGTGCCCCACAGGAAGGCCCAATATTCCAGCTTCTCGGCGTAGCTGAACTTTGCGAATCGTGGCCGCTGGTCTCTGAACCCGAGATTGTAGAGGAAGACTCCGGCAAGGTCCGAGAAGTCTTTCCACTTGGGCAGGACCGCGCGAAGTAATCCGCGATCGCGGCGGTTCACCGCCAGATGTACGAAGTGATACAAGATCGACGCGATCAGCAAAATAGCCGCAATTCGGTGCACGCTTCCGCGGAAGGAACGGTGTTCCTCCCACTGCAGCAGGGGCCTGGCCCACCACTGTTCCGGGTATTTCAGGGCAAATCCGGTGTAGACCAGCACGGGGAAACTGATCATCACGCCCCAGTGAGCGATTCGAAACCACAAATTCATCCGCACCACCTGCTGGGTATGGTCGAATCGCGGCGTGCCATGCCTCCAATTCCCGACGAGATCCAGGAAATTGTGGAGCAACATAAAGCTGAGCGTCAGGGGAATCAGCACCCAGTAGATCCAGCGAATCGATTTCACCACCGGGTGCGCTGGCCCGGTGGACGTCTGCACGTGGACGGGTCCGATCGCGGCAACAGCATTTACTCCATCGTGACACTTGCCGCAGGTTCGCGGCAGATTCGCGGCGTTCACGGTGGAACGTGGATCACTGGAGCGAAAAATATTGTGCACCCCATGACACGATGCGCAGTTCGCGGCGCGCAGCGAACCTTCGCGAACTGCCAGCCCGTGATAGCTGTCCGCAAACGATGGGACGCGATCTACCGGCAAATCCTGGCGTTGCGCGATGCGCGCGTCGCCGTGGCAGCGCCCGCAGGTTTCAGTCGAGACATTCGCCAGGCTTACCGGCGAGGCTGGATTTTGATGCTGCAAAATCAAATGTTCACCGTGGCAGTCGGTACAGACCGGAGCATCTCTCACGCTGGCTTTCATGGCCTGGCCGTGTACGCTCGCCAGGTACGTCTTGGCGATTTCCTGATGACACGTGCCACAAGTTTCCGCGACCCGCCAGTGGTTTACTTGCGAATTTGCATCGCGCGACGGGAGAATCCCGTGACTGCCATGGCAATCGGCACAGCTCGCTGCGTTTTTCCCCTGGGCCACGGCCTGGCCGTGAATACCATTGACGTATTGCTCGACAGGATGGGCGAGCGGCATCTTGTGCCGCGCGAGAAAGTCGGCGTTACCGTGACACTTTGCGCAGGTGGCTGCCTGTTGCTGTTTCGCTACCGGCGCGGCTGCATCCGTCGAGGAGCGAATGGCGTGAATCGGGCCATGGCACGACAGGCACGTCGGGGCATCCGGGTCGCCGGCCTTCGCAGCGCGGCCATGGGCGCTGGCCGCGAAAGCCGCCACTTCGGCTTGATGGCATTCTACGCATCTTGCCGGCATAAGTTTGCTCGCTGCGGATACTTCGTGAACGTTTCCGTGACATGAGGCGCAGGTTTGCTCGCCGGACCCGGCATGAATACTGTTCGGAATCGACGAGGATTCCTCGGCGTGGCAGGAGGCACACAGCACTTTCGCGATTTTGGCCGGGTGAGGAAAATCCTTGATAGTCGTGTGGCAATCTCGGCAGCCCAAAACCCCATGCGCGCTGGCCACGTGTTCCGCGGGACGAATGGAAATATCTTTCCCTTTCTCCGACTTCATCCCCCCTTGCCCGTGACACGCGAGGCAAGCTTCATCCTGTTGTAGCGGTTGCGGGGAAAGTTGCTGCGCGGCTGCAGGGAGACAATACAGACTCGACGCCAATAGAAGAAGCCCGGAAAGCAATGACACGGCAAAAGACGGCAGAGGATTTGCGCTCCCACTTGGCACGTTGAACGCTCGCACAGGCGCTACCGCTACGAGGTCACCGCTTCATTTCATTCCTAAATCGGTCAGGATCTTCGGGTTTTCTTCTTCCACTGCTAATAAGTTATGACATGTGGAGCAATCATTCGGAATCGTTTGCCCGTCAGCACTGGTATGGCTCCCGTCGTGGCAGCGAAAGCATCCCGGCGAGTCATTGTGCCCAAGATTATTGGCGTGAACACCCCAGGTCATTTTCATGTCAGGAAATATATTCCGAAGATAAATGTCCGCGACGCTTCGCGCGGACTGCTGCACCATGGCGCGCCGCGAATTGTAGACGTCCGCGTAATTGGTGCGATAGAAGCTGATCAACGCCTCGACAATTTGGCGCCTGGCGATGTCGCGATCGCTATACTGAACCTTCAATAGCTCCACTGCCTTCTTTCGAATGAACGGCAGCTCCGGACTGATGTGCCCGGAAGCCATGCGCTCGTTTACGGCAGTTTCGGGAAGTTCGAAGGCGTGCGTCGGCCGATTGTGACAATCCACGCAGTCCATTGACCGATGCTCGCCGGCATCGAGTTGTTGCTGGGTCGCTTTTATGTCGGTCGAGACGTATTGGACGGTCTTGCCTTGCGCGTCCGTATAGGAAACCATCGGAATCACTTGCCGCTGATCGTCAATCGAGATGTAGCGAATTTGCGTACCATCGGCAAGATGCCGGCCGTGGATACCGACGGAGTTCTGCCAGGTGCGGCCTCCGATTTTCATAACGATGGCAGTGGTGAGTTGCGTATTTTTCTCGTCCTCTTTAAAGGTTGTCTTGACCTGAAATTTGTCGCCGGTAAAACGCTGGGGCCAGTGACAGTGTTCGCAGGTTTCCCGCGCGGGACGCAGAAACTTCACCGGAGCATGAATGGGAGTCGAATAGGTGTGAAATGTCACCGCATACACCTGTCGAACACCGGACAACTTCGACCGCACAAACCACCCAGCGCCAGAGCCGATATGACACTCCACGCAGCCGACATGCGAATGCGGCGAGCCCTGATACGCCGTAAATTCGGGTTGCATGACGGTGTGACAGGTCTGTCCGCAAAATTGCGTGCTGTCCATATACTCCACGCCTCGATACGAAGCGTAGCCAAAAATCAGCACATTGACGAAGGTGGCGACTGCAACGGCCACTAACCCTTGCCGAATAAATGGTATTCGTAAATCGACCTTGGGATAAACTTCAAGCAACCTGCCAGCTCTAAGCAATGCCAAACGCCGAAACCCGATTCCAATCGGAATCAGCGCCAGTCCCGCCAAGAAAACTCCCGGCAAGATCAGAAAAATCAGGATTCCGATATACGGGTGGGAAGGCCCAGGCAGAAGAAAATCGTACAGCCAAAATCCAATAAGCGTAATGGCGCTGCTGCTGGTCAGCACCGCGCCGGTCAAAGAAATAGGATTTTGCCCGAGGAAATAAAGAAAGCGTGTCTTCGAAGTGATGGTCTCGCGAAGTGTCATAGCCCTCGGTGCCCGCCTGCGCTGATGCTGGACGCTTTTACTTGCTACTTAGCGCGCGCACGTACGCAACGACATCTTTAATCTCCGCGTCGGTCAATTTTCTATCGTACGCGGGCATTTTGTTCTTACCCTTCACGATGATCTGCGTCCACTCTTCATCGGTTTCCTTTTTCACGTCCTCAGAGTGAAAATCGCGCGCCTTGGTGGCCTTACCGGCGGGCGTTGCGCCGGCTCCGTCGGCCCCGTGGCACGTCGCACATTTGGCCTTGTACACTTTTTCTCCAGCGTTCTGACTGCGCGCCGGACTAATCAGCAAACCAGCAGCCACCGCCGAGACAAAGAGCGCCGCCCATTTCGACCAGGTCATTTCAAGCATTGATAAAATACCTCTCTGTTTAGGTCGTCCTACCAACCTGCATTCCCGCACTTCAGCCGTACCTCCGCAATTTCGCCCACTTCTATTTCTTGGCGAGCGAGCGGATGTAGGCAACCAGATCTTTGACCTGGTCCGGCGCAAACGCCTTGTACGCGGGCATCTTGCCTTTACCACTGCTGATCGTTGCGGCCAGATCGGCGTCGCTGGTCTTCTGCACCTCGTCGGAAGTGAAATCATGAACCTTCATCGCCTTTCCGGTAGCGGTTTGTCCCTTTCCATCGGGACCATGGCACGTCGCGCACTTCGCCTTGTAAGTCGCCTCTGCCGTATCGGCAAAGAGCGGCGGGGCTGCTATGCCGAATGTTACCAACAGTGCCGTAACTACCAGGGCCTTCACCGCGAAACCTCGCCTTATGAACATTCGTTCCTCCAGACTTATCTTTCGTAAGCTGCAGTTCGAGAATTGGTATCGTAGCGAAGCGTGCTCACATTGGCACGGAAATTCCGCGGATTGCTCCAGGGTGGACCCGCGAAACAGCCCGAAGACTTCCCCGCAGTCTGCAATGTCCAGTTCAAAAGGAATACCGAATCGAAAATGTAGCGTTGCTTCCGTCAAAATCGGGCGACTGAATCGGCGCAAGTCCGAACGGGTTTGTGTTTCCGCTTTGGTTGTAGCCGTAATAATTCCACGCCATCTTGTAGCTGAACCCTCGAGCGATATCGATTGCAATCGACGCGTAAGGCCGCTGATAGTTGAAATCGAGTGTGCCGGAAGGCGTGAGCGGGTTCAGAAAAATGGTATTCCCTCGCACAAAGCTGCCGCCATAACCCGCCGTGGCCGTCACCCGCTTCATCAGCTTCCAAATCACCGCGGCGTGGGCGAAATGATCCGTGCTGCTATACGTAGAAAGGGCCCCCAAGGGGGACGACGCGCCCGCAATCGGGCAAGCCGGCCCGCTTGGAAGCACTGGCACTCCAATCGGGAAAGACGAAGCGGTCACCGTCGCAGGGGGAGGCGCCGGATTCGCGGAACTCTCTGAGAAGGGAAAGCAGACCAGCGACTGCGTGTAAACGCCCCAGTAGTTGTATCCAAAATCCACCGACAATCGTGAGCTGGCCATCAAGATCGTCGCGAAACTATAGGAGCGATCGTGCTCCAGGTTGTCCACCGTCAAAACATTGTCGCGGTTTTCATGAATCTCCACCGCGCCGTCCAGATTCGCCCACGGCCGAGGTTTGTAATTTGCGTGCACCTTGTAGGACTGCACCTGTCGCGGATCGATCCGCGTATACGCTTGGTCGTTCGAGCCGAACTCGAAATCGCTGGTGATACGCAAGGCATCGGTGGGACGCGCAATGAAGCCCAGCAACAACGCTTGTTCGCGAACGTTGGTGATGTTCCGAGAGGTGTCGTTCCCTGCTTCTGCCAGCGGGCTCGCGGCCGAGCCCTCCACAATCGCTCCAGCCATCGCGCCCGTGGTTATCAGGCTGCAACCGGCCGGTAAAGCCCCGGCAACCAAAGAGCAATCCCCGCGTGCTGCCAGAAAATCATTCCCCGGCGTTCCCGTGGCTCCGCCCGGGAAGTAAAACTCCCCGGTATCAAACACCATGTCGGAATTGGAAATGGTCCGGGTCGTGTAGAGATACCCGATACGGGCGCTGTATCGCCGGTTCAAATCGTATTCAACCTCGAACGTATTGGACCTCAGGTTCTGCCCTAGAAAAGTTGACACGATTTCGTTCGTTACGTCCGCGGCGGAGCTAGCCGTGTGTTGCGGGCAAGTAGCCTGGTTGTACTTTCCGGCCGCCGTGCACGTCGGGGAGTTAAACACGCCAGGTGACAGCAACAGACCCACGACCCCCGGCGCCGGCGACGGCGTTCCAAACACCGCGGTCTCCGCACTGTCCCATAAACCAGGGATACGCCAGTTGTCGTAACGGAAAGAATCTCGGATCCGCAGCTTGTCGGTGATCGAATACACGCCCGACCAATCCGCATTCACCGAGACACGCTTCGCATTCGCCGGCCCGCCGGTCGTCGATCCGCGCTCGCCGGAGCGCGCCGTGTATCCGTTCACCGTTTCAAGGAAGTCCGGAATCATGTTATTGCTGGTGCTGTAGCCCAGCGTGCCGCCCATCTCAAAGTTCTTGAGATAGTTCGATTGGAAACGAAAGCGCTCCGTAGGCATGAAGTTCCGGGGGTTGCCCACCTGGCTGTAGGTCAAGTATCCGTTACACGTGGGAGTAGCAGTGTTCAGAGTTCCCGCAACAATCGGAGTCGCGCAAGGCAAAGTCTCCGCCGCCGTTTGTGTACTCCAAATGCTTCCCAGATCTACTACTGTTCCGCTCGGTGTGCCCAATCCCGATGGATTTGCCAGCATGAATCCGAAGTTACTAGGATTCACCGCGGGATTGTCGATGACCGTGTTGTCCTGTTTGAAGTAACTCAGGAACTCGTCGAACGAAAGCGTGGTTCGCGGCAGGATTTGAACGTCGACTCCAGCCCGATACGCGTTGGTTGTATAGCTATACGTCTCATCAAACGCCGATATCGTCCCACCATCGGTCGTGTATAACCCGGGCCCCTGGTTGCGATTTCGCGAATATCCCAACCGAAATCGCACTTTGGACGTCGGAAGCAAGGTCACATCGTAGTCCTGCATGCGCCGCACCAAGTACATGCTGTTCAGCGAGTTGTTCTGCGCCACGGCCGGGCTCGAGCAATAAGCCGGTGCGCCCTGCGGGAAAGCCTTGGTCACCGGGCCCACGTAGCACCCGGTCGTTAAAGACCCTGCCGGATTTAGGGCCGCGGGATTCAGCGGATTCGCGAACAAGTTGTAGTCCCAAAAGTTCTTGTCGCGCCGGAACAACAGCCGAAAGTCGTACCATTTGTTCTTTTCGACTCGCAGACGCGAAACGTCATTCGGATCGCCGCCGTACCCGAAATTGCTGAACGTTAAATTGTCGAACAAAAATCCATGGTGATCGACCGAACGCATCGAAAAATCGAAGTCGAACAGCCTCACCCCGGACCCGAGGTTTTCGAACGTGTTGTAGGTGTTCTGGTTGCCGTTGATGTTGCTCGACCGATAGCCTGCCTCGATCGTCTGATGAATCTTGTAACCCCCTGAATCAATTCCTTCGAGCTGTTCAGAATCTTGCGCCCGAGTCGCAGGCAAATAGCAGAGCGCCAAAATAAAAATAACGGCGGGAATCGCACGAACCTTCAGGCGCTCTCTCATGGTGTTTCTCTCTTTCCATCCGAGATCTCATTCCGTGCTTGCGTGATCTTCTCCATAGCTGATGCCCGCCCCTACTTGAAGAAGGTCGCGTCGAAGTTCGACCCGTGAATCTGCGAGTGACACAGCACGCACGACTGGAAGAAACTGGCTTGGTTGTGGAACGAAGGAGCTCCAGGCGCGGAACTAAACGACGAAGTTGTGTGGCACTGCAAGCACAACAAGTTAACATTGCTGAGCTTCAGCATGTGCGGATTCGGCCCACCGTGCGTCAGATGGCACGACTGGCAGCCATCCACCTTCACGGCTGGATGCTCGTACACAAACGGCCCTTGCTTGTCGGTGTGGCACTTGAAGCACACCGCGTCCTGCGTCGAAGACGTCCGCACCTGTTTTGGTTTCACCGTGCCGTGCACATTGTGGCAGTCGCTGCACTGCACCAGGCCTTCATCCACCCGATGGTGGAACGGCATCTCAAACTGCGCCTTTTGCTGCAAATGGCAGGTGTAGCAAAGCTCTGGCTGCGACTTCACCAGCAGGAACTGAGCCTCCTTTGCGTGGTGCGGCGAATGGCAGGAAATGCAACTCACATCGTTCTTCGAATGCTCCGAGTTGATGGCATTCATGTGCTGCGGGCCGCCAGCGTGGCAGTCCAGGCACCGCGCATTGATCTCCCGCGCCGAAGCCGTCTTAAACGTGAAAATCTTAGTCTTGTCGCCCCCGCCCTCGACGTGCGCCTTCCCGGGACCGTGACATGCTTCGCACCCGTGCCATTCCGGCCCCTTTTTGGTGTCCAGCATGGTCGTGTAATGGGGCGAGCCCTCATAGTTCTTGACGAAGTCCTTCGAAGGCATATCCGCGTGGCAGGTCTTACACGTTTCTTCGCCCACATACAGCGACGGGTCCGTGGGGCGCTCATATTTTTGGGGAGTCTTGTCTGCTTTCGCCTCGGACTTCTTGTCAGGCTTCGCCGTTTCAGCCGCAGCCATCGAAGGTCCAGCCCAGCTGGTCGCAATACCGGCAAGCAGCACGAGTCCGAACATCAACCGCGCGATGAAAAAAATCCTAGAGTGCGCCGACTGAGCCATTCAATTCCCCCCTCTCGACGCGCGCAACTGCGCAGTTCGAGCCGCTACTGCACGTCACCGTACCTAGATTTACCAGACAATATAAGGAAGCGAAATGTTAAGAGTCTGTGACTTGCGTCACCGAACCTGCAATTCCGTTCACCGGCTTCTTTTCTCCAGAACATTGCCTCCTGCAGCTCACTCGCCTCGAC